>Ga0187860_1000591_pt1 | contig 34370 bp, 30 predicted proteins | sample June2016WEW_10_4_FD_132981 | JGI IMG/M metagenome (GOLD analysis project Ga0187860, IMG submission 132981) | Peatland microbial communities from SPRUCE experiment site at the Marcell Experimental Forest, Minnesota, USA - June2016WEW_10_40 | ecosystem: Environmental > Terrestrial > Soil >...
AGCAACGGCAAATCAGGATCGCCGTCGAAGGCGCGTTGGTTGGCCCGGAGATTGACCGGGCCGAAGCGGGCGACAAAGCGGTCATAAGCCTGGTTGAGCTGCTGCCGCGCTTCGATGACCTGCTCTTCGTTGCTGCCATCCATTTGGGAACGCAGGCAACCGCGCACTGCGTCTCGCAACTGGATCAGATGACGAATTCGCGAGCGGGTGTCGGCAGGTAAGTCCGTCAGCGGACGAAGGACGTTTTCTTCCCGGACGCAAACCATTCCGTCATGGATGCAGTAGGCGTTGGGTTTGACGTGATCCGGTGCCGGGATGATTTCATCAAGAGTCGGCTCCGCTATTTGGATGGATTGTGACTTGAAAACACCCTGCGGCAGTTTTTCGATGGCCTGGGCCAATGCGTCCGCCAGTTTCCGCCCATCCGGCTCAAGTGTCGGCTCATTGTCGCGATACATGGTTCCCGTGAGACCCATGCGGCCCAACATCATTTCCGGGCGGGCAACGAAGTATTCGTTAATGGTGAACGCCTCGCCTGAATCGTTCGTATAGCTGGCGGATTCCTTCCATGCGGGACCATTGGGCGCTTCGCCCGGGCGCAGTTTGCGCAGCATCACGATGTCAGTCGTGACTTCCGTGCCGGCATTGCGCTTGAAGGCGTCGTTGGGCAAACGGATCGCACCAAGGAGCTCCGCTCGGGCACTGAGCAGTTCCCGCAAGGTTGAATCCCGTTTATCCATCGTGCCACGCGAAGTGATAAACACGACGAGGCCGCCCGGCCGGACCTTGTCCAGCGCGGCGGCGAAGAAGTAATCATGGATCGGCAGTTTGAAGTTGTTCCAACGCGGGTCGTGAACGGTGTAATCACCGAACGGGACGTTGGAGATAGCCAGATCATAGAATCCGTCCGCCAGCTTCGTCTGCTCGAACGGTTGGGCACGAATGTCCGCATCGGGATACAGCGCCTTGGCAATGCGGGCCGTCAGGGGGTCGATTTCTATGGCGGTCACCGTGGATCGCCGGAGCATTTCTTCGGGCATCAATCCGATGAAGTGGCCGAGGCCCGACGCTGGTTCGAGGACCCGCCCATGCTGGAAACCGAATCGCTGAACCGCGCGATACATCGCGTCGATGACGGCTGGTGCTGTATAATGGGCGTTGAGAGTTGTCGAGCGGGCGTGTTCGTATTCATCGTCCGCGAGGCAAGTCTGAAGTGCCTCGCGTTCCTTGGCCCACTCGCGATTGTAATCGTCAAACACCTGGGGCATTGCGCCCCAACCGACGTATTTGACCAGTGCGGCCTTCTCCTCGGGTGTCGCTTGCCGCTCCTCAGCGTCCAACCTCCGCAGAACTTCAATGGCTTTGAGATTCTGCCGAAACTTCTGCTTTGGGCCGCCCTCGCCGAGCCGGTCGGCCTCGGTGATGCGGTAGGCATTTAGGTTCTTCGGCGGTTCGTCCTGGTGGCGGCGGGCTATTCTTCCGGTGGGAGCAGAATGTATTTCTCCCTCACCATTTCCCATGCCTGCGTCTGCGCTTGTTGCGCCGTTTTTCCCTGCTTCATCAATTCCAGGCGCAATGTGGCCATTTCGTCCTTCGTTTTTTCCTCGGCTTCCAGAAGCATCGGGTACAGCAATCCCTTCTGTTCCAGTTCTCGCACCATCTTCGGGCAGTGCTCGCGCCAGTGTTTCTCGGCCATCCGGCCGTATTGGGTCAATGGTGTCATGTGTCGGCCTTCGATCAGTAAAAAGGTCAAGCTGCTGGTCTAAATCCCGGTTGTTGCGTCGGACAGCCATGAAATTGTGATCGGTTTGGGCGCATTGGGCAAGAAGTGCCTATTCTTGGGGGGAACGGAGCGGATCGCCTCGCCGGGTACAAATACGTAGTTTCAATTGATCGGTTTTGCCGACAAAATGCCGTTTCTTGGGGAAAAGATCCTGCTCCGTGATGCCGAACACTTCGGCGAAGAATTCAATCTGTTTGCAGGTGGCCACGGAGCGCCGCGTTTCGATGTTGGCAAGTTTCTCCCGCGTCATGTTGATGTCGCCAGCCAAATGCAATTGGGTGACGAGGTCGCTTTGCGACCAGCCCTGCTGGTTGCGCAAGAACGCCACGTTTCGCCCGATAACATTTGCATCTTTGGGCACCTGCACCTCCGATTGTCGTCATAGTCGGCATTTCCGTTTTCCGCCCGAGAGGCGAGCAGCGACGCAGGGTTGGGCGTCGCGGGATGCACAGTCTGGTTTTGGGGAAGAATCCGACCGTGGGAAGAGGAACGAAGCCCCTAAAAGACGCGGCTTGGCTGATTGATCATATTCATAAGGGAACGCCTTCCACCCTAACCGAAGATCAAGCAACAACATTAGGAAACGAAATTTGTTTCCATGGAAAACGAATTTCGTTTCGATTTTATCATCGGTGGCGGGGGTGCCCTTGAATCTATGCGATAATCTGATACATTGACCACAGATAGAAGGGAGCGCCTTATGAAGTATCATCGGTTCGCATATTCGATGCCGCTTCGGCCCGGGGAGGAACCCAACATTTCCAAAATCCGTGACGGCGCGGCATTCAGTGAAGTCACAGCCCCATTGATCAAGCAGGGATACGAGTATGGGCATATTATCTTTAATCCGCCAAACTGTCCGCGTGAACAGGCGGGATTGAGCAAGGAGAGCTTTGACTTCATTAAACCCGAGGACCTGATCGTTCTTACGACCAGACCTCCTTTGGATGATTCGAGACACGGCGATAAGAGGCTCGTCCGGCGCAGCGGAACTTACTTGGAAGAGCAGATTTTCGCCGAATGCAGGAAATACCTCGCCATCTGCGCGCGGTCGCACGTTCAACTCACCAGAACGGTGGGCGCGAATTTCAAACAGGCCGACCTGGTATTCCATCAAAACAAGAATGCCCGGCTGAAGTACTACAAGGGCCTGGCTGAATTCAGGCTCAGGAGTATGCCCAGGAATTCGGAAATCGCCATCGGGTTCTACCTGCGCACGAGGAGTATCCCCGAATACGGCTGCGGTCTCCTGGCATCGTTTGGGATGGGAGGCCGCGAAACCTTGATCTGGAACTGCATAGTCAGGACGCGATTTCCTGAGTGGGTCGGACGTTGTGCGTTCGTGGTCGCCCAAATGGACCTTGCTTGCGTTCCAGATACCCCGGTAACACTGGAGTTCGTTGACCAAATCAAGGCCGAGGTCCTGTTGGAACATATTGTCGAGTAATCCATTGCCCCGGCTTGGACTCGCAGCCAAGGAGTCCCAAGCCGGGGACTGGCGGCTGGTTCAAACACCGACCCCTTCCCCTTTGGCCTGCTGCTGGCCTTGGGAACGGGCAACTGCGCGTCTCGTCGAGCGGGCCAGTTGGGCGATAACCCCTTCCTTCTGGTCCTCCGGCAGATCCTTAACCAAAAGGTCATAGGCCCGCTTCAGTTCGGGGTTGCGGTCGATTTGTTTCAAGACGCCTTCCCGGATGCGCTGCTGGCGGTCCAGTTCGCGCACTTCATTGAGGACGACGGTGCGTTCGAGCCGCTCGCGGGGCATCGCTTGGACGTAAGCCCAATATTTGGGGTTGTCTTTGATGTGGGCATCAATCTTGGCATCCACTTCCGGGTTATTACGGAAAGTGGGCTGGTCGGTGGGGGCGGCAGAGCCGCCGGCGCCCGGTGGCGCGGATGTTTTCGGTTTTGTCATAACGATTCGATTTATTGGTTTTTGTTGCGCGGCATTTGCCGCGTTCACCGGAGCGGAGCGGCCAAGCCGCCTCGCCCAGGCAAAGTGTCTTCATGGTTTGAAAGGGTCGGGGAGTTCCGGCGAAAATGGGGGAACGGCGTTGGTTGCCGATGAAGGCCCGGCAGTGAGCTTCTGCAATTCCTTCTCGAAGGCGGCAATCTTCTGTTCCGAATTGGCCAGCCGCGCGCCAAGGACGGCGTTGTCTCGGGCGACATTCTTCATTTCAGCGAAGACCTTCTGCAACTGTGCGTATGACTGCGACAGCCGGACGGCCTGTTGCAAGACCAGTGCGGTCGTCTCACGCTGGCGGTTCATTTCGGCGACCAGCATGTCGTTGGTCAGGGGCGGCGCGAATGCGGCGTCAGGCGGCGGGTTCAGTGAGGTGGCGCTGGCCAATCCGGGATGAAGATTCCAGTGGGCGGATACCTCAATGCGATAGACCTCATGTTCCTCCTGCATGGTTTCAGGGTGGTTCGGGTCCACGTTGCGGCCGACGTTGTACGCGCGAACCATCTCGCCGTAACGCACCGCCTTGACCGGCCCCACAGCCGGAGGCGGCAAGGGACGAACGGCAAGCTGCGGACGCGAAACGCAGGAGGCGACGAGCACGAGGGGAATGAGGGCGAGATATTTCATGGTTTAATCAGGGCTGATGGTGATCGGAATGCGGGCTGGACGACGGAGAATGCGGCACGGGCGTCTGACTTGACCGGGCTTGTCAGGGGCTCCTCCGTAAACGGCTTATCCGAGCCGCCGATCATCGCGTCAGCGCGGTCAACGGTTTGCAGGACATAGAGGTAGAATTGTTTGCCGCTCGGCACGCGAACGTAGAACCCATCCTTTTGGATCGAGTCGTAGATGCGTTGCGAATACTCCGCCAGAACCTTCTGCGCCCCCTCAAAAGGCGCGTTGTTCAGCGAAGGGCTGTTGATCGGACCAAAGGCGGTCTGCTGCTTTTCCGTGAGGGCATCAGCGGCACCGGAGAGAAACGTCGAGGCGAACAGCTTGATTTCCGCCAGATTGTCAGACTTGATGACGCGACCGCGCAGGCCCGCGCTGCCGTCCGTGATGCCCCAACCTTCCTGGTCGCCGGAAAACTCGCGGTCGAGAACAATGGCCCGCAAATGCAGTTCTTCCCCCGTCTGCCACACTAACGTCCAGTTGTTGCCGCTGGCAATGCGTTCACGATGCCGGTCGGTCTGTGCCGTGCCGTGAACTTCCGTACCAGCAGGGATCACCAGCTTGCCCGCGTGATAGATGTTCTCCGTGACCAGCCCAATTATGGGCGTCTGCATCGAAGCCGAATCCACGGTGATAACGGTTTCACACGGAATCAACCGTCCGAACGGCGCAAAGATGGAGCTGACGGTTTTCTTCCCGGCGTCTGCGGTTGTCGAATCGGCAAACAGGCTGATGGGCGCGAGCGTTGGCGGCGCCTTGTCCTGTGGATGTTGCTCGATGATGACGTTGGGCCGATCATTGGTTTTGACGGTCGGCAGCGGTTCGGGCTTTGGTGACGGCGGATGGAACGGTTGCATCGGCAACTCGACCGATTGAACCACCTGCGGCCTGTCGGTGGCGTTTGTGTGGGCGCGTGTAACAGGCAACGCGATGTCGTCAGGATTGCGCGACCTTTCACGGAATACGCCGAAGATGACAAGGCCACCGCCAAAGACCGCCGCAAACAGTAGGAGCTTGCCGCTCTTGGTCTTGAAGAAGTTAAGAAAATCACGCGGTTTCATGGATTTGCTTTGGCGTTTGTCTCAGGGACATTGGTGTTCACGGTCGGGAGCGGTGGTTGATGTGTGATCCGCGTCACGAGCACAGCAAACTCGTTCTTGAGCGAAAACTCGTTGCGCCCGCCGTCCGGCGTGCCGGTGATGGCGAAGTACACCGTGCTGGACGATCTTGGCGGCAGCACGCCCGCCGCATCGCTGATGGACTGGTAATAGAGCCGGTTGCCAGCCCGCACGCAGAAGCTCCCGGGCAGGTAACGGATTTCCCTGTCCGACTTGTTCCGCAGCGTGACGCGGAAAACGAGAGTGTCTTCCCGGTTGAAGCGGAACACTTCTTCGATGCGGATTTCGTAGTCGTCGAAATCCGTCACCTGGGGATTGTCTCCGAACGTCCTGGCCTCAGCGTCGGCAACCACATCCGGGTGCTGTTTCTTCAGCAGCGGGAATGCCTTTGACTTGTCAAGCAGCGCAAGCAACTGCGCGGGCGTGACGAGCGGTGCGGGCAGGACGGCTTGGGATTCCGAGCGGTCATCGAGATTCAGCGCCAGGATAGGTGTCTCGCTCTCCACCAATTCAAAAACGTAGGTGTGTTTGTTCCAACGGATGTTCAGGTTGGTCGCCGCCTTGTGCGCCAGCGCGCGAACGGACAGGAACGTGGAGCCTTTGGCGTGGGCGAGTTGGAACTGTCCAGGTGTCTTTCCGTCGGCGGTCACGCCAACGGCGTCAATCGCACTGATTGGACCGGGGAAACTGATCGTGGTGACGCGGTTTGTGGCTACCGGGACGGTGACGACCACGTTTTCATCCAGCATCATCCGCTGGATGGCTTCCGGCGGTTCAGCCAGGGCGACGGCAGCGGTCAACAGGAGCAGGCTAATTGATGATTTCATATTTGAAGTCGCCGACAGCGGTGGGGAACCGACCGTTGACGGCCATGTTGGGATTGCGGAGCAGACGGAGACTCAACTTGAAATTGAACGCTTCGGTGAACGCCTTTTCCTGAAAGATGCCGGTGCGAATGACCTGGCCGGAAACCGTGACGAGCACTTCATTCTCGCGTGTCGCAAGGATGTCAATGTGTCCAATCTCCGGCTTCTGGTGCAGTTGTTTCGCCCGAAACTCGACCGCCTCGCGCGTGTGCTGGTCCTGGGCCTTTTGCAGCGCGGACTTGAGAAACATCTGCCTCAGCAAATCCGGGTGGTCGAAGTCCTTCGGGCTGCGTTCGAGGAAAGCGGTTGTGGCCAGTTCGGCCTGCTGGATATGCAAATCCTTCGCTTCCTGAAATTGCAGCAACGGACTGACGTAGTAGGTCTGCGAGGGGTCGATGATAACGACGCGCTCGCGCTGTTTGAATTGTTCAATCAGATGGTAACGATCGAACGCCGCCAGCAGGGTCACGGCGACTGCGACGAAGAACCAGAACCACGGCAGTCGGTCGCGCTGGGCAAAGAGCTGGGTGGGATCGAAGGCTTTCCGGGCCAGGCCACGCCTGGGCGAAGCGGATTGGGTTTGGCGAAGTTCGGTGGTTTCCATAAATCGTCAGTAATAGCTGTTTTTCACCTTGGCGATGAGTTCGCGGACAGCTTTGTCCCCCGTGATGTCGTCACCGGGCCGGCCACGAGCCGCCCGGGGCGGAAGACCCGATCCGGCGATGATGATGGCGCCTGCGCTGCCAAGACCGGCGGCGGTCGAGAGCGAGCTGAGAGAAGCAGCCAGACCCGCCGCGCCAGCGGTGACCAACGGCATACCCGTGGTCGAGGCGACGGCGGCGGCACCGGCGGTGGTGGCGGCGGTTTGCAGAAAGCTGCTGACCGCACCGGAAATGATCTCGCCACCGGCAAGCATCCCGTGGTTCAAGACTTTTTGAATCACAATGGGCGCGGCAACCGTGCTGAAAATGATCCAGAATGCGACGACGAGCACCCCAATGGACTCCTGCAACGTGTAAAGGGTGGCGCTGGGGTCCAGATACTTGAGCGAGGGATCGGTCATGAAATCCAGAATCCCTTGTGTGATGAGCGCAGCTACCGCCCAGCCCAACGGCCAAAGCAGAACGCCGAAGATGTTCATCAGATAACGGCCACCCACGGAACGCAACGGACGAATCGCCATCATGCCGATGAGCAAGGGCGACAACGCGTAACCGGAGAACAGAATGAATTTCTGGATGATGTAAGCCCAGAACAGCATCAAGGAGGCGAACTGTCCAATTAGCCACAAGATGCCGGAGATGAGGACTTCCACCGTGAAGCCACTGACATTGGCAAGAATATCCCACCACGAATGGTCGTTGCTTTGGTCGCGTTTGATGACGAGAAGCTGGTTGTACTGATCATGCACATGAGATGGGTCCACACCCAGGCCGCTCAGGATTGAAGACTGCAAGAGGGACTGAATTTGATTGCCCCACTGCGGCAGGAATACGAGCAACGCCGTCAGGACGAAAAGCCGCACCATGTGCATCATGAGTGTTTTGCCCGAGAACCCGTGTGTGACCAACATGATCGTCCCGACGATGAACAAACCGAAAGCCACGATGCGCAGCAGTTCGTTCAATTCCGCGCACTTTTGCAGGAATGTCGGAAAGAGGCTTTCAAAGGAGGCCATACGCCGGGACGATTAAGGGTTTCGGTTACGGAGTCGGGAAGGCCGTGGGCGCATTCATCAGCTTGAACGTCTGCCCATATTGCTGCACCGCCTCGGTGAACTCGGCGTGTTGCTGCTGCTTTTGGGCTTCAACTTGGCGCTGCGCATCGTTTCGATTCGCGATGTCCTGCACGAGCGCGGCTGTGGTGGCCTGATTGATTTCGTAGTCGGTGTTGTTGAGCGCCGTTGACAAACCAAGGAGAACACCCTGAAGCTTTTGAACCTCCGCATCCGTGGTGGCTGACTTGAGCTGCTCGGTGGTCGCGGCGATTTCATCCTTGAGGGCAACCCGCCGCGCCGCGGCGTCCGTGGAGACGGACAGGTAATTGTCCGTCGTTTTCTGGACGGCGGCGACAGGCAGATACGGCGTTTGCTGCCGGGTGATGGTCTGGCCGTCAGGCGTGGTGAAGGTCGTGCCGACGCTCTGGAATAAGCCCTCGCCGGTGTAGAGCATGGATTGGCTGGCGTTGACAGTGGTTTCCAGCGTGTTCAGCGTCTGGCCAAGCTCGGTCTGGGTCAGGTCGTTGACGAGGGGTTGGACTGTTGAGAGGACAACCTGCGAGGGATTGCCGAACAGGCTTTCGTAATTCTTGAACTCGCTCAACTGGTCGCTGAGCGTTTGAATTTGCGTGACCTGGTTATCGACCATTGTGACGAACTGGGCGATTTGTTCAGCGGTATCAATCACCTGTTGAATTACGCTGGTCGGGTCAAAGACGACCATTTGGGCTTGCGCCGACAGGCCGACGCCAACCGTGACGAGTGTGAGTGCGATTAACTTTTTCATGGTGTGTTTTCCTTTCTTGTGGGGAAGGATTGGCCTGCCCCGGCTATTCCTCGATTCGGAGATATTTGGTTGATGGTTGGAATGTTACCCCGTCAATGCGCTGTTCAGGCAATTGCACAGGGTAAAGGCGAATGCTGCCGCCATCCTGGCCGCTCTGCCGGTGCTGCATGGACACGTAGAGCCAATACTGCTGTTTCACGGCATCGCTCTTGCCCTTGTCGTAGCCATTGGCAAACGCCTTGTCGGCCTGCGTTTTGGCGGCGTAATGAAGGCCCTCGCTCACGAGCACGCCGCCGGCGGCACCGGCAGCCGTGGCAAGCGGACTTCCATTGGAAAGTTTATTGCCGAGATACGCGCCGCCTGCGCCAAGAGCGGCATCGTCAATCGGGCGCAAGGCGGAACACCCGCAGAACAGGCAGGTGATGACGACGCAGAGCAGCGTCCCGAACGTGCGATGAATGGATTTGGTTTTCATGGTCATGATTTCTTGGTGGATTCGTTTTCTGGATCGGTTTGGCGATTGGCGTGAAGGATTATGCCTTCGACAACGCTCGGACATTGGCGAAGCTCGCGGGCTCGGCGGTCGAAGTGTTCGCCGCTGGACGAACTGCAATAAAGCATCTCCGCCGACGCGACGTTGTGGACCGTGCCGCAGAGATTGCGGGTCGAGTCAGTGTGCAGGTAGGTCAAAGGCGAATACTTCTGGCCGGTCTGATGATCGGGCAGCGGATAATTCATGATCGCGTGCTGCGTGACCTCGGGCAGCGCGATGTCCTTGCCCATGTCCTCCAGATCCATGCGGTCGTTCTGACGCATGATGAAGAACTGGCGCGAATTGCCGAACACTGCCGAACGGATGCGCGACTGCTTGAACCGGGCATACTGCTGAACGATGGATATGTTCCAGCAATTGAACTTGCGAAGCTGGGCGTAGGATTCCTGAACGATTTCCTGGCCGCCGGGGATGTCGAGGAAACGGGCGACTTCCTCATAAACGTTCCGTTTCCGAATCGCGCGCGGCAGCGTCATGATGTGTTTGCGGGCGTGGTTGGTGATGAGGAATCCGGCGGCCGCTTTCAGTTCCTTGGCTGATTCGGGGATGTAACCCAGCTCGAAATGGGCAATCTTGCCCGTCAGCGAAATGTTCGTCACCCCGTCAAAGAGACAGCCGTAGTTGCCGTCGCGGCACCAGGGCAGGATGAGCGTGGCGATTTCCATGATCTGGTCGCGCTCCGAGCCCATCGGATCGAGCATCATCAATTCCTGGAGCATCCGGTGCGTCGGAAACTCCTCCGGCGTGAAGTGGGCGAAAGAGAGATTGCGGACTTCCTTGCTCGTCCTGGGGTCTTTGAGGAACTTCAGCGCAGCCGCTTCGTCGAACTGATCCAGATACGTTCGCCCCCACTCGTTCCACTGTTCGTCCCGCGCCGCAGGCGCATTGGGTCCAGGTTTCGCAAGTTGGGAGCCGGGCACTGCCCGGTCACGGAAGTCGGCGAAGGTTTCGAGCGTTGTTGCGCCGGGCGGCATTTGCTCGGCCCGGAATTTCTGCAATGCCATCGCGTGCCGGGCGAGCCCAAGCAACTGATCGTGCCGCTTCTTCTGCCAGTCCTGGAACGCATCCTCGTAAAGCAGGTTCAAGTACTTGGCGATTTGCGCCTGGCGAAGCATCTGTTTGTCCTCCTGTGACGACGTGCCAATCATGCGCGCGACCAGCGCGGTCGCGGCGGATAGGTGGTCCGGGGTCAACGGCAGCCCTTTCGTGTCCAGGTAATTGATGGTCAGGTCGCCGTCCGGGTGGATGATGATGGGCCGCGCGCCTTCCTCGACGGTCGCGGTGTAAATTCCATAGGAAAGTCCTTCCTCGATGATGACGGTATAGCCGAAGTAACCTTCGGTTTGCGTCAGGAGATCGCAAACGGTGACGGATTTACCCGCGCCGGACATGCCGAGCAAGACCGCGTGCTGTGGGGTTTTGTTGTCGGCAGAGCCGGAGAATGTTTCTATGCCGACGAGATTGTCCTGTGGGCCATCGTAAATCGCTTCCGCGCCTGCCAAGTGCCCCGTGAAAGTGCTCGTTACCGGCAGCATGTCGGCAAGGAAACGGTGCTCCGAGTAAAGCTTGCGGTGTTCATACCGCCCCCATGTCCAGCCCGGCCAGGTCTGGAAAAACAGGTTCCTCGATGTGCTGGGCAGGTTGCTCTCGAAATACTGCGCTGAGTTCATCGAGTTGATTGCGTTCTTGATCGCACCCGACTTGGCGTTCAGCCCGTCGCGGGTTTTGTCCCAAACCCGGATTGCGAACATTGCGCGGAACGGAATCGTCTGGCCCTGCATCAGCGCGTGAATTTTCTTCTGCTTTTTCTCCATCACACTGAGCAGGGAGATTTTCTTTTCGCTGGCGTAATCGCCCGCCACGCGGTCGTGTTCCTTTTCTTCCTTGGTGATTTCCTGAGAGATGGGAAGCGGGTCAACGTTCACCGTGATGGTGTAATCCAGGAGACGGAGATTGGTGAGCCGTTGGATGATTCCTGGATACGTCGTGCGCGGCCAGCGGGTCAGGACGATAATCGAGTGATAATGGCCATCGAGAAAGAAGCCGAAATCGGACTGGCCGCTGCCTTCGCTGTGCCAGCAGTTTTCTTGAATCGAAAGTTCCGGGGCAAAGCCGTCCGCCGGGTCGTAATCGAACCGGTCGTTTAGCGACGGATTCAGGAACCGCTTGTAATGCCGGAAATGGTCAGTATCGGACATGGGCACTACGCGAGCGCCACCGGAAGCGAAGATTTCGAGGAGCAAACGGTGAATGTGCTCGAACTCTGTCCCAAGCTGATCAAGCAGGGTGTGGTAGTAATCACGCCGGGCGGTGGCGGATTGAAACGCCTTCGGCACGCCCTCCAGAGGGCGCGATATGTAGAAGACGACGCGCTGGCGGCGCAGTCTGCGTTCCGACATCGCCTGCCAATACCGTGCAAAACGCTCGTTACGGGCGCGTTTCGTCCATACGTTGGAAAACCTCGCCGTCTCCTGCTGGTAACGAAGCAACTCCGCCTTGTAGTCCGAATCGCAGAAGTATTGCACCTGCAACCGCTGATTTTCGTGGAGCGATGCCAGCAAGAGGCAAAGCTGATCCTGGAAATCGTTCAGATCGGCGATGGGGCTATTCGTAAGGTCGGGAGCTTCAAAGATGAAGCCTTTGGACACATACCCACCGCGACGCGGCAAATTGAAAATGATCAGGTCGCGGACGAAGAAACCGTTGGGAGCACGCTCGAACATAACTCACCGCCTTGGTCTGATTAAGAAACCGTTCATGGCTTTTCCTCACTGAGCGGATGGCCGGGGGAACGGACGGTTTGAATATCCGGCGCGAACCCGCTGGTGGAAAACCACTGCTCGAAACAATCCCGGTCGTAGCCGGGTGGTTTGCCCTGTCTCAGGCCAAAGATGTAAGCCAGGCAGAGCAGGATCGGCACGAGGGCGACCAAAAAGGCCGTCAGCAGGGAGGACTTCACCATTACCAGCAGCACGAAGAACAGGGTGATACCGGCGCCGATACCGCCCACGAGCCACCAGAACAAGCCTCCTTCCAGACCCCAGGTGCGGCCTTTGGAATCGGACGCGGCATTGGTGTCGGTCAAGCGCAGGTCGGTTTTCATGCTCGTGGGCGGTGGGCGGTGGGCGGTTTGGCGGGAGTCAGAACTAAAAATTCCCCACACCGACGGCGCTGTTCGCGTCGAGGCCGAAGATTTTGTAAAAGGCGAAGACGGCCGCCGGGGCGGCGGCGATGATCGCGCCGCCGATGATGGACATCTTGCCCTGGTCAACGTCACCGCGCCGGATGGCGAAGCCGCCGTAGATGACGGCCGAGATGCCCAGGACGAATCCGAACATCATGATGACGGCAAGGCTGTTGCTGATGCCGGTCTTGAGGTCGGTGGAACTGAATCCCGTGCCTTGAGCCAGCGCCGGGATGGTGTTGAGGACGAGCAAGACGGCGGCCATGAGGAGCGAAGGCAGCCGCGCGGGGATCTTGTAAGGGATGTGTTTGACTAACTTCATACGCGTTGTGTTTTTGTTTTCGTTCGTGGCCCAGCGGCTTTTCCGCCGAACACGGGAGCAACAATCTCACAACCGCGCGAAGCTGTGGTGTATGTGATACACAACTTGCAGCAAAGTCCCTGTTAAAAATTCGGGATGAACAAAACAACCGACCCGGCCGAGCTCATCAAACTTCACGAATTGGACTCACTCTTGCCGCGCGAAATCCGCGGCCAGGACCACACCCTGCCGCGAATCATCTCCGCCATCCGGCGCGGCGAACTGGGGCTTACGAAACCAGGGCGCCCACGCGGGAGCTTTCTGCTTCTTGGTCCGACAGGCGTTGGAAAAACCGAAACCGTTGTCGTGACGACCAAACAGGTCTTCGGCGAAGGGCAGTTGTTCCGTTTCGACATGTCCGAGTTTCAAAACCAGGAATCGCTTGGCCTATTGCTCGGGGCGCGATTGGGCGAAGTCGGCTACCTGGGCGCGGTGCGCGAGCGCGCTGCCGAAGGTTCGCTCCTGTTCGACGAAGCGGAGAAGGCCCATCCCCGCGTGCTGGACATCATGCTCCAACTACTCGACGCAGCTCGGATCACCGTGGCGACCGGCCAGACCCTTGATTTCAGCGGCTTTTATGTCTGGCTCACGTCAAACATCGGTTCCGCCGAATTGATGAGCCTGCAACATTCCAACGACGCAACGCTCGAACGGCACGTCCTGACCCGGGCGCAACAATCCCTCCGCCCGGAAATCTTTGCGCGTGTGAATGAAAAGCTCGTGTTCCACCGCCTGAGCTACGAACACCAATTGGAGATTGCGGAGAAGTTTCTGTCCCGCGAAATTGAATTTCTTGCCGCGCGCGGACACAAGCTCGAACTGGACAAGACGGCATTGCCGTTTCTGGTGCGAAAAGGGTTTCACCCCAAGCTCGGCGCCCGTCCGATGCGGGACGCCGTCGAAAAGTTGGTGGGGGACGCGGTCAGCGAATGTTTGCTGGATGGGCGGCAGGCGTGCGGTGTTCTCGCGTTGGACCAGATGCGGGACTGCCTCGCCATTCTTTGATTCAGTCGAGGTAAAGATACAAATGGCGCTCGCCAATATCTTTGTCAGGTTGGATCGCGCCGAGTTTGCGTCGCCGCAATCGCGCGCAAACGCTCCGTATCGCCTTTCGTTTCACCGCGCTGCTGGGCAGCCGCACCACCAGAGCATCGGCGAACTGGTCCCCCGCCTTGTTCTTGTAGATGTCCGGCACAATCACTTTGGCGGCGCCCGCGTCATAGAGCGCCTCGACCAGTTTTGCCGCATCCTTCTGCCGTTTGAATCCTCCGAGCGAACGAACGGTTTGGCCGCCTGCCTTTGCCGTTAACCACGCTCGGGCTTCGCCGTGGTTTGGCTTCTCCAAGCGCCACGACACACAGAGGCGAAGAATGTGTCTTTGCGTCGCGAGCGTTTTGGGCGGCAGCTTCGCCGGTTTCCCGCGAACTTTCGGGAGCGTCTTGTCTTTCGCCGCTCTCTCCCGATATGCATCCGCGCTGACAATGCGGCCGTGGTCATAAAAACGCTCCGACAGCAACGTGCCGTCGCGCAGCCAGATTCGGTTTCTCCCGCAGAATTCCCCGCGCACTGTGGAGACTTCCATCTGAAGCCGTCCGTTGTCGTGCCAGGACCGCTGCACACCTGTGCCGTGAACCATTTTGTATTTGCCGAGCAACCGCCCTGATTCAACCCACTGACGGCAAATCCCATGTGGCAGGTCATTTTCGTAAGGTTCCTCGGACGCGAGTTGCCCATTCTTGTGCCAAGTGCGGACGAGGCCGTGCCTGAGACCCCTGCGCAAGGGAATTTCCTCACGAATCAGCCCGCTTCGGTAATAATGTCTTTGGACGGTGATGCTCATGAACGCACATCCGTTGCTGACCGTTTTCCCCAGGGTGCAGCCCCATTAAACACCCGAGAGTGAAGCGAATGCAAACCCGGTTTTGTCCCCATATCGCCAACACGGGAACAAGATGGCCGCCATGCTCAACCAAGTTGCCGCAGATACTCAGAAACCCCGTTCACTTGGTACTTGGCGCGCCAATTTCGTCCTCTCCAACAGCGACACATCTCTGCAACGAAATCCAAAAGCAGAACAGGGTGTGGCGCATTCCGCGGTGATCCAGGAAGATATGAATAGAATAGAGTTCGGGCAACGGTTCGCCAAGGAGGTGGGGGTGGAGAACCCCGCTGAAGAAACGACCCGCCGCCCGAACAACCGGTCTTTTACATGATCCAGCCCAGAAAGGCGATTCTTTTCCATTGAGTTTGCCTGCGCTAATGAACAGGAAAAGCACTATTGTACGGCCAGTGCCGATGCAACGGTCGCTCTGATCTTGTCCCCTTCGAGATTTGTCGCGAGGACTTTCCCGTCAGGTCCGATTAAGAAAATCGCGGGGATGCCGTAAACGCCGTATTGTTCCCTGACGCTGGCCCTCGACCAGTCCCCCAGACAGACTTGTGTCCAGGCAAGATTCCTGGCTTGTGCAAACTGCTCCGCCACTTCGCAGTCGGAATCCAGGCTCAACCCGACCATCGCAAATCGCTGATCTTTGCCGAACTCTTCATGGATGTTTTTCAGGGTTGGAATTTCTTCCACACACCAATGGCACCAGGTTGCCCAAAAATGCAGGAGCACGTACTTGCCGTGAAGGTCAGAGAGTTTGAAAGACGCGCCGGCGAGGGTTTTGGCGCTGAAAACGGGGGCCATATCGCCGGGCTTGAGATTCACTTCAGCCCTGACCATCACTGCACCCAGGTCAACCGGAGCATCCGCGACATTTGTCCCAAGTTCAGGAATTTCGACATGTTCACTCAACACGGCGATAGTCTTTCCATTCTCCTCGACATCGCCGGTCATCCAGTACTTGCCCGGTTCAATCAGGTCGGCGATGAACGAGCCGTCCGGGCGCAATTCAATGCCGTACAATCTTGAATACATATACAGTCGTTCCCGACCGGCGTCCGTCCGGTACCAATCGCGCCACCACCTGGCTCGCCTTTCGGCAGTGTCAAATTCTTCTGGAATTGATGGCCACAACGACGGCTTCTTTGAATTCATGTCGGCCTGAAGGCCGGCATCAAGAGAAGCCAGCGTGAGCCGGTTTGTCAGTCCCGGTTCCAACACCAATCGTCCAATGACCGTCCGACCTTTTGTGGCAATCTCGATTTCATTCGTTTCACCGGGTTTGATCTCTGCCATTTGAAGCGAGATGTATGCGTTCTCAGGATGTTTCTGCATTTCTCTGAGAACAATCTCCACAGGAGGAACATGCTCGAAAGCCAAACGCCCTTCCGAATCAGTAATGGTTTCATGGTCCCGCAATGAAAGCGGCGTTTCCAAATCTTTAGAGATCAGGAATCTCCAGGCGACGCCATAGGCAATGCGCTGCCCGGCCACCGGCCTCCCACGATTCACTCGCCTTCCTGCGATGCAACCCCAGGAGCGAACGGTCAGGGTTGGCGTTTGCAGAAGGTCGCGACTCTGCGCCAAGCCGAAGCCGTCATCGTTGGCAACGACAACCGCCGTGTTGGTGCAGATCAACGGCATCTTGAAACATCCCTTCTCATCCGTGCTGAACCGGGTGTCGCCTCCTTCAACCGTGGTGCCAGTTAACACTGCGTTCGTCCGAGGACCGATGCAAACAACGGTCACATTGGGCAGTGACTTGCCGTCCACCGTTTGAACTCGGATGATCGTCTGCTGGTTCGTTGCGGACGCCACCCCAACCGCGCTGGCCTGTGCCGTGCCAGCCATGAGCAAAACGAAAAGCGCAGTCAGATTCGCGGCGCGGTTCATACACGTTGACTCAAAGCAAAGAGTGGTCAGACCCAAGCCTGCCCGTATGTGCGTCTTGTACTGATGACAGAACAACGGCATGAACATCACGTCTGTTGATCCATATTGGGTTGCGGTGTCTCAAGGTCGCGTTTTTGACTCCTCCAGATCGCGAATGTCAGGCGCACCCACCGATGCCAAGTAACTTCGCTCCAGTTCCGGGATAATGAATGTGTCAGGCGGGTTTTGCTGGCGACTAAGAATGTTCGCCATGTACAGCGCCACCGTTGGGGTGAACTCATTGCCTCGCGGACCGTTCCACGGCGCATCGCAGTGGATGACCGCATCAATCACTGCCTCGGGCATCCCCCATAACCGGAGCATGAAGCCCGACAAGTCCGCATGGGACGCCTCAAACACCTGCTTCTCCACTTCGATCAAGGGTCTATGTTCACGTGCTGCTCGTTGGCAAACTTCCTTGTAACGCTCGGTATGGTTTTCCATGAGAATCAAACAACCGAGGTCACGGACCAATCCCGCAAAGAAGGCATCGTTGGCGGCTGCTTCCCCCAACTCCTTTCGGGACAGTTCCCGGGCGAGTTGGGCAGTCTGCCAACTGCGATGCCAGACCATCTCCACGGGCATCTCCGGAAAGTTGATCTGATTGTACCCGTGGAATACATGAAGCGACAGCACCAGTGCCTTCACGTTGCTGGTTCCCAATTGCAGGAGAGCTTCGGATGACCGCGTAATCGGTCGTGTCCCACCAAACAACGGAGAATTGGCCATTTGAATGGTCCGGGTGAAAATGCCGCCGTCTTTGTCGAGCAAGGCGGCGGTTTGCTCGAAAGCCGAGTCGTCCCCGTCCAATTCACGGAGCAAGTCGGTATAAACCGCAGGCAGCGCGGGGAATGATTGAAGGGATGTTACCAAGCTCGTAAATCCAGGATTGCTCAGAGACTCCTGCGCATCCAACGCCTGCTGGATTCTGTTTGGAAGCTCGCGGTGATCGAAGGGTTTCGAGAGGTACTGATGAGCAGAGCCGATTTTATCAGTTTGGCTGGCGTGGGCGGAAATAATAATCCTGACAGCCTGTGGAGCAATCCCCCGGATCACGTCCAGCATCTGGCTGCCGGTCATTCCCGGCATGGTCTGATCAGCCAGCACAAGATGCGGAGCCATCTGGCGAACGGCCGCAATGGCGTCAACGGGTTTTGTGAACCCGGTCACGTTCCATTCTGGATCATGTCTGCGTAGGACGAAGCTTACCGTGGCAAGAACACCCGGTTCGTCATCGACGATATAAATCGCTTTTGTCATCGTATTGGGTCGGGTAAGGTAAAGACCCCGCCCCGTTCCACGACAGTGTGGAGACGGCAGCCCGGGGCAGCCTTGTATGCAGCCGGTAACAACAGAGAAACACAGCTTGCGCCAATTCTGCGGTGCTTATCGTCACCGGGGCGGGGAAATATTGGTTTACAGGTCTGCCTCATGATCGGCGGTGTACCTGATCCGGAAAGGAACGTGAGACTTTTGAAACGAAAGCCGGTGACAGGCCAAAATTCCTTTCAATGACGTGCTCGGCGAATTGGCGCGGCGTCAACGGCACTCCACAGCTCCCCGCGATTTGACAATTTCTCTCCCACAACGTGAGGATTCGTTGCCGCCAATCATCATCGAGCCCCATCACCGCAGCCACGATGTGTTGCCAGTCTCCGTCTTGATGGTGTTCGATTTGCAGGTGAGGTGTGGATGCCCTCAGAATTGCGGCATCACTTGCTGGCAACTTGTCAATGCACCACAAGACGTAGCACAACAACGCGGATGGCATTTTGCTTCTGTCGCCAAAAGGGTTCAAGTCTTCTTCCGCTTCGGTGCGCATTCTGAGAAATGCCGCGAATCTTTTGCGCAGTTTGTCGCCGATCTGGTTCAAGCGCCTCTGCTCTCTGTAGCCAATCTGACCTCCCGACTGAAAACACGTTATCTGGTTCACGCTTCCTCCTCCCAACGGCAGCGGGATTGCAAAGCCTGCTGCGCCCATAGTTCGTCCCGAGGGCTGGCTGTTTGAGAGAGCCAGTTTTCTAAAACACCGCTGTTCTTCGGTGGGGTTGTTTGCTCCCAAGTCTGGCACACGCGTGAATCTTCATTTTTCCAGGGTGAGTGTTGGCCATTGCCGCATCCGCTTTCCGAAGCGCAATGCAAATCTAGCCACAGGGGCAGGGTTGTATCGTGTTGTCTCGTGTCGCTCTTGGCCATAGTCCGGGTCGGGTGCAGGTCGCTTTGTTTGGGGAGGGCTTCAGGAATCAGGAGATGAGCGAACCTGCACCCGAGAAGTTACTGCTGGTTGTCTTCATGGTTCTGCCGGGATTTGTTCTCAGGCTGCGTTCTCGAAATCTGGATGTTTGTTAGCCGATCATTGGAATCAAATTCCCAACAAGCCGCCACATAAGTGCGGGACCAGGGAAATCCATAGCTGCCCAATTGGCACGAAATGTGAGAATCGGCAAGCTCACTGCTGGTGTCCTCGTTCTCTGAACCGCGCCACCCCTTCTCGCCGCTGTAGGCGAGAACTTCCTTGGAACTGCTGCCGATGGGGGTCTGTTGCAGCAGCCAAGCGCGGACCTTTTCGTCCGGTCGATGCAGCGGATTGACAATTGACCCCGGAACGAACACGAAGGCCAAGAGAGCCCCAGCGATGGCCCACAGCAAACATGAGACAAGACGGCACGCAATTCGCCGCCTTGAACGTTCGGCCGCTTTGCGAGGATTTAGCGTCTGTTCGCGAACTTCATCGCATAGCGTGTTCATGTCCAAATCGAACGGTTGAATTTGTGCCACTCAAACCAATTCAAGAAACGGTCGGCGACAAGTGCTACAACGCGCCCGATTCCCAGAAAGACAGAAACATAGGCAATCGCCTTTATAAACACGCTTACTCTCAGGATATGGCCGATACCTCCTCCGTCCATGAAATCCAGCCAGGGCAGATGTGCTGCGGTGAAAAGGCCCGTAATGGCAAGCAGTGAAATCAGGAGTACCACTAATCTCCTTCTTAGGGTCATCGCGTCTTCATAAACCATTTCCGTCTGTTGGTTGATAATCGCGCAGGCCGCCGCAAGACAGAATCCCCCTACCGTGCTTTCTCCGAAAAAGAGCAAGAAGATGGTCGCGCACTCCAGCTTGAAAAGGACCGATAAGACCAAATGCGATTGATGAGACGGCAACTCTTGCCGGAGATCCAATTGATCATATTGGCGAAAACGCTCAAAGATGGGGCTGGTCAGGTTCATGAAGATTTTATTTCCGGGGGTTCTGAAACCCCCATCGCCCTCCGTAGTGAATCCGGTCATGGCGCTGTTGCGCCACAGTGGGATTCAAATATTTCGGTGGATTGAGGAAGTGGTCGTACGCCAGCTTTAGTTGGAGAGCTGCTTCGAGGATATCCATCCCTCCAGTGCCGGTCCCGAGTGCAGGGCAAGCAAGGGCATCGATTTGTCCCAACGCCGTGCGGTTGTGACGATGTATGCTGGTAAGGGCAGCCCACATTGCGAGATATACGTGGTCGGTTCCGCTGATGTTCATGGGGATTCGCATTGTTGGCGCGTGGGCCACGAAAGGGTGCTTTGGGTGGTTGGTCGGAATCAAAATGCAAGTGCCGACTGGTTGTTCTCCAAGAAAATCATCAAGAATCACCTTTTGGACAGCGTGCATCACATGTTCCCCGAAATACTTAACCACTGCTTTATCAATGCCAGCGTCCATGAGGCCAAAAGAATTGCCGGCTGTGACGATGCAATCAAATCGGGGCAATTCTTCGAAATGACCACAGACGATTTGGACTTCCGGCGAGGTGCGGAATTGCCAACGCAGAAGTTCGCAGGCGTCCTGCTTCGGATCTACAAGGATCAAACGCGCTTCCATGGTTCTATTGATTAGGTGATGAATCTCGCAGCAATTGCTCCAACGCCCGAACGAACGTTGAGTAGGAGTGTTCATCTTCACGAGTGTAAAGGACTACTCGAACCTCAAGGAAACAATGATCTTCATGTCTTAAGAAGTCGATGATTGTCTTAAGAGCAACTGGAGCCGCCAACCGAATTGGATAGCCGAAGGCGCCCGTTGAAATGGACGGGAAAGAAATGCTCTTCAACCTGCGTTCAGCCGCAATGTGCAGACTGCTTCGGTACGCGCCTGCGAGCAATTCCGCCTCATGTTCGGTTCCACCCCTCCATACCGGCCCGACTGCGTGGATGACAAAACGGGCTTTGAGATTCCCTCCGGTGGTGATGACTGCCTGACCTATTGGACAACTGCCTATCCGCCGGCATTCCTCATAAATGCGAGGCCCTCCTTTTGTGTGAATCGTCCCGTCTGTGCCCGCTCCCTTGTTTAGTCGCCAGTGTGCGGCAGTCACAACGGCTTCGGTCTCCTGGTCAGCGATGTCTCCGGTCGTCAAATGCACTCTGGTCTCTCCGATCGATTTGCTATATTCCATATATTAAAACGCATTCGGAACAATCCTCTCTTTTTAGCTCTTGAGGAAAGTTGCTGCTCTTAAATGGACGATGTAACAGACGCATATCCATTATATATTGGCGAACCTCGTTGACATTTCGGCGAATCGCTATGCTCAGGTTCAATTGGACCAAGTTGGATTTCATAATTACGGCACAGTCTATCTGAGAAGTTGAACTCTCCTGCCGCTCTTGTTGCACAAACACTCCATTGCTGATCGAATACGTGCCCCGGTTCTTCAACCTGACCCGTGAACCCTCGGATCTCTTCATTGAATGAAAAGAAGCTCTTGACTCTCACTCGAAATGGTCCCGCGTCATGAATTCGTTGAAAATCAACGGCAATAGCCTGATGCTCGTCATTCAACTGGCTCCACCCCCAACCATATTGCGGGTTGATGATGACCGTCTTACCGACAAAGTCATTTGGTTCAATGCTTAGCCCCATAAGGTGATATATTTAGCTGTGCGGCTGATTATTGTGGAACGGGACGTGTGAATACGATTCTAGAGAATGGAAGTGGGACAAGTGTAATCCATTCGCGGACTATTATCGGGAGAGTGGCGTTGCCGCCAGCCTGAATGGGGGTTCCTCCCGCAATTTCGGTATCTTGAACATTAATTGCGAATAGTGTTGTAGGTAATGCGCCTCTGATTCCGAGACCAAGCTGCGCTTGACTTGCGGTTAGATTCGCGTTGTCAGTTAGGAATGTGCCGGAATAGATTTGACTGCCAGACAATACGGACAATGCTGAATAGTGGTAAAGAATCCTATACGTGTTATTCTCTTCCCAAGTGATTCTACCCACCCTTGCCCTCGCGCCAACCAGTGCCGCCATGTAAAGCGCGGAGAGGACCACTATTATTGTGACGACAGCCAGAATCTCCGTTACCCCACCAATCTGCTTTCCGCTTGGATCGTTCAAATTGACGGGATTGTTTTGAGCGTAAAGATATTTGTGAAGGCTTGGAGGGTCGAAGATATTCCCGTCGTAAGGATCACGGTTTAGGAAGCGTCCTGTGTTCGGATTCATGTACCGCGCTCGGAGCGAGTAAAACCCAAGGTTCGGATCGAACTGCTCACCTGTATAACGGTAATTGTTCGGGGTTGTCCCCGTGACGGAGAGCAGGGTGCCGAAGGCGTCATACGTGTAGGCATCAGTGATGGTTCCAGTGGCGGACGTGAGGAAGCGCACATTCCCGTTTCCGTCGCAGCCATAGAAGCTTGTCACTCCGGTATTCTGGCGCTGACAGATCAGGCTCAGTCCATACGTGTACAACTTCGAGAGATTGGTGATTCCGCCGCTGACGCTCAATTCCTCCAAAACCTGAGCGTAGCCTGTCGGGTTGCGGTCGTCCACCAGGAACAGGATGGTCGTTCCACCGACCGTCTCGCGAACCCGATTGCCGTCGCCATCATAGGTGATCGTGACGCCATTCCCGGCCACGTTGGCACTCGTCAGCCGATTGTCCGGATCATAAAAATAAGCGTTGCTTCCATTGGTGCGCGTATTTCCATTACTGTCGTAAATGTCCGTTGTGAGTTGATCGTTGGAATCGTAGCTGAAGGTTTGATTTGTGACTCCGCTGATCGTTGAAGTTCGATTTGTGCGGTTGCCGACAGCATCGTATTGATAGCTCACGCTTCCGCTCGGGTATGCGCCGACAACGAGTTCGTTGGTGAGGCGGGAAAGTGCGTCGTAGCTCCACTGGCTGATGCGATTTGTTCCGCCGATCATTTCAATGAGATTTGTGCGGCTTCCTCCCGGCACCAGTCCGTACGCAAACGAGGCGATTGTCGCTCCCGCGCCGGTGACGGTAATATTCGTAAGCCGGTTTAGTGAACTGTAGGCATAGGAGTTCGTTACACCATTTGAAAAACCCGAGGCTTTCAGGTTGCCGGCTGCATCATAAGTATAGACGGCGGAACTGGCGAAACGGTCTGTTGCGTTCGTCACTCGATTGAGAGAATCGTACCAGTATGAAATCTGGGTTCCATTTGGCGCGGAGGACTGGATAGTCGCAAGATTGCCAAAACCGTCGTAGGTGTACGTGAGCGCGCCCTCGGGCGTCGCTTTGGTAAGCAGACGGTCGCGGCTGTCGTAAGTATACGAAGTCGTGCCGCTGGCGTCGACCATGTTGGTCCGCTGGCCGGTGGGCGAATACAAGAAAGTGACAACGTAACCGGCCGCCGAGGATTTATTCGTCAGCCGATTTAGGGAATCATATTGATTCGTGATGATGATACCGTTGAAATTCGTCTGCCGGATCAAGTTTCCGACTGAATCATACCTGAACGTGGACGCTTGAGTTCCGGGAAGCGTCCATTTCGTGCGACGCCCCATCTCATCGTACTCGAATCTGTTAGTGTGGTTCACGCCGTCGATCTGCTGAATCATGTTGCCGACTTCATCGTACACGTACCGGGTGACCATCTGTTGAGGCGTCGAGAAGGCGTTGGTCGCGGCAACGAGTCTTCCAAGAACATCGTACCCGAATCGAGAAACGACATAATCTTGGTTGGTGACGGCTACCCTGCGGCCGAGAGCGTCATATCCGTACGACTGGGTGGTGTAGTCGGGATATGTGATTAGAACTTGGCGATTTAGCGCGTCGTACGCGAAACTGGTCACACGCGACAGCGCATCGGTCGTAGTGAGTTGGTTGCCATTGGGATCATAAGCATACCGGATTACGGCGTTTTGTGCATTGGTGAAGGCTATTTGTCGTCCTGCTGCGTCGTAATCGTACTGCGCCGTGACGATTGGAATGGTCTGAGGACTTCCCAGCGCGGGACCAGAAATTGTGCTGCGCAAAAGCCCGGACGAATCGTACACGTTCTGGATATAGCTCTGATCCGGGTACGTCGTCAGGACAAGGCGCCCGACCGCGTCGAAGGCATACGTCGTTGCATGATTGTTCCGGTCCGTTGAACTGGTTCTGTGGCCTTCGGCGTCGTAACCGTAGAATTCAAATGTGCCATCCGCATACGTCGTGTTCGTCAGCAGCCCAATGGGGTCGCAAAAGTAGTAATTGGTCCGGTTGAGTCCGTCAATTGTCTGTCCTTGCTTGTCCAAGGCGTTATAGACGATTCGGTTTGTGGCTCCGCTTGCGTCAATCGTCTGGATCAAATGATTGGCCGCGTCGTACGCCCACTGCGTAAGCAACGTCTCTTGGCCACCGCCCGGCAAGGTGCGCGTTTGAACTTGAACTGTCTTGTTGCCATTGAGGTCGTACGTAAAACCCGTCTGGCAGATGAGCGTGAAACTGGCGTCAAAGGTCTCCGTGTTCGTCAGATCTCCATACTGGTCGAACAAATTCAGCACAATAACCTCTTCAGGCATCCCGAGAGCGTTGGTTTGCGCCTTCATATTGCCCTGAAAATCATATCCGTACGCCGTCACAATGCCCAGAGCATTTGTGGTGAACAGCAGGTTACCCGCAGGATCATACGCGTTCGTTGTTCCAAATCCTCGCGCATCCACGGAAATCAAAACTTCGCCGAAAGTATTGTACGTCGAGTTCGACACACTGCCAGATTGATTGGTGCTGCCGATGAGATTGTCGTTTGCATCGTAAGCAAACGCCGTGGCTTGCCCAAGGGCGTTGGTTTCAACAATCTCGCGGCCCTGAGAATCATAACCGTAAGACTTCAGACCCCCGGCGGCATCCTGGATGCTCGTGATCTGGCCTGAAAGGGCGAAACTCTGGATGGTGGAATTCGTCAGCCGGTCGGTGGCAGTCTGGCGATAGTTCACCACGTCATAAGTATAGCTCGTATAGCGATTCAGCGCGTCGTATTGTTTTGAAACCCGGCCCTGGGAATCGTACTCGTACCGTACCGAGACAATGCCACGCGGGTCTGTGATCGAGGTGATATAATGCGGGAAGCTCGTGTTGGTGTAGGCGTAGCCCGTGTTCTCGTAAATCGCCGGGCTGCGCTGAACAAGGTGGGCGACATTCGTTAGGTTGCCGCTTCCGCTGTACGAATATTTTAAGACGGGCGAGCCTCCCGTGGCGAGGGCGATGGGGTCTCGAATTTCCGTGATCCGCCCCGCGCCGTCCCTGACGAAGCTCACCTGTTTTCCGGTGCTGTGGTTGATTCCTGAATCGCCGTAGAACAGAGCGTTGCCGTTGCGATCTGTGCGGGAGGCTACAGTCCCGTCGCTGTTGAACCCGTAGGCGGTACCGTCTGTGTCAATAAATGTAAATTGCGAAAAATCGGGGTCGTAAGTGCCAATAGGAAATCCCGAGTCGTCAAAATAGACCGCGGTCAGTGGCTGATGCCAGCCGGTCAGCTGATCGTCCATTCCGACACCCGCTCCCGGAGGAGCCAAATACAGTTGACCGGGGCCGAGTGGAATGACCACGAAATGCACCGTATAAAAATTGTAGCAGTCGGGCACCTGGCTGGAGGTGACGCACGGATTAGCGTCCGAATCAAACACGAGACGAAGCTGGAAATAGAATTTCTCGGAATTATTCAGACTTACCGTTACAAGGTGTTGGGTGCTATCATTGATGCAATAGCCCAGGCCGCTTCCGCTTCCGTACCAATCTGTGGCAAGGGAATCGTTCTTTTCGATTTTGACTGTTTCGTAGTCCAGTTTCCAGTTCTGGCCGAAAGCGCCGTTGGTTGCGAGTCCTGTATCATAAAGCCTATTGATTTGCAGCGGCAAACCCGCAACAGGAACATTGAGGTCGTTCAGCGCAAAACTGATCAGGCCAACGTTTGTCGGCCAGTTCACCGTGATGGGCACAGGAGCCGACGACAGTTGCTGATTGTTCGCGTCGGAAGTGAATGCCACAGCGGTGATGGCTTGGATGCCCGCAGGGACACTCTTCCACTGCAACGTGTACCCCACGGGGGTGTTGCTGGCCTGTCCGATGAGGACCCCGTTCCCGTAGAACTGGACCTGGGTCACAGTGCCGCTCGAACAACTCGCCTGTGCTTGCAGCATGATATTGGTAGGTACCGTGTAGGTGGAGCCCGCCACGGGATTGGTGATTGAGACCGAAACCGTCGGATTTCGGGCAATGGTGACCTGAGCGGAATTGGTGTATTGGCCGTCGCTTGCCATCAGTTGGAAGACATAAATGCCGTCGCAATAGAGGTCAACCATGGTGTTCGTCTGGGAAGGGTTGTAGATATACCAGCATCCAGGTGGGCCGCTGACGCAACTCCAGTTTGTGAATCTTGTGCCGCCGCCGATCAAGCCGTCATCCGAGACGAATCCCTGTAATGTGACGGTGGAGCCGTTCGTGGTCTGCTGCGGTCCAGCGCTCACGAACGGTGGAGCATTGATCGTGTAAACAGCCGTGGTTTCAGCGCCGTCGCTGTAACCGGGCGCAAACGCTTTCGCTTTGAGAGTAACCGAGGATGCCAGATGTACCGCGCTCCCGTTGTAAATGTAGGTGTCCAGTTTTGTCGGATCGTTGCCGTTGGTGGTGTAATAAATCGCCGCGCCCGGAGTCGCGCAGGAGATCATCACGTCGGTGGGTACCGGATAACTGCCGCTTCCGGGGCTGAGCACCGGCGCAGCAGTCGGCAGCATCGAGCTGACTTGAATGCTCACCGTCGCTGGCGCGGAGTCCACCTTCCCGTCGTTCACTTTGAACATGAAGCTGTCAGCGCCCGAGTAGCCCGGGGTCGGGGTGTAAACGACATTCGGCGGATTTCCCGACAAACTGCCGTTGGAAGGACCGGATGTCACGGTGAACGTCAGAGGATCGTCCTGGTCCGGATCGCTTCCGGTCAGAATGATATTGGACGGCGTATTCCTGAGCACCGTTACGCTTTGCGGATTCGCTACCGGAGGATGATTGTTCGTGCTTACAGTGATCGAAACAATAGCGCTGTCAGAGCATTGGCCATCCGTAATGGTGTAAGTGAACGAATCAGACCCGGTGAAACCGGCTTGCGGCGAATACGTGATCGCCTGCGAATCAGGCGTGATCGCCGTCGTGCCATGAGCACCCTGGGTCGCTGACACGATCGAGGGGGACGCTCCGTTCGGGTCGTAATCATTGGCCAGGACCTGGATCGTCTTGGGTTGTTGATAGTACACTGGACGCGAGTCGTTTACAGCCACTGGTGCCGCCCAGACGTACACGGTTGCGCTGGCTGTACCTCCCTTGCCGTCACTGATCGTATAAACAAAGGAGTCGCCGTTGGTTGCAACCCCATTTGTGCTTGTCAAGGGCGTGTATAAGAGCGTGTTGTTTGTATAGAACATGACGGTCCCGTTGGTGGGTGAGGTAAACGCGATAACACTCAGGGCATCACCATCGGGATCATAATCATTCGCCAGCACGTCGATGACAGTCGCGCTCGCTCCGCAGGTGAAAACGTCCGAAGCAATAGGCGGACGATTGTTGATGGAAATCGAAACTGTTGCAGTCGAGACGCTGGCACCATCCTGTATTTGATAGGTCAAATAATCAGTGCCTGCGTAGTCAGTTTGCGGCGTGTAGATAATATTCTTATTCGGGTCAAATTGGAATGTCCCATGCGACGGCCCACTCACAATTGTCAGGAGAATTGCGTTCCGGCTTGAAAACACGTCGTTGGCGAGGACATCGAGTGTGGCCGGTGCGTTTAGCGGAATCGTAAAATTATCCGGGTTGGCCAAGACGCGCGGAAAAGTAACACCCCCCATGTGTCCGTAACCATCGTATGGGGCAAAGCCGTAAACCTGCACCGCGATGGGAAGGTAAGAGTGCACATTGTGCGCACCCGCAGCCACAGACACTTGTGCTCCATAGTAGCTGCTCGTGCCAATCGGTTTGAATGCAGTCAGAGGGACGGGATTCCCATCAACGATTGTTGCAGCCATTGACGGACTGGACACCACGATGTTCAAATAATTCGTGACGAAACCGCTGGGAGTAGGAATCGTATAAGAATTCAGACCATCCCCAGCAGGAGGCAACATCATTTGGAACGGATCTCCCATCACTCCGTCATACGTCGAACTGTTTGAATACTGCGCAACCTGGATCGGATTGTTGGCTCGGAATTCCACGGGACCGTTTATGACGAGTTCGCAGAACTGACCGCTTTGGAGGGTTGCCGCAGCGACACCGTTTGTCAGGACTTGAGTGCCATCGTACGCCGCCAGAACTCGGTATCTGTCCCCGCCCTCTCTGGTAGCCAGCGGGAATCCGAGAGCCTGCTTGCCCCACATCTGGATTGGAAGCTGTTCTTCGATCAATGGATTGGCATATTGGTCGGTTGGAGGAATATCCGTGATGTAGGCGCCGGAAAACACGGCAATGGGCTTATCTGAACTGATGAATGTACCCGACACGTCATCAACCGAACTGGCGCCCATGAACTGGATCGTCTGGCCCTGCTGTAAGGTCTTGGTGATGGTTCCCATCCCTTGAAACCACGCCAGATCCGCTGTCGGGGACGGTGTGATGGTAACAGTTGTGTTGTTCGTGGTCGCAACAACTGCAAATTCTGATGGATAATTCACCGTACGAGGGTCCCCGGTCCCGCTATAGGCGAGAATGCAATAATTTGTGCCGAGCAAAGGAGTGGCGAAACCCGCATAAGACTCACTTGCAGTCGGAACATAACCTAATCCGTAGACTGCAACTGGTTGTCCAGCAGTGATGTGGATTCCAGTGTTCTGAACGTTTGGAGACATCGACATAATTGCGTTGCCTGGGATTGCTATATTCGTCATGCCGCCTGCTGACACAGAAAACGGTTGACTGAATGATATTCCCGGAATTGAAACCGTCCCTGTTGTAGCAACTTGGCTGGAAATCATGAGGCTCGGTTGATCCGCCTCGCCCTCATCATTATAAGCTAATGCAAAGAACAAGACCCAAAAATCGGTTCCAACCGAGGTCGGAAACGGATCAAGGACGTTCACTGTCGCGCTGTTGGGCGTGTTAATGCCGTACCCCGGCCCGGGCTGCAGGCTCAACACTATGGTCTTCGAGGTTCCCGACGGCCCGTTGTTGTTGGGTTGGATTGTGATGGAAACAGAACTGGCATTGGCTGGGATCGTCACATTAGTCCCAATTGCCGGATAATCGACACCGGGGGTCGCCGTGCCACCCACCTGTATATTGACCGGCAACGCGGAGGTGATGTTCGTCCCGGAACGCCTGATGACAAAGACCCCCACATCTCCAGCAGTTCCCGAGGCGTTCGGATCGGTTGTTTGAATCGTGAGGTACGTGACCGGTCCATCCAAGATGCTGGCGGTGGCATTGGCTGGGTTTCCAACCGAGTAATTCACATTTGTCAGCAGATTCAAAACGACGGTCTTATTGCTGACATTCACGATGTTGTCGGCGTATGGATGAATGGTCACTGTGGCCGATGTTTGATTGGCCAGAATGGTCACCTGGCTGCCCACAGGTTGGAAATCGCTGCCCTCGGCGGCAGAGCCGCCTAATTGAAAACTGACTGGCAAATCGCCGGAAGAGTCGGTTCCAGCCCGCGTTACCGTGAAAACGCAGGGATTGCCGGTTTCCGATCCAACGGGAACGGTCGCTTGAACCGTTACGGTTGGTAATGTTGGTCCTCCCTGCCCTTGGGGAATGAAGTAGCTGGCACGGTAAAACGCGGTTGGATTCGTGGGCTTAGCCAAATCAAACATTGTTTGCGCGACCATGCCGGTCGTTATGGATGTCCAGACCAGCGGGTTTGTGAGCGCGAGAGTCTGGTAAATTACGACGGCCGCATTGGTGGGGGCATTTTCCGCGGTCAACCGGATCGTGGAGGGGGCCGGAAATGATGGCGTGTCGAGATGAAAAGGTGCCGAAACAAGACTGTAGCTGGCGCAGTAAAAGGCCGTGTTGCCGGAACGCGCGAGATCAAAATTCGTCTGGCCGGTGGTGCCGTTGGTGATAGAGGTCCACGACCAGCCAGAACCGAGGGTCGGCGTATAGTAAACGGTGACGGTGGAATTGGTGGGTGCGTTTACCACGCTCACCCGGATCGTGCTGGGGGTAGGAAATGTCGGGGGGTTGAGGCGCATATCCGCCCAGACTGACATGGGCACGGCCAAGTAAACGACAAAGTAGCAGCACAGAATCCGGCAGGATAGATTTAGCTTTTTCACTTTGTTCCTTCTGAATGGTGGGGTTGATTGGGGCGGGGTACATCATCTTCCGGCAAGCACTACGGGCGAAAACAGGAAATCTTTCCAACAAAATCCTTAATCCTTGTGTAGCAATGAAATAAATATTCTTATTCGCCGCGATTGGAGACCGTTTCAGTACAATGAATTCCTTGCGCACTTTGGCGTGAATTGAAAAACACTCCACGAATGACCCGACATTCATTGTCCCGTTCAGATTTCTATACCTGGCTCAGCTAAATGCAAGAACAAAATAAACCCATGTTGGGTGTGTTTTGTTTTGCCCATTCCTGCTTTGCTGAACGATCGTGCGACACGCGCGACAACAACTCAGGATTCTCGGAGAAACCGTTCGCAAATACCGCAAACAGGCTAGCCTCAGCCAGGAAGATTTGGCGGAAAAAGCCAGTCTGCATCCGGTGTACATAGGCAAAATCGAGCGAGGCGAGCAATGGATCAGCCTGCACGCGTTGTTGCGCATAGCGCACGCATTGAATGTTCGTGTCAGTGTTTTGGTCGAAGAACTTTGACGAATTTGCGACAGCCTTCCCAAGTTGGGGTTGCCAAGACTGATCCTTGCAAGCTTTCGACGGGTGAATTTTCACAAACTCCGCGGAATTTTCATCTCCACTTTGATGCGTGTCTTCCAAGCCATTCTAATTCGCGTTCGGCCATTATCCGGTGCAATTAAAACGTACACTCCCACGCAACTGCGCTTATCATAGCGGCTGTTGGCCAAAGTGCAAGAATATATTCTTATCTTAGCATTGCCGCCGCTCGTAGCAGCGTTATGGGATGCGTCGTCGTTTGGCATTCTCCGATGCCTTTGCCGCGGTTCTGGAACGGCATCGGACGGCAAAGAAGTTAAGTCGGCAGGCTCTTGCGCAAAAGGCTGGGCTGCATCAGACCTATATCGGCCTGATCGAACGGACTCTCAGCAACCCCAGTTTGGACGCAGCCAATGCAATCGCAGAAGCGTTGGAAATGCCGCTTTCGACGTTGATCATTGAGGCAGAGATACTACGACGTACAGAGGGCCGGGAATAGTGCATTCGTTTTGGGGTCAGATGAATGAACGATGGCGCGATGGGGTGGTTTCAGAAATGAACCTTGATCTGTCGCAAGATCGATTCGGATAGACTTGGCCGTTTTGTATGTCGGATTTCCGCGGCACGAGGGAAAGCCAACAACTCAAAGCGCCTGAGAGGCTTGACGGCATTGATGGTTGGCGAGAAGGTCTGAACGGCAATGCCCACGAAACGTTTAATCCTCATCCTCGAAACTGACGAGGAGCAAATCGCCGGATTTCGCAGGGCTGTGGCCAGATTGGGCGGCGGGTTTGAATTGAAGGTTTGGCACGATGCCCATTCCATGATTGCCGAATGCGAGCTGTTCTTCGCAAAGGTAGCAATGATTAGCCTTAACTGTGACTTGAACCCTCAATCAGGTGAATCCGCAGACACCGGAACCGCACTGGGCGCTGCAAGGTTTCTTGGAGATTTTCTGCCTGTGTCTCCCATCTTGATCCACTCGTCGAATATGGACCAGGTTTGTTCCATACATAACGAGCTGCGGTTCGCTGGCTGGATGGTTGATCGAATTGGAACATTGGGAAAAGATTGGATTGAAACAACGTGGTTGCATCGTGTTCAGGAATTGCTCGGAGAATACCCCAATACGTGGAAAGCAAATTTGCCAGCAGATCACGATACACGAGTTGCAAGGATGTTATTATCGCTGGACGGCCTGGGTATCGGTGATGCACTCGGTGAGATGCTGAGTTACCAATCCGCAAATGCGCCTGCGAAACTGACATCAAACTCACTTCCTCCAGGCCCTTGGTTTCACACCGATGACACCGAGATGGCCATTTCCATCGCTGCGGTACTCAAATCGCACGGGGAACTAAATCAGGATGCGCTAGCGAAACGATTTGCCCGGAGGTTCGAGCGCGATCCAGATCGTGGCTATGGCAGCATGACGCGAATCCAATTACGCGAGATCAATGCCGGGACAAGATGGAGGGATACGGCCGCGAACGCGTTCAACGGACAAGGTTCCATGGGGAATGGCGGCGCCATGCGAGTAGCGCCGCTTGGCGCTTATTTTGCCTCTGATTTAGACCGATGCGCTTCTGAGGCTCGCTCCTCAGCCGTGGTAACCCATACGCATCCCGAAGGGGTTGCGGGAGCAATTGCCGTGGCCGTGGGCGCCGCCCTTGCATGGCAGATCCGAGGCGTTTCACTTTCCCAGCGCCCAGGCCGGTTCTTCGACGGTGTGCTGAGTCTGACGCCCGAAAGTCGGGTGCGGCAGGGAATTCTGCTGGCCAGTCAAACGCCGACGGATACCCCGGTGCTGGATGTCGCCAAGAAGCTGGGGAATGGTTCACTTGTTACGGCTCCAGACACGGTTCCGTTTTGTTTATGGATCGCTGCTCATCGCACGCAAGATTTCGTGAACGCGCTGGCACAAGTCATTCGTGCGGGGGGTGATTGTGATACGAACGCAGCCATCGTTGGTGGGATCGTTGCTTTGAGTGCAGGGCATGACGCGATTCCGCCTGACTGGTTGAGCGCAAGGGAAGCGTTTCGCGTCTGACGAGGCAAACTCGAATGAGGGCAGAGGCGGAATGAGAGAAATGGGCGATTCCTTTGAACTCCGCATTATTCGGACAATCGGTCCATTGTCTTTATACTGCGCTGGTATTTGGTGAGCAAGAAGAGACATTTCTTGCGAGCGTCTGCTGTTGTAACGAGGATAATTTACAAAGCGAACCATCTCCTCCACCACGGAAACCATTTTGCAATGCGACCGTCGGATTCCAACGGCGGAAGCGTCACATGGCGGAAACCGCGTTCGCAATGGATCAGCACGCATTCGTGATCGCGCAGCTTGCGCAACTGGTGCGTCTTGATTTTGTGTTCGTCGGTTTCAGTGTAATTGACGGTGCGTTTGCCCGCGCTGTAGCCCCATGAACGTTTTGCGACACGCTTTTTGCCAAGGAAATCAGCCGCCTGCACAGCATCAGCTTCGTCAGCCGAACGGAACATCATCCGATTACGGAGATTGAGGGTCAGCACCTTCGCCTTGTCGTTCCCCAGGGCCGGGACGAGTGAAGTCGTGCTCTGCGCGGCGGCCACAATAGTTGCGCCCGCCTCGCGGATGACATCCACGCAATTGTAATCGCTGGTGCCGTCCTCACTCGCTGTCATGAACCGCTGGGCTTCATCGGCCCACAGGATGAGCAAATTGCTTTTCACCCGCTCGCTCGCGACGAGGTCAAACCGCTGCAACGCATGATTGTAATACAGCAGCTTGAGAAACGTGTTTACGTACCGCCGCTCGCTCTGGAATTTCTGCGGCATGGTCGTGAGGATGATTTTGCCTTGGTCAATGTCAGCGAAATCGAATGTACTCTCTCCAGTGCAGAAAACCTCGGCAACTTCGGGTGTCAGGAAGTATTGCAGATAGTTGCCGATGGTTTCACGCACGGCACCGAATTGCTCCTCCGGCTGAGCCATGAAGCGATTGGCGAAGTGCGCGAGCACGGCTTCGCGGCGTGGGGTTTGAAGCAACGTTTCCAGGTTCTTCATCTCTTCGACGAGCAATCCACGATTGGAGAGCAACTCGAAGGCACCGACCAACGTCACCGGACGGTTCAACTCAAAGAGCATCTCCAGGGCGGCGGCGATGTGTGTCTGTGCTTGCGTTTTGAAGAATCCCTTGTCGCCGCCCTGGCCAAGACTCGTCGCGGTGTCCACGATGAATTTAGCATAGGTCGTGAACGGGATACGGCGGTCGCCGGTCAGGTTGTAGCGATGCGGCGGCGTCCACTGCCCGTCCGCATCATTCGTACGCACCTGCAAGTGGATCAGGTCGTGTTCTCGACCATAATGCCGCGCCATCTCGGCCAGCGTCTCCCAATAGACGCCTTTTTCGTCAATACACAGTCCGCCCCATTTGGGTTCGTTTTGGAATACCTGATGCGCAA
>Ga0187860_1000599_pt1 | contig 34115 bp, 30 predicted proteins | sample June2016WEW_10_4_FD_132981 | JGI IMG/M metagenome (GOLD analysis project Ga0187860, IMG submission 132981) | Peatland microbial communities from SPRUCE experiment site at the Marcell Experimental Forest, Minnesota, USA - June2016WEW_10_40 | ecosystem: Environmental > Terrestrial > Soil >...
ACGACCGTCTTGAACGACAGGCTCGGGAGGTAAAAGTATTCGCCGCCCCTGACCTTGCCCGAATAACGAATGGCATTCTCCGCCCGCTTGCGGATGATGTAGAGTTTTCGTTCGAACGCCAAGTCGTCCGTCAACGCCGCGTTGCGCCCGACAAACACCTGCCGCATGAACGGCTCAGATGCCTTCGCGGTCGCGCCCAGGGAATCGTTGCGGGTGGGAACGGTGCGCCATCCGAGAATCCGCTGGCCTTCCTCGGCGACTATGCCCGCAAAAATTGTCTCGCACTCGGCCCGCTGCGCCGGGTCGTGCGGCAGGTACACCATGCCCACACCAAACTCGGCGGCCGAGGGGAGGGAAACCCCCGCCGACCGGGCCGCTTCCTTGAAGAAGGCGTGGGGAGTCTGCAGGAGAATGCCGGCGCCATCTCCGGTGTTGGCCTCGCACCCGCAGGCGCCGCGATGGTCCAGATTCAAGAGCACCTGAAGCGCCTGCTCGATGATGGTATGGGATTTCCGGCCCTTGATGTTGACGACAAATCCCACGCCGCACGCTTCATGCTCGAATTGCGGATCGTACAAACCCTGCTTCCTCGGCAACCCCGTCAAGGAGTCGCAACCGCCCCTTGCACCTTTTACTGAATCGTTCATTGTCGCTGGCCGGATGGGCTTCTGCGCCATCGTAATTGGTTAAATCTTCATAGTTTTTGCCTAAACTGACCGGCACTGCAATATTTCATTTTTCATCGGCCAGCCCAGTATCCGCCCAAAACCCTGAATTGCAAGGAGGTTGCTCTGGCGACGCGGGAATTCGACCGGAATGTGCGCAGCGTCGCAGCGTTCAAGAGAGCGGATGGAACTGAAACAACTGCGCGCCGTTGGCCGGCAAGTCCAGATAGAGGCCCCGATCCTGCAGTTCTCGGCCAGGGCACGTGCGCGCCTCCGACCCCAACCGATCCTTCAGACTCCAGGTGCGGTCTGCAAGGTCGTCGAGGCGGACCGGCGCGTAGCATTGGCTGGGATGCGGGGCGAGATTGATCACCGCTAGGTCAAACACCGGCGCCGTGTCCCGCCATTGCACGATGACGAAATTTTCCGAGGTGGGATTTCCCGCCCACGCCCCGCGGGGTTTCAGAAGCAACGCCTCCCCGCGTCCCACGGCCGTTTGCCGCACGGCGGCGAGCACCTGCCGGTACATCCGCTCAACTTCGTTCCGCACCGGTTCGGGCGGACAGCGCCGGAGCTGGACCGGCACTTTGACGCGCGCGCCTTCCAGTTGGCCGTCATGCAGGAATCGCATTCCGGGCAAACTCAGAATCGTGAGCGCTGCCGCGCGCTGTTCGGCCGGGGAAAGAATCGAGGCGATGCGCGGTTCGTCGTGGTTTTCGAGAAAATGGACGCCGGCGCCGATCGATTCCGGTCTGGCCTCCAGCAGGTGACGTTGCACACCGGCGGGATCGCGCCGCACCAATGCGTCGTAAAGCTCCTTGTCGTAGGTGTAATCGAAGCCGAGCGATCTCAGTCGATCCTCCAGGCCCCAGTAAACCTCGGCCAGGAAAAGGCAATCCGGATAACGCTTTTTGGCGGATGCGATCGCCTCCTGCCAGAATTCAACGGGAGGTTGTCCGACGTCCGGACCGGCGGCCGGGGCCGCTCCGCGCGATGCAGCGGGTGGAAATGGCGCCCAGGTTTTTGCAAACACCTCGTTCAAGACCAGCATCGCCATGTCGCAGCGCAGGCCGTCGCATCGCCCGGCGACACCCAGCAAATTCTCCCGCATCGCCGCTCGTGTGGCCGGCTGGCGATAATCCAGTTGCGCCGTGTCCGACCAGGGTGGAAAATGCGGATCCTTTCCGTGCGCAAGCCAGCGGACGCCCTCGGGGGTCTGCTGCGCGAACGTCCCCGGCGCTTCCACCGGACTTTGAACGAATAAATCGGGGCGTTCCGCCACCCACCGATGATCCAGACCAGCGTGGTTCGGCACGAAATCGAGGATCAGCTTCATTCCGCGCTCGTGAAGCCGTTGTCGATACGACTGCAGCCCGGTTTCGCCGCCCAGCGCTTCCGGCACGCGGTAATCGGCGATGGCATAGGGCGAACCGGTGATGTCTTCCCTCCGGAGATCCGGCATCGCTTTGCGGAATTCCCCGTGCAAATCTTCCCACGCCAGGGCGCTGTCGCGGCTGCGAGGGCCGGTCGTCCACACGCCCATGAGCCAGATGTGGGTGAACCCGAACTGCCGCCATCGTTCGAATTCGGACTCTGGAACGGAGTCGAGCGTGACGCCCCGGCACTGCTCCGTTGAGAGCCTGTCCAGCCAGCAGCGCGTGTTGATCTCGTAGAGGAGCGGGAAAGGCATGGTGGCGTCCGGTGCGTGATGCGCGTGCCAGGAACCGGCTGCCCCGCGTTTCCCGCGTCCCGCATCCCTCTCAACTGTTCAGGACCTTGAGCGCCTTCCTGGCGTCGCGCACGCGCAAAATCAGCAATCCCTTCCGGGCGTTCGGCGGCGTGGCGCAGTAGGCGTGCTCGATGTTGATTTTTGCGGCGGCCAGTTTGTGCGCGATCCTGGCCAGCGATCCCGGCTTGTTGTTGCCTTCAATCATCAGCACGTCGTCGTCCACCACCAGCGTGCCGCGCGCTTCGAACAGATTGAGCGCCTTCCGGGGGTCGCTCACCACGAGCCGGATCACGCTGTGGTCCACGGTGTCACTCGTGGAGATCGCGTAGATGTTGATGTTGGCCTCGGCGAGGGCGTCGGCCACGGCGGCCAGCATGCCGGGGCAGTTGTCCAGGAATATCGCGAGCTGTTTGATGATGTGCATGGTCGTGTCCGTTCGGCGTTTGAAACCAGGGACAACCTAGCACGGCGGCCCTCGACCGCCAAACTGGAAAACAGACCGGCTGTCACGATGTGCATCGTGCCTCCGTAACCGCCCGTTGTGAAACGGCGGAGGCCCCCGTTGCGGGACGGGTCCGCCAATTCACATTGGCGGCTACAAGGTTTTGCCCGGTGATGAAATGTCTCGGCGGCGAAATCGCCCGGTGATACTGTTGTCTCATGGGCTGGAAAGCAGACACTCGCCGACGCTGCCTGGGCGCTGTTTTCCTCCTGGCCGCCCTGGGAATGCTCCTCGCCGGTGAAACGGTGCTGCGGGATCGGCTGGGCCGCGTCTCGTTTCTCGTCTTCTGGCTGGTTTGCTTCCTGTTCACCTGCCTGGCGTTGCTCGTGGCATTCCTGGACCTCACCGTCATCCGCCGGCGCACCTGCGACCAACAGCGCGCGTTGCTCGACGAGGCGCTCAAGGGAATTGCGCGGCGGCCAGGCGCCAGACCGGAACAGCGCCCGGAGCGGGACGAGCAGTGCGACTGAGGCTCCGGCGCATTCTTCGCCGAAAACGCTTGATCGGGGTTCAGATCCGGTTTTGTTTGGAGCCATGAAATCCGGGGGAAAATACAAATTGGTCCTGGTGACGGCACCCGACTCCAAAACGGCCCGCGCGCTGGCCCGCGCGGCGTTGAAGGCCCGGTTGATCGCCTGCGCCAACCTGGTGCCGCGAATCGAATCCCATTATTGGTGGCGGGGAAGGATCGAGCGCAGCGCCGAAGTTCTGCTCCTGCTGAAAACCACTCCGGAAAGGCTTTTGAAACTCGAAGACCTGATCATCGCCGTGCATCCGTACGACACGCCCGAATTCATTGTGCTGGGCCTGGAGGGAGGGAACAGACGGTATCTGGCCTGGCTGAAGGCGGGTTGCCAGGCGCGATCGCCGGCGCCGAAGCCATCGCCGGCGACATAATCGCGCGGGAAGGAAATTGTGGTTGAACAACTCATTTCTGAGCGTAGATTCGAATCAGGTGAACAGCTGGTATGATTTGATTCCGGGACTTCTATTGTCGCTGCTCGGCGTTTCGTTGGCCGTCGGGATGGCCGTGGCCCTGTCCGTCCTGCGTGCGAGGCGGAACAGGCGTCCGCAGCATGCCCCCATCATCGCGGCGAACTTTGAGCCGGTTTATCCCTGTGTCCCCGTCCGCACCGGCTCCCTGCATCGCCCGGGATTGTGGATGGCGATCCGCAATCGGAACCTGCACTCCGTGCAAGCGGCGTTGGGGCTTCACAACCCAAAGCCTTGCACCTGGTTGGAAGGATTTACGGGGGAGCAAAGGCTTTTCATCTCGCCGCCCGTGAACGCGTGGATTCTGGTGGTTGGGTCGGATTTGCCCGATCCGAACGAGGATATCGATGTTTGTTTCCGCTTCCTGCTCGAATTAAGCCGCAAGCTGGGCCGGGTCCAGTTTTTCAGCGCGCACCGGGTATTGAACCATCACGCCTGGGTGCGCATGGAGGCCGGCCGGGTGGTCCGTGCCTACGCGTGGGCGGGGAAGACTCTCTGGAACCAAGGCATCAAGACCCGCGCTGAACTGGACCTCGGGTTGAAATGCTTCGGCTATCTGGAGGGCCCAGATCGGGCACGCCTCGGCCAGCCGGATGTCATCGCCGCGAACACCGACAAGGTCCCGTTGCTGGCGGCGCGGTGGAGTTTTGACCCTGCCGCCGTGGATGAGCGCATCCTGGAGCGGGCGTCCGGCATTGCCGGCAAGCCCTCCCGACTCTATTGACAGACGCAGCCTTCTTTGCAAAGACTGGGACAATCAATCCAGGAGAAAGTTATGTCGCTCGAACTCGAATTGCAAAAGTTCCCCAGGAAAATCGTCCTGAAGGACAAGTTTCAATGCACGCTGCGGCCGTTGCGGCGCGACGATGAAAAAAAATTCCACCAATTCTTCCTCGATGTCCCGGAACCGGAACGCATGTTCATCAAACATCGCGTCACCGAACCGGATGTCATCCATGACTGGTGCCAGAATATCGACCTGGGACGCAACTTTCCGCTCCTGGCGGTTGCGGACGGCAAGATTATCGCGGACGCGACGCTGCATCAGCAGTTGGGGGGCTGGAAGCGGCACATCGGACGCGTCAGCGTGCTCGTGCTTCCGCATTACCGCGGCCGCGGCCTCGCCCGGGCGCTGGTGACCGAAGTGGTCCAACTCGCGCGGAGTCTGAGCCTGGAACGGATCGAGGCCGAGTTCATCGGCGGACAGGAGGCTGCGATCAAAATGTTCGCAATGCTTGGGTTCAGCAATCTGCTCCGGCTCGAAGATTACGTGAAGGACATGCAGGCGACTTCGCACGACTACGTCCTCATGGGGCTGAACCTGAAGGTGGACGAGGAATACGCCGGAGTGGGAGGATGAGGAAAGGCAGACGGTTGAATGCAAAATGAAGAAATGAAACCCCACAAGAGCTAGCGTTTGCCGCCACTCTGCATTCTTCATTCTGCCTTTCCTGCATGCCTCCCGAAACCTGCCCTAATTGCGGCGCCGACGTTCCGCCCAACGCCCCGGCGTGCCCGGAATGCGGCGCGGACGAAACGACCGGCTGGTCCGAGCGCGCTCGCGAGGACGACCTGGGTCTCCCGGACGACAGCTTCGACTACGAGGCTTTTGTGAAGCGCGAGTTCGGCGGAGAAAAACTCAGGCCGCACGGCATGCGCTGGTTTTGGTGGATTGTTGCGGTGCTGGTGTTGGGGGTATTTATGTGGTGCTGGATGAGGTGAGAAGGGGCAGGGAGTTGCGGCGTACCCGCTGCCGAGCAATTGGAAAAGGCACAGGAACCGGCCACACTCGAAGCACACCCGCTGGCACAGGCCATCAGCCGGGAGGAGGAAACCATCCTCTGGCGTTCGCTGGAACGCATTCCGGAAACCTATCGTGAACCGCTCATCCTGTTTTACCGCGAACACGAGTCCGTTGAACGAGTGGCGCAGGTGCTGGAATTGTCCGAGGAGGCTGTCCGGCAACGGCTCTCACGCGGGCGAAAGTTGTTGCACGAAGAGGTCGTGACTTTCGTGGAAGGTGCGTTGCGCCAGACTGCGCCGGGCCGGGCATTCTCCGGGGCGGTGCTCGCGGCGCTGCCGTTGGCAGCGGGCACGGCCGCAACGGCAGGTGTAGGCGCGGGACCAAAGGCACGGCGGCGGCAAAGTCGGGTTTTCTGGCGGCGTGGCTCCTGCCCCTGGCACCCTTCCTTGGAATCGCCGCGGGCGTGGGGGCACAATGGCTGATCATCCGCTCCAACACAACCGACCGGAAACACCGGGCCAGACAGATTGCGCGGGTCATTGTTGCGTGGATTATAGCGCTGGGAGGCGCCGTGGGCGGGGAGTCCGCCATGCATTCCCTCGGGCGGCACTTTGAGTGGAGCAGCCGAATCTATTTTACCGCGATGGTGAGCTTTTGGTGGTTCTATACCCTGCTCCTGCTCACCTGGTCCCTCTGGGTGGACAGCCGCATCGACCAACAGCATTACGTACCCGGCCAGATTCCGCAGACGGGCATGACGCCAATGAAGCCGAGCACGCTCGCGATGGTGGTGGCGGGCATGCATCTGATGATATTTTCGTGGCTGCTTTATCATGCGTGGAACGCAGAGGACCGCATGGGGGTCGGAATTATCGCAGGAACAATGCTGGTGCTGATTATCGCGGCTTTCTTCAATACTCGAAGCAGGACCGGGGCGGACGTCGGTCGGACGCTCGGCCGACACCTGGTTGTGGCTGCTGGAATAATTCTGGTGCTTTTGATTTTGCGAGCGGACGTGTGGGTGGCCTCCTGGTACGGAGTCAGCGTTGCCGAAGCGCATCGCCTGCAACCTATGTGGATTGTTCCCGTACTCAGCTTGGCCCTGTTGATTTGGGGTGTGGTAGTAGCTGTGGCTCTCACAAAATCAAAACCCCGCCAGCCGGAATGAATTCACGCAACGCCCCCACGCTACGCCCGTCTGGCAATTGCCTGGGCTACTTGCTTGAAATTCGTGAGGCGCCATTTTGCTCCGTTTCCCGCCAATAAAGCGCATTGCTGCAAGGCCGCCAGCGCACGCGGACTGTCAAGTTATTGAAACCAACACCGATTACGCCTTCCGTTCTGCATTCACCGGCTTGCGTTTTGTCCGAGCGCGGTCCAACTTTGGATTGTTAAGCCGCATTGTGCGTTTCATGCTCACACCATGAAACTTTTCGGGCTCAGACATTCTGCAGAACAGGTTGGCGGGATTGTGTTTTTTGGGCGCATGCTCGACAAGATTCGCTTGCACGCTCAAGGTAAATTGCCAGCCGACTATAATCGTGGCACTGGTTTTCATGGCCGAGTCTGTCGGTTTTTGCGCGTTGAGTATCCACTGTTGGTTGAGCGCGTTTTGGCAGGAGGCAGTGATGAAGAGATATTGGCATGGTGCTTCGCTCAAGGACGAAAACCAAGCGAAGAGGAAATTGTTATCCTCAACTCGTTTTTGTCAAAGCGAGGCTGGCGTGATGACAGCAGCGCAGAATTGGAGGCGATGAAGCATAAGCGAGGTTTCGCAAGCCGGACAGACATTCAGACATTTTTTGATTTTCACAAGGCAGATGAAGAATCAGAATGATTGTTCTAGGTGGTCTGACACTGCGCGAGGCTGCGTCCCCTCCGGCGGCTGTGCCTATTTCGTATTTCAGCCGCTCACGCATCCAGAGCATTTCATGTCGGTTCATAAACCTGATGTATATCGAGATGAGAATGCTGCCTCTTAACCAGTCACGGAGCCGGTTGGCGTCCCGCAGGCGCCGGATTCCGCATTCGCGGTTGACATCATCGGCCCGGCGTTCATTGGGCTGCACCGGAACATGATTGCAGCGATGCGTCTCATTCGTTACCGACCCGAACATCGAGAGCCGATGCTCGCGCTTCATCGCAGCGTTATCATGGGATTCACCTTGGGCATGAGTCAGCAGGAGGACGAGGCTGACCTCATGGCAATCGAGCAGGTTTATCTTCGCGACGGCGGCGAGTTTCTTGTCGGTTTCATCGAGGACAGATTTGTTGCGATGGGCGGCTTCAAGAGACTCTCGGACACTTCAGCCGAGTTGCGGCGCATGCGGATTGAGCGTGAGCTTCAAGGCAGAGGCTATGGCACACAATTGCTGCGAGAGTTAGAACGGATTGGGTATCAGTCCGGCATTCGCACGTTTTGCCTGGACACGGCCCGAAGACGCCCATTAACGCTGGAGTTTTATCGTAAGCACGGCTATCAAGAAACAGGTCGGGGTCTTTATGGCCAGGTCGAGACGGTTCAGTTTAGCAAGATTGTGGATGGGAGGGTTTGTGAAAGTGCAGCCTCCTGACACATCACCACGGCATGCGAATTCCCTACTATCAAGTTGACGCATTCACCGCACGAACCTTCAGTGGCAATCCTGCCGGTGTTTGCGTGTTGGAGAGTTGGCTGCCTGACGATATTCTCCAGCGCGTTGCGGCAGAGAACAACCTCGCGGAGACGGCGTTCTTCACCCGGCAGGCAGACGACTCCTGCCACGTGCGTTGGTTCACTCCAATCTTGGAGGTGGACTTGTGCGGCCACGCCACACTGGCATCTGCGTTCGTTCTGTTTACAGAGTTGGGCCATCCGGGCCGCTGCATTCGCTTTCACACGCGGAGCGGTTGGCTGACGTCAGAACGGAATGGGGATATCATCGAGCTTGATTTTCCATCCCGTGTGCCCACGCCGTGCGTCGCGCCGGATGAGTTGGCGCGCGGCTTGGGGCACAAGCCGCGAGAGGTGCTAAAGTCGCGCGATTTCCTGGCGGTTTATGATTCACAGGCAGAGGTGGCGGGGTTGACTCCTGACATGGCTTTGCTGGCACGGCTGGACTGTTTGGGGGTCATCGCTACGGCACGTGGCGAAGATGCGGATTTTGTGTCACGCTTTTTTGCTCCGCGCGCAGGCATACCGGAAGACCCTGTGACCGGCTCGGCCCATTCTTCACTGATTCCGTTCTGGGCTGAACGACTGGGCAAGTCAGAGCTGTTCGCGCGGCAAATTTCGCAGCGCGGTGGAGAACTTTACTGCCGGCGTGTCGGCGACCGCGTGGGGATCGGTGGTCGCGCAGTGATTTATTGCAGAGGTGAGCTTGAGATCCCCATCACATAAAACCCTTTAAGGCGGCATTTGCACAAAAAAGTGAAGACCCCAAGCGATTCTGAGGCCATAGTTCAGCGGCAGCTTGATGCCTACAACGCTCACGCCATTGAGGCGTTGATGGCGACCTACGCGGAGGATGCCCAGCAGTTTGAGCATCCATCGAAATTACTGGCCAGTGGTTCTGTTCAAATCCGGGAACGTTTCGTTGCCCGATTTGGAGAGCCGGATCTCCATGCGTTACTCCTCAAGCGTATTGTCGCTGGGAATATAGTCATCGACCACGAACAGGTGACCCGCAACTTTCCTGAAGGCTCTGGCAAGTTGGAGCTGGTTGCGATATACGAGGTGCAAAGGGGCAAGATTGCCAAAGCGTGGTTTATTCCTGGCACCAGGACTCTCGACGAAAGGCCATGACAACCATGCAGTGCAGATTCGCACCTCCAACCACGGCGTCATTGAGTTTTATCGGCGTCTCGGTTATTCGACGGATGATGTGGTGAGTATGGGAAACTTCTCGATTTTTCCCCCGGTTTTAGGATGATCAAAGCCAACATTAGAACATTCGTCATTTAAAACCTCTTTTATGAACTGCCTCTCTTTCTGCAAGTGCATGGAAAAACTCCTCTTCTCGCCCGGGTTGTTTGCCCTGGTGCCGCTGATCCCCTGTCTTGCCGCGGCTCAGACCCAGGCGGTGACGGTCACGGTGTCGGCGGATGGCAGCGGCGCCGATCTCGCGCCTCGGTTTTTAGGTCTAAGCTACGAGATGTCCATGCTTCTGCCCAAGGAGGGGCGGTACTATTTCGACCCCAACGATCAAGCGCTGATCAACACCTTCCGGACCCTCGGCATCAAGAGCCTGCGCGTCGGCGCCAATGCAGTGGATGATCCGCGCATCCCGGTTCCTCAGGAAAAGGATATCGATATGCTTTTCAGCTTCGCCCGGGTTGCCGGAGTGAAGGTGATTTATTCGTTCCGCCTGAAAAATGGAAATCCGGCCGATTCAGCGCGCCTGGCCAGCTACATCGCGTCTCACGATGCGGACCTGCTGGAATGTTTTGCAATCGGCAATGAGCCCAATTTCTTCCTCCCGACATTTGAGGCGTTTTTTCCGCAATGGAAATCGCACTATGACGCCATTCTGAAAGCCGTGCCCAACGCGATGTTTGACGGGCCAGGAGGGTCAGCCGGAAAATATTACTATGCCTTGGACCTCGCCAAAGCCTTGTTTGCTGACGGTCACCTGGCGATAGCGAGCGATCACTATTATTTCCTGGGCTCGGGCCGCGCGGCCGAAAAGGATCCGCCAGCGAGCCGGTCGCGCTTTCTTTCTGATAATCTCCACGCCGATTACGAAAAAGCCTACGCTGAGATCGGCGCGAAGCTGGCCGCCCAGGGGGTGCCTTACCGGATCGATGAGTTGAATAGCTGCTACAACGGAGGGGCGAAGGATTCGAGCGACACTTACGCGTCCACGTTATGGGCGCTGGATTGCACCCATTGGTGGGCGGCGCATCACATTCTGGGCATGAATTATCATACGGGGGAATCCGTCGGGCGGGATGGAGAGTTTGGCGCCGCAAATTACGCTGCGTTTATACACCAGGCGGATGGTCATGGATTTACCATGCGGCCTCAAGGCTATGGCTATTTCGCTTTTAGCCAGGGCGCGCATGGACGGCCCCTCGGAGTGAAAATACAAGCGGCAGCCACGTTCAATTTCAATGCCTATGCGTATCGGGATCGCGACGGCTCGATTTATTTGACTCTGATCAACAAGAGCTACGGTTCCCAAGCGCAACCGGCGTCCGCTTCCCTCCAGTTGCCCCAAGGCAAGAGCCCGGGAGCATGGCAATGCATGGACCTGGTGCAGAAGGACCAGGACGTCGCCGCCAAAACGGGCGTTACCCTGGGCGGTGCCTCCATCGACCCTCAGGGAATCTGGTCGGGCCAATGGAAAAAGATCGAAGGCGGCGATTCCGCCAATCTGACGGTTCAGGTGGCGCCCGCCTCCGCGACGATCTTGCACTTTTCTCCTGCGAATTCCAGCCATTAGGCCGGGGGTCGAATCTTTGCGTCCTGCATTTGCAGTGACCTGGAAGCCCGACTGACCGGGCGAAAACCAGGATCCATCAGTGCCAATTCGCGATGGGGTGGGGACGGCCCGTCCCTAGTGAAGCATGCATGAAAAACTCCACGAATTCTGGCGACGAGCCGTCGCCACCCCAATAGGGCCAGCTTCATCAACCAGTCCTGGGGATCCATTGCGAGCCGCACGCGATCCTTGCGGTGGACACTTTCCGGCTTATAGTGACTGCCTGTGCCCCAGCCAAATCAGACGCGCGTGATTGTCGGCATGAGCGGCGGAGTGGACTCTTCCGCGACGGCGGCGTTGTTGCTTGAACAGGGATTCGAGGTGGTAGGCATTACGCTGAAGCTCTGGCCCCAGGATTGTGTTTCGCGCGCCGAGGACAAATGCTGCGGCCCGCAGGCCGTCGCGGATGCGCGGGCCGTTTGCCACACCCTGGGCATTCCTTATTATCTGATTGACGAATCGGCGGAGTTCCAGTCCAAGGTCATTCAATATTTTGCCGATGAATACAAGGCCGGCCGCACGCCGAACCCGTGCGTGATGTGCAACCAGAATTTGAAATTCGGGCGGCTCATCGAGAGGGCCGACCAACTGGGCGCGCGCTATATCGCCACGGGCCACTTCGCACGGATCGAGCGATGCGACGACGGGCGGGTGCTGCTCAAGCGGGGACGCGATCCGCGCAAGGATCAAAGTTATTTTCTCTTCTCGCTCCGGCAAGACCAATTGGCCCGCGCGCTGTTTCCGCTGGGTGAAAAGACCAAGAGCGACACACGCGAGGTGGCGCGCCATTGTCGCCTCAAGACGGCCGATAAGGAGGAGAGCATGGAGATTTGTTTCGTGCCGGACAACGATTACGGCGGGTTTCTCCGCCAGGCGAACCTGGCCCAGCCGCATCGCGGCGACATCGTCGATCTGAACGGCCGCGTGTTGGGTGGGCACGACGGAATCGAGTTTTACACGATCGGCCAGCGCAAGCGGCTTGGCATCTCCTCGCCGAAGCCCCTGTATGTCGTCGATCTGGACGCCGCCAGCAACCGCGTGACGGTGGGCGATGAATCGGCGCTGGAGCGCGATGAACTCACCGTCGATCGCTGCAACTGGATTCCGTTCGATCGTCCGTCCGGGCAATTCGAAGCCGCCGTGAAAATCCGCTACAACCATCCCGGCACGACCGCGACCGTGACGCCGATGGGCGACGGCAGGGCGAAGGTTCGGTTACACTCGGCGCAGCGGGCGATCACGCCCGGTCAGGCGGCGGTGTTTTACCAGGATGACCTGGTGGTGGGCGGGGGCTGGATTACGCGGTAACTTCTCGCATCAGGGCAGCCGACTCCAGACCGGGTGAATCAATGGCTGTAACCTCCACTCCGCGCTCCGGCCAGCGACAGTCCCATCGCGGTCCCTGAATCGTTTTCTCAGGCGGATGCTTTTGTCTCGGATCTGGGGTTCAGCGGGAGTTCGAGGACGAATGTGGCGCCCTTGCCTGCGCCCTCGCTCTGGGCGGACAGGCAGCCGCCCATTTCCTTCGCCGCCAAGGCGCCGCTGTGCAGTCCGAACCCATGCCCGTTCTTGCGCGTGGTGAAGCCGAAGGAAAAGATGCGGGTGAGGTTTTCCTGAGGAATTCCCATGCCGTTGTCGGCCACTTCGATCTTGATCCGGTTCGGACTCACGCGGTCCAGGCGCAACGTGATCTTCCGGTCACCGGTCTGGTTGGCATCGCAGGCATACTTGGCGTTGTGAAGGAGGTTCGTGAGGATTTGCAGGACCTTGTGACGGTCCGCCACGATGGGCGGCACATCGGAGAACTCGCGTTTGAGATCCACGCCATGTCGTTGATAGCCCACTGCGTGCATCTTGAGCGCATCTTCGATGAGTTCGACCGGTGTCAGCATCTCGAGCACCCCGGAAGTCTGGGCGTAGGATTGCTGCATCGACACGATTTCCTTGATGTGTTCGATGTTCTGGGTCAGGGTTTTGAGTTCCCGGGTGGTCTGGTCCCGTTCAGCCGAACAATTCTCATGCAGCGCTTCCAGGTACTCGATCAGCTGGCCTCCTTTCTGTTCATGGGTGAAGAAGCCGGCCAGGTCATTCTTGTGCTCGCGGAAGAGGGCGAGGACCTTGTCGAGATTTCCCGCGCTTGAGTTGGCGACCTTTTCCATGGCGAGCGTTGCCGAGATGTTGACGCTGGTCAGGACATTGCCGACGTTGTGGAGGACGCCGGTGGCCACTTCGGCCATTCCCGCTTGGCGGGACGCGAGCATCAGGCTTCTCTGCGTAACGGCCAGTTCTTCGCGGGCCCGTTCCTTGGCGGTCACTTGCTCTTGAAGCTGCTGGGTGCGTTCCTCGACACGGAGTTCCAGTTTGTCGTGGGCTGTTTGCAATGCCGTCTGCGCCTGGCTCAGCAATCTATTCTTCCGCGACAGCACGATTCCCCAGAAAAACACGATCAGTGACGCCGCGAGCACCGCCAGCAGCACCCACAAGAGTCGCGCCAGTGTCCACCAGGGGGGGCGTTGGAGGATTTCAACATCCTTCCACGAGCGCAGGCGCAGAAGAAACGAACGGGGTTTTCCATATTCGTCGCTTTGCAACTGGTAAACGCCCGTGACCGCGATCCGGCTGCCGAGCTCGAGGGCAGGGACCTCCGCGGCACCTTCCGCGGTGGTCAGGTTCAGGCTCGCCTCGAACGTGGAGTCCTTGAGTTGAACCAGCAGACGCTCTTCGCCTTCTTTGTTGATCGTATTGAGGAGTATCCCTTGTGCGCGGGTCAGCAGGCCTTCCAAGTCCGAATTTACGGAGTGGGGGGCGCAGAGTTGAACCGCCGGTGGTTCTTTGCCGGCGGAGAGAGAACGGTAGGCCGCTTCCCGCAGGAGGAACTTCCGACCTTCGTTGCCGGGAAAGCCCACGACTTCCACCCGTTCGCCTCGTTGGAGCACCTCCCGCTGCTGGCTGAGCGCGAGCACGCTATCAACGCCGTCCTGGACGTACAAATAGCTGCCCGGCACGTGCAGCACCACCGTTCCGGTCGTCCTCACGCGCTGATTGAGCCCATTCTGCAGGCTGAAGCGCCGCAAACTGTCCAAGGGCCGTAGCGGTCCTGAGAACACATCATCGGGGGCGGGTTCTTCGACCTGGAGGTACCCGACATCGGGCGTCAGAAGCTCAATCCCCGTCAGTTGATGTCGTGCATTCGAAATAGCCGCGCAGACACCCTGCAATCGGATAATGGATCCTCGCAAATTTGCCTGGGGCTGCGAGGCGGGGAGCCACGCTGGAAATTCACCGCTCGAAGTACTCAAATCCAACCGGACCAGATTGTTGGTCATTGTCACTTCCCGCACGTAACCCCGCATCTCTATCCAATGCCCATCTTCCACACCTGTGAGCGCCTGTTCCAGTGTCACGGATCGGCCTGCTTCCAGGTTCCAAAAGCCCGTCCGGCTGATCACAGCGTTAGTGACGGCGGGCACGTAATCTCCCTCACACACCTCGCCCCGCACCGCCACAATCGTTCCCGGTTTCCAAGCGTCCTGCTCCTCCCACTTTGGATTTACCACGCGGATGCCGCCGCTGGCGTCCTGCACGTAGGCGTAGGGCGTTCCCGGATGTCCCCACGTGACAATCGCGCGCAGATTCACAGGCAGCCGCCGGGCAGTGTCCTTCCGGCTCAAGTCCCGGATCCGCTCCGCCAGAGTCACTACAGGGGATTTATCCGGCTGGCCGGTCGAAACTGGCTCGTTGGTGGCGGGTGCCAGCCGATAGAAACCGCCTTCCAGGCACTGCTCCACGCCAACCACGGAAGCGTAGCCAATGGCGTCCACGCGATCACCGAAGCGCAGGAGCTGGGTCTGCCGGCTTTTGACGGTCACCTGTCCGGTGTTATCCCAAAGGGTCACCCACTTTCCCGGCTCGTGGCTGCGCACTATTCCCTGAACGCGGATCATGTCGTTCGTCGGCGTGTCTTCGCGTATCTCCTGGCTGGGAGTGATGGGAATGTCAAAACGGGGGTCCGTGTTCAAGGAGCCGATCACCTCAACGTCCGCCGGGCGGGGGATGAGCAGAGTTAAGTCATTGAGATCCCCGTGCTCGTAGAACTGAGGCGAGTATACGCACTTCAGTCGCACGAAGTCGCCCTCTTTGAAATGAATTGGCGGGCCCTTGGGGTCCTTCACCAGGTACGCCTTGACTATGGTGTCGCCCGCAAGAAAGTTGATGATGAAGTGGGTTGGATCTTCCAGCAGGCCATCGATCAACCCTTCCACCGATATTAAATGCCCCTTTAAACCTCTGGGATTGTCTTTCAGATTCCGTATCGTCTCGGGCTTAAGTGGTACTGCATCATCGAGGATCTGGACACGGGTTCTATCCCAGATGAATCGCTCGCGGATGGGCACGATGACTCCATCGATGGCAATGCGTTGGCCGGGTTTCAAGGGCGTTGGGCAGTCGGAAATGGGCAGGTAAGCCGGGATTCCCTCGCATTCCCCCCACGTGTTGTTCCACTCGGAATCGGAATAATAGATCAGCATCTCGGTCCGTATCCGATACGGCTGATTCTTCTGCTGGCTCGGCATGGTCCAGATGTCATAAATATTAGTCAAAATCCTGTCTGCCATGGGAGGAGTATTGGACGTCTGGCCCCAGGCGGCAGGAATAACGAGCAAAAACCATCCAACCGCTGTTCCGAACAGCGCTTTTCCGAGCCTCGCTCGCGCCGGCAGCAACGATGATATTAGTGGTTCCATAGGATGCGACTCCGGCAATCGCCCTCCCGGATCGGCGTTCTTTGGAGGAGTCCGCACTTCTCGTTATCGGCAGTTATCGAATGAACTTTATCAGGTAAATGGGTGGCTTCTGAATCCGGCCCCGCTCGTTCCGGCTCAATTGAAGCAATTCGGTGGACGATCTTCCGGTCGGGGAGGGCTGGCCTGCAGGCTGGATGGGACTCGGGAGCGAATCCCTCACGTTACTGGAAACAGCCTTTGGAAATCCGCCTAACCTGTTTTGCCATAGAGACTCCCGCAGACAAATTCCTTGTACAGTCGGGCGTAAATACCCCCGGCCGCCAGCAGGGTCGGGTGCGTCCCCCGCTCAACGATACGGCCCTGGTCGAGCACGAGCACCAGGTCGGCCTTGCGGATCGTGCTGAGGCGATGTGCGACGACAAAGGCCGTGCGTCCGCGGAGGAGGACGTCCAGCGCCCGTTGCAAACGGGATTCGGTGACGGTGTCGATGGCGCTCGTGGCCTCATCGAGGACGAGGATGCGCGGGTCGGCGAGCAGCGCCCGGGCGAAGCAGACGAGTTGTCGTTGACCGACGGAGAGGGCGGCGCTTTTCTCGCCCATCTGCGTTTCCAGACCGCGTGGCAACGCCTCCAACAGGTCGAGGCAGTCCAACGCCCGGAGCGTCGCGCGCACGGAGGATTCCCCGGCGTTCGGCCGCGCGAACCGGATGTTTTCAGTGACGGAACCGGCGAAAAGCACGTTGGGCTGCTGCACGCTTCCCATCTGCAGATGGAGCGAGTCGCTGGTCGTCTCGAGAAGATTCCGGCCGTCCACGCGCACGCTCCCGCGTGTCGGCAGATAAAATTTCTGGAGCAGGCTGGCGAGCGTGGTCTTGCCGCTGCCCGTGTGGCCGACCAGGGCCACGGTTTGCCCCGGTTCCACAACGAACGAAATATCCGTCAGGACCGGGCGACCGGGTTCATACTCGAAGCATACCTGTCGGAATTCGACGTGTCCGCGGACCGGAGGCAGTGGCTTTGCCGTCGGCGCATCCTTCCATTCGGGTTGGAGATCGATGAGCCGGAAGAAACGTTCGGCGCCGGCCATGGCGGCCAGCGCCTGGTTGTACTGGTTGCCGATCACCTGGATGGGGTCGAAGAAGAAATTGGCCAGGAAGAAGAACATCACGAGGTCGCCGACGTTCATGTGCAGCCATCCGTGCCAGCGGAGCGCGCCATAGCCGCTGAGCAGGGCCATGACACCGAGGAAAAGCTGGCTCTTCATCTGGAGCAGGGGAATGAACACTGCGGAGGCGTGCGCAGCGCCCACGTTGTTTTCGCCATGCACGTTCACCAGCTTGCGGAAAAACCCCGCGTTGATCTCCTGTCGCACGAACGCCTGCGTGACGCGGATGCCACTGACCGACTCGGCGAGCGTGGATGTCAGGCGGCTCCAGGTCTCCTGCACTTTTCGCAACTGATGGCTGGCTTCGCGCCGGTAGGTGTCATTCAGCACCCAGATGGCCGGCACCAGCATCAGCATCAGCGAAAACAGCTTCCAATCATACCAGGCCATGAGCCCCGCGGCCACGACCATATGCACGGCCTGGATCGTGACGACGAATGCCACGTCCTGCACGGCCACGCGCACGTTTTCAATGTCCGACGTCATCCGGCTGATGATGCGGCCGAATTTGGTTTTGTTGAAGAACGACATCGGCAGCGTCATCAGCTTTTGAAACAATTCCGCACGCATGTCGTGCGCGACGGCTTCGCCCAGTTCGAGGGCGAGCCGCTGCCGAAAGTGCAGCGTCACCACCATGAACACAACCAGGACCAGATAAATCGCGGCATGGAGATAGATGCCGGGCAAATTATGGCCCGCGATCGGACCGTTGATCGTCCGGCCGATCATCCACGCCAGGGCGGGCAACTGGAGGCCACGCAGGAAAGTGAGAACAAAAAGCCAGTTGCGCCGCCCGCGATATCGTCGCGCATAAGTGAAGATCCGGCGGATGAGAGTCGCTCTCAATGGAGCGTGATCGGCTTCCCGGTCCTCCATCGGGCGAAACCAGGTGATCGCCTCGCGCGCGCGGTCGAGACTGTCGAGAGTCGGGTCTGGCGGCGTCATCCTGTTCCCATCTCCACTCCCTCGGGATCCGGGCCCAAGTCCATCAATTGGAGCAGCGCTGTTTCGCGATAGGGCCCCGGCTTCTGCGCTAGGTCTTCGTGCCGTCCCATTTCGATCAGGCGCCCCTTGTCCAGAACCAGGATCACCTCTGCCCGGCGCAGGAGGCTCAGGCGATTGGAGACGATGAAGGTCGTGCGACCGGCCATGGCATGGCGCAGGGCCGAGGCGATCTCGTGCTCCGTTTTAGGATCCACCGCGGCGGTCGGGTCATCCAGGATGAGGATCGGCGGCAGGAGCAGGAGCGCGCGGGCGAGTGCCAGGCGTTGGCGCTGCCCGCCGGAGAGGTCCACGCCCGACTCTCCGAGGACGGTATGATAACCGTGGGGCAATTGGCGGATGAACTCGTGCGCCGAGGCGACGCGGGCGGCCTGCTCGATTTGTTCCTGGGTGGCGTGCGGGATGCCGAACGCGATGTTCGCGGCCACCGTGTTCGAAAACAGAAAGCTCTCCTGGTATACGATTCCGATCTGGCGCCGGTACGCGTCCAGGTCCAGATCCCGCAGATCCCGGCCATCCGCCAGAATCCGCCCGCGCTGCGGATCGTAAAAGCGGGGAATCAAACCCAGCAACGAGCTCTTGCCGGCCCCGGTCATTCCAAAGATGCCGAGGATCTGGCCGGGCGCCGCCGCGAATGAGATTTCCCGCAGCACGGGCGCCTCGGGCGAATAACCGAACGTGACTTCCTCGAACACAATTTCGCCTTTCAGACGTGGCGGCACGATCGCGTCCGGCCGGTTTTGCACCTCGGAGGGCGTGTCGAGCACCTCGAAAACGCGGCGCGCGGCCGTGAAACTTTGCTGGACGGAATTGGCGATCGTGGTGATGTTGGCGACCTGTCCGTTAAACTGCTGGAGCAGGGCGGCGAAGACGACCAGGCCGCTGCCGAGCGCGATGCGTCCGTGGACATAGAGCCAGCCGCCGTAGGCGAACAGGATGACCAGGCTCAACTGCGACAGGAACTGTGTTGCCGGGGTGAACACGGACAGATCGAGAAAAATCTGCCGTTGCTGGAGGGAAACCTCCCCGTTCGCCTCTTCAAACCGCCGGACCTGGAGCGGTTCCGCGGCGAACCCTTTGATGGTTTGCACACCGCGAATGCTTTCGCTGAACAGTTCGACCAGGCCGTCGTACAACTCCCGGTTGCGCAGGTAACCCGGCCGCAGCCGCGCCGAATAATGCTGCGTGACCCACCCCAGGGCGAGGGTTACCGACAGGCACGCCAGGGTGAGCGATGGGTGGATGCGCCACATGAAGAGCAGGTAAGCAACCAGCGTGAGCAGCATGTTGATGCCCTGCAACACAACGCCGTCCACAAACAACCGCGTGTTCTGCACATCGCCGGTCACGCGATTGAAAATCGAGCTGGATCCATGCACCTCGAAGAAGCGGAAGCTGAGCTGCTGCAGCCGGGCGTAGATCCGGCCCCGCAAATCCGGCACGATTTTTCCCTGGGTCAACCGGGCCGTGACCATGTTGTACTGGTAGGTCAGGATGGCCCGCAGCAGGGCCTGTGCGACGATCGCCAGCGACAGCGCCGTGACGATTCGGAGCGGAGTCCAGCTTTCCGGTGGCGTCCAGCCAAACGGATACGCCGGGGCGCGCTGCGTCGCATCCAGCGCGTGCCGGATGACGTCGATGACCACTCCCAACAACTGCAGTCCCAGCAGACCCAGCAGCAGGAGCGTCAGGCTCAGCAGCAGCGACAGCAGACAATCCCGGCGGAACTGCCACGCCAGCGAGAGCAAACGGCGGACGAGTTCGCCGTTGGAATACCGGCGCTCGTTCTGGCTGGTGGTGTCGCGGGCGGTCATATTCAGCCTCTCAGGATACCGGTTCGGGATCCGTCCAATCCAGAATTTTAATCCGCTTTTCAGCGGAGGTTACTGTTCGGGCTGTCCAATGGGTATGAAGACGCTTATGAAAGACACGAGTCCATGCCCGCTCATCGCCGTGAGTTGAACGGCCGGTCGGGAAGGCGGCGCCTGGGCAGCGTGCCAGCACGGACCGGCGCGCCGGGTTTCAACTCTTCATCCCCTGTAGTGTTGAAACACGTTTGCGAGAAGGATCAGTTCGGGATGGGTTGCCGACAGTTTGGGCAGGACCAGGCGGATGCGCGAGCGGCTGGGTGAAAGCTTCTCCCTCAAGGGACGCAGGTCCTCCGCCTTGTCCCAGTGGAGCTTCTTCAAGTCCAGGACGAGACGACTCTTGCTGCGCGCCAGGGATTCGGAGATGCGTTGCCCCAGGCCGTGCGCATTGGCTGCCGAAAGAGTGCCTTCCAGGCGCATCCAGACCTGTTGCTTGGCATGCTGCAGGTCCACCTGGACGGATAGTTCGGGGCTTCGGGTCTTGCGCGCGATTTCCTCCCAAAGACCGAACGCGCTCCAGCGCTGGCTCGGCATCCGGTAGGTCGTCCGCATCAGTTTGGGATGCTGGAACAGGTTCAACTTCAACGTGAGCCCGGTCCACAGCGCCGCGCCCACGGCCAGCAGGGACTTGCATTGCTGCGCGCGCGTGGGGCGGCCCAGCCCGGCGTGAACCCGCCGTTCCAATTCCCCGATCCAGCGCCGTATCCGGGCGTTCGGACCCAGCAGCCTTCCGGTAAGAAAGACCGGGTAGGCCACCCTCAATTCCCGGGCGTAGTATCCGGCCTTGGCGCGCAGGAAGGGGTTCGACGAATCCTTGAGTTTCTGGAAACCAAGCAGCCGCGATTCCAGGACCCGGAAGATGCTCGGGCCCAGCCGCTGGAAATCTTCCTCGAAACACCAGCGCTGGATGTCTTCGATCGCTTCGGGCGAAAGCGTCGGATGCTTGATCATGGTCCGGAATCCGTCCGCCCGACGGTAAAACAAATCCTTGTCGCTGGTGTAAACGTCCTGCAACAGGTTTTCCTTGATGATCCGTTCGTAAAACGGCGTGCCGGGCACGGGCCCGTAAATCAGGAACTGCGCCAGCGTGGGTTTGAGTTCCATAAGGCCCTCCAGTTCCTCCGCCACGATGTCCCGGTTCTGGTAATCGAACCCCACGATCATCGACGTCAGCACGGTGATGCCGTGCTCGCGGAACTCCGTGAGAATTTCCTGGATGGGCCGTCCCTGCTGTTTCGCGTAGTTCGAACGCGTCCCTTCGTAACCGATCCAGAAGCCGTCTATCCCCATCTCCAGGATTTCCTGGACGGTGTACTGGCTGATCGCTTTGACGCTCGAGAACGCAAAGACGGAAATCGTCTTTCCGCTTTTCATCACGCACTCCCGGAATTCCATCGCCCGCTTTTTGTTGAGCAAAAAATCCTCGTCCAGGATCAGGAACACCAGGTCCGGGTCCATGTCCAGGTAACGCTCGACCACGGCAAAGATGTCTTTGCCGTCGGGCAGGAGCTTGATGTGTTTGCGGGAGAAGAAGTGCGAGGTGCAGCAGAAATCACAGCCGTTGGGGCAGCCCAGTCCGGCGAAGATCTTGCCCGTGCCCGACACTTTCCAGCCGAAAACCCTCAGCCAACTCACAATCAGCGGGTGCTTGTAGGGCATGGGAATTTCGGGTTCACCCAGCAGCCGCCGAAAAAAGGCGACGCCTTCCTCGCGACAGATGTGGTCGGCGTAAGGTTTGAGCACGTCGTCCTTCAACACCGTGCCGTAGCCGCCGAGGACGATTTTGCTCTGAGGCGCATACTGCCGGATCAGGGCGACCATTTCCTTCATCTTGTGCATGACCGCCATGATGAAGGAGATGCCCACGTAATCGTATCCCTTCTTGAGTTCGCGGATCAGCTCCCGCCGGGACGGGTACTGCAGGACCACCGCGGGCGTGTCGAGGTTTTCGGCGATGTAATCGAGGGAAAAATGCACGTTCACCGTGCGCGGGCTGAACATCCCCTGGGCGCGCGTCACCTGCCGATGGAGGAGTTCGTAACCGACGGAAGGAGCATCACCGAAGTCCGGTCCCATGGGACGGCAGACGCTGGTCAATAGAACTTTCTTATTCATAGACATTGTCCCGCAAGATCTGGTCGGGCGAGATGGATGCTCGTCTGGGATTCAGAGGAGGCGCGACAGGTCGCCTGCTGCGTGGCAGGTGACATCCAACACGGAAATGGCCGTCAAGTCAAAGAAGATTTGTGTCTTTCCACTGTCAAAAAAGCGCATTTTCCGTGTAAGAAAGGGCGTGGCAGCGTCACTATTCAATTGATTGCAGACGCCTTCAATGACCGCCCAGGAACAGGAAGCGATATTTCGGCGATGGCTAGATAAGCATGTCGGGCTCCTGTTGAAGGTGGTTCGTGGCTGCGCGACTGCGCCGCAAGATCAGGACGATTTGTTTCAGGATGTTCTTCTGCAAGTGTGGTCATCCATCCCGGCCTTTCGCGGCGAGGCCAAGGAGACGACCTGGATTTATCGCGTGGCCTTCAACACCGCATTGGCCTGGCGACGCGGGGAGCGACGGCGGCGGGAGAGGCATGAAACATTTTTGAAGTTGGACGCATCACCCCGAGCCCAGCCGAGTCCTGTGGATTCGCTGCCGGAACAGGAAATTGTGGAACGGCTCTATGCCGCCATCCGGCAACTGCCCAAGGTGGACGGCTCGCTGGCGCTCATGCACCTCGACGGCCTGAGCTACCAGGAGATGGCCGAGGTGCTCGGCATTTCGGAAAACTATGTCGGCGTGAAACTGAATCGCATCCGCAAACAATTGGCGGAGCAACTGAAAGGAGCACCCGATGAACTTTGAAGATCTGCAAAAGGCGTGGCAATCCCAGGACGCCGGCGCACCGGTGACGATCGATGCCGGCATCCTGCTGAAGGAAGTCCGGCGCAACCAGCAACAGTTCAGGGCGACAATATTCTGGCGCGACGTGCGGGAAGTGGGCGTGGCGTTTCTGCTCACTCTGTATTTCCTGCATCGTGGCGTGCGGCATCAGGATTGGACTGACTGTCTGGTTGCAGCCGCCTGCTTCGGCGTCGGCGCATTCATGGTGGTGGACCGCCTGCTGCAACGCAGAAAACACCCGGCCGCAAACGATTCCATAAAGGGCTGCATTGAAACTTCATTGCACCAGGTCAATCACCAGATCTGGCTCCTGAAAAATGTCTTTTGGTGGTATTTGCTGCCGATTGCGGCGGCTTTGGGAATTTCGATCGGCTGTTCGACCTGGCGCGCGCGAACTTCTGGCATTCCTGCGATGTTCGCCTGGGTGATTACCGCACTGCTTGGCGCCCTGGTTTACTGGGGTGTTTACTGGTTGAACCAGTTCGCCGTGCGGAAAAAGCTGGAACCGCGCCGGAAGGAACTCGAAACGCTGCTGACCAGCCTTAATGAGAATTCACACTAAACTCGCCAGACCAATGCGCTCACGACGCAAATCCAATTCATGAACAACGGAATTCTGTTGGGAATCATGCTGCTGCCAGCCTTGACTGTTTGTGGCATCGCCGCATCCGCTGCGCCGTCAACGCCCGCGGATCTGGCCCAGGCACTCGAAGTCATCCGCAAAAAACATGACCTGCCTTCGCTCGCGGTGGTGGTGGTGAAAGACGGCCGGATTTGCGACCGCGCCGCCGTGGGCGTCCGCAAGTCGGGCGACCCCACGCCGGTGACGACCAACGACGTATTCCACATCGGCTCCTGCACCAAATCCATGACAGCCACACTGGCCGCCCTGTTGATTGAGGAAGGCAAATTGCGTTGGGACACCACGATTACAGACGTGTTCCCCGAGTTGAAGGGCAGGATGGACAAGCAGTATGAAACCGTGACGGTCGAGCAATTGCTCACGCATCGCGGCGGCGTTCCCGGCGCACCGCCGGCCGCCGCATGGAAACGGGCTTGGGAACAACAAGGCACGCCCATCCGGCAGCGCCGTGAATTTATCGAAGCCGTCCTCAGTCAACCGCCGGAAGCTGCGCCCGGAACGAAGATGATCTATTCGAACCAAGGCTACGCCATCCTTGGTGCGATGCTGGAAAAGCTCACCGGCACACCGTGGGAGACCTTGATCACCGAACGGCTCTTCAAGCCGTTGCACATGGATTCTGCCGGATTCGGACCGCCGGGAACAACCGGTGCGGTGGACGAGCCCTGGGGGCATACCCGCCGATTGACCATCACCGTGCCGTCGCAGGAGGATAATCCGCCGGCCATCGCACCCGCCGGCCATCGCACCCGCCGGCCGCGTCCATTGTTCGCTCGACGACCTTGCCCGCTTTACAATTTTCCACATGCAGCGCAGCCGGGCGGGTAGCCTGTTGAAACCTGAAACCCTCGTTAAACTCCACACGCCGTCCGATGGCGGCAACTACGCCTGCGGTTGGGTCGTCGTCAAGCGCAGTTGGGCGGGCGGAAACGCGTTGATGCACAATGGCTCGAATTTGATGTGGTATGCGGTGATGTGGCTTGCGCCGGAAAAGAATTTCTCCGTCGTCGTGGCGACGAACATCGCCGGTCCCGGCGCGGAGCAGGGCTGCGACGAAGTGGCCGCCGCGATGATTCAGCATTGGCTGGCAAAGTGATCGTTTTGGCATTGAAAGGCGCCCCCGGAGTTCACCCCGATTCACTCCGGCAACTTCCCGCCCCCACCTGTTTGAGCACGAATCAATAACTGCAGGGGCCGGCTGCATCGGCCAGGCACAACACCAGCCCGGCGGGAATTTGCGATGCGACTTCCGCTACAAAAGCATTGGGCGCCTCACCGTAAACATGGCCAGCGACGGCGTAGCGGTCGTTCCAGAAGGCGGCATCCATTCTCAATTTCCATTCACGCGGCACCGCCATTGACGCGCAGGTTCTGCCCGGTGACCCAACCGGCCGCGTCCGACGCGAGGAAGGCCACCACCTCGGCGATTTCCATCGGCTGACCCAGCCGTCCGAACGCGGCCAACTGCGCGAATTTTTGGATCTGCTCCGCCGTTTTGCCGGCCTTGAACAGCTCGGTTTCCGTCGGGCCGGGTGAAACGACATTGACCGTGATGCCGCGCGGCCCCAGTTCCCCGGCGAGCGAGCGCGTCAATTGTTCGACCGCCCCCTTGGTGGCAACGTAAGCCGCGTAGTTCGGCATCATCCGCGCCGTCGTCGAACTGGACACGTTGATGATGCGCCCGCCGTCGGCCAGCCGGGTTGCCGCCTGCTGGCAGGCGAAAAACGTGCCCTTCACGTTAACGGCAAAAATGCGGTCGAATTCCGCCTCGGTCATGGCGCTGACCGGTTTGGTAAACATGAGGCCGGCGTTGTTCACCAGGATGTCCAGCTTCCCGAAGCGGGCGATGGTTTCGTCAAACAACCGGACGACTTCGGAGACGCGCCCGACGTCGGCCTGGATGGCAAACGCCTTCCCGCCGGATGATTCAATTTCGCCCACGAGCTTCCGCGCCGCGTCGGCTTGGGTGGCATAATTTACCGCCACGTCGGCGCCGTCCCGGCTGAGGCGTTCGGCAATGGCGCGCCCGATGCCGCGCGACGCGCCGGTGATCAGCGCGACTTTTCCCTTCAGATGGCTTTTCATTTTGATTTGTGCTTTTCCTTCCACTTCTCACGCAGCGCATCGTGCAGGCGCCCGTGGAATTGGGCCGGCAACTCGTAAGGCCGGCCAGCCTTGTAAAGCGTGATGGTTTTGCGAATGTTGTCCACGACCAGCTGGCACGGGTTGCAGCCCGCCATGTGTTTCTCGAACTCCTCGCAGATGGTCGGGTCAACCGTGCCATCCACGTATTCGTTCAGCATCGCCAGCAGTTCTTCGCACTTCATGATCTGTCGTTCTTTTAAAGTCGAGCCGTCACTGGAGAAAAGGTTACAAATTTGTTTTCCGGAGTTTCCTCAATGCTCGTGCGGGTGTGAGCGAACCACTTGCGTCGCGGGGTCGCCCAGCGTTTGCGTCAGTTGCTCGCGCAATTGCAGGCGGGCGCGAAGCAGGCGCACCTTCACGTTGGCCTCGCTCAAATCAAGCGCCTCGGCGGTTTCGCGGATGGAAAGCCCTTCCACATCCCGCAGCAAAAACACGAGCCGGTGTTTTTCGTCCAGCCGGGCCAGGGCCTCGTCCAGCAAGCGTTGAATCTCATGCTTCCGGACCAATTGCTCCGGCGATTGCCGCCAGTCGGCAATGAACTCCGGGTGTGGAATGGAATCGAAATGCTCCGATGCCTCGGTCGCCGCTTCCAGCGAAACGGTCTCCAAGCCCCTGCGTTTGCGGATTACTTTGAGTGCGGCGTGGCTCGCGATTCGCAGCAGCCAGGTGGAAAAACTGGCTTCCCCGCGAAAACCATCGAGGTTTTCCAGCGCGCTCAGAAAGGTCTGCTGCGTGATGTCCTCCGCATCCTGCTCCTGGCGCAACATCCGCATCGCCAGGGAATAAACCCGCCGTTCATGGCGGGTGGTCAACATCTCGAAGGCATCCAGCTCGCCTGCCTTCGCGCGTTGCACCAGTTCCGCATCGGTGGTTTCAGCGGCAACCCGGGTCGTCATGTCAGGTGGACAATACTGCCCGGTGCGTGGTCATGGCAAAGCCAATGAAAGCGGAAAAGAAATCAAAAGTTGCCCCGAAGTGTATTATTCCGGGGCCGACTTTGGGTTGCGTTTCAGTCCAGGATGGCGTTGTGCTCACCTGTTGACGCATGCCGCCTGAAAGTATCGCGTCATGACGCGCACCCTGCTGCGCCATGCCATTGAGCGATTTTCCCCCGCCCGGCGAGACGCCGGTCGGAACACGCGAGGACGCGTGTGCTCCCCAGTTCCAACTGCATAGAGACGGCTTAGTTGCTCATGACCGGGTCATGTCAGCAATGAAGCGAGCGAGCGGACCCATGCCGGCAGCGCGCGAAGGCCATGACCCCGAACACTTGAAGCAGATTGAACCGGATTCGGTCGAACATGTGGACCCGGCGTTTGGCTTCGTCGTTCAGCGCATAAACCGCGTGTTCAGGGGCTTTCCGGTTCCACTGCCGCTGTTGTCCCGTCTCCTTTTCCATCCGCGCCGGACCGATAATCAATCACCCGCACCTTCTCGAGCGTGACCAGGCCGCCCCCCATCATCTCGTCGAGCACAGGCAGGAACGTGTTGATTTTCTCCTCCGTATCCACGATTTCGATAATCAGCGGCAGGTCAAAGGAGAGCCGCAGAATTTTGGACGTGTGCAGGCGGCTGGACTTGCCGAACCCCATCGGCCCGCGCAGCACCGTCGCGCCCGCCATTTGCATCTCGCGCGCCTTGAGCACGAGCGCCTCGTAGAGAGGTTTATGATGCCATCGGTCGCTTTCGCCGATGAAAACCCGCAGTAACATCGCGTCATGGGGGAGGTGCACCATAGTCAAACTCCTTTCGTTGGGTTGAGGAATTCCGCAAGAACGTGCCCGAGCCAGACGCCAGCCAGACATAGAACGAGACTCAATACCACGTTGCCGACGGCGTAAAACCATTCATCATCCCGCGCAAGATTCAGGGTTTGCAGGCTGAAGGAAGAGAAGGTTGTGTAGCCGCCGCAAATCCCGGCCATGAAAAAATTGCGCCCGGACGGACCGACGAGCCAGCGCCCTTCCGTCGCGGTCAGCGTCGAGAAAAGCCCGGCGATGAAGCAGCCGGTGACATTGACGATGAGAGTGCCCCACGGGAATGATTGGCCAAAGCGATTGGCAATGAAGCCGGAAGCCCAAAAACGCGCGACTCCACCGATGGCGCTGCCCACGCCGACCAAGATATAGTTGAGCATAAAAAACCTGCCGACACGGATTGTTTGGGTAGGAGTTATCGGCTCTGAAGCGCTCAGGCGGTTTTCCCTTGCGGGACGGCAAACCCCATTGCCTGACGCCCACTATAGGTGATTCGACGTGGACTGGCAAGATTGAATTGCCGGGCGCCCGCCGCTGGCTTCGAACGCGGTGTTCACCGTCGCAGCGCGACGCCCGGTTGTCTCAAGCCGGCGGGTAGTCAAGATGGTTAAGGCGCCGACCATCCCCCGCCCAAGGCGCGGTAGAGTTGGACGACTGCCAGCAACTGGTCAAGCTGGATTTGCGCGAGCGTATTTTCGGCGGGGAAAAGCAGTTGCTGCTCTTGCAGGACTTCATAATAGCTGGCCCGGCCCTGGGTGTAACGTTCGGTGGCCAATTTCACGGCTTCCTGATAGGCGGTGACGGCGCGGGTTTGTTCGACCCGCTCCGCGGCCAGTTGTTGACGCGCGACCAGGGCGTCGGCCACTTCGCGGAAGCCGGTCAACAGGGTTGACTGATATTGCAGACGGGCTTCGTCCCAGGCGGCGCGGGCGGCGTGATATTGCGCCTTGAGCAGGCCGCCTTCAAAGATCGGACCGGTCAGGCCGGCGGCAATGCTCCAGGCGTTGTTCGCGCCCGCGGTGAATGTGGAAAGCTCCGAGCTGGTTTGGCCGAGCAACCCGGTCAGGGTCAAGCGCGGAAAGAAATCCGCCTTCGCCACACCCACCATGGCGTTGGCCGAACGAAGATTTTCTTCTGCTTCACGAATGTCCGGACGCCGCTCCAACAGCGCCGACGGCAATCCGGGCGGAACCTCCGGCGGCAATTCCTCGTCGAGCAACGCCCGGCTGCGCGCGACCGGGCCGGGATTCACGCCCAGCAGCACGCAGATCAGATTTTCCTGGGCGATAATCTGTCGTTGCAGATCGAGCGCGGAAGTCGCGGCGGAGGCCATCAACGCTTCGGCCGACGAAACTTCCAATTTGGACGCCACACCGCCGCGATAGCGCTCGCTGAAGATTTTCAGGCTTTGCCCAAATGAATTCGTGCTTTCGTCGGCGATGCGCCACTCCTGATCCAACGCCAAAAGTTGGAAATAGGCCTGAGCGACGTCGGAAATCAGCAGGGCCGTCACGTCGCGCCGCGCTTCTTCGCTGGCGAAGAATTGCGCGCGGGCCGATTCATTGAGGCGCCGAATGCGCCCGAAGAGATCGATTTCCCAGGAAACATTGGCGTCGGCTGAAATGCCCGTGCCCATTTGGCCGCCATTATTGGAAGGCAGATTGTTCTGCACATTTTTGCCGCGGCCGACTCCCGCCAGGTAGTTGACCTGCGGCAGAAAAAGCGAACGGTTCTCTGTCCAAATCGCGCGCGCCTGCTCCACTCGCGAGGCTGCGATCCGAACATCATAATTGTTCGTCAGCGCAATGCGGATCAACTGTTGCAGCGCTGGATCGTTGAATAACTGCCACCAGGCATAGTCGCCCAGGGAGTGGGTTTCCGTGCCGGCGCCGCGAAAAGACACCGGCGCGTTGATGGGCGGACGCCGGTAATTTGGGCCCATGGCGCAACCGGCAATCGTCAAGGCTAAGATGACGCAACAGAACAGCCTCATTTGGCGTCGGTTTCCTCACGGTGCGACAACCGCTCCACAACGTAGAAATTCACCGGGATGATGAAAATGCCCAGCAACGTCGAACCGAGCATTCCGCCGATGACCACCGTGCCCAGCGTTTCGCGCGACACGCCGCCCGACCCCGTGGCAAACCACAAGGGGATGCAGCCAAAAACAAACGCGAACGAGGTCATCAGGATGGGACGCAGACGAATCCGGGCGCCGGTCAACGCAGCGTCTGCCAATGATTTGCCCTTCTCCGTCTCGACCTTGGCGAATTCGACGATGAGGATGGCGTTTTTGGCGGAAAGGCCGATGAGCATGATGAGGCCGATCTGGACATAGACGTTGTTTTCGAACTGGCGCGCGAAGAGCGCGAGGAAGGCGCCGAGGACGGCGACCGGCGTGCTGATCAAGACGCTGACGGGCAGCGACCAGCTTTCGTAAAGGGCCGCCAGGATCAAGAACACAAACGCGAGCGACAATCCAAAAATGGCGATGCGCGACACGCCCTTGGCGGCTTGTTGTTCCTGGAAAGACATTCCGAAGTAATCAAAGCCCATTTCGCTTTGCGGCATTGTTTGCGCGAAGACCTCCTCGAGCGCCTTCGTGGCCTGCGCGGAACTGTAGCCCGAGGCCGCGTTGCCGTTGATTTGCGCGCAGCGATATTCGTTGTAGTGCATGACGAATTCCGGCCCCGTGCGATGCGTGATTTTTGTGACGGCGCTCAGAGGCACGCTTTGGCCCCGATTGTTCCGGACGTAGAACAATCCAATATTCTCGATCCTGGAGCGATACTCGCTTTCCGCCTCCACATAGACCTGCCATTGCCGGCCAAACCGATTGAAATAATTGACGAAGTATCCGCCCATGAACGTCTGGAGCGTCTTGTAAACCTCGGACAGTTCCATGCCCTGCTTGAGGACCTTGTCGCGATCAACCTCCACGAACACCTGCGGCGTATCGGGAAGATAGGTTGTCGTCAAACCGGCGAGTTCCGGCCGTTTCCGCGCCGCCGCCAGGAAGGCATTGAGATTGGCGGTCAAAAACGATGGATCGTGCCCGGCCCGGTCCTCCAGGATGAAGGTGAAGCCGCCGGAGGTGCCGACCCCGGGGATGGCCGGCGGCGGGAAAGCGACCGCGCGCGCTTCGGGCAGTTGCTCCAGCTCATGATTGAGCCGGGAGCGGATGACGGCATATTGCTCGGATTTTTTTTTGCGTTCATCCCACGGCTTCAAGGTGACAAAGAACAAGGCGTTGTAGGTCGTTTGCGCCTGGCTAAGCAGGCTGAAGCCGAGCACGGTGGAGTAGTACTTGATGGACGAATCATGGGCGAGAATCCCTTCCACCCGCCGGCAAAAGGCGTCCGTCCGTTCGAACGACGCCGCGTTGGGCAATTGCACATTGATATAGGCGTAGCCCTGGTCTTCTTCCGGCAGGAATGACGACGGAAGCTGCCGTCCCACCAGCACGGCGGCTGCCGCCACGCCCGCCAGCAAAACCAGGCTGATGACGCTGCGCCGAATCAGGATCGAACTCCAATGCACGTAGCCATTGGTCGCCTTGCCGAACACGCGGTTGAACCATCCAAAGAACCTGGCCAGCGGACTGTGCGACTCTTTCCTGGGTTTGAGGAGCAGCGCCGCCAGGGCCGGGCTGAGCGACAAGGCATTGAATGCCGAAAAAATCACCGAGATGGCGATGGTCAACGCGAATTGCTGGTAAAGCCGGCCCGTGATCCCCGGAATAAAAACCGTCGGCACAAACACCGCCGTCAGGATCAACGCGATCGCCACAACGGGTCCCGCCACTTCCTCCATCGCCTTGAAGGCCGCGTCCTTGGGCGGCAGGCCTTCTTCAATGTGGCGCTCCACCGCTTCGACCACGATGATGGCGTCATCCACCACCAACCCGATCGCCAACACCAGGCCGAAGAGCGACAGCGTGTTGATGGAAAAGCCAAATATCGGAAAGAGGGTGAAGGTGCCCACCAGCGACACCGGCACAGCCAGCAACGGAATCAGCGTGGCGCGCCATCCTTGCAGAAAAATATAGACGACGAGCACCACCAGCAGCAGGGCTTCCCACAGCGTCGTCATGATTTCAACGATGCCGCGGCTGACGGCCAGCGTCGTGTCAAGCGAAACGGCGTAATCCAGATCCAACGGAAATCGCTTCTTCAGTAGCTGCATCAGGTCCTTGACTCCTTTGGCGGCGTCCAGCGCGTTCGAGCCGGGCAATTGATAAATGGCCATCACGGCCGCCGGTTTGCCGTTGAGCCGGCCGGCAATGTTGTAAATCTGCGCTCCCAGTTCCACGCGCGCCACGTCCTTGAGCCGCACCACCGAGCCATCCGGATTCTCGCGGATGATGATGTCGCCAAACTGTTTTTCCGTGACCAGGCGCCCCTGGGCGATGGCGGTGTAGGTGTATTCCTGGCCGGTCGGAGCCGGCGGCGCGCCAATCTGGCCGGCCGGATTGACCGTATTCTGGCTGTTGATTGCGGAAATGATTTCGCTCGCCGTGATGTTGAGCTTGGCCAACTGGTCGGGCTTCACCCAAAAGCGCATGGCATATTGGCCGGCGCCGAAAACGTTCACGTTCGAAATGCCCTTCAGGCGCGTGACCTGGTCAACAAGATTGATGTAGGCGTAATTGGCCAGGAACGTCTGGTCGTAGGTTCCCTGCGGCGAATACAAGGCCACCAGCAGCATCGGCGTCGTCGGTGATTTAAGGATGGTCACGCCATATTGCTGCACGGGCGCGGGCAATTGCGAAGCTGCCTGCGCCTCGCGCAATTGGGCCAGCACCTGATCGATGTTCGGGTCGGTTTTGACGTCGAAATTCACCACCATGCGCATGACGCCATTGTTGGCGTTGATGGAATACATGTAGTTCATGTTGTCCACCCCGCTCATTTGCTCTTCGATGGGAGTGGCAACCGATTGCTCCAGGGTTTGCGCGTCGGCGCCCACGAAGGTGGTCTGGATGCGGATCTCCGGCGGCACGACGGCCGGGAATTGGGAGATTGGCAGCGACACCATGGACACCGCGCCGATCAACACCATCAGGATGGCGATGACCATGGCGACGATCGGCCGGTTGATGAAGAAGCGATACATCAGTGACTGCTCGACGGAGGCTGGCCCGACGGTTGATTGGTCTGCCACGGCCCTCCCGACGTCGCCGGGATCTCCTGATGATACGGCTGCGGGTCGATCACCATTCCCTCTTTGGCCTTCTGCATCCCTTCCGCCACGACCCGGTCATTCGGGTGCAACCCGCTCTCGATGATCCATTGCGAGCCGACCTGTTCGCCCACCTTCACCGGTTGGATGTGAACCTTGTTGCTGACACCGACCACGGCCACTTCGTACGAGCTCTGCAATTCGGAGACGGCGCGTTGCGGCAGGACTAATGCGCCCTTGACCGTGTCGCTCTTGGTCCGGACTCGGGCGTATCCGCCCGGCCGCAAGAGCAATTGCGGGTTCGGAAACAGCGCCGCCAATTGAATTGTCCCCGTGTTGATATCCACCTGGCGATTCTCGAAGAAAAACTTTCCCGGATACGGGTAAACAGTGCCATCCGCCAGAATCAGTTGAAATTCCAGGCCCGCCTGTTGCCGGGCGCGCTCTTCCGGCGTCGTGAACTGCCGGCGGTGCTCGAGGTAAAATTGTTCGCTGACATTGAAATAAACGCGCATCGGGTCCAGCGTCGAAACCGCCGTCAGGACCGAACCGCCCGGAGACACGAGGTCGCCGATTTGCGCCTGGGCCAATCCCGCGACGCCATCGATGGGCGAGGTGATTTTGGTGAAGCCGAGGTTCAAGGCGGCGGTTTCGACCGCAGCCTGGTCGGCCTGGACGGCGGCGGCGGCCATGAGGTTGGCCTGGACGGCGTCGTCCAATTCTTGTTGACTCACCGCGCCGTCGGGCGCCAGCGGCGTGAGGCGTTTGACGTCCAACTGCGTCTTGCCGTATTGGGCCTGGTCCTGGGCCAGCCGGCCATTGGCCTGGTCGAGAGCCGCCTGGAACGGCCGCGGATCAATCTGAAACAGCAAATCCCCTTGTTTGACAACGCTGCCCTCCTCGTAATGTTGCGTCATTAAATAGCCCGAAACCTGCGCCCGGATTTGCGCCGTGACGTAACCCTCCATCGTGCCGATCCATTCCCCGTAGATGGGCACATCCTGCGGGACGACCGTGATGACCTCCGCTTTCAAAGGCGGCGGCGGCGGGGCTGGCTTCATCCTGCAACCCGCTGAAAACAACAGAGCTGCCGCCAAACCGGCGGTGAGCGACCGGGCAATCGCCGCGTTTCCCATTCCCATATCCGCCTAAATTGGCAGAGAATTGCCCGGAAGCAAGCAAGCTCGACTCTCTTTGTCTGAAGCCCATCGAGGCCCGCGTTGTGGTCGCGCGCGCGGAAACTCCAGCCGATGGCGGCGCTGGATTTGCCGGCGCCAAGCGCTCATCGCTTGCGCCTGCTCCGCGTAATCCGGCCATTTCGCCACGGCGGCGCGGACTTCTTCGAACTCGCCAACTTTTCTGCTCTGCTATTGAAAGTCGCCCTTGCTTCTGCAAACATAACGCGGCGGGCCTGTAGCTCAATTGGTTAGAGCAGAGCACTCATAATGCTTTGGTTCTCGGTTCGAGTCCGAGCAGGCCCACCAATTAACCGGAACGATTCAGTTGAAAAGGGGGAGAACAGGCGCCCGCGCGTGTTCCGACCGGCGCCTTCGCCGGTCGGTTCGATCGCAGCAGCACGAACTGAATGGTGCAACTGGCTCCGAGGCTCCAAGTGGTGG
>Ga0187860_1000600_pt1 | contig 34091 bp, 22 predicted proteins | sample June2016WEW_10_4_FD_132981 | JGI IMG/M metagenome (GOLD analysis project Ga0187860, IMG submission 132981) | Peatland microbial communities from SPRUCE experiment site at the Marcell Experimental Forest, Minnesota, USA - June2016WEW_10_40 | ecosystem: Environmental > Terrestrial > Soil >...
AAGAAGATCGACGCCTCGAACAACTAGAGATGATGGCGCTTTGAGCGCCTCACGATAACAAACAACCGCTTTGAGCGGTTCACGCTATCTCAAGCCTCCGGCTTTGCCGGAGGTCGCTGACAGGCCTCCGGGTGGAACGGGTGACTCGCCCGCCGGCGTCCCCGGCCACTGGCCGGATGGAAGGCCGCGCGCCAAGCTCCTGGACGGCCTTGAATTCGCGAATGTCTCCGTCGTTCCGGCCGGCACAGGCGGGTGGCCAATTGTGTTCGGCATAGAAGCTTCATGATCCGAGTGCAGCGATTGGTTTGCGGCGCCAGCCCCCCTCGGGAGGCTGTTCCTTCTCTTATCGGTTGTTTGTGGTCTGTAGCAAACCCGTTTCAACCCATGTTCACAGGCATTTCGAGCTTTTTTGCTTTAGGCCAGCGTCAAATCACGCTTGTTCAGGACCTAGTTGGCGTTGCTCTCGAGTGAAGAACAGGTGCGACTCCAGCGTGGCAGCCAGTAGTTGCTTTTATTGAGGGAAAGAACCACGCCAGTCGCGCGGCCCACGATTTGATCGCGCGCGACCGTGCCAAAATAGCGCGAATCAAAGCTGTCATCCCGATTGTCGCCCATCATGAAGTAGCAGCCTTCAGGAACCTGCACCGGCCCGAAGGTTCGCATCGCGGGAACTCCGTTGATGGCCATTACAGCGTGCGGACAAGCGGGAAGCTTTTCCGTCGCAAAAATGCCGCGTGCGCGCTCGGCTGCGGGAAGTTGCTCCGGCACTCCCGGGTCCGGTGACTCATATTCCACGGGTTGACCGTTGATGACCAGCCGTTCAGACCGCAGCTCCACGGTGTCGCCTGGCAAGCCGATGACGCGTTTGACCAGCCGTTTGCCATCCTTGGGCGAATAAAAGACGACGATATCGCCCCGCTGTGGGTTGCTCCACTCGGCAATGTGCCACGTGGTAAATGGCACCTTAAGATCGTAGGCGACCTTGTTCACAAACACGCGGTCTCCTTCGAGGATCGTCGGCTTCATCGAGCCGGTGGGCACATCGTTCCAGTCCGCCAGGGACGATCGGATGGAAAACATGACCAGCGCCAGGATCAAAAGGGGGCGGACTTCCTGCCGCCACCATCGGCAGGCGACAGCACGATATTCTACAGCATTCACGGTGCTTTGACATCACACCCGAATGCCCGTTCATTCCGCGATTGGTTTCTCCCCGACACTAAAATGCTTTTAACCGCAGATGGACGGATAGACGCAGATCACAGAGATTGGGCTGAAAGCCCACGATGTGACAGCCCGGGGCAACGCCCTGGGATAAACGGTTTTCATCGAGCAAAGCCCTGCAATTGGTTTCTCCCCGACACTAAAGCGCTTTTAACCGCAGATGGACGCGGATAGACGCAGATCAGAAAGATTGGGCTGAAAGCCCACGATGTGACAGCCCGGGGCAACGCCCCGGGATAAACGGTTTTCATCGAGCAAAGCCCTGAAAAGGGCGAAACAATGCGCTGGAAAGTCCGCTCGCGCCCACCACGCCGATTGAAATGCAAGATACCCTGCGCGGCAGCAGCCGGTGCTTCGTTTAGCAATTCGCTAAAAGTCATCGTTGGAGGGCACTCGTGAAGCGGCTACAGGGACTTTGCTTCTCTGTGCTCATTTTTCTGGGGCATCGCGCTTCACGCGGTGGATAGCTACGCGTTGAGGTTCGCCGTTTGCGGGCCAGAAAAATCCCTGCTTGGACCGCTTGTTCAGGCGCGTGGTGTAGGCAATCTCGAATGCTACATCGGGAATAACATTTGCCCCAACGATGGAGAATTCAACTTTGCCTGGCTCATGCTCCCCGATGTGATCTTTGCGCGTGATAGTGGCCTGGTTGTCGCCGCATCCCTTGATCTCAAGATCCGTCACTGCTCCGCCTTCGTTTGTGAACTCGCAATTAAGAATAACGCGGTTGATGGCAGGTGCCGGCAGGGTGCTGCCGCCGCCCCACTTGAAAAAGGGCTCGGCCTCTTCCTCTTCGCGGACAGCCTCAGATCTAGACTTCGCAGATTGGCGCCGATTTGTCAGGTATTGAAGGAGGACCGTGAGACAGCCCGCTATTGCGGCAAGCCCAAGAATCAATTCGGCTTTCGTCATGGTGGCCTCCTATGCAGGCAACTTGTGCACTACCCGACGAACTATTACCAACCCATTTACTGAAGATTTTGCTGCAACTTTCACTGAAGGTTTTTGGCGTCAGGTCAGAATATAACGGCCCGATTTTCGCGTGCCGACGCGCCGCACCAGCTTTGCATCCAGCAGCGGTTGAATCAGCTTGATGGCGCCCTGCTTCGTCACGCCCAGCGCGTCCCAAATTCCCTGTGGTGTCATGCTCTTGTGATCCCGCAACAGTTGCAGGAGTTGTTCCTGCCTGGGGCGCAGCACCAGTTTTGGCCGTTTGGAACCGGCGGAAAATTTCTGCACCCGCATCCAGACACGCTCCAACGTGAGTTGCAGACCCTCGGCGGCGTATTCGAGCCAGCCGGTCAAATCCTCGCCCTGATGCCTCACGGCATCCAATGCCGCGTAATAGCGCGGGCGGTTCTCCCAGTAGAATTCGTCCACCGAAAAAATGTGGTGCGTGTCAAACCCGCGCCGGTAAAGTTCCCACAACGCCAGCGCGCGGCCCGTGCGCCCATTGCCGTCGGCGAATGGGTGAATCGCTTCAAAGCGGTAATGCACGATGGCCGAACTCAACACCGGCGACAGCTTCGCCGAGTCTTGGTTCCACCAAGTCAGCAACTCAAACATCAATCCTGGAACGCCCTCGGGTGGTGGCGGAACATAGCGCCCGACCCGCACGGCAATCGTGCAGTAACGTCCGGCCGTTCCCTGGTCCATCACCTCACCGGCGATGATTTTGTGAAGGCTCAAAACCGCGTCGTGCGAGACGGGATTCTTGACGGCGTGTTTTTCCACGAAACGAAGCCCGGCAAAATAATTCACCACTTCCCGCCTGGCACGGGCGGCAACGGCAGGCACTTCCCGTCCCTCCTCCACCGCGCGCACCTGTTCCAACGTGAGTAGATTGCCTTCAATTGCCGTCGAGGAATGGGTGTTGCGCGTGCGCGTGTCCTTTTGCAGGGCCGGAATCCACGGCACTTCCACCGTCGCGGTCAGGATCCGCTCGCGCAACACAGCGATTTGCTCCACCCGTGCCAGTAACGATGGCGTGATGGCAAATTCAGGCTGATAGCTCACGCCCTGAAGTTATACGATTAGTCAACCGTAAGTCAACTGATTAGACAACCGGATTTGAGCAGCCAAAGGCTTCACAGTCTGCTTCGTGAATTCCTAACCAGCCGCAGCTTGCTGAACAACTTCAAGGCATTGGCCAGCCGCACCAGATACCGCGCCACTTCCAGTTGCAAATTCGCCTCAACAGGTGGCCGCGCTTGTCCCGGCTGTAATAGGCGCGCAGACAAAACTCCTGCACATCCGGCAACTTGGTCTCAATCCGGTTGCCCAGCACGAACTTCTGGTCGCGCGGAAACCTTTTCAATTGCGGGATCAGGTAAAGCAGCAGTTCTTGCAGTTTCGTCAGAATATTGTCGCTTTCTGCCATGTGAATTTTCTCAAAAAAATTCCACCGCTGCGCGGGATTTGTGCCAGAGCACCCTGACCGCCACCACGGCAAAGCCTTACGCTTAGCAGCTCAAAAGGGTTAAAGGGTCAAAGAACAAAAATTAAAGCCCCCTCACACAACGAAACCCAACGAAGTCGCCGTCGCCGACGCCGTAGCCCGGGTAGCCGTAGCCGCGATTGGCGGACCGCGCGAACTCAGCGGGGTAGAACCAGTCGCCGCCGCGCAAACCACGGTAGCTCCCTGTCGTCGCTCCTGTTGGATTGGTGCCTCCCAAATACGGACTGCCACTTGGATATGGCGGAGCCGCATACCAGTCCCAACACCACTCAAATACATTCCCAGCCATGTCGTATAACCCATACCCATTCGGCGCAAACGATCCCACCGGACTTGTATAGGGCAGACCCCCGATCAGACCAATTGAGTTATACCCGGGCGGTCCCAAATCGTAACGATAGGAGGAGGTGCCTCCCCAGTAGTTGGCCTGGCTTTCGGAAATCGTGTCGCCCCAGGGAAACCGTTGCCCACTCAACCCACCCCGCGCCGCCTTCTCCCACTCCGCTTCTGTCGGTAACCGATATCCGCTGGCTGCCCAATTCACATAAGGCATCAACTCCCCATTGGTATATACTTGCGTCAACCCCGCATCCGTGTAATACACCGGTGTCGAACCCGCCTGCTGCGACCGCGCATTGCTCCACTTCACCGTGTCATACCAATCCACTGTCTGCACCGGCTGATTCATCGCCTTGCCCGAACCGGCATAGTCAAAGCCATAGCCGTTGGCGGTGGCCCAATTATAGACCGACTGCCATTGACTGTAGCTGACCAGATTTGTGTCCATGTAAAACCCCGACACCGTAACATTGGTGGGGATGGCATCACTCTCGCCATCCAGCGTGTCCCCCATCGTGAACGCACCCGCCGGAATGAAGGCCATGCCGTCGGGCGTGGTTGCCGGAACTTGCATCAAACGAAAAAACCGCGCCAGTGCGGTATTGGTGACCGTTGCAACGGCCTGCGAACCGTAAGTGGCCGGGACGGCATCGGTGGCATACACCCAGTTGGTCAATGACAGATTGGTGCTGCTTTGCAAAACGTAGTCTGTAGCGGTTGCTGGCCAATAAAGCAGGGCCTGATTGTTGGTCAGCATAATGTCCAACGTCACTTGCGCAGGAACAGGATGAACGCCGGCAAGCAACGCCAACATGATGAATAATGGTGGAAAATGGTGGAATTCTGTTCTCATAAAATCATCGGTTTAGTTTTCATAATTATCCGCGTCTTCCGATGAACTGGTACTAATGATGACGGATTGGAAACCGGGAGACAAAGACAAAAATAGTTTCCTTTTGGGCTGGACTCTGCTCGGCGGCGCGTGGTGGCCGTCTATTGTCTAGTGAAAAAGCTGATTGAAGAATAACGAATGAACAATGGGTATATTGCTCAGTTGGCCCAAGCAAATATGGAGTAGCGCCCGTTACGCCGATTATTCACGGAGTGAAAAAATTGGTGTCCCTTTCGTTGTCCGTTTGACCCCTCAACCGCGCAAGCCTTCGCTGCACTCACAGTTAGAAGTGGTGGCTGGGGGCGGAATTGAACCGCCGACACAAGGATTTTCAGTCCTCTGCTCTACCAACTGAGCTACCCAGCCAGCCGGAATCCATATTGAACTTTGCTCCGACGGAGTTGGCAAGGGGATAATGAGGAGTTGAAGAGTTGCGGAGTTTGGGAGTTTAGGAATTGGGGAGAGGTTGGACGGTGGCTCAAGCTCTTGGATGGGCCGCGTTGTAGGCTTTCTTCAACCGTTCCGTCGTGAGGTGGGTATAGACCTGCGTGGTGACAAGGTGGGCGTGGCCGAGGAGTTCCTGGACGCTGCGCAGGTCGGCTCCGGCATCGAGCAGGTGGGTCGCGTAACTGTGCCGGAGTTTGTGCGGCGTGAGGTGCTGATCGAGGCCGGCAACGATGAGATATTTCTTCAGGCGCCGCGCCAGGTCCCGCGGACTCACCGGCGAACGCTTCCGGGTTTGCGCCAGGAAGACCGGCGATTCCCCCGCGGGCGGCTCCGCCAGCGTGTTCCAATAACTCTGAATGGCTTTCAGGGCCGGTTCGCCGATGGGGACGAGGCGTTCCTTGCGGCCCTTGCCCCGCACGCGCACCAGCCGTTCGTTCCAATCGACGTCATCCACCCTCAAGCCGCTGAGCTCGCTCGCGCGCAGTCCGCAGGAATAGATGGTTTCGAGGATGGCCACGTCGCGGCGGCAAATCACTGGCGAAACGGGGCGTCCGCGGCCTGCCGGCTTGCCGGCCGGGAGCGGCTTGAGAGGCGCGTCGAGCAGCGCGAGCATCTGGTCCTGGGTCAGATACTTCGGGAGCCGCTTGCCGGGCTTTGGCAGGGCGAGGTTCTTGATGGGGGACTCGGAGGCCGCGCCGTGGCGGATCAGGAATTTATAAAAGGTCCGCAACGCCGAGAAGCGAAGCTGAATGGAGGACCGGCCCAGCGGCTGGTTCCCGTTTTTCCGGCCGAGGAAGCGGAGGTAGGCGCGGAAATCGTCGCGATGGAGCTGGTTCCAGGCCGGCATCTGCGCCCGTTCCCGCTGGTGCCAGCGGATGAATTCGAGCAGCGCCTGCTCGTAATTGCGGCGCGTGTAATTCGAGGCGCCGCGGTCCGTGGCCAGATGCGCCAGAAATCTCCGGAGCCACTTGTCGCGGATTTCGGGTTCGGCTTCGTTCGGCTCCGGTTTCATGACGCGCCTGCGATGCTAGACCAAAAAACCGGGAATTGAACGAGAAATTGCCTGCTTAGAAACCAATTCCATGACAGAAAGCGGAGCCGCGAACCGACGGATAAAAGAATCAAAACCACAGATGGACACAGATGGACACAGATAAGGAAATAAAATGAAGTGGGGCGTACAGTGGGTTACAGTCCCTTGCTTGATCTGTGTTCATCTGTGTCCATCTGTGGTTTCCCTGATTAAACGATCCCATCTTAATCCGCCCGCGGCGGGAAATCGAACGTGACCTTGCCCGCGTCGTCCATGACGAGGTGGGCGGTGAAGGGCCGGCCGGTCTTGGACGACACGAACTGGTTCAGCAGATCGGTCTTCTCGCCGGCGAGCAGCTTGGTGAGTTGTGCGTGATCAACCGGCTGCTGCAGGATCACTTTGCCGACTTTGAACTTGCAAGGCTTCTTGTCCGCCTGGGAGCGCTCGCAAATGTAATTCGTTTCGGTCTCAAAAACGTTTCCGCCGCATTTCGGGCATTTGCCGAGCGGTGTCAGACCGGTGAAATCCAACTTTACCGGCGGTTTCTTCGGGCCGGAATCCTTTGCTTTTGACGTCCGGACGCGCGGTTCAAATTCAAAGCCGACCTTGCCGTCCTTGCTCACGAGATACGCTTTGAAGGGCCGGCCTTTTTTGGAGATGAATTTGTCGATCAAATCCGTCTTGCCGGTTTCGAGCAGTTTCAGGATCTGGGCGCGGTCGATCTGCCGTTGCAGAATGATTTTCCCCGTCCGGAAATCACACGTGCGGTTCGCGCCGGTCGCCTTTTCGCAGATGTAATTCATCGGGGCTTCGAAGACGCGCGCGCCGCATTTCGGGCATTTGCCGAGCGGTTCCTGGCCGGTGAAATCCACTTCCTGCGTGGTGCCATCCTCGTTCTTCCGGTCGTTGCCGAAATCGAATTCCAGCTTGAATTCGGGGTTGAGCTTCAACACGGCGGCGAACGGCCGGCCCAGTTTGCTGCGGAACCCCTGCAACGGGCCGATCTGTTTTTCCTTGAGCAGCGTCTCGACTTCCGGGATCTCGAACATCCGGCCCGAGAGGGCCTTCCACATCGAGAAATCGCATTTCACGCATTGGAACGCCTTGTAGCGCTCGTGCACTTCCCCCCCGCATTTCGGGCACGGAACGGTCAGGATGCCGAAGTCGCCGGGGATGGTGTCGAGCTCGAATTTTTTGGCGCGATCGACAATATGCTGCGTCATGCCGGCGATTTCGGACATGAACTCGTCGCGGCTTTTCTGCCGGCGCTGGATCTGGTGCAGTTTGAATTCCCAGTCACCGGTCAGTTCCGGCTTGGTGAGCTCGGGGATGCCGAGGCCGTTGAGCAGTTCCATCAGGGAGAACGCCTTGGCGGTGGCCTGGAGGTCGCGGCCGTTGCGCAGGAGGTACTGTTCGTAAATCAGGCCCTCGATGATGGCGGCGCGGGTGGCCGGAGTGCCGAGCCCCTTCTCGCGCATGGCCTCGCGGAGTTCGTCGTCCTCGACCAGTTTGCCCGCGCCTTCCATTGCGCTGAGCAGCGTGGCTTCCGTGTGGCGGGGCGGGGGTTTGGTCTGGTTCTGCTTGACCTCGATCCCGACGGTTTTGACCGGTTCGCCGGGCTTGACCGGCGCCAGGTTGCCGGCCGCGTCCGGGTCTTCCACTTCCTTGCCATATACCGTCAGCCATCCCGGGGTCACGAGCACCTTGCCGGCGCTCTTGAACGGCTCGCCTTCCACGCGGGTGATGCGGACGGTTTCCAGAAACTCGGCCGGCGGATAGAACACCGCGAGGAACCGCTTGGCCACCATGTCATACAGCTTCTGTTCGGGCTCGCTCAGCCCTTTGGGCAATTGCGTGGTCGGAATGATGGCAAAATGGTCGGAGATCTTGGCGTTGTTGAAAATGCGCTTGTTGGGCCTGACCCAGTCGCTGTCGAGGATCGTTTCGGCAAACGGGGCGTACCCCGTTCGGGCCAATGTCTTCAACGCGCTTTTGACGGTGCCGATGTAATCCTCCGGCAACGCGCGCGCATCGGTGCGCGGATAGGTCAGGACCTTGTGCCTCTCGTACAACGCCTGGGCTAGGCCGAGCGTGTTCTTGGCGCTGAAACCGAAACGCGAGTTGGCATCGCGCTGCAGGCTGGTCAGGTCGAACAGCAGCGGCGAGAGCGACGTGCTCGGCTTGCTCTCCTCGGTGACAATGCCCGGCTTGCCGAGGCACTTGTCGCGGATCGCCTCGGCTTTGGCCTGCTCCCAAAACCGTTCCGGCTTGGATTCGGTGTCGCCATCCTTGCCGTCCGGTTTGGCAAACTTCTCGTCGATCCAGCGTCCGGTGTATTGGCCGGCCTCCGCGTCGAACGTGCCGATGACCTCCCAGAAATCGCGCGAGATGAACTTGCGAATTCTGGCCTCGCGTTCGACGACGATGGCGAGCGTGGGCGTTTGCACGCGGCCGACGGTGGTTTTGAAAAAGCCGCCGGATTTTGAATTGAACGCGGTCATCGCCCGGGTGCCGTTGATGCCGACGAGCCAGTCGGCCTCGGAACGGCTGAACGCGGCGTTCGCCAGGGGGAGCATGTCCTGGTCTTCCCGCAGATGCTCGAATCCCTCGCGGATCGCGGCGGCGGTCATGGACTGCAGCCACAGGCGTTTGATCGGCTGCTTCGCGTTGGTGTATTTGACAATGTTGCGGAAGATCAGCTCGCCCTCGCGCCCCGCGTCGCAAGCATTAATCAATGCGTCCACGTCCTTTCGCTTGATGAGCTTCGCCAGGACCTTCAGACGGTTCTCGCTCTTCTCGATCGGTTGCAGGTCGAAATGATGGGGAATGACGGGCAGACATTTGAACGTCCATTTGCCGCGCACCGCCTCGACCCCTTCCGGCAGGACGAGCTCGAGCAGGTGGCCCACAGCCGAGGAAAGCACGAAGCCGGCGCTTTCGTAAAAGTCGCCGTTCTTCTCAAAACCGCCGAGCGCCTTGGCGATGTCGCCGGCGACGGACGGCTTCTCTGCAATGATCAAAGCCTTGCCCATGTTTACGGACGCTTGCACGAGAGACCTTGCAGGCAACTTTTGTGCAGGCGGGCGGAAATTGGCCCAAAGGCGGCCGGAAGTCAAAGTGGAAACTGCACCGGTGCGGAAACGGCAGGGTCAATTCATGGGGGGACGAGGCCGTCCCCGCCCCGATATCGCCACCTTCATGTATCAGCCCAGGACGGCGACGAGTTCACACCAGCACATTTGACGGGACCGGGTTGGGACTGTACGATCCGCAGCCGAGCATTCAGCGAGTGAAGCTCCACCGATTCCCATGAGACGAATTCCATCAGGAATAGCCGCGGTTTGGGCGTGCTGTCTGGCCGTCGGGTTGACGGCGATGGCGGGAGCCCAGCCGACGGGTGACCATGCGCTCGTGTCGGTGCCTTACCACTGGCGCAATGTGGTGATTCGTGGCGGCGGATTTGTGACGGGAATCTTGTACCATCCCCGGCAGAAGGATCTGATGTATGTCCGCACGGATGTGGGTGGCGCTTACCGCTGGGACGCCGCCGCCGAGGCGTGGATTCCGATCACCGACTGGGTTGGGGCGGGGGACGTGAATCTGACCGGCATCGAAAGTCTCGCTGTGGACGCCTCCGATTCGAACCTTCTTTACCTGGCGGCGGGAGCCTACAGCCGCGGCAATGCGGCGATCCTCCGCTCGAACGATCAGGGCAGGACGTTCAAGCGCACGGATGTGCCGTTCAAGATGGGGGGCAATGAAAGCGGACGATTCAATGGTGAACGGCTCGCCGTGGATCCGAACCAGGGCGACATCCTTTTCTTTGGATCGCGGCGTGACGGGTTGTGGAAGAGCGCCGATCGGGGAGAGACGTGGCAGCCGGTGAAAAGTTTTCCGGCGATTGGCCCGGGCCAGCAACCCGGGGCGGCTTCCGGCGCGGCGTCGGGCGCCCGTCCCCGGTTCGACTTTGGCCAGCAGCCGGTGGGCATTGTGTGTCTTCTGTTCGACCCGTCCGGCGGCCGGCCCGGCTGCGCCACGGCGGTCCTCTATGCGGCGGTGTCCACGACCGAAACCAACCTGTACCGGAGCAGCGACGCGGGCGCGAGCTGGCAGCCCGTCCGGGGCCAGCCGGTTGGGTTTCGCCCCAACCATCTCGTCCGCGCGTCCAACGGATTGCTCTATCTGACGTACGGCGACGAGCCAGGGCCAAACACCATGAGCGACGGGGCGGTTTGGAAATACGACCCGCGAGCGGGGACCTGGACGGACATCACGCCCGTGAAGCCCGCAACGTCCGGTCAACCGTTTGGATATGGTGCGGTGGCGGTGGATGCGCAGCATCCGTCCACCGTCATGGTCACCACGTTCGCCCACTGGAGGCCGCACGATCAGATTTTCCGCAGCACGAACGCCGGCGCGAGCTGGATTCCATTGTGGGGCGACAACCCCCAATGGGATTACTCCGGCGCGCCCTATACCCGGTCGCGCATGCCTCACTGGATGGGCAGCCTCGTCATCAATCCATTCAATCCGGATCAGGTGCTGTTCGCTACGGGTTTCGGCATCTGGGGTTGTGTCAATGCGACGGAAGCCGACAGGGGCCGGGCGACGCGGTGGAAGTTTATGGATGCCGGGCTCGAAGAGACCGTGCCGCTCACTCTCATCAGTCCCCCCGCCGGCGCCCACCTGCTGAGCGGGCTCGGCGACATCGACGGATTCCGTCATGACGATCTGACGGTATCGCCCCAGGGGACATTTGCGGGTCCTGCTTATGGCAGCACCGAGGATCTGGCCTTCGCGGCCGACAAACCGGACGTGATTGTCCGCGCTGGTACGAGCCGGGGACGGCGGGAGAGCCCATCCCGCGGGGCCTACTCTCTGGATGGCGGGGGCACGTGGCAGGCCTTCGCCACCGAGCCGGCTCCTGGCGGCGGGGCAGGCAGCATCACCCTGTCGGCCGACGGCGGCACGATCGTGTGGACGCCTCGATCCAGCGCGCCGAACTACTCCCTGGACAGGGGGACGAAATGGATTTCGTGTGTGGGGTTGTCCTCCGGCGTTCGCGTTGTCGCCGACTCCGTCAATCCCGCGCGTTTCTACACCTATGACTCGCGCGCGGGAAAGTTCTTCGCCAGCGCCAATGTTGTCACGGGGTTCACGCAGACGGGCGCGACGTTCCCGTCCGCGGAAGGCTTTGGCGGGGGCTTCGGCGAAGGCGGCGGGGACGGGGCGATGCTGTCTGCGACACCGGAGCACGAGGGCGATCTATGGCTGAGTTTCAAGACGAACGGGCTCCTCCATTCCACCAACGGCGGCATGAACTTCGCGCAGGTGGCGGGGGTTCAGGCGGCGCAGTCGCTGGGCTTCGGGAAGCCCGCGGCTGGAAAATCCTTTCCGACTCTTTTCCTCGCGGGCAGCGTGGATGGAGTCACGGCGTTGTTCCGTTCGGACGATGCCGGGGAGACGTGGGTCCGCATCAACAATGACTCACATCAATTCGGCTGGATCAACCACGTTACGGGCGATCCGCGCGTTTACGGACGTGTTTACTTTGCCACGGGGGGGCGCGGCATTATTTATGGTGATCCGGAATGAATTGGAATCATCGTGAACCATTGAAAACATATGCAGCAGTTTTTTGCTTTCGGCGTGTCCGCGTTCGTCATGGTCCTGTTTTCACTCCAGGCCAGTCTGGCCGGCCATTACACCAACTTCGTCGTTTCGGTTTACTGCCGCGCGTATGAAGTCCGGCAGATGAGCGACCTGGCGTGGCTGACGAACGCCTGGAACCCGGTCGGAAGCCAGCTCAAAGTGGACAAGGTCTATCTCGAAACCCATCGCGACGGAGTCATCCCGGACAAGGAGACGATTCTCAAGGCCAGGCATTTTTTTGAAAGCCGGGGCATCCGCGTGGCCGGGGGCATCGCCACAGTCGCCAACGAGCGCAATCGCTATCAATCCTTCTGTTACAGCACGCCGGCGGACCGGCGGAAACTCAAGGAGGTGGTGACTTATACGGCGGGGCTGTTCGACGAGATCATCCTGGACGACTTCTTTTTCAGCAACTGCAAGTGCGAGCGCTGCATCGAAGGCAAAGGCAAAAAAAGCTGGACGCAATTCAGGCTGGAACAAATGGATGAAGTGGCCCGCGACCTGGTGGTCAAACCCGCCAAAGCCGTCAACCCGAGGATCAAGGTCGTCCTGAAGTTCCCGAACTGGTACGAGCATTATCAGGGGCTCGGCTACAACCTGGCATCGGGGGTGAAGCACTTTGACGGGATCTACACAGGCACCGAAACGCGCGAACCTTTCAACACGCCGCAACACCTCCAGCAATACCAGGGTTACCTGATCTTTCGGTATCTCGAGAACGCCGATCCGGGCCGCAACGGCGGCGGATGGGTGGACCCGGGCGGGATGCGTTACGCCGATCGCTACGCGGAACAACTCTGGCTGACGCTCTTTGCAAAGGCCCCGGAAATCACGCTCTTCGACCTCCGCCAGATCCAGCGGCCGATGCAATCTTCGGACCGGGGCGCGTGGCAGGACCAGCACCCCAGTTTCGACTTTGACAGGATGATGGCATCCGCTGGCGGCGGTCCCGAGGCATCGGGAGCCGCCGCCACGATTTCCCGCGCGGCCGGATATGTGTTCGACCAGGTGGATCCGTTTCTTGGCAAGCTCGGAACACCTGTCGGGGTGGAAAGCTACAAGCCGCTCAACTCCGTGGGAGAGGATTACGTGCACGATTACCTCGGCATGGCGGGGTTTCCCCTGGAGTTGACGCCGGAATTCCCGAATGATGCGGACATGGTCTTTCTGGCCGAGTCGGCGAGTGCCGATCCCGACCTCGTGGGCAGGATCAAGAAGCAATTGGTGCGCGGAAAAAACGTTGTCATTACGTCCGGCCTGTTGCGCGCTCTGCAGGGAAAAGGCATCGAGAGCATTGCTGAAATCCGCCCTACGGGCAGGACCGTTGCGGTCAAGGACTTCACGATCGGCTCCGGTGCCGTCGTTCGCGGACAGTCGGAGATACTCATTCCCGAGATCGATTACATCACCAACGACGCGTGGCCGCTGGCATCCGGACTGGCCGCCGGCATACCCTACCCGTTGCTGATCCAGGCCAAATACGCGAACGGCTGGCTGTATGTCCTCACGCTTCCGGAGAACTTCGGGGATATCTACAATCTCCCCGCCGAAATCCTGACCCAACTCAGGCGCGCCGTGAGCCGAAACCTTTTCGTCCGCCTGGAAGGGCCGGCACAAGTGAGTCTGTTTGCCTACAACAACAACGCGTTCATCGTGGAATCATTCCTGCCGTCTGAAACGGGCGTGAAGGTTTCCGTCTCCGGCGACTTCAGCAGGCTGCGGAACCTGGTGACGGGAGCGGTGACCGCGGGCGAGGCGGAGACGCAGGGTCTGAGCCGGTTTGACAGCGGTGAGCGGAGGGTGATTTTCAACGTGCCTCTTGGGCCCCACAGTTACAGCGTGTTCACGGCCGAGAAATGAATCGATCCCAAATGATGATATGAAAAATGAATTCAAAACCACCTCGCGATCCTGTTTCTTGATCTGGAGCCTGGCCTGCGTGCTCGGACTCGCCACCGCGAGCTGCCTGGCCGGCCAATACACCAACTTCGACGTCGCCATCTACATCCCCGTCGCCATCGTCCGGTCTTTCGAGAATCCGGAGACGCTGAGCAACGACTGGAATCGAATACGCGCGCAACTGAAAGTGGACAAGGTCTATATCGAGGTGGAGCGGAACCGGCAACTGGCGGGGGACGATCTGCTGGAACGGGTCAAACGGTTTTTCCTCGACCGGGGAGTGCGCGTGGCCGGGGGGATGGCCTTGTCCGACGAAGGGGGCGGCGCCCAGTTCCGTTCGTTCTGCTACACCGACCCGAAAGATCGGGAGTTCGTCCAGCGCGCGGTTCAACTGGCGGCGCGGCATTTCGACGAGATCATCCAGGACGATTTCTTTTTTATCACCACGAAGAACGACTCGGACATCGCGGCCAAGGGCGCGAAGAGCTGGACCGAGTTCCGGCTTGGCCTCGAGGACGAGGTTGCCGAAGACCTGGTGATCAGGCCTGCCAAAGCGGTCAATCCCCGGGTCAAAATGGTCATCAAATTTCCGAACTGGTACGAGCATTTCCAGGGGCTCGGCTACGATTTGGACAAGGAGCCCAGGCTGTTCGATGGAATCTACACCGGCACGGAAACCCGCGATCCGGAAATCACCGACCAGAACCTGCAGCAATACGAGAGTTACCTCATCTTCCGCTATTTCGAAAACATCAAGCCGGGCGGCAACGGCGGCGGGTGGGTGGACACCTACAATTTGAGGTATGTGGATCGTTACGCCGAGCAGCTCTGGGACACGATGTTCGCAAAGGCCCCGGAAATCATGCTGTTCAACTGGGCTGCGCTGCTCCAGCCCGTCCATCCCGGGAACCGGACGAACTGGCAGAACCTGCCTACCAGCTTTGATTATGGCCAGTTGGAGAGCTCTTATCTGTCCAACGCGCCTGCCGGATCACCCGGCCCCACAATGGCCCGCGTCGCCGGTTACTCGCTCGAGCAGGTGGATGGGCTCGTCGGCAAGCTCGGGAAGCCGATTGGTATTGCGAGTTACAAACCCTGCCAGTCCACCGGCGAGGATTTCCTGCACAATTATTTCGGCATGATCGGCATCCCGGTCGATCTCCATCCCTCGTTTCCCGCCGACGCCGGCCTGGTGCTGTTGACGGAGTCGGCGGCATTCGATCCTGACATTGTTGCGAAGATCAAGGGACAGTTGACCGCCGGCAAGTCGGTCGTCATCACGTCCGGACTGCTTCGGGCTCTGCAAGGAAAGGGAATCGAGGACATCGTCGAGTGGCGCTACACGGATCGCAAGATCCTGGCGCACCAGTATTCCGTCGGGTTCGGGTCCGGCAACACCGCCGACGCGGGCGGCGGCGAAAACGCGGACAGTCTGTTCCCGGATATCCGATTCCTGACGAATGATTCATGGGCGCTGGTCCGGGCGATGGCCAACGGCAAAGGGTATCCGCTCCTGTTGATGGACCGGTACTCGAAAGGCATTCTCTACCTGTGGACCATTCCCGAGAACTTCAATGATCTCTACCGTCTGCCTCCGACGGTGACCCGCGCCATCAGGAACTTCGTGATGGGTGGCTTCCCGATCCGCGTGGACGGCCCCAGCCAGGTCTCCCTGTTTGCCTACGACAACAACACATGTGTCGTCGAGTCGTTCCTGCCGACGGAGGCCGATGTGCGTGTCTCTGTCGCAGGCAAAGCGGTCAGGCTGCGCAATCTGGTTTCGGGGGAGATCCTCTCGGGCCAATCGGAATGGCCGGGGTACGGCCGGGGACGGGGCGGCCCTTCCGAGGAACTGACCTCGTTCACCGTTCATCTCCTTCCGCACAGTTACAGCGCCTTCAGGGCCGAGAAATAGTTTTCTCAACCCTCGCCCGGCTCCGACCCCGGCGTGGATCCGTGGACGCAATGGTTCGCCGGGCCTGGAGTCTGCGGTTGGATGGAGCATTTTTGCTTTCCGTGCATTGACTTGCATGGATCGCGTGGATACCATTTCAGATCATTGAAGCCGAGAAAGTTCAGGACGAAATGCTTGAGACGATTGAGAAGTTGCTGATCCTCCAGGATCGGGACAAACAGATCCACCGCGTTCAAACCGGGCTGGCGCACATCGAACCGGAGCGCAACGGGTTGAAGACCAAGACCGCCGAGACACAAGCGGAACTGGAACAGGCCCGGCATCGGGTCAAGGAAATCGAGTCGGGCCGCAAGGACCTCGAACTCGAAGTGGAAGCCAAGAAGCAGTTGATCGAGCGGTACTCCAATCAGCAGCTCCAGACGCGAAAGAACGAGGAATATCGCGCGCTCGCCCATGAAATTGATTTGTGCAAGGAAGCCATTTTCAAGATCGAAAACCAGGAAATCGAATTCATGGAGCAGGCTGAAGCCACGCAGAAGGACGTGGCTGCGCTGACCAAAGCGCTCAACGAGGGCAAATCGCTGGCGGACGATCAGATCGCCCAACTGGGGACGCGGGAACAGGCCCTGCAGAAGGAACTCGCCGAGCTGGAGGCCAACCGTCAGGAACTCTCGACTGCGGTCGAAGATGCCGCGCGGGATCGCTACGAGCGTCTGGCGCGCAGCAAGGGTGACAACGCGGTGGTGGGCGTGCAGCACGGCGTGTGCGGCGGGTGCCACATGCGCTTGCCGCCCCAGGTCCTTGTGACCTGCCAGGCCCAGCAGGAACTGGTCACGTGCATCAATTGCGGACGCATTCTTTACTACACCCGCGACATGGACCTGGCCGCCGTGGATTGATTCTTCCCGGGTTTGGGCGGTGCCGGCGGGCTGGGCCGCCACCTCAAGGTCCTTTCAGATCAAATGATCTTTTCTCCAGCGCACCCTTTCTGCGGATGGCAATCATGAGGTTCTTGCGCGCTTCGGCATTGTCCGGCGCGAGCCTCAGGACTTCCTGAAACTGGCCGATCGCCTCATCGAGCCGCCCCATTCCCGTCAACGCGACCCCCAGGTTGTTATGGGCATCAACGTGGTCCGGCCGCAGTCTGATCACTTCGTAAAACTGAACGATTGCTTCGTCCAAACGACTTCTTCTGACGAGTGCATTCCCCAGATTATAGCGAATCTCAGCGGAATTCGGATTCAACCCGACAGCCTCCTGATACTGCACGATCGCCTCGTCAAAAAATCCCTTGCGGCCCAAAGCGAAAGCGAGGTTGCTGTGCGCCTCCGCGAAATCGGGCTCCCACATCAATCGCATCCTCCATCCTCCCATCTCCCCAACTCTCAAACTCTTAAACTCCCCAACTCCAAAACTTCTCCCGGTCCCCTTGCCAGCGGGCGGATTCGCGGATACTGTTTCCCTGGTTTTGGAAGGGCGGAGGATCGCTCCGCGCTCGTTGAGAGAGCGGGGAGGAAAGTCCGAACACCAGAGGGCGCGATGCCGCGTAACTTGCAGCCGCGAACGCCCGCCCCGCCGCAACACGGTGGAAGCGGGTGAGTTTGCGGGCTCTTTGAGATACACGCGGGAGAAGACGCCGCGAGGCGTCCCGACGGAAAGTGCCACAGAAAACAAACCGCCGCTCTGAGATCTCAAATTTCAAATTTGAAATTTCGGAGGGGCAAGGGTGAAAAGGCGGGGTAAGAGCCCACCGCTCCAAGCGCAAGCGCGGAGGCACGGAAAACCCCATCGGGTGCAAGGCCAAATAGGGGACTCCGGAGCTGCCCGCTCCATGTTTCGCAACGCGAAACGAGTTCCGGGTACTGGCTGCTGAGACAAATGATCCTCTCCCCCGAAAAGTTTCGGGGAAGACAAAATTCGGCTTACAGCCCTTCCAAAACCGCTCTTCACGCTTTTCAAAAGCGGTCCCGCCGAGGCGGGACCGCAGTCCAGGACGCTATCGCGCCAAGTCATGCCCCTGTGCCTGCTTGACGGTCAACGCCGTCTCGAGATTTTTCCTCGCTTCAACATAGCCGGGCTGCAGTCTCAGGGCTTCCTTGAATTCCGAGATGCCTTCGTCGAGGTTCCCCGTTTTGCAAAGGGCGATCCCCAGATTGAAATGGGCCCTCGCGAAATCGGGTGTCAATTGCAACGCCCGGCGGTACTGGCGGACGGCTTCGTCGAGTTGTCCCTTTTGCTCGAACGCAACCCCCAGGTTGTTGTACGCATCGGCCGAATCCGGATTGAGCCTGATCGACTGTTGGAATTCAGCGATGGCAACATCGACACGCCCCGAGCGCGCCCAGGCGAGGCCAAGATTATAATGGGCGTCGGCATAATCGGGCCTCAGTCTTGCCGCTTTCCGGAAATGGCGAATGGCCTCGTCGAGGTTTCCAAGCTGGTTGAGGGTCGTGCCCCAGGCATCCTCCGCCTGCGCGTAATCGGGGTTGATTCGCAACGCTTCCCGGAATTGGCCGATGGCTTCCTCAAACCGCCCCTGTTCGTCCAGAACAAGGCCCAGGTTCTTGTGCGCTTCCGCATAGCCGGGCTTTGCAAGGATGGCTTCCCGGAACTCCTGGGCTGCTTCGTCCAACCGTCCCTGCCTGTCCAGAGCCGTTCCCAGGTTGCTGTAGGCCACGAAATTTTTCTCCGTGACCTTGATGGCGTGCCGGAACAGGTGTTCGCTGTCTCTCCAATAAGCGATTTGCCGGCGGGTCAGGACGATGCTCGGAAGTATTGCCGTCGCAAACAGAGCGGCCAGGACCATCCGCCCGCCAGGCCGGCGGCCGGCCGCTTCGTCCAATCCCCAGACGACGATCAAAAAAATGCCCAGGGAAGGGATGTAGGAGTAACGATCGGCCATGGATTGTTCGCCCGCCTGCACCAGCCCGATGACCGGCACGAGCGTGCCGAGAAACCACAGCCATCCCACCGGCAGCCAGGGATGTCGGCGCCGCGAGGCGACGGCGAACAGCGAAATGAAAAGCAAAAGCGAAAAGGCCAGGGCCACCCCCGCGACGGGTCTGTGGGCGGTGTAGGGATAAAAGACCGCAAGATCCGCAGGCGCGAACAATTTGCCGAGATAACGGCAGTACGAAACCGCCGCGTTTTCGACACGACCTTGCCAGGGCAAGCCCGTCATCACGGCACCCGAGCGGCTTTGCACAGCAAGCGTGATACCGCTGACGGCGATGGCAGCGAGGAGGAACGGGATTTTCTCCAGAACAAGGCATCGAAGGTTTTCGCTTTGGAACCGATGCAAGGGCCAGTAGTCCAGGAGCACCAGGACAAAGGGCAGGGTCACCACCATCGACTTGCTCATCAGGCCCAGGAGAAAGAACGACAGGGCCAAACCGTAGAAGACTTTGTACTGCGGATTTTGGACCTTGGGCTTCCCGGCATAGCGCGCATACATCCACAGCGCGAGCAGCGCGAAGAACGTGCTCAGGACGTCTTTGCGTTCGGCGATCCACGCCACCGATTCCACGCGCAACGGATGCAGCGCAAACAGAGCCGCGACCGCGACGCTGCGCCAGTCGGCTCCGGTCAATTGCCTGAGAACCAGAAAGGCCAGCAGTGCGTTCAGCGTGTGAAGCACGACGCTCGTCAGGTGGTGGCCCCAGGGTTCCAGGCCGAAAACCTGGCAGTCCAGCATGTGCGACAGCCACGTCAGCGGATGCCAGTTGCCCGGATCGGAACTCTGAAATGCCCATTTCACGTTGCTCCAGGTCAACCCCTGCCGCACCCGGGCGTTGGCCGTGACGTAGTCCGGGTCGTCGTAGCCGACGAAGTCGCCGTGCACGGCGGGAAAGAACGTCCACAACACGAGCGCGCACAACGCGGTTGCGAGAAGGGCGGGGCGGGATCGGAGCAAACCGGCGAGGCTCCCGGGCGTTGGTGAATCCGGGCCGGCAGCGGATTCGGGGGATCCCGCCACCAGCGGCCTTGAGCCGGGCTCAGTTCTTGGCGCCGTTTTCATTTCGAGCACCCGGAGAGACGGCGCCCGGCGGTTTCTTCTCAAGAACCGCGACCGGGCTCGCGTTGCCGAACCGGTTGATCAGCGTGAGGGCAATGACGTCGGGTTGGCTGGTTCCAAAGGACTTGACGCGAACCGTGCCGGGGAGGATTTCCGAGGTCCACGTTCCGTTGGAGCAGGTCTGGAGGAGCCACCACCTGGATTGAGCGTCCTGCGAGGACTTTCCCATCCACAGCCGCAGGTTGCCGCTGGTGAAGCCGCTCAAATACAAGGCGGGTTTGGCGGGCGCGCCGGCGTGGAGCCAGGACAAGGGCGGAACCAGGGCGGGTTGGACATTGATTTCCTGCTCGAGCGTTGTCGAGAGGGATTCATTCCCGAACAAGCTGCTTGCGTTGTAACAGACGTAACCGGTTATTCCCGGTTGGTTGCGGGCGCGCCGGATCTGGTCCGGGATTTCATCCGGCCTCCATTGGTTCGCCCTCGTGGCGTTGAGGCCCGGCCAGAGATCGCGGCCCTTCGTGTTCTGCTGCGACCACCATTTCAAGAGCGCGCCGAAACTCTGCTCCTTCGACTCGATCGGCCAATAGAGCTGCGGCGTGAAATAATCGAGCCACCCGTTGGCAAGCCACTTGCGCGAATCGGCGTACACGTTCCCCCAGGCATCCATGCCCTTGATTTGCGGCGGATATCCGGGACGCCAGATCCCGCGCGGACTGATCCCGAACTTCACCCAGGGCTTTGCGGCCTTGATCGAGTCATAGACGCGTTCGACGAAGGCATTCACGTTTTCGCGCCGCCAGTCCTCGCGGCTCATCCGGGCGCCGGAGCCGCCCGCAAGATACTTTCTCCAGCTCGACTCATCCGGAAAATCCGAGTCCGCCCCCGAATCGCCCCGGTCCGGATAAAAGTAATCGTCGAAGTGGACGCCATCGATGTCGTATCGCTTCACGACGTCCATCACCACGCTCAAGGTGTAATCGCGCACGCCCGGTTCGCCCGGGTCAAGCCAGAGGTAGTTGCCGTATTTTCTGACGAGGTCGGGATGCGTCTTGCTGACGTGGTTGGGTGCGATCCGGGATTTGCTGGTGAAATGCAATGCGCGATAGGGATTGAACCAGGCGTGCAACTCGAGGCCGCGCCGGTGCGCTTCCTCGACGGCAAAGGCGAGCGGGTCGTAAAAGGGTTGAGGCGCCTTCCCCATGGTGCCCGTCAGATATTCCGACCACGGTTCGATCGGCGAGGCGTAGAGCGCATCGCACGCCGGTCGCACCTGAAGCAGAACTGCATTCAGCTTCAACTGCGCGGTGCGGTCCAGAATCTCAATCAATTCCCTTTTCTGCTGCGCCGTCGTCAGTCCGGGCTTCGACGGCCAATCGATGTTCGCCACGGTGGCGACCCACACGCCGCGAAATTCCCGCAGCGTTCCCGGGGGGACGAGTGCGGACGGCTGATAGCCGGCGGCGCCGGCGACAAAGGCCGGCGCAAAAAAAGCTGCCGCCAGCCGGAGGACCTTCATCAAACTCATAAACGGTTGCTGCACGCCCGAGGGTTCGCCAACACCGCCTCAGGATACGCATGGGGCCCCGGGTAGAAAGCGCGAAAATATTTCTTCAAAAACTTGTTGAACCGGGACCGGGATTGGGTTACAAGAGGCAATAGTTGGGTTGTTGGTTGGGATTTTAAAAACGCAGAAATCGGCACAATTCAAATCTCGGTTCCTCACCATTAGTTGTGCTCCGACGGAAAGTGTAGCCCTGTATATTGTGGTTTTTCCACTTTACTAATCGGGCTAGTTTTGATTTGTTAAAGAAAATGTATCTCAAGAACTTAACAGTTTTAGGCTTTAAGTCCTTCGCAGACAAGACTTCGCTCAACTTTCAGCCCGGGGTGACGTCGATTGTGGGCCCCAACGGTTGTGGTAAGTCCAACGTCTCCGACGCCATTAGATGGGTACTGGGGGAGCAATCGGCAAAAGCTTTGCGTGGCGGCGAGATGGCGGACGTCATCTTCAACGGGACGGATGGGCGGAAGCCATTGGGCATGGCGGAGGTGTCGTTGACGCTGGGGGGTGTGGATGAGGACAATTTGCGAGCCGCCGGCGCGGACGTTCTTTTCAACGAGGTTTCCATCACACGCCGGATTTTCCGGGATGGCGCCAGTGAGTATTTCATCAACAAGGTTCCGTGCCGGCTGAAGGACATTCAAATGCTGTTCATGGGCACGGGCGTGGGCCGCAGCAGTTACAGCATCATGGCCCAGGGCCACATCACTCAGATTCTTTCCAGCAAGCCCGAGGACCGCCGCCTGATTTTCGAGGAGGCGGCCGGAATCACCAAATTCAAAAGCCAGAAACGGGAATCGCTCCGCAAGCTCGAATACACCGAGCAGAACCTGGTTCGCGTCGCCGATCTCATCCGGGAAGTGAAGCGGCAGATCGGCTCGCTGCAGCGCCAGGCCGGCAAGGCCCGCCGCTACAAGCAGCTCTCCCAGGAGCTTCAACACCTCGAGACCCAGTTCGCACGCCACCAGTTCGACGTGCTGCAGACCGAGATCACCGGCAAGCAGGCCGACGCGGAACGGTTGCGCGCCGAGATCGAGACCGGATCCGCCGAGGTCCTGCGTTGCGAAGACGCGATCAGCCAGTTGCGGGGACGGCTGTCGGACCTGGAACAGCAGACGGCGGCGATGCAGCAGCGCGGGCTGGAATTGAAGGGTGAAATGGACCGGCACGAAAGCCGGATCCAGTTCAACGAAGAGCGTCTCCGCGAGTTGGCGGCTCAGGATTCCAAGGCCCTGACGGACATCACCCAGTCGGAGGAGCGCCGCCATGCCGCGGCCGGGGAACTCGCCTCCGTCGCCGCCCGCCTGGCGTCGTCCGAGGCGGCGCTCGCCACGCACCGGCAGGCGTTGCAGGCACGACAGGAGGCGCTGGAACAGGTCGGGCAGGATTTGCAGGCCCGGCAGGAGTCCCTGCGCAAGGCCCAATCCGAAGCCTTCGCGGCCGCGCAGGAGCTGACCCGCGTCCGGAACGAACTGACCGCGCTCGACCTGCAGAAGCAGGGAGACAGCATCCGTCTGGAGAAGCTCTCGGCGGAAAAAATTCAGCTCGAAGAAGAGCGCAGCCGTTTGGAAACCCGGCTTCACGAATTTGCAGCCAACGTCCAAGCCGACAAACTCAGCGCGCAGACCAAACGCGGTTCGGTCGAGGACCGGCAGCGGCGCCTGGCTGAAATCCAGGAGGAATTGAACCGCGCTTCGCAGGAGCAGGACCAGCGCCTGCAGCAACAGGCGGAAAAACGCTCCCGCCTCAGCGTGATCGAGCAGTTGGAAGGATCGCACGAGGGATTCGGCGCCGGCCCGCTCGCCGCGCTCCAGCGATCCCGTGCCGTCATCGGCTCCCTTGCGGACCGCATCCGCGTCTCCGACGATTTTGTCATCGCAATCGAGAACGCGCTGGGGCGTCACCTGCAACTGGTCCTGACGGAGCAGCCGGAATCGGCCCAGCAGATTCTGTCCGAGCTCACTGCGAGCAAGGCCGGCCGGGCCAGCGTGGCCGCTCTGTCCGTCGAGGTGCCGGAAGGGCAACTGGCCTTCGCGGGCGACATGGCTCCGGCGGACGGTGCCCACGCCGCGCGAGGCAGGCTGGAGAAAGGAGATGTCGTTCCCGCCCTGAGCGTCGTCCGCGCGGATCCATCCGTGGAAAAACTGGTCAGGAGCCTGCTCGGCCGCACCTTCATTGCACGGGATCTGCCGTCCGCCACGTCCCAGTTGCAGAACGGCCACGCAGGCTGTGATTTTGTGACCTTGTCGGGCGATCTGCTCAGCCGCCACGGCGTGTACACCGGAGGCTATTTGAATGGAAGCGGCGACTGCCGGGCGCCTTCGTCGATCCTCGGTCGCAAGAACCAGATCTCCGAGCTCCAGGCCGAGGTGGGGGTTCTCCAGGAACAGGTGGCGGAGTTCAGCCGCCGGAAGGGAGCGCTGCAGGCCGAGCAGACGGAACTGCAGTCCGGTTTGCAGCAGGCCCAGGCGGAGTTGCGACAGCAGGAAGTCTCTATCGCAACCCGCGAAGGGGAATTTGCCGCGCTGGAAGCGTCGCGGCGGCTGTTGCACCAGAAAATTGACACGGTGGTCTATGAGATCCAGAGCCTCGCCGCGCAGGAAAAGGAAGGCTCGGAGAAGCGGGCCGCCTTGTCCACCCAGGCCGCCGGACTGGAGGCGCGCGAACGCTCCGGCCGGGAACAGGTCTCGACGCTGACGGCCGGGGTCGAGCAGTTGCGACAGCAACGGGATGCGGCCAACGCGCAATTGACGGAGAGCAGGGTGGGGCTTGCCTCGGAGGAGCAGGTCTCCGCGTCGTTCCGCCAGCAACACACGGCCCTGGAACAGCGGATTCATGAGCTGGCCCAGGTGGTTGAACAGCGCCGGGCGGAGTGCGCATCGTTCGTCGGACGCAAGGAGCAGGCCGGGAGCGAGATCGAGGAATCCCGCGCCGGCATCGACCGGCTCCGGCACGATCGGGACCAGGTGGGCGCCCAAACCGCTGAATTGCTCTCGCAGAAGCAATCGCAGGAATCGGACATCGCCGCCCGGGAGGAGAAACTCCGCGAGCATCGGCGCCGGTTGACGGAGTTGCAGCAACAGCGCGGTGCGCTCGAGGTGGAACTGGCGCAAAGGAACATGTCCGTTCAAAACCTGCGCGAGCGCATCCAGCAGAAGTATCACGTCCGGCTCGACGACGTGCGCAGCGAGTGCATTACCATCACGTTCGCCGAGGAGGGCCCGGCCAAGGTGCACGTCGTGACGCCGGAAGAGATGGCGGCGGCGGGCGCGGCGACCGACTGGGACGAGGTGGGGCGCCAGATCGAGGCGCTGCAGCAGCGTCTGGATGAAATCGGGCCGGTGAATCTCGTCGCGATCGAGGAATATGAGGAGACGGAGCAACGGTATCAATTCCTCACCAAACAGAACGATGACCTGGTCCAGGCCAAGGCCCAACTGCTCGAAGTCATCAACCGCATCAACGCCCAGACCCAGCAGATGTTCACCGAGACGTTCGCCCGGGTCCGTGAGAATTTTCGCGCACTCTTCACCGAAGTCTTCGACGGCGGCAAAGCCGACCTGGTTCTGGTGGACGAAAACGACGTCCTGGAAAGCGGCATCGACATCGTCGCGCGTCCTCCGGGCAAACAGCTCCAGGCGATTTCATTGCTGTCCGGTGGCGAACAGACCATGACCGCCGTGGCCTTGCTCTTTTCGATTTACCAGGTCAAGCCGAGTCCGTTCTGCGTCCTGGACGAACTGGATGCGCCCCTGGACGAGTCGAACATCAACCGGTTCATCCTCATTCTCCAGCGTTTCCTCACCCACTCGCAGTTCATCATCATCACCCATAACAAACGCACCATCGCCATGGCCGACGTCCTCTATGGTGTGACCATGGAAGAGCATGGCGTGAGCAAGATCGTCAGCATGAAATTCCGCAAATCCGACGCCGGCGCCGCGCAGGCCGCGGGTTCAGCGGAAGCGCCCGCCTCCGTAACCCCCTCGAACGCCGGAGAACAGAACCCCCGGAAACGCGACGACCCCGTCGAAATCGCGCTGGCAAATTAGACCGATCGCGCCAGGACGGGCCTCGGCCCACAGCGCTGAGAAAGATTCGGCTGATGTTTCTGCTATTTTGCATGCCGAACCGATGCGGCGAACTGACGCGTTCCGGAGCCCGGCTCTGTGAGCCGCAGCAACGGCTCTTGAATCCAGATGCCTTGCGATCTCCACTCGCCCGTTGCTTTGCCAACCCCGCTGCGGGTCGCAGGCCCGCTGTCCGGACCGCGGCTCTGTGAGCCGCAGCAGGGTGGGCCTCTCTGTGATGTGGGAAGGTGGCGGCAGCGTTCGGGGTTGCCGCGGTGTTCAGCGTTTCCGCTGGCCATAGAACTGCGCGCCGTGGGTGTTGTTTGAGAAAAGCCGCACCTGCCGACCGCGGTTTATTCCTGGAAGCACGGTCTCCCTGGCGAGCAGGCCTGAATGTTGGCCTGCCTGTCATCAGGTCCGGCTTCGGAAAGGGTTCGATTGCACCAGCAATGGGAGGAATCGGTGAACCCGCCGTTTTGGCGCTCGAACACCTCGTCCGCCTGCGCCGGGATGAACATTTTTTTCGTGCGGAGATGTTTGCAGACAAGGGATGGCTTCATGACTGGGCCTTGAGTTGCAGGAGCGACCGCTGAATCAGGGCGCGCGCGATCGGGATTTTGTAGCCATTGTGCGCCTGCGCGTGAGCCCGCGCCAGAACCAGATCGGCCGCCCTGGCTGCGGTCTCGGCGTCCAACGATTTGCCCTCGAGAGAATCGTTCGCTGCTGCGACTTCATAGGGCACCGGGGATACCGCTCCCAGAACGATTCGGGCGCGGGTGATCTTTGCGTTCTCGATCCTGCCGGCGGCGGCGCAACTGACGAGAGCCCAATCGAAGGCCGACTTCTCGCTCGCCTGCAGATAGGCGCTGCTCGTGCCCCGGACCGGAATTTCGACGGCGAGAATCAAGTCGCCGGGTTCGAGCGAGTTGTGCGCCGTCGGATTGTCCCAGGCCCTGGCGTAGAGCTCCTTCAGGGCCATTCTCTTTTGCTCGTCGCCGCGCTGCACGAGGACGGTCGCCTCCAGGGCCGTCAGGGCGACGGACAGGTTGGACACGACCGGGCTGATGCAGGTGTTGCCGGTGAACAGGCTGTGATATTTGTTCTCGCCATGGCGGGCGTAGCACGTGTCGCCGCCCCTTTTCAGGCACAGGATGTCGCGATGGCGGTAATACCAGCATCGCGAATGCTGCGCGAGGTTGCCGCCCAAGGTGGCCACGTTTCGAATCTGCCGCGAGCCGACTTCCGCCGCGGCCTGTTGCAATCCGGGGAAAATCTTTTTCACACCTTCGTGGTCTTCAAGCTCCGCCACGGTCACCCCCGCGCCGAAAACCCAGACCTTCCTGCCCGGCTCGATTTTATTCAGGCCGGGCAGCGATTTGATGTTCACCAGAACCTTCGGCTCGACGATAGACTCCTTCATCAGGGCGAGCAGATCGTTGCCGCCGGCCAGATAAGCGCCGTCGTCTCCGGCCAGTTCACGGGCGCCGGCGGGTGAAAGCGCTGTGGCGTATTGAAAGGGTTTCATGCAGTCGTGAGTGTGTCCATCCCCAGGGCGGCGAGCACTTTCTGCGGAGTGATGGGCAGGCTGCCGACCCGCACGCCGATTGCGTTGGCGACGGCGTTGGCAATCGCGCCGGCGGTCGGAATGGTGACCGGTTCGCCGATGCCGATGACGCCGCGCTCGGGCATGTCGAGGAGCACCAGATCAATGTCCGGCGCATCCGCCAGCCCGGCGAGTTTGTAAGTCTCGAAGTTCGGATTGAGAACGAAGCCGGTCTGCAGGTCCATGATGCGCTCCTCGTAAAGCGCGTAGCCGATGCCCATGAGGATGCCGCCGTTGACCTGGCTTTCGGCGGTGAGCTGGCTCACGATCAACCCGCCATCCTGGACGCAGGTGATCTTCCTGACTTTGACGAAACCGGTGTCGGTATCCACCCCGACTTCGGCGAACTGCACGCCGCCGGCGCCGCTGGAGGACAGGCCCTCCTGCCATTCGCCGTGGACCACGAGCGGATTGATCCCGAGCTTTTTGCACGCAGCCATCCAGTTTTCACGGCGCGCGCCGGCAACACCCGTTTGCTTTTGCAATTCCTGCAGCGCCCGGGTGCAGACATTGTGAATGGCCGGCGAAACCGATGCCGCCGTGGTGCTGCCGCCGCTGCCCCCCGACGGCGGAAAGCGCGTGTCCCCGATGCGCACGAGGATCTGCTCCGGTTTGAGGCCGAGCAGGTCCGCCCCGATGAGGGCGATGAGCGTCTTGGTGCCGGTTCCCAGATCCTGCGTGCCGCACCGGATTTCGATGCTGCCGTCCGGATTGATCTGGGCCTCGGCCTGGGTGCCCCGGCCGCCGCCGCCCCACGTCGCACCCGCGCAACCGACACCGGTTTTGACCGGGCCCGGCGAGCTGCCGGGCGTCTTGTACTTTTCCTTCCAGCCGAATCGCTCCGCCGCCAGCCGGTATTCCTTTTGGCGGATCTCGGACGGATCGTTCTTCAAACGGAGTTCGACCGGGTCCATGCCGAGTTTCACCGCGAGTTCATCCATGATGGACTCCATGCCGAACGAAGCCGGGGGATGGCCCGGAGCGCGAAAGGCGCGGGCCGATCCGGCATTGACGGCGACGGAGGATTGTTTCACCCGGATGTTCGGCACCTGGTAAATGTAGGGCGCGGGAAATCCGGCGCCGCCGCCGCCGCCCGCCGTCGAGCCGCCGGCGCCGATGCCGGCCGTGCCGTAGGATTCCAGGTCGAAGGCATGCAGCACTCCATCCGCCGTGGCGCCGAGCCTGATTTTTTGGAAACTGGAAGGCCGGTTGCCGACGGCGAGCGATTGATCGAACCGGGTCAGCATCAATTTGACAGGGGCTTTGGCCTGTTGGGACAATCGAGCCGCCAGGCCGCCTTCCACACCGGGCCCGAACTTGGAGCCGAACCCGCCGCCCATGAATTCGGAGAGGACGCGTATCTGGGATTGCGGAACGCTTAAATTGTCCGCCAACCCCTCCGCCACGCTGGTAATGCCCTGCGTCGAGGCCCAGCACGTAATCCCGTCGGCCGCCCAGGAAACCGTGTTGCCGTGAGTCTCGAGGGGATGATGGATCTGGACAGGCGTGCTGAAAGAACCCTCCACCACGGTCGCGCATTCCGCGAACGCCTTGTCCACATCGCCCTTTTCATTCACGTGCGGCGGGGCGGCGTTGGGAGAATCCTCCCAGACGCGAGGCGCCGAATCCCCCATCGCCTCCGCTTCACGAACCACGAAGGGCAACTCGGCGGCTTCGACCTCGATGGCGCGCAAGGCATCCAGACAGGCCTGTTTGGTGGCGCCCGCGACCGCCGCGAGTTCCTCGCCGTAGTAACGCACGGTGCGTTCCCCCTCGCGCGCGAGGACTGCCGCCTTGATCCCCGGCACCTTCAGCGCCTTGTCCAGATTGATCTTCGTGATTTTTGCCTTCGCCCATTTCGATCGAAGAATCATGCCGTAAAGCCATCCTTCCGGCTGGACGTCCGAAGCGTATTTGGCCGCGCCGGTCACCTTGGCGGGGGCATCGATGCGCCGGGTGTGGCTGCCGATATAGATTCTCTTCTCAGGCCAGCTTGGCATAAGAAATCACCTCGGTTTTGCCGGCAGTGGAAACTCCAGCGGCTGTCAGGGCGGCTTGCAGGATCCCGGGGTAGGCGCCGCAACGGCACAGGTTGCCGGAACACGCGTGCCTGACGTCGTCCGCCGTGGGGCGGGGATTCGTCTTCAACAGCGCCGTCACGCTCATCACAAATCCGGGTGTGCAGTAACCGCACATCAAGGCGTCCTTGTCGATGAACGCTTCCTGCACCTTGCTCAGCTTCCCGTTTGCCGCAAGGCCCTCGATGGTCGTGATCGCGCGGCCTTGCGCCTCGATGGCAAGCATCGAGCAGGAGTAAACCGGCTTGTCGTCGAGCAACACCGTGCAGGCGCCGCACGTCGCCCGATCGCAGACTTCCTTCGAGCCCGTCAGCGGCAGATGGTTTCTCAGCGCATCCAGCAGCGTCGTGCGCGGCTCCACCTCCATCTTCATCGGTTTGCCGTTTACTTGAAGCGTGATAGGCAGCGGTTCCGGGCCGAGAACCTTCTCCGCGTTGGCCTTTTCCAATTCCTTCGCAACGGCCTCCACCTGCGCGGTCGCGGCCACGGCCGCGCTGGTGCCAAACGTCTTGAGGAAGGAGCGGCGCGAGATGGAAAAGCCCTCGTTCGACTTCAACTCACTCATGGTTTCAGAGTGGATTGTGGTCGGAACTGCACAAGTCCGCAAGAGTTACATACAGGCTTTTCGCGGCGACCGGTTCGCCGAAACGGGCGAGAAACACGCTGCGTTTCCCGGCGTCTGCCCATTTCAATTTGAGCAGCGGTTCCGTGATCTGTGAGCCCTGATCCTCGGCAACCGCGAACAGGCTGGTGACGGAGCGGGGCTGGTACCAGAGCGATTCACCGCAGGCAAAGGCTTGGCAACGCGCGAACGGTGACGCTTTCACCGAGATGAAATCCCCGGCTGAAAACGTGTCGCCCGTCTGGGATCTCGCAAAGCGCAGCGGCACGACGCGCGTGCAGGCCGTTGCCGGATGGAAATCCGGCTGGCTGGATTTCAGCCAGGCGACCAGCGCGCCGAGCTGGACCCGGGTTGCGCCCTGGGGCAGATAGATGACGGCGTCCCCGGATTTGGATTCCGGGATGGCGAGGTTATCGGACGAAGACTGCAACACGGCGACTCCGAGTCCTGACAGGCGGGTTCCGTTGAAGGTGCCGCCTGTGAAATTCCATGCGCGCAGCATGTAACGTCCTTCGAGGGTCGCCTCGCTGGACACCACGCAGCCGCCGGCATAAAGCGCGCACGAATGCAGTTCGAGGAGGCTGCCGCGGGGCGGCATGTCCCCGGCAACGGCAAGGTTCAGGCCGATTGCTGCCAGCCCGCTCACGAGAAAAACGCGTCGATTCATAAATGTGAACTCCATTTCATCCGAACGTTTGGGAACAAACTCGAAACAGGACGACACGCTGCCTGATCGAATGGGTTCCTCGAAATAGATACACCAGGTCCGGATTCCGCGCCACCCACATTTCATCCGGCTCACGGCTGTGTCCCGGCCTTCGGCGCGCGGCCTTCAGGGCATATCAATTCTCCGCCGCAGGGGAGCGCATGCGCCCTCGCGTGCAGTGGTTGGCGCCTCGCCAACCACTTTTGAGCCGTCAATCGGGATGCGAAATAGCCTTGCAAAAGAGATGTCGTGTACTAATGTTTATTTGCGAAGTTATAAATGAAACTCACCGTATATCGAGGGGTTTTTCTCCAAAACCCCGGCCTGATCATGAATGTCCTGATTGCGGTCAACAATGGATTGGAGCGATGAAAGCGGTTGCAATCAATGGGAGTCCGCGAAAGGGAGGGAACACCGAGATCCTGCTCAAGAAAGTGCTCGCACCCCTCATCGCCGCCGGCTGGCAGACGGAGTTCATTCAATTGGGAGGAAAACCCATCCACGGGTGCATGGCCTGCTACCAGTGTTTCACCAGGAAAAACTCCCGCTGCAGCCAGAAGGATGATTTCTTCGACGGGTGCCTGGAGAAAATGATCGACGCGGACGCAATCGTCCTGGGATCGCCGACCTATTTCACCGACGTGAGCGCCGAAATGAAGGCCCTGATCGACCGCAGCGGTCTTGTCGCCATCGCCAATGGCGGGTTGTTCCGCGGAAAGATCGGAGCCGCGGTCGTGGCCGTGCGGCGCGGCGGCGGCACCCACGCTTTCGACACCATCAACCACATGTTTCTCATGTCCGGCGCCATCGTTCCGGGATCCACCTATTGGAACCTCGGATTCGGCCTGGACAAGGGCGATGTCGAGAAGGACGACGAGGCGTCGCGGAACATGACCGATCTGGGCCGGACCATCGACTGGCTTGGCCGGGCGATCCGCGAGCACATCGACGCTCATCCGCACGCCGATGTTTCCGAACAACCCGGGTAACCCGATAATCCGGCTGGAGCAGGATTGGCAAAAAAGGGTTAAATAAAGCCAAAAAGACTAGGTGACGCGCACGGAGGTTGGAGGCAACATTTTCGTGTCGGCTTTGTCCGGCAAAACTGGAACCACTATGCAAACACGCTTTGACCTTTGTCAGGCTGATATTCCACAGTCCTGGTACAATTTACTCGCTGATTTCCCCGAACCGCTGCCTCCGCCTCTGCATCCCGGCACGAAACAGCCGATGCCGCCCGAGGCGCTGGAAGCCATTTTCCCGAAAAACCTGATCGCGCAGGAGATGAGTCCGGACCGGTGGATTGAGGTCCCTGAACCCGTGCGGGATGTTTATGCCCTGTGGCGGCCCACGCCGTTGCTGCGTGCGGTGCGGTTCGAGAAGGCTCTGCAGACTCCAGCCCATATTTACTACAAATACGAGGGCGCAAGCCCGGCCGGCAGCCACAAACCCAATACCGCCGTCGCCCAGGCCTATTTCAACAAGGTCGCCGGCACCAAACGCCTCGCCACGGAAACAGGCGCCGGCCAGTGGGGCTCCTCGCTCGCGTTGGCATCGAAGCTGTTCGACCTGGAATGCAACGTTTACATGGTCAAGGTGAGCTACCAGCAGAAGCCGTATCGCCGCATGCTCATGCATACCTGGGGCGCCACGGTCCACCCCAGCCCGAGCGACCAGACGGAATTCGGCCGCAAGCTGCTGGCCGAAGATCCGAATTGCCCCGGCAGCCTCGGCATCGCCATCAGCGAAGCGATCGAGGATACCGTCAAACATCCGCACACCAAATACTCCCTGGGCAGCGTCCTCAACCACGTCTGTCTCCACCAGACGGTCATCGGCCAGGAAACCATCAAACAAATGGAACTGGCCGGCGAAGAACCGGACGCGATCATCGCCTGCTGCGGGGGCGGCAGCAACTTTGCAGGACTGGCGTTTCCGTTCATCGGCAAAAAGATCAAGGAGAAAAAGAAGTATCGCATCGTCGCCGTCGAACCCTCCGCCTGCCCGACTTTGACCAAAGGCGAACTGCGTTACGACTTCGGCGACACGGCGGAAACCACGCCGCTGTTGATGATGTACACCCTCGGCCACAAATTCATGCCGCCGTCGATCCACGCCGGAGGCTTGCGCTATCACGGCATGTCGCCCATGGTCAGCCACGCGCTCAAACTCGGCCTGATCGAAGCCGAAGCCTATCACCAGACCCGGGTCTTTGAAGTGGCAACTCTCTTCGCCCGCAGCGAAGGCATCGTCCCGGCGCCCGAATCCGCCCACGCCATCGCCTCGGTCGCCCAGGAAGCAATCAAGGCCCGCGAAACCGGGAAAAAACGCGTGCTCCTGTTCAATCTCTCGGGACACGGCTTGCTCGACCTGAGTGCGTACGAAACCTATCTCACCGGAAAGTTGCAGGATGTTTGATCCCGCGCGGCGGGTGATACCTCTGCCGCGCGAAGCCCACGGTACCGTTTAGCCCAAAAAACCATGAACTCTCAAACCCTCAAACCAACCCGGACTCATAAACTTCTGGTTTTCACCTGCCTGCTGGCATTACCGGTCATTACACAGGCGCAACCCACCGCCCAGTACGTGCCAGGCGTCGAAGGGATCAAAGGCGCCTCCCTGCCGCCGCCCGGAATCTATTTCCGCGACTACAATTACTTCTATACGGCCGACCAGTTGAACGACGCGGCTGGAAACAAAATTGCCCCGGCGGACCTGCACGCTTTCACGTATGGCAATATTCCCCGCGTGCTGTGGATCACCGATACCCGCTTCCTGGGTGGATTCGTCGGGGTCGATGCCCTCCTGCCGCTCGTGTACCAGCAGGCCAGCGCGAATACTGCGCCGCCGCGATTCAACAACAGCACATTCGGCGTCGGCGACCTGTTCGCCGAAGGCACGCTTTCGTGGCACCTGCAGCAGTTTGACTTCGCCGTCGGCAGCGGCGTTTGGGCGCCCACCGGCAACTCTCCGACCAGTCCCGGCCCCACAACAATGCCGGGGCAGGGCTATTGGGACTTCATGCAAACCGCGGGGGCCACGTGGTATATTGATACGAACAAGACCTGGGCCGTGTCCGCCTTGAACCGCTATGAGTTTAACACCGAACAGCGCCATACGCACATCAGCCCCGGGCAGGCCTACACGCTCGAGTGGGGGATCAGCAAAACTCTCGCGAATGTCATCGATGTGGGCCCGGTGGGATATTACCAGCAAAAGGTGACGACCGATCGGGGCGTGTTGGCGTCGGGAACTCGCGACCGCGTTGCCGCCGTTGGTCCCGAAATCAACGTGGCATTTCCCAAGCCCATGCTCTTTGTCTCCGTGCGCTACCTGTATGAATTCATGGCGGAGAGCCGCGCCCAGGGCCAGGCGGTCACGCTGACCCTGACGAAGCGGTTCTGAAGAGCCTGTGTCAAAAATAGGTGGAACGGGCGACCCGCCAACCGGAAGACTTAGTCCAACAGGAAACCCTCCGGCTCTGCCGGAGGACTCCCGAAGTTTGACAGCTCCGGGAGTCAATGCGGAGTCTGTGTTTCGTGAACCGCTCAAAGTTTACGAAAGGGACAGACAATGC
>Ga0187860_1000603_pt1 | contig 34022 bp, 25 predicted proteins | sample June2016WEW_10_4_FD_132981 | JGI IMG/M metagenome (GOLD analysis project Ga0187860, IMG submission 132981) | Peatland microbial communities from SPRUCE experiment site at the Marcell Experimental Forest, Minnesota, USA - June2016WEW_10_40 | ecosystem: Environmental > Terrestrial > Soil >...
CCGCACCTTCGACGGCTACGATATCTCGCCGCAGTACCTGGGCGGCGTGGACGTTTCCGGAAGCGGCAACCTGATCGACGGCGGGTCCGTGCAGCAGGCCGGCCGCAGCGGAATCCACGTCGCGGGAAGCGGCAACACCGTGCAGCAGGTCACGGTGCAGGATTCCGGCTGGAACTGGACCGCCGAGGCCGCCATCAATCTCAGCGGCGCCAGCCAGGCCCTGGTGCAGAACAACACCGTCAGCCGGACGGAGGGGGAAGGTATCGTCCTCGCGCCCCAGTCCCGCGTTCTGAACAACCTGGTCGAAAACGCATGCATGTTCGTGGAGGACTGCGGGAACGTGAACTCCTGGAGCATGGACGGCCAGGGGACGGAAATCGCCTACAACATCTTGCAGGGGAACCATTCTCGGTGGGGAGCCGCGATCTATCTGGACGCCGGAAGCCGGAACTTCCGGCTGCACGACAACCTGGCGGAAGGCATGGCGTGGAACGGGGTCAACATAACGGACGTCAACGACGTCGAAAACAACACCTTCGTTGACGTTGGGCACCAGGGCATCAGTTACGTTCCCGGCGCGACCGCGGTGGGCGCGGACTGGTCGGCGGGCCAGGCGCTCCACCCAGTTGGGAGAACCCTTCCCGCTCTTCGTCATGTTGAGCCAGCCCGTTTCGATCATTCCCGACTACGGCTTCTACATGGCTTATACGCCTCTGGCTCCTCTACCGGGGCCCCGGCGCGTGGAAATCGACTGGTCCCAACTGGCTCAGCCTGGATGGAGCCAGCAGCAGGTTCCGCTGGATCTATCTCAGGTGGACGCCATCGTTTTTGGATTCGATTCTCTGATCGACAGCTTCAATTACACGATCGGCAACCTGCGGCTTCTTCCGGCTGGTGCGACCGGGGATACGGGAGCTGTTCCAGTCACTGGGACTGCCTGGACCGCCTCCTCGTCGGGCGGCTCCGCCTGCACTCTTACCGCCTCCGGCCCCGTCACCTGGGGAGCATCGGGGGCCAGCGTCTTCGACGGAGCGAACTCTCTGACTGCGCCGCTGCCGGCGGGTTTGACGGATCTCACAGCCTACCGCGGGCTGGCCTTCGAGCTGGCGGGTACGGCCTCGCGCAACTACAGTTTCCAGGGATACCAGGACGTGGACAACGGCCCCGCTGCGGTCCCCGGCCGCGGCGCCACTTTGCCCGCTTCCGTGGGCGCCGACCCGTCTTATACAGCCCCCGTCTGCGCTGCGACGTCCGCAGCGGCCCCCAGCACTCACCGTAACCGCGCAAGGGCGCGCGCCGGCGAGTGATCGTCGAATGCCGCCAGCTCCGCTCGGGGCGGGCAGCGATCGGGTCGCCCACGGCGGAGGGCGCATCGAGCACCGTCCCCGCTGGGCGCTGAGTGCGGCACGCACTCCGGCCGGCCAAGCCCTGACCGAGTCAGCCGCGCAAGCGGGTCACGGCCGCACCCCGCTCTTCTCCCGCGCCGCCAGGAACTCGTCGCCCTTGTTCCACGTCGGCAGCCCTTCCAGGTTGGCTGTGTCCACGCCCAGCGCGAGCGAGAATCGCACCAGTTGCTCCAGGCCGGAGAAGTCCCACTCGTCTTTATACTCGTCCGAGGGCTGGTGGTAGTGCTTCTCGTCATAGTCGTGGATCATGGCCAGACCGTAGCCGGCCGGCTTGCCCATCACGTCGTCGCCCTCACCGATCGAAAACGACGGAACGCCCGCGCGCGCCAGCGAGAAGTGGTCCGAGCGGTAGAAGTGGCCCTTCTCGGGCTCGGCTTCGGGCTTGATGACGTAGTTGAAGCGCCGGGCCGTATCCTGAACCAGCGGCCACAGCGTGGTGCGCTCGGCGCCGGTCACGACAATGTCGCGGGTCCGCCCGTAAGGATAGACCGCGTCCCAGTTAAAGCCCGCCGCGGTCTTTCCAGTTGGAATAACGGGATGGCTGGCGTAGTATTCCGAGCCGCGCAGGCCGGCCTCCTCGGCGGTGAAGGCGATGAACAGCGCGCTCCGCCGGGGCTTCTGCTCGAGCGCCGCCCAGGCGCGCGCCATCTCGAGGAGCATCCCGCAGCCAGTCCCGTTGTCCACCGCGCCGTTGTAAATCGAATCGCCGTTGACCGCCGGGCCGATGCCCAAGTGGTCCCAGTGGGCGCTGAAGATGACGGCTTCCGACTTCAACTCGGGGTCGCTGCCCGCCACCATCGCCACCACGTTCCGCGTATCCTCCTCGCGGATCTTCGATGTCAGCCGCCCGCGCAGGTGGAAGCCCAGCGGAATAGGGCGGAACTGGCGCGAATTCGCGGCCGCCAGCAACTCCGCGACGGTGTGGCCCGCGAGCGCGAGAATACGGCCGCCGGCTTCCTCGGTGACCCAACCCGCGAAGGCCAGCGCCGGCTCTTCCGCTTCCAAGCGGACGTAGGATTGCTCGCGGCCCCAGGAATTCCGTACCACGTTCCAGCCGTAGGTGGCCGTGGGCGTGGTGTGGATGATGACCACTCCCAGCGCGCCGTGGCGCAGCGCCTCTTCGTACTTGTAGGTCCAGCGGCCGTAGTACGTGAGCGCGCGGCCGGCGAAAAACTTCGGATCGTTCGAATCGGGCTCGTTGGTGAAGAGCACCAGCATCTTTCCGCGGACGTCGGCGCCCTTGAAGTCGTCCCAGTGGTATTCGGGCGCGACGATTCCGAAGCCCACAAACACCGCCTCGGCGTCGAACTCCTCCCGCGCGTTCTGGCGCTCGTTCGAGCCCACGAAATCGTCGAGGTACTTCAGCGCAACGGTGCGGCCTCCGCCCACCGCGGCGAGCTCGGAATCCGGCTGCGTCTCGACGCCCTCCAGCGGGACTTTCTGGAAGTAGGTGCCGTTGTCGCCGGCCGGCTTGGCGCCCGCCAGCGCGAACTCGGTGGCCAGAAACTCGGTGGCGAGCTGCCCGCCGCGCGTGCCCGGTCCGCGGCCCTCCAACAGGTCGCTCGACAGAAGCTTCACGCCGGCGCGGATGCGCTCGCCGGAGACGTTCGGCATCTGGCCGGCGCACGCCGCCGCCAGGGTCAGGACTAACAGGGGAGATCTCATATCGAACCTCCAGTGTATGACGCCGCGCGCTGCGGCATAATGAATTCAGATACACAGAGGGAGAACATGCGGGATTACGCTGCCTTGGAGCACCTGTTCATCGAGCGCCTGGGACTGGAGCGCCGCCCCATCGCCATCTCTTTTCCCGACTCCGCGCCGTCCGGCGTGACCGCGTTCAGCGGCGCGGAGCCGGCCGGCTGCGGCTTCTGGCGGCTCGCGGCCGGAGGCCAGACCTTCTACACCAAGCCGGAGGATCACTACAACTGTCCCATCGGCAGTTACACGCACAACATGCCCTTGCCTGCGGAGCGCCAGCCGGAGCTCGATCGGACGCTGGGCCTGATGGCGGATATCGGCTATCTGCGCTGGGAGGAAGTGCCGGGAATCGCGCGCCTGAAGAGCACTCCGGCCGCGGTCGTCTACTCGCCGCTCTCGAAAACGCCGCTCGACCCCGACGTGGTGTTGTTTGCCGGCCGTCCGCGCTCGATGATGCTGTTGCAGGAGGCGGCGTTGCGCGCGGGCGTGGCCGCCGTACAACCGCTCCTCGCGCGGCCTACGTGCATGGCCCTTCCAGCGGCGCTCGCCGGCGGCACGGTAGCGTCGAACGGCTGCATAGGGAATCGCGTCTACACTGAAATCGGCGACGACGAGATGTACGTGGTGGTGCCGGGCAGCGACGTCTTCCGCGTCGCCGCCGAAGTCGAGACCATCGCCGCCGCCAACGCCAAGCTGGCGGAGTACCACCACGCGCGATTGGAGTCGTTGCGCTCGGCATAGCGCACTGGAAACGTCGAGGCTAGCGGGCCTCCCCGGGCATCCGGTCCGGTCTTAGCTTCGCCCGCCACTCTGCCGCCTGCTGCGGCTTGCCCCACGACTCATAGAGCTGCACGATACGCTCTCCGGCGAGCTTGAACCGCGGTTTCCCGGATTCCGGCAGTTTGTCGCCGAGCTGCTTCATGCCCTCATAACCGCTCAGCAGAAAGGGCTCCGCTTGCGCATACTTGCTCTGACCGGCGAGACTCGCCCCCAGCGCACTTTCGGAGTTGTAACGTCGGTATCCGTTTGGATCTCTCTTCTTGCGCAGCTCCAGAGACTCCCTCAGGACGGGCTCGGCCTCCGCGAACTTGTGAAGCTCCAGACGCACCACGCCGAGCGCCGCCAACTCGCCGTCGAAGCCCGAAGAGCTTTCGCCGCTGACCTGGCGCTCGAAGCGAATGACTTCGGCGTAAGCGGCTTCGGCTTCCGCGTACCTCTTCTCCTGCTGGTAGAGCAAGGCCAGGTTCATCGTGGGCGCCAGTGACTCGGATTGACCGGCGGCGAGTGCTTTCCGATAAATGGCCTGCGCCCTAAGGTAAAGATCCTCGGCTTCGGGATACCGTTTCTGATCGGAGACCGACATCCCGAGATCGTTCATTGCCAATGCCGTGTCCGGGTGGTCCGGTCCGAGCACTCTGAGTTTCCTCTCGAGAGTCTCCCTAAGCACCGTCTCGGCTTCGGAGTACTTCCCCAGAGAGTTGTACAGCGACCCGAGTTGAGTGAGCGCCCACAATGTCCTGGGATGATCCGGGCCGAAGAGCTTCCGATAGCCATTGGCCGCCTCCTGCGCCAGCGGCTCCGCCTCGGCAGCTTTCCCCTCGTCCTGTAGCAGCGCGGCCAGGTTTCCCATCGACTCCAAAGTGTCCGCGTTGTGGCGGCCGAGCGCTCGGGTTCGGCCCTGGAGCGTCTGCCGCAGAAACGGCTCGGCTTCGGCCGTGCGGCCCGCCATGTCGAGCAAGGCTCCGATATCGTTCAATGCTTCCAGTGTTTCCGGGTGCTCCGGCCCGAGCTTTCGGCGTCGGACGTCGAGGATCTCCCGCGCCAGTGGCAGGGCAGCCTGGGGGTTGCTCTGGTCGGCATACAGATGGGCCAGGGCATCCTTCGCGTTCGCCACTGCGAGATCGTCGGCCGCCTGGTTCGCCAGGCGCAACTTCAGCGCTCTTTCCAGATGCGGCTGCGCTTGCTGGTACAAGCCGAGATCCGCGTATGCGGTTCCGATGGTTTGACGGATGGAAGCTTCGACCAGCGGTTTGTTTTGGAAGGCGCCCTCGACGTGGGCGGCGGCCCGGTCGAGCGCCGTGCGCACCTTCAGATCCGGGTCCGGCTTCTGGCCGGGCCTGGCCTGGTTGTCCGCGCTGACTTGTGCCAACAGGTCTCTCTGCAAGAACTCGTTGACCGTCCGAGCCTCATCCGCCGCCTGCCGGGCCCGCACCTCCGCGCGGCTGGCTCTCACCGCCATCCAGGTGCTCACCACTACGCCGCCGATCAACACCGCCGCGAACGCAGCCGCCGTCGCCAGCCAGATCCGATACCTGCGGGCGAGCTTGCCGATCCGATAGGCCGCCGAAGGCGGAGCCGCCTCCACGGGCTCCCCCGCCAGGTACCGCTGCAAGTCGCGCACCAGGCCGTTGGCCGTTTCGTAGCGCCGGGTCCGCTCCTTTTCCAGCGCCTTCATCGTGATCCAGTCCAGCTCGTGATCCAATAGCTTGGGCAGGTGGCCCGAATCGCTCTGCCGAAGCGCGGCCACGTCTTTCAGCCCGGCGGATTCTCGCAATCGCGTGCTCGGCGGCTTCGGCTCCTCTTCTCGAATGCGCTGGAGGATCTCGACATACGTCGCCTTCGCCGTTCGCTCCGTGTCGAGCGGCGTCGCGGCGGTGAGTAATTCATAGAGCAGCGCCCCCAGGGAATAAACATCGCTTCGTGTGTCGATGTCCTGTCTTCCGATCTCGGCTTGCTCCGGACTCATGTACTGCAGCGTTCCCACCACGGCGCCGAGGTTGGTCATCATCGTGGCGTCGCTCATTTGACTGCCCAGAGCTTTCGCCAAACCGAAATCGATCACTTTGGGTACTGCCTGATTCTCCTGCTGCTTCACCAGAACGTTCGATGGCTTGATGTCGCGGTGAATGATGCCTTTTTGATGCGCATGCTGGATAGCCTGGCAAACCGGAATGAGGAGCTCGATCCGTTCTCTGAGGGTGAGCCGCTTGGAATCGCAGTAGCCGGTGATCGGAACTCCCTCCACCAGCTCCATCACAAAGTAGGGCAAGCCCCTGTCGGTGGCGCCGGCGTCGAAGACGCGGGCGATATTGGGGTGATCCATCATGGCCAGCGCCTGCCGCTCGCTCTCGAACCGGGCGATTACCTGTTTGCTGTCCATGCCCGGCTTGATGATCTTCAGCGCCACGTCGCGGCGGATCGGATGCTGCTGACGCGCGTGGTAGACGATGCCCATTCCGCCTTCGCCGAGTTTTCGCAGTAATCTGTACGGACCGATGAAGGCCTCCGTCGTGTCCTCACCAACGGAGACGACCGTCTCGGCCCCATCCAGAGCCGCGATGTCGGCGCTCAGGATCGCCTGCACCTCCGCCAGTAACTGTTGGTCGCCGCCGCAAGCCTGGCCGAGATAGGCGGTCCGTTCAGAGCTGCCCAACTCCAATGCGCCCTTGGCGATTTCCCTTGCGGTCATGGCACCCAGGTCCTTGTCGGATGGAACGGAGCCGCGCACAAATCGCAGTCAAGACGCTGCGACGATAAGCAATGTAGACGCGCCCCGTTACCTTCAGAATAACCGCATTCACTGCGCCAGTCTGGCCATCACCAGCGCCAGCGCCTGGTCCGCCGCCGAGGTCGCTGTCCCGCACTCGCTGCGGCGGGCCTGCCAGAGCCGTTCCGCCAGATCCAAGCGGCCGCACAACCGTTGCTCGCGCGGCCGACGTACATGGCCCTTCCGGCGGTGCGGTGGCGTCGAACGGCTGCATAGGAAATCGCGTCTACACGGAAATCGGCGACGACGAGATGTACGTGGTGGTGCCGGGCAGCGACGTCTTCCGCGTCGCCGCCGAAGTCGAAACCATCGCCGCCGCCAACGCCATGCTGGCAGACTACCACCGCACGCGCCTGGGGTCGTTGCGGTCGGAATTGGGGGCGGCGCACCTGGCCGGGAGGTGCCCAAGCCCTCCAGGGGCATTACGGCCGCAAGCCCCACGCCGTCCCGTATTCTTCCAGGGCGACTCGCACCAACTGGCTGCGGGTGCGGACGGATGTTTTCATGAAGAGCTGTTGCAGAGCCGACTTCACGGAAGCCTCGGAAATGTCCAACTGCTGGGCGATCTCCTTGTTGGTGAGGCCTTCGAAAACGCCTTTGAGCACTTCCCGCTCGCGCCCGCTCAGTTGTTTGGGCCGCTCCTGTTCGCCGCTCTTCTCGACCGCCTGGACCAGGGCCCGGATGCACCGTTGGTCGATCCACGTTTCGCCGGCCATGACCTTGCGGATCGCTTCGCTCAGCAGTGCCGGAGCGCTGTGCTTCAGGAAAATGCCGCACACGCCCTGTCCCAGCGCCCGGACGGAATCGGAATCCGTCATGCCCGCCGTGACAATAAAGACTCTGCCCTGGTAGCCTGCCTCGCGCGCTCTCCGGATGAATTGGAGACCGGTCGCGTCTCCCAGGTCGTAATCGAGGAGCACAAGATCGATGACTTCCCGGGAAAGCGCCTCCAGCGCTTCCTCGCAGGTGGCGCAATGCGTCACCATGCGGAAGTCGGGCTCAGTGTCCAGAAGCTGGCTGAGGCTCTCCCGAAAGAGTGCGTGGTCGTCCAGCAGCAACAGCCGGATTCTCGCCGTCATCGTCTGTCCAGGTCTCCTCTTCCCGCTCCGCGGCCGGAGTCAGAATCACCGCAAAACAGCAGCCGGAGGGCTGGGGCTCGTGCCGTATGTCCCCGCGGAACGCCCGCACGAACGCCCTCGACAAGTACAGTCCCAGCCCGCTAGCGGCAGCGCCCTGCTGGAAGGGCTTGAACAGGTGCTCGGGTTTCGTAACGCCGTGTCCCCGGTCAAGAAACCGAACCACAACGCCGTCTCCCTCCGTGGAAAGTCTGACAATCAGTTCCGCTGCGCGCATCCCCTCCATCGCGCGCTGGCTGTTCTTCACGAGGTTCAAGAACGCCTGCAGCAAAGCCTGGCGCTCAGCCCAGACCGGAGGAGTGTCCTCGGGCAGTTCCCAGCGAATCGGAATCCCCGCGGCGCGCAGCTCCGGCTCGATCACGATGCGCAACTCCTCGAGCACCGAATGCACGTCGATACTCTCGGCTTTGAGCCGCTCCGTTTGCCGAAGCTCCAGGCCCGCCATGCGTCCCAACGCTCCCACCAGGCCGGCCAGAGCCGCGAAATCCTCGTCCCGGGACAAGCGTTCGTCGCGCGCCAGCTTGGAGTGGACCACCGCGATGGCGCCGCAAATGTTGCGGATCTCGTGGCACACCGCGCTCACGACGAGCTTCGAACCGGCCAGCAATTGCTGCAGGCTGAACTCCTCGCGATCGCGGAGTCCCTCGGACGCGTCGAACACAACCGCGGCCAGCCGGGGGCCGGACACCGTCTTGTACGTCGAGAACCACACCTGTGCCAGAAACACTTCGCCGTCCTGGCGCCGGCCCCGGCACTCCATGGTGGTTCGAAAGAGCGACACTTGCTGGCTGAGCGGCACGCTGGCCAGCGCAGGCAGGTAGCGCGCGATTCCCTGGCCTTCCAGCTTGCCCTGCTCGACACCGACCAGCCTGTGCGCGGCCTCGTTGGCCAGCAGAACCTTCCTGTCCATATTCAACGTGAAGATGCTCGCCGGACTGCTTTCGATCAGAACCCGCAGTTGTTCCTCCGCTTCGCGGCGCAGTTCGGCCTGCTCCTCCAGTTCCGCCAGGTGTTGATCCGCCAGCCGGCGGTTCCGGGTCGACTCAAAGACGTAGATGCCGGCGCCAAAGAACGCGGCAAACGTGAGGATCAACCGCGTCACGCCGAGCTGCGCGTTCCAGTGGAAAGAACCAAAGGCCTCGCTCAGAACCGTGCACAGCCCCGCCACCCCCGCGATCTGCCAACGCGTGAGGTGGGCGCCCACCATCAGCATCGGGAACAGATACAGGAAGCCGAACGAGATCTCGACGTCGAAGCGCCAATCCACCAGCCCAACCACCGCAATCGCCACAGCCGCCCGTCCCAAGGACGCCGAGCGGCTGCCGTACAGGAAACCCGAGAGCGATGGCGTCTGCATGATTGGATCGCGTGCCTCTCGTACCTATTTTAGCGAAGCAGTCAAGCGAAAGACCCGCTTTCTTCCGATCCGAAGGAGCCAGCCGAAAGATATATGAGCAGTGCCCCGCCGAGCGGCTTCAGGGCAGCCGGGCGTCCTTCGAAAGATCTAGACGAGAGATGCGCCGTTATCACCGAACGAATCTAGCTCGGGACCGCTCTGGGCTCATAGACTAAGGCCAGATATCGCTGCGCCTTCCGTGAAGCTTCTAGGACAGGAAGGCGAGGGGGGACGCAAGTCCGTTGCGTCTTGAGGTGATTCCATGAATCGCACATTTCTTCTCGAATCGAGTCTGTGTTTGTGTGTAATTCTTTCAAACGCCTCGTGCGGAAGACAAGTCACAGTCGCGTCGGCACAGGACGGCGATACCGGGCCGCATCCGGCGTCGGTCGAACCGGACATGGATGCCGGCAACTTCAAGGTGGACCATCCGGAGCAGTTTCCACTGGCGACGGCCGGTGCGTACTTCGCCGCGCCGGAATTGAACGTGACTGGCGTGGTCGGTCCCGACGTGTCGCGGCAGGTGCCAGTGCCGTCGCTCGCCTCGGGTCGCGTCGTGGACATCGATGCCCGTCTGGGCGACGAGGTGAAGAAGGGCCAGCTTCTGTTCAAGGTCAGGAGCACCGACATCGCAGGTGCGTTCTCCGACTATCAAAAAGCGGTTCGAAATGAGCAACTGGCCAAGCTCCAACTGGATCGCGCCCAGGTGCTGCTCAACCGCGGCGCCATTCCCACGAGCGCCGTCGAGGTAGCGCAGAACACCGAGGACAACGCCCAGGTCGATCTGGTAACCGCCACCGAACACCTCCGTTTGCTGGGAGCCGATCCCAACCATCCGACCGGAATCGTCGAGGTCCACGCCCCAGTTTCGGGCGTGATTACCGACCAGCAAATCACGAACGCGTCGGGCGTGCAGGCGCTGACGGCGCCGAACCCGTTCACAATTTCCGACGTGTCACACGTCTGGATTGTCTGCGACGTTTACGAAAACGACCTGGCGCAGGTCCATCTTGGCGAGTACGCCGACATTCACCTCAATGCCTATCCAGACCGCACGCTGAGGGGACGGATCGGCAACATCGGTCAGATCATGGACCCCAACCTTCGAACAGCCAAGGTGCGCCTGGAAGTCGAGAATCCTGGGCTCATGCGCTTCGGGATGTTCGTGACCGCGACCTTCCACGGAGCGGCCAAGGAGAAGCACGCGACCGTGCCCTCTACCGCGGTCCTGCACCTGCACGACCGCGACTGGGTCTATACGCCGGTCCAAGACGGGCGATTCCGCCGCGTCGAAGTGACTGCCGGTAACATGCTTCCCGGGAATTTGCAGGAAGTCGATTCGGGCATCCAGCCGGGCGCCCACGTGGTCGCGAATGCCCTCGTCCTGCAAGACACCGTGGAGCAATAGATGATTCGGCGACTTGTCGATTTCGCCCTCAATAACCGGTTCCTCGTCTTGGCGATCGCGCTGCTCCTGTTTGTCTGGGGCGCGATTTCGTTTCACCAGCTTCCCGTCGAAGCATATCCGGACGTCGCGAATAACTATGTCGAGATCATCACGCAGTGGCCGGGAATCTCGGCGGAGCAAATCGAACAGCAGGTAACCATACCGCTCGAAGCCGTGATGAACGGCGTCCCCGGGGTGGCCCATCTGCGCTCGTTCTCCATCTTTGGGCTCTCCGACCTGAAGCTGATCTTCGATGACAACACGGAAAACGACTGGAACCGCGAGAGGGTTCTCGAGCGTCTTTCGCAGGTTGCCTTGCCGCCGGGCGTGACGCCACAGATGGGAACCGATTGGAGCCCGGTCGGCCAGATCTACTTCTTCACGCTTCACAGCAGCAATCCCCAGTACGACGTGATGGAGTTGAAGTCGATCGAAGACTGGGTGGTCGAGAAGAACCTGAAGTCCGTTCCGGATATCGTCGATGTCGCCACGTTTGGCGGACCGACCCGCGAGTACCAGGTGCGTATCGATCCCAACAAGCTGATCGCTTACGGGCTGAGTCTCGCCCAAGCCGAGCAACAGCTCGCCAATAACAATGTCAACGCCGGCGGCAGCTTCCTCGAAGCCGGCCTGCAACAAATCAACGTGCGGGAAGTAGGGCTCGTCAGGAACGTGCACGATATCGAAAACACGGTCTTAATGACGAAGAGCGGCACTCCGCTTCGCGTGAAGGATATCGCCGTCGTCGCGCAAGGCCCCAAGATCCGTTTAGGTCAGTTCGCGCGCGCGATCCGCCACGAGGACGGCAAGATCGTCGACAACGATGATGTCGTTTCGGCCTGGGTGCCCATGCGCAAAGGCGCGGATGCGGAAGTGGCTCTCCGGGGACTCCACGCCAAAGTGGCGGAGCTGAACGACCATATCCTGCCGCGGGGAGTGAAAATCGTCCCCTTCATCGACCGCAGCGAACTGGTGCAGCATACCACGAAGACCGTCCTCCACAATCTCACCGAAGGCATCATTCTCGTCGTGCTCGTTCTCCTGCTGTTTCTCGGGAACGCTCGCGGAGCCATCATCGTCGCTCTGACCATCCCGTTCTCGCTTCTGTTCGCCGCCACTTGTTTGAAGCTCAAGGGCATTCCTGCGAACCTGCTCTCTCTGGGCGCCCTGGATTTCGGAATGGTCGTGGATGGAGCCGTGGTGATGGTCGAGAACATCGTGCGTCACCTCAGCCGCAGGGGGGACGACAGCCGGTCCCCGAAAGAGAAGATCTTCGAGGCGGCGCACGAAGTGCAGCGGCCGGTGTTTTACGCCATCGCGATTATTATCACGGCCTACCTGCCCATCTTCACGCTCCAGCGCGTCGAAGGCCGGCTGTTCAAGCCCATGGCCTGGACCGTGGCATTCGCTCTGCTGGGCGCGCTTCTGTTCTCCATTCTGGTGGCGCCCGTGCTCTCCAGTTTCTTCTTCGCTAAGGGGACACGCGAGTGGCACAACCCGGTTATGACATGGCTGACTGGCAGATACCGGAGCACCCTGAGATGGGCCATCCGCCTGCGCTGGCTCACTGTTGCCGGTGGCGTCGCCAGCCTTGTCCTTGCGATCTACCTCACGGTCAGCGGCGTGATCGGCTCGGAGTTCCTGCCTCACCTGGATGAGGGTTCTCTATGGGTCCGTGGTACTCTCGCGCCGAGCACTGGGCCAGGCGAAGGCATCCGGCTCGCGAATCAAGCGCGGCTTCTGTTGTGCTCTTTTCCCGAGGCCACTGAGTGCACCAGCCAGGTGGGACGTCCCGACGACGGAACGGACACTACCGGCTTTTTCAACACGGAGTACTACGTCGGCCTGAAGCCCAAGGAACAGTGGCGGCCGGCTTTGCACCAAGACAAGGACGAAGTCATCGCCGCCATGAGCCGGGAACTGGCCAAGATCCCGGGCGTGATCTGGAACTTCTCTCAGCCCATTGCCGACAACATGGAAGAAGCCGTCAGCGGAGTCAAGGGACAACTTGCCACCAAAATCTATGGAGACGACCTGGCGGTTCTCGAGCAAAAGGCCGATCAGGTCGCCAATATCATGGGCGGGGTGAAGGGAATTCAGGACCTCGGTGTCTTTCGAGTCCTGGGCCAACCGAATCTGAATGTGACGGTCGATCGCTGGCAGGCTGCCCGTTACCAGATCAACGTGGCCGATGTACAGGATGCGATCCAAACGGCGGTCGGCGGCAACGCCCTTACTCAAGTCTTGCAAGGCGAGGCGCGCTACGACCTGGTCCTGCGCTATCTGCCGCAGTATCGGGACAGGAAGGAAGCGATCGAGAGTATTCGTTTACTGTCGCCCACCGGCGAACGGGTTTCGCTCGCGCAGCTCTCGAAAGTCGAGGAGCGCGACGGCGCTTCCGAGATCTACCGCGAAGGAAACCAGAGGTATATCGCGGTCAAGTATAGCGTGCGCGGCCGCGACCTGGGCGGCGCCGTCGAAGAGTCGATAAGGAAAGTAAACGCGCAAGTCCAAATGCCGCGTGGCTACCACATCGACTGGGAGGGCGAGTACGAGAGCCAGAAGCGCGCGCAAGCGCGGCTGCTCGTCATCGTGCCGCTTACCGTTTTGCTCATCTTCATCATCCAGTACACGATGTTCCGCTCTTTCAAATGGGCGTTGTTGTTGGTTCTGGTCAATTTGATGCTGGCGCCAATCGGCGGCTTGCTCGCGCTGCTGGTCACGGGCACGAATTTCAGCGTCTCCTCGGGAGTCGGATTCCTGGCGCTCTTCGGCGTCTCGGTCCAAACCGGGGTGATCATGCTCGAATACATCAATCAACTCCGCGCGCGGGGTCATTCGGTCGCGGATGCGGCCGTGGAGGGTGCGGTCCTGCGGCTTCGGCCCATCATGATGACCATGCTGGTGGCGACGCTGGGCTTACTACCCGCCGCTCTGTCGCACGCGATCGGTTCCGACTCTCAGCGGCCATTTGCGATCGTGATCGTCGGCGGCCTGATCTCGGACTTATTCCTGAGTATCGTTCTGCTTCCGACCCTGTACGTGTGGATGGCCCGGGACGGTGATGTACTCCCGGAGGCCGAAACGGTGAGCGTCTAAGACCAGAGGCAGCAAAGGCACTTGCATGGAAAACGCAGTGGCTCTATTCGTAAGCGCCGTTGGCGTAGCGCTGGGAGCGTTTGTTGCGGTCGAGCCGGCCCGGGCGGCTCAGATCTGGGGATCGGAAAGACTTAAGAATCTGGCGCCCCAGCACAGGGCCTCATTTCTGCTGTGGTTTCGTGCCTTCGGAATCGTTCTTTGCCTGGGGGCGGCGCTGGTCGCGCTTGAGAGCAGGTAGCACCGGCGTCGGTACACGGGCCGAAAGATCTAGACAAAAGATCCATTGCCTCCGCGGGACCCAACTGGCTCCGGACCGCTCCGGCCTCATACACTAGAAAGAGGGGTTGATCTGCCCTCCAGGGCTGGAGAGGCTCTCGTGGCCCTTGTGTGACGGGAAGGCGCAGAGGGAGACAGTGTGGATGTCTCAGAAGCGTATAAGCCGGAGGAACGGGAACATGGTGAAGCTTCCGAATGTGAGGCTCATGGCTGCTGTGCTCGTGCTCGTCGTCGCGGCGCTGCTGCTGCTCGCGGCGTCTACCGATCCGAGGCCGGGCAAAATCGCCGCGCCTTGGTGGCTTCGCTCGGCCTTGCTCGCACTGGTCGCGATGACCGGCGCCGCACTGTACGCCGGCGCGTGGCGCCGCCCTCGCCGTTCTCCGCTACGAGTTATCGGGCGGCTCGGTCTTGCGATTCTCCTGGGAGCTTGCCTGCTCCAGTCCGCTCGCGCACAGAGCCCGTACACCTGGCAGCAGATCCGCGACCGGTTCGAAGCGGCCAATCCGACCTTGCAGGCGGCGCGGATCGGCATCGACGAATCCCGGGCCGATGAGATCACGGCTTTTCTGCGCCCCAACCCAACCGTGACTGCCACCATCGACCAGATCGACCCGTTCAGCGGGAACCCCTATCGTCCGTTCGCGAACGCGCTTCCGTATTTCTCGGCCAGCTACCTGCTCGAGCGCCAGCACAAGCGGGAACTGCGGCGCGCAAGCGCGCAAGGGGCAACCGCAATCGCACAGTCCCAACTGGCCGATCAGGAGCGGACTCTTCTGTTCAGCTTGCGGACGGCATTCGTCCAGGCCTTGCAGGCCAAGGCCATCCTCGCACTAGCGAACGAGAATCTCGGCTACTATGACCGCGTGCTGGGGGTCAGCCGGGACCGCTTCAAGGCGGGCGATATCGCGGGAGTCGATCTGGACCGCCTGGAACTGCAGCGCGTCCAGTATGAATCCGATGTGCAGACCGCCGAAGTCAACGTCCGCACGGCGAAGATCCAGTTGCTGACTTTGCTGAACGACCGGACCCCGGTCGAGCAGTTCGATGTCACGGGACCGTTCGATTTCACCGACCAGGTTCTGCTCCTCGACGAGTTTCGCAAGACGGCCCTCGAAGCTAGGCCCGATCTCAAGGCCGCGCTGCAGTCGATCGACAAGGCAAAGACTGACCACCAGCTCTCCGTCGCCAACGGCTCTACCGATCCGACGTTCTCCCTCGACTTAGCCCGCAACCCCCCCATCCCCGTCTACTTCGGCATCAGCGTGTCGATTCCGCTGCGCATCTTCGACCGGAACCAGGGAGACAAGCTGCACACGCAACTGGATATTGGCCGCAACGAGCGGCTGCGGACCGCGGCCGAGGCGCAGGTATTCAGCGATGTCGACTCCGCCTATGCGACCTTGAACAGCAACCTGGCCCTGCTGCGGCCTTACAAGGCGCAGTATCTGCAGCAGGCGGTGCGAATCCGGGACACCATCACCTTTTCGTACCAGCGCGGCGGAGCGTCGCTCCTCGATTTTCTTCAGGCCCAACAGGACTACCGGGGTGTGCAGGTGAGCTACCTGAATCTGGTAGGAGCTTATCTAAGTGCCGCCAGCCAGCTCAACCTGGCGGTGGGTCGCGAGGTGATCCAATGAATCGGACCTTCTTTGTAGAAGCCATTGTATGTGTCGCCTTTGGGCTCGCGCTCGCCGGCTGCAGCGGGCCGGTTAGCGCGAACTCGGCCGCTGAAGCGCCGCCGCCGGCGACGGTCGAACCCGCCCCGGACAGCAGTATCGCCCGCGTGGACCACCCGGAGCGATTTCCGGTCGCCGCGGCCGGAGAACACGTTTCCGCGCCGGATTTGAAAGCGACCGGTGTCGTCAGTCCCGACGTGTCTCGAAATATCCCGGTGATCTCTCTGGCTTCGGGCCGGGTCGTGGACATCCGCGCGCGGATCGGAGACACCGTTACCAAGGACCAGCTCCTGATGAGCGTGCAGAGCTCGGACGTGGCCCAGGCCTTTTCCGACTACCAGCAGGCGATGGCGGACGAGACTCTCGCACGAGTGCAATTCGAGCGCGCCAAGCTCTTGCTCGACAGAGGGGCGATCGCACAGAAGGACCTTGAAGTCGCCGAGGACGCCGCTGCCAAGGCCGCGGTCACGGTGCAAACGGCCAAGACGCGTCTGCGGCTGCTGGGCGCCGATGCGGATCACCCCAGCGCGCGGATCGATATCTACGCTCCCGCCAGCGGCGTCATCACCGAACAAAACGTGACGGCATCCGCCGGTGTGAAGACTCTCGACAACTCACCCAACCTCTTTACGATCTCGGATCTCTCCGAGGTCTGGATCCTGTGCGATGTGTATGAGAACGATCTTCGGTTTGTGCGCATCGGCGAGTTCGCCGACGTCCGTCTGAGCGCCTATCCCGGCCTGGTCCTGAAAGCCCGCATCGGCAATATTAGTCCCATTCTCGATCCCAGCATCCGCACGGCGAAGGTGCGCCTCGAGGTTCATAATCGCGGGCTGTTGCGTCTGGGCATGTTCGTCAGCGCGACATTCCACGGAATGGATCGGGTCAGCCACGCGACGGTTCCCGCTACCGCGGTCCTGCACTTACATGACCGCGACTGGGTGTACGTGCCCATTGGCGGCGGTCAATTCCGGCGCCTGGAAGTGGTGGCCGGCAACATGCTCCCCGGCGGCATCGAGGAGATCCTCTCCGGAATCGGACCCGGCCAACAGGTCGTGGAGAACGCTCTCGTGCTGCAGAACACCGTGGAGCAGTAATGATCCGTGCCCTCGTTGACTTTGCGCTGAACAATCGATTTCTCGTCCTCGCTCTCGCCATCCTGCTGTTCGCATGGGGTCTGGTTTCCTTTCACCGGCTGCCGGTCGAAGCGTATCCCGACGTTGCGAACAACTATGTTCAGGTGATCACCCAATGGCCGGGGCGCGCCGCCGAAGAGGTCGAGCAGCAGGTGACGGTGCCGCTCGAAATCGTGATGAACGGCATTCCTCACCTGGCCCATCTGCGGTCCGTCTCCCTGTTCGGGCTCTCCAGCCTGATGCTCATCTTCGACGACGAATCCGACAATGATACGAACCGGCAGAAGGTCCTCGAGAGGCTTGCGCAAGTAAGTCTCCCGCCCGGCTTGCAGCCCCAGATGGGAACGGACTGGAGCCCGGTTGGGCAGATCTACTTCTACAACCTGATTAGCACCAACCCGAAGTACGACGTGATGGACCTGAAGTCGCTCGAAGACTGGGTGCTGGAGAAGCAGTTCAAATCCGTACCCAACGTCGTCGACGTCTCGAGCCTGGGTGGGATGACCCGCGAATACCAGGTCCGCATGGACCCGGACAAGCTGGTTTCTTACGGTCTGAGCATCGCCCAAATCGAGCAGCAGCTCGCGAACAACAACGTGAATGCGGGCGGCAGCTTCATCGAAGCGGGTCTTCAGCAGATCAACGTTCGCGCCGTCGGGCTCGTGACTAGCGTCCAGGATATCGAGAACACGGTCATCAAGACCCAGAACGGGACCGCACTGCGCGTGAAGGACATCGCCGAGGTGGCGCAGGGCCCCAAGATCCGTCTGGGCAAGAACGGCAAGGCCATTCACCGCGCCGACGGGAAGATCGTCGATTACGACGACGTGGTGGAAGGCATCCTGCTGCTACGCAAAGGCGCGGAAGCCGACTCCACCCTCAGAGGCATTGAAGCGAAGGTGAAGGAACTGAACGATCGTATTCTGCCGCCCGGCGTGAAGGTGGTGCCATTCCTCGATCGTAGCGACCTGGTCCATTTCACGACCCACACCGTGCTTCACAACCTGGGCGAGGGGATTCTTCTGGTCGCGATCGTTCTGTTTCTGTTCCTGGGCAACACACGCGGGGCTTTCATCGTCGCGCTCACCATTCCGTTTTCCCTCCTCTTCGCGGCCATCTGTCTCGACCTCAGTCACATTCCGGCGAATCTGCTTTCGTTGGGCGCGCTGGACTTCGGGATGGTGGTCGAAGGCACCGTGGTCATGGTCGAGAACATCGTCCGTCACTTGAACCGCCGCGAAGACGCGCCCATCGGCGACCGGATCCGCGCGGCTGCTCACGAGGTCCAGCGCCCGGTCTTCTATGCGATCGTCATCATCATCACGGCGTACATCCCCATCTTCACCTTGCAGCGCGTGGAGGGCCGGCTGTTCAAGCCCATGGCCTGGACGGTGGCGTTTGCGCTGCTGGGCGGCCTCTTGTTCTCGATCGTCATCGCTCCCGTGTTGACGGCTGTGGTGCTCCGCAAAGGAGCGCGCGAGTGGCGCAACCCCGTCATGACCCTTCTGACGGCCCTCTATCGCATCTCGCTGCAATGGGCCGTCCGCCACCGCTGGGTCGTGTCGGGTGCCAGCGCACTCTGCGTGGCAGGCAGCGTCTATCTTGCTTTGAGCGGCGCCATCGGCTCGGAATTCCTGCCCCACCTGGATGAAGGCAGCATCTGGGTCCGCGGAACGCTGGCTCCGAGCACCGGCCCAACGGAGGGCATCCGCGTGGCGGACCAGGCCAGGCGCGTGCTCGCATCGTTCCCGGAGGTCACGGTCGCAACCAGCCAGGTGGGACGTCCCGACGACGGAACCGACACCACCGGCTTTTTCGACACGGAATACTTCGTGGACCTGAAGCCCCGGGACCGATGGCGCCCCGTTTTCCGCCAGGACAAAGACGAGCTCATCGTGGCGATGAATCGCGAGCTCGAAAAGATACCGGGCGCGCTCTGGAACTTCTCTCAACCCATCGCCGACAACATGGAAGAAGCCGTCAGCGGCATCAAGGGCGAGCTTGCCGTGAAAATCTATGGCGATGATCTGAAGCTGCTCGAAGACAAAGGCCAGCAGATCGTGGATGTCATGCGCGGCGTGCGCGGGATCGAGGACCTCGGCCTATTCCGCGTTCTCGGCCAGCCGAACCTCAACTTCGTTGTGGACCGCGCGACGGCCGCCAGGTACCAGATCAATGTGGCCGACATCCAGGACGCGGTCCAGACGGCCGTAGGCGGCAACCCTGTCAGCCAGGTGCTCCAGGGCGAGCAGCGCTACGACCTGGTGCTGCGCTATCTGGCGCCCTATCGCGATACCAAGGAGGCAATCCAGGACATCCGGCTCCTGGCGCCTTCCGGCGAGCGGGTCTCTTTGGCGCAACTCTGCAAGGTGAATGTGGCCGACGGCGCCTCCGAGATCTACCGGGAGGCGAATCAGCGCTACGTGGCCATCAAGTACAGTGTGCGGGGCCGCGATCTCGGCAGCGCCGTCGAGGAGTCCATCGCCAGGGTCAACCGTCAGGTCAAGCTGCCGTTCGGCTACACCATAGATTGGGCCGGCGAATACGAGAGCGAGAAGCGGGCCGCGGCCCGGTTGAGCGTGATTGTGCCCATCACCGTGCTGCTGATCCTCATCATCCTCTACACCATGTTCAAGTCCTTCAAGTGGGCGCTGTTGATCATGGTCACTCTGGCGCTGGCGCCGATTGGCGGCGTGCTGGCGTTACTGGTCACCGGCACGAATTTCAGCGTCTCTTCGGGTATCGGGTTTCTGGCGCTGTTCGGGGTGTCGGTCCAAACCGGAGTCATTCTGATCGATTACATCAACCAGCGCCGCGCCCGCGGGCACTCCATCGAAGATTCCGCCATCGAGGGCGCTGTGCGCAGACTCCGCCCCATCATGATGACGATGCTGGTGGCCACGCTAGGATTGCTGCCCGCATCCATGTCCCACGCGATCGGTTCCGACTCGCAGCGGCCCTTTGCGATCGTCATCGTAGGCGGCCTGCTGTCCGATCTCGTGCTGAGCGTCATCCTGCTGCCCACGCTTTATGTCTGGATGGCCGGCGCCGACGATGTCCTCCCCGCGCCGGAGACGCATTTCGACCAGATCTAGCGCTTGGGCGGCCTGGGCCTCCCAGCGCGAGCGCCTGATCGGCTGGCGCGGCGGCCGTCCCGCACTCGCTGCGGCGTGCCTGCCAGAGCCGCTCCGCCAGGTCCAGGTTGCCGTCCAGACCGGCGCCCGGCTTCGTCTTCATCATCTCCGCCATCGGCTCCGCCGGAGTAGCGCCGGCGCAGGCTCGCGCCTCTTCGATCGCCAGCTCGACCAGCTTCCGGCTCCGCCGGACCTGCTCGCGCGGCGCAATGCCTCGGAATCGGAAGTGGGACACTGAGACCAATGAAACTCCGCGCCGTTCTGTCCGCGCTCGCTCTTGCCACCGTCCTGGGCGCTCAGACGGTTGAGGGCATCCCGGAGATGGCGCGGCCTCTTCGCAACGGCGAGACTTGTATCGACAACGACTGCATCCTGACAGTGGAGCAGTTTCTCGAGCGCCATGGCTACGCGCTGACACCAGACGACCTGGTCTCCGCCCTGCATGACCCGGCAGCCGAAGTGAGATCCCTAGCCGCTGGCAAACTCGCCAGGGGCGAGGTGAGGAGCGCTGTTCCCGCCCTTGTGGAAGCCTTCGCCGTCGAGCGGGCGCCGGGCACCCAGATGTGGATGGCGAGTGCGCTCGCGACGCTCGGAGATGATCGGGGGCTCCCGACACTTGAGCGCCTGTGCAAGGATGACGGAGATCCTGCCCCGCTGCATCGAGCGGCCGTTCGATCGTTCGCAGCCGGGTTCATGGTCAGGCTGCACAATAAGGCGTGCAATGACAGTGCCATCGAGGTTCTTCGATTCAGAGCCAGCCTCCGCGCGACGCCCGTCCAAGGCGCTTCTCTCGATGTGGACTTCTCTCTGGTGGGCAACCTGGAAGGGGTCTCCGAACGCCAGTCGAAGGAGATCCGCGAAATTGCCGAGCGGTACCTGGACGATGGCCGATACGACGTGAGGATGGCTGCCAGTAATGTTCTGGCGCGATTCGGAGACGACGGTTCCGTCCGAAAGCTGAAGAAAGCCCTCGCTACGGAACCAGACGTCACGGTTCGCGCTCGGATGCAGGCTGCTCTCGATCAGCTTGACCGGTAAGCTTCGTCCCCTCACCCCGCCCGCAGCGCGATCACCGTGATGTCGTCGCCCTGCACCGGATCGGCGCCCAGCGCCGCTTCGATCAGCTTGCCGATGACATCGTCGATCGGCCCGTGCCCGCAGCCGCGCAAAACCTCCAGCAGCCGCTCTTCGCCGAATTCCTCGCCGTCTTCGATGCCGGCCTCGGTGACGCCGTCGGAATAGGCCACCAGCGTGTCGCCGGGAGCGAGCTGTACCGACCGCTCTTCGCAGTCCCACTCGCGGAATGCCCCCAACACCGTAGCCGTGGTGCCGAGTTTCTCGATGCCGCTGCCGCCGCCGGCGAGCACGATCGGCGCCGGATGGCCGCAATTAACGTACCGCAGCCGCCGCGTGCCCTCATCGTACTGGCCGAAGAATAGCGTGGCGAACTGCTCCGGCGGCGTCGAGTCGAAGAACAGCCGGTTCACCGCGCACAACAGCGAGCGCGGGCTATCGAGCGCGATGGCCGCGTGGCTGCGGAAGCAACCTTGCAGGTTGGCCATCAGCAGCGCGGCTGCGATTCCCTTTCCGGAGACATCCGCCAGCACGAAGCCCAATACGCCGGGGGCCAGGTCGAAGAAATCGTAGTAGTCGCCTCCGACCTCCCGCGCCGGCGCGCAACGGCCGGCGTACGCCGTCGAAGCCAGGTGGCTACTCGGCGGCGGAAAGAGCCGCTGCTGGACATTGCGTGCGATCTCGATCTCGGTGCGCGCCCGCGATTCCGCCCGCCGCCGCAGAGCGCCCTCCCGCGCCTGCTTCTCCACCATGCCCAGCAACCGCTGGTTGTCCCACGGCTTCTGCACGAAATCGACGGCGCCTCGGCGCATCGCCTCCACCGCCACGTCAATGTTGCCCCAGGCCGTCATCACGATCACCGGCGGCGGGTTTTCGTGGCTGTGTAGCTTGGCCAGCAGGTCCAGCCCTTCGCTGCCCGACGTCGTGTCCCGTGCGTAATTCAGGTCCATGAGGATGAGATCGTAGTCGCTGGCCCCAGCCGCACGCAGCAGGCCCTGCGGCGAATCCACCAGGTCCGCTAGGTGCCCCGCGCCCTTCAGCAGCAGCCGCAGCGCCTCCAGCACATCCGACCGGTCGTCGGCCACCAGTACGTGCAATGGCCCGACTTCTACGCTCGTGGTCATCTCGGATTCCAGGTTTGCACGTTGCCTGCCATCCGGCAACTCCATGACAGCGAATGGCCCGGACACGGGCGTCAAGAAGGCAGTGTCCGATTATGGGACGCCGCGCTTCCAGTTTCGGGCGTAGGACAAGCTTCAGCTTGTCCTCTTCGTCGCCGGCGGCCCGGCGCTATGCTGAAAAACGGTGGCGGAGATCTTCACTTGCGGCCATTCCACGCGCCCGCTCCAGGATTTCCTGGCCCTCCTGGCGGAGCAGCATATCGAACGGCTGCTGGATGTCCGCACCGTGCCGCGCTCGCGGCATAACCCCCAATTCAATCGGGACTTGCTGCCCCCGGCGCTCGAGCGCGCCGGCATCGCTTACACGCATCTTCAGGCCCTCGGCGGCCTGCGCCATGCCCGCAAGGATTCGCCCAACACCGTCTGGAAGAACGCGTCCCTCCGCGGCTATGCCGACTACATGCTGACGTCCGACTTCGACCGGGCGCTCGAGGAGCTCATCGCCCTGGCGGACCGCGAGCGGATCGCGATCCTGTGCGCCGAAGCGGTGCCCTGGCGCTGCCACCGCTCGCTCATCGCCGACGCCCTGACCGCCCGCGGCCTCCCGGTGACGCACATCCTGGGCCCCGGCCGCGCGCAACCCCACTCCCTGACCTCCTTCGCCCGCGTAGAAGGCCGAAGCCTGGCCTATCCCGGCAGCCGGCCCGCGCTCGACCTGGAGTAAATGATGCCACCTTCCCAACTCGCCATCGAGGGGGCCGGACACTTGGCCTCCGCCCTGATCGAGGGCTTCTCCCGCGCGCAAATCGCACCGGTGTCGCTTCACAACCGCACCCCCGCGCGCGCGCTGGCCCTCGCCGAGCGCTTCCCATGCCTCCAGGTGTTCGACCAGGAGCCAGAGTTCGACGCCGACCCGTGCCCCCTGTTGCTGGTCATTCCCGGCCCGGCGATCCTGGCCCTGCCCGCCGGCCGACTGGAGCAGCTTCGAGGTTCCGGCAGGGTAATCGTCTCCTGCGCCGGCGGCCTGCCGCTCTCGGTGCTGGAGAAGACCTTCCCCGGACTGCACTGGGTCAAAGCGATCCCCAGCGTCTCCGCCGCTGTAGGCGTCAGCGTGACGCTGATGTCAACAGGCGCCCCGCCCGCCATCGAGCGGATCTTCGCCGCCGTCGGAACCACCGTGCAAATCGAAAGCGACGACGAGATCGATCGGCTGTCTGTCCTGACTTCCTGTCTGCCCGGAATCCTCGCCGCGATGCTCGATGAGCTGGCTCGCACCTATGGTCTCGACGAACGCCAGACCCGCGAGCTCCTGCTCGAGAGCGCCCTAGGCTCGATCCTGGTGGCCAGGGAGAAGGCGACCAACCTCTCAGACCTCGTTGCGACCGTGGCGAACCCCGGCGGCCTCACCGAAACCGGAGTTTCGGTCCTCCGCCGCGGCCTGCGCCCGCTTCTGGCCGAGATGAAGCTGGCCATGGAAGCCCGTATCCGCGACCGCCGCCGCCGCTACCTCGAGGTTGGCCCCAGATGAACGCAGATCGAAAACACGTGGCTTGTCTTATTCGTGCTTATCCGCGTTCATCTGCGTTCATCTGCGGCTAAAGCTGTCTTGCTACTGCCCGCCCCCGTGCAGCGCCTGCTTGGCGAACTCGCCCGACGGGTTCAAGGTGTATTTCCAATCGCTGATGAGCGTCGGCCCCCATTCCGGGTCGAAGCACCACACGATCCAACTGATGCCCTTGCCTTCGAGGTACTTGATGATCGCCGGTCCGTAAGGCGACTGCGGCGGGAAGCCGCCGAACTCGGTCGCGACGACGGGATACTTCTCGGCGGCGAAGCCGAAATCCTCCTCCCATCGCCCTTCCCACGGCTGCGGCCGCTTCTGAGCATAAGGATGGACCGAGTAGCCGATCCCCTCCGCGGCCAGCGGGCTCAGGCGTAGCGGCGTCAGATCGTACGCCCAGTCGAAGCCCGCCACCAGCGGAATCGCCTGCGCTTTGTTGGCGCGGATCATCGTGATCAGGTCTTCGTTGATCTTCTTCCACTCGGCCCAGGAAACCGGGCCCGCCCGCTCGAAGAGCGTGGACGGCTCGTTGAACAGCTCGAAAAACGCCACCGTGTTGTGGCCGGCATAGTGGCGTGCCATGGTGCGCCAGAACGTGAAAGTCTCCTGCTCGGAAGTATCGTACATCGGGCTCTCAAACAGACCCCTGGGCAAGTTGCCGATGGAGTGCCAGTCCAGGTCGATATACATCTCCAGTTCCGTGCACCAATCCACCGCCTGATCGAGCAATTTGAGATACTCCGCCGGTGTCCGCTCCCGCCACGCCACCGGATGCACGGGGATGCGAACCACGCGCGCGCCCATTTCTTTCACCTTGACGAAATGCTCCCGGTTCCAGTGGCCGTCCATATCGAGCTTGTCCGGGTCGGCGATGGCTAGGCCGCGGAACAGCACGGTGTTGCCCTGCGGGTCGACGAACTTGTTCCCCTTGACCGAGATCAGCGGCATCTTCTTGGCGTCGGTGGTGTAGGGGCGCAGGCCGGCGGGCCGGTCGGTCCACCAGGGGTGCGTTCGCTTCTCCGGGGGAGCCGTCTGCGCGAGCGCCGCACTCGCGGCGGCGATCAACAACAAAGCGGGGACGATGTGAATGGGGATTCGTTGCATAAAGTCCTGGGTAACTTCACGGCTTCGCATCTTTGCGTAACAACAGATCGACTGCGGCTCCAACAAGGAAGAATAACCCGATCAGTCCGAGTTCAATGACCGGCAGGAACATGTAGCCCACTTGTTCGAGCGCCTTGGGATGATAGCCAGGCAAGAAGTGCCTCACCGGGATGTAGAGATTAACCGCAAGGACGAGCGCGAACGCGGCCAACAAGGCGTATCTTTGAGCCGACGGGCGCTGAGGGATTCGGACCATCGCCATGACAGCGAAGGGGAGCGAGTAGCACACCAGCAGGCCACAACAGAATGGCTCAAAGCAGTAGTGAAGGTCGCTTACCACCAACGCGCAACCCAAGAGCCACAGCACGATGACGCTTTTCCTCACGGGAACCTCTATTTTGCCAGAGAAACTCCGCATCGCGGGTGACGACCGCTCCGTGACGCTCGCGGCTCGGTTGGCACAGGGCGCAGGGAGCAGTATGCTGAAGATCGTGCGCACCCCCCAATCCACTACTGTTCGACGCATCGCAACCGCCGCTCTCGTCGCGGCCCTCAGCCTGTCTGCACAGTTCACGCCGCCTCCCAAGCCCCCGGCCGGGCCCTGGATGGACCAGAGCCTCTCGCCCGACCAGCGCGCCGACCTCGTGATTTCCCAGATGACCCTCGACGAGAAGATTCAGCTCGTCCACGGCGCCGGCTTTCCCTTCTTCGGTCCTTCCGATCCTTCCACGGTCCGCTCTAACGGCGGCGGCGGATTCGTTCCGGGCATTGAAAGGCTCGGGCTCCCGGACCTCAACATGAACGACTCGGCCGTTGGGTCCACCGGCGGCGCGCGCAAGGGACGCTACTCCACCGCGCTCCCGTCCACGCTCGCCCTGGCCTCGAGCTGGAACCGCAGCCTGGCCCAGGAATACGGAGCGCTGATTGGCCGCGAGCTGGCCGACCAGGGCTACAACGTCTCGCTCGGCGGCGGCGTCAACGTCACGCGCGAGGCGCGCAACGGCCGCAACTTCGAGTATCAGGGCGAGGACCCGATCCTGGCCGGCAACATGGTGGCGCAATGGATCGAGGGACTCCAGTCGCAGGGCATCATCGGCGACATCAAGCACTACGCAGTGAACGATCAGGAAACGGGCCGCTATTTCGCCAACGCGACCGTCGGCAAGCGCGCCATGCGCGAGACCGACCTGCTGGCCTTCGAAATCGGCGTCAAGCAGGGCAAACCCGGAATGGTGATGTGTTCCTACAACCTCATCAACGGCGTCTATGGCTGCGAGAACGACTACACGCTCAACCAGGTCCTCAAGAAGGAATGGGGCTTTGAAGGATGGGTCGTTTCCGACTGGTGGGCCACCCACAGCACCGCCAAAGCGGCGCTGGCCGGCCTGGACCAGCAGCAGCCCGGCGGAGAATTCTTTGGCGCGGCATTGAAGAAGGCCGTCGAGGGCGGGGAAGTCCCCGTCGAGCGGCTCGACAACATGGTTCACCGCATCCTCCGCACCGAATTCGCCAGCGGTATCATCGATCACCCGCAGCCCTCCAAGGTGCCCGACATCGAGCGTGGCTTCCGCGTTGCGCAGCGCGTCGAGGAGGAAGGCGCCGTGCTGCTGAAAAACGCCGGCGGCCAACTGCCCCTGAACGCGGCCGCGCTGAAATCGATCCTGGTGATCGGAGGGCATGCGGACGTGGGCGTGCTCTCGGGCGGCGGCTCGGCGCAGGTCGATCCAGCCGGCGGCAACGCCTATGTGCCCCCAGGCGCGAAGAACGACCTGCTTTCGCTCTTCCGCCGGCCCGTTTGGCATCCCTCGCGCCCGCTCGAGGCCATCCGCAATCTGGCTCCGAATGTCAAGGTCACTTACGATGCCGGGACCAACGCGGATAGCGCCGCCGCCGCTGCCAAAACAGCCGGTGCCGTCATTGTTTTTGTCGCCCAACACACGCACGAAGGCAGCGACGTTCCCTCGCTCGCGCTGCCGGACAACCAGGACCAACTGGTAGCGAAAGTGGCCGCAGCGAATCCGCATACCATCGTCGTGGTCGAGAGCGGCGGCCCGGTAGCCATGCCGTGGGCCGCCAGAGTCAGCGCCATCCTGGAAGCGTGGTACCCGGGCATCCGCGGCGGCCAGGCCATCGCGAGCCTGCTGTTCGGGAAAGCGAACCCGTCCGGTAAACTCGCCGTCACGTTCCCCGCCGCCGATGCCGATCTTCCGCATCCCAAGCTGCCCGTGCCTCCGGGAGGGCTCCCAGGCCCGCTCGAAGGGTTGTTCCGGCCCAGTCCTCCGTTCCCTGTGCCATACGACGAGGGCTTGAAGGTCGGCTACAAGTGGTTCGACGCCGAGCATAAGACGCCGCTGTTCCCCTTCGGCTTTGGCCTCTCGTACACGAGTTACTCGTACTCCCATCTCAAGGCCACGGGAGGCCGCGCGCCGTCGGTAAGCTTCGTCGTTCGCAACACCGGGAAGCGCGCCGGCGCGGAGATCGCCCAGGTCTACGTAGCCTTTCCCGAAAAAGCCGGCGAGCCGCCCAAGCGGCTGGTCGCGTGGGAGAAGGTGCAGCTAGCGCCCGGCCAAAGCAAGACCGTCACGCTCACCATCGATCCGCTGTACCTCTCGGTCTTCAACGCGGACGAAGACCGCTGGGAGATCGTCCCCGGCGAATACCGCCTGCTGGCCGGCCCGTCCTCGGCCGACCTGCCCCTAGCGGCGACCGTGTCCCTGTAGGACAAGCTTCAGCTTGTCCGGGCCGTTCTTCTTTTCAATCCGCGTTCATCTGCGTTCATCTGCGGCTAATACTCTCTTGGCCTTCTTGCTCGATCGCGGCAGTTTCGGGCAATCGTATCCCGAACACCGGCGGCCCCCGAGTTGCCTCCCGCGCTCGCGCAGCCGCACAATGGAGATAGCGGAGGCTGCAAGGGATGCCAGTTCCAACCGAACTGAAAACCGCGCTCGCCGCAGCGCGTGCCAACACCGATGCCTTGTTCGGCGTGGTCCGCCCGGGCTCGCTCTATGAGCGCCCCATCGCCGAGCGCCACCGCATCGTCTTCTACATCGGCCACCTGGAGGCCTTCGACTGGAACCTCCTGCGCGAACCGCTCGGCCTGGAAGCGTTCCATCCGTTGCTCGACAAGCTGTTCGCCTTCGGCATCGACCCGCCGGTAGGCCAGATGCCGCAGGACAAGCCCTCCGACTGGCCCCTGATCGGCGAGACCCGCGCCTACAATCAGCGCGTCCGCGAGCGCATAGACCCCGAGCTCGAGCGCGCCCCCGCCCAGTTGCTGCACGTGGCCATCGAGCACCGCCTGATGCACGCCGAGACCTTCGCCTACATGCTCCACAACCTGCCGCCCGGCGCCAAGACCGCTCCGCCCGCCTCTCCCGGGCCTTCCGGCGATCCGCCCGCCGTCCGCATGATCGAGATTCCCGCCGGCGTCGCCACGCTCGGCCGGCCCTCCGGAAACGGCTTCGGCTGGGACAACGAGTTCCACGAGTGCGCCGTCCCCACGCCCGCCTTCGCCATCTCGAAATACAAGGTCACCAACGGCGAGTATTTGGCCTTCGTGCGCAGCGGAGCCGCCCCGCCGCACTTCTGGAGTCTGCGCAAGGGCGCCTGGCACTATCGCGGCATGTTCGGCGAGGCGCCGCTCGCGCTCGCCGCCCCGGTCTGGGTCACCGAGCGCGAGGCCGAAGCCTATGCCCGCTGGGCCGGCAAGTCGCTGCCCACCGAAGCGCAGTTTCACCGCGCCGCATTCGCCACCCCGGAAGGCGGCGAGCGGCCGTACCCTTGGGGAGACGAGCCGCCCGGCCCGGGCCGCGGCAACTTCGACTTCGCCTCCTGGGATCCGGCGCCCGTCACCGCCACGCCCGGCGGCGATAGCGCCTTCGGCCTCTCCCAACTCATCGGCAACGGCTGGGAATGGACCTCGACCCCGTTCGCGCCGTTTCCCGGCTTCGAGCCGTTCCCCTTCTACCCCGGCTATTCCGCCAACTTCTTCGATGGCGCGCACTACGTCATCAAGGGCGGCTCGCCGCGCACCGCCGCGGCCCTGCTGCGCCGCTCCTTCCGCAACTGGTTCCGGCCCGACTACCCCTACGTCTACGCCGGCTTCCGTCTGGTGGAGAACTGAGTGGGCGCCGCCGCCCTCGATCGCGCCGCCTCTGCGTTCGCGCTCGATGTGCGCGCCGGCCTCACGCGCCCGGGCCAGAAGGAACTGCCTTCGGTCTATCTCTACGATGCGCTCGGCTCGGCGCTCTTCGAGGCCATCACGCTGCTTCCGGAATACGGCCTGACGCGCGCCGACGAGCGCATTCTGCGAAGCCACGCCGGCGCGATTGTCGAACAGCTCCCCGTGCCCCTGGTGGTCACCGAGCTGGGCTCCGGCAGCGGCCGCAAGACGCGCTGGATTCTGGAGGCGCTGGCCCGCGGCGGCCCGGTCACCTATTACCCCATCGATATCTCGGCGGCGGCGCTGGCCCGCTGCAAGCTCGAGCTGGCCGAGATCGGCTCGATCGGCGTGGTGGGCCTCGAGCAGCCCTATCTCGAAGGACTGGCCGAAGTGGCCGCCCGCCGCTCTGCGGGTGAAGCTCTGCTGGTGCTGTTCCTCGGCAGCACCATCGGCAACTTCGAGCGCGCCGCCGCCGAGGAGTTCCTGCGCGCCATCCGCCGCTCGCTTTGTCCCGTCGACGGGCTGCTGCTCGGCACGGACCTGGTGAAGCCGCCTGCCCGCCTGATCGCGGCTTACGACGATCCCACCGGCGTGACCGCGGCCTTCAACCTCAACCTGCTCGCGCGCATCAACCGCGAGCTGGGCGGCAACTTCGCGCTGCGGCATTTCGCCCACCAGGCCCGCTACGACGAGACGCGCCAGCGCATCGAAATGCACCTGGTCTCGGCGCGCCGCCAGGCGGTCTCGATTCCCGCCGCCGGCATCGCGGTGACTTTCGAGAAAGGCGAGACGATCTGGACCGAAGCCTGCCACAAATTCCGCCTCGGCGAGATCGAAGCCATGGCCGCCCGCTGCGGCTTCCGGTCCCAGGCGCAGTGGGTGGATCCGCAGTGGCCGTTCGCCGAGAGCCTCTGGATCGCGGGGTGAGGCGAGCGACTAAGAATTTGGGCCACAGATGAACGCAGATGAACGCGGATAGGAACCGCTTTAGACGAACAACTGATGCACCGCGTTCAGCGTTGCTAAGCCGACTTCCCGTTCCTAACCCGCCGGTGACTTCCTCGAACGCCGTTTCCAAGGAGCCGACCGTGAGCATTCTCGGCGGGGAGCCGTAAAACTGCCCACAGCCTCAAACTGATTGAATCGAGCGCACGGTCCTGTTATGCTCGGCATCATGGAAGGGGAGATTCATCCAATCGAAGAGGCAGACCCCGGTTTGCAACGTGTTCTACGCGCGCACGACGCAGTATTCTGGCGCTTGGTAGGAAGATCTGTATACATTGATGCGCCGAAGCGCCCGGGCGACCACAGAGAGTACAAGTCGTTACTAGTGGATGCCACCCGCCTTGACCTTATTCGTCACCGACTGGAGAATAATGAGCCGCTTCAGGACTTCGAGGCTCTTGAAGCGGTTGCAGAGCCTACAAAGCGACGAAGAGCGCCGCGCGTCAGAGTGCGCGTGAGGACATCCCCGAAGCGAAGAAGGTAGTTTTCGCGGCCGGTCGCCGCTCTCCCCTGGTCCGGCTGGGGAAGCGCGCGGCGACAGAGGCCTGCACCTCCACACCGTGATCCCCTCGGACGCCGTTCCATTTTTCCCTGGAATGGCCGATGGCAGTCCATCGATCCGACCCCTTGGCCATCCAGTGAAGCAAGCCCTTGCCTATTCCTCGGTTGGAGCGCAATCCGGACCGCCGCCGTCTAGAGATGCCTGTATAATCACAAGGTGCCACCCGTTCCGGAACAACGGCCGCAGTCCTTCCAGGAATACGTAGCGCTGATCGAGAACCACCAAGCCGCAACCCGGCCCCTCTGGTGCCGCGGCTGTGGACGGGCCGCGTACAAACTAGCTCCTAGTTGGTGTCGCCATCGGGACAAGAAGAGTTCCACGGAACTCGCACGCCGCGAGGAGCGGATCATGCTGCGTTTCCGTCAACGGAGCATTCCGCTGGTGCCCCGGCCACTCGGTGACGACTGGGACGCCCTGTTCTTCATGCAACACTATGGGATTCCTACGCGACTTCTGGACTGGACGGAGAATCCCTTCATCGGTTTCTATTTTGCAGTCATGTCAGCTGAGTTCAAGGCCGTGCGACCCAGGAATTCGAAAACGCGAGTCCTCAGGTTCAAAGAGGATGCGGCCGTGTGGGTGTTGGATCCCATCGTTTGGAATGCACATGCTCTCCGGTTCCAGAGCTTTGACCGAGGCGTTCTGTCGACCACCGACGAGGCTCTCAATCCGTACAAGCCGCCGGCAGGATCTACCGACGAGCATAACCTTCCTTTGGCGATTTACGGCGCTCACAACAGTCCCCGGATCATTGCGCAACGGGGGGCATTTACGATCTTCGGGCACAACGGATTGTCGATGGAGGAGCTGTACGACCGCGACGAATTCCCGCCAACATCGCTCACGAAGATCATTCTTGGAAAGGACCTGCTTCCAGCGATGCGCCGCTCGATCCTTGGCCACGGCATAACCGAGTCCCTTGTCTTTCCAGACCTGGACGGTCTGGCCCGAGAAATTAAGAGGGACTTCCAGTTCGAGGACTGAACGTTGACCCAAAAACCCATCCAAATGAAATCGTCCACACACTCAGTGAGGTGGTGGCGAAATCGCAATGATCAAATCGACACCGCTCCCCCGTACCAAAGACGCGGCCGACTGTGGTCAGACACCGATAAGGCCTATCTTATCGACTCGATCCTTAACGAATTCGATGTGCCGAAGATCTACATGGCCGACTTCACCTATGGGGACTCAGCGCTGAACTTGAAGCGCCTTCCGTATGCAATTATTGACGGCAGGCAACGATGGGAAGCGATTCTGGATTTCTATGAGGGTCGGCTGACGCTCAACGATGATTTTGTTCTGTTAGAAAGGCCCACGCTACGGCTTGCGGGTCTCGCCTTCAAGGACCTACAGAAGAACTTTCCCGAGGTCGCGGAGCGCTTCGAGGAGTACGAGCTCTCTGTGATGAGTGTTATTACGGGCAACGAGGACCTTATCAATGAACTGTTCGTCCGACTCAATCGGAGCAAGCCTCTGACCGGCGCAGAGATTCGGAATGCAATGAAAGGTCCCGCACCAGCCCTCATCCGGCAGATCGCGAAGCACGAGTTTTTCACGGCGGACATCAGCTTCCCGGTGCAGCGGGGCGATGATTGGAACGCTGCGGCCAAAATGCTCTCCTTTGAATACTTCGACGAATTGCGTGCCACGAAGAAGCGGGATTTAAACAACTTCGTCAAGGAAACGGGAGAACTTCCGCAGACCCGACTCGAGCTGGCCGGCCGACAGGTTGTCGAGACACTAACCGACATGACAGAGATCTTCCTGCCGAAGGATCGGCTCCTAGCATCGTCTGGGGTCATACCAGTGTACTTTTGGTTCGTCCGCGGTCGCCGCCAGACTGACTTGCCACGCATACGCGAGTTCCTGGTTCAATTCGAAGCCCTCCGCAGCGCGAACCGCGATGTCGTTAAGCAGGAGCCGAACAGCACCCAGGTCGATCGGGAGCTGGTCGAATACGACCACTACAACCGAAGTACAAACGATCTTCAGAGCCATGAAGGCCGTTACAGAATTCTCGTCTCCCGTTTCAACACGTGGGTCAAATCCAAACGGCGAAGTTGAACTGCCAGGGAGGTACTGGGTCAATTTGAACCTGGCCCACTGCCGACTGGCGCGCGCTTCCGTCTAGTTGAGAGCTCAACGGAACTGCCCCGCGCGTCATTCGGAAGCACGCAGCAGCGAGGCCGTGCCGACTCAATCGATCGGGCCTCTTATCGGCGTTCATCTGCGGCCCATATTGCTTCGCCTCGCTCCTGAGCGGCCCGAGGACGTCCGAGCTGGAGGAAAGCCTACAAACTGCCCGGCGTACGAGATGAGCGATCTGATATCAGCCCTTGTAGGCGCCCGAAAAAGACGGTACTTCGGCATCGTCCAGCGGATGGGCGCCGTGCCACCGCAGCTCCCGCTCGCCCGGGAAGTCCTCATCGGCTCTCAGTAGCCCCGCCCGCCGGAGGCCCGATTCCAAGGCGTAGCGGCTCAGGCAGATCCCCAGTGTCATCCCGACAGTCAAACCAACTGAGAATGCGCAGATTAGATACATCATCCCGATAAAGAGTTTAGGAGTTTTGAGGGGTGTTTGGGAGGTTTCGGGCCATTTTTTCTGAAATCAGAACAGCGGCTAAAGACTCAGAGACTTAGCCGCGCGATTCTGTTCCGTTTCCGGAACAAGGGGCCTTCGCACGGTGCAAAAGGCGATGGACGACGGTGCCTCCGAAATCCCCCCAGGATTACGAGACCCTATGCGTGATGTTCACGCTCGGTGTCGCGTCCCCGCACCCCTCACCACACTTGTGATTGGGGAACATCTTAGCGAACGAATCGAGCAGGTATTTGCGCGCGGCGGCGAGATCGTCGTGGCGGCTTCCGCCGTCGATCTGGCAGCCCCAATGGCGCGTGGCAAATGAGCCATCCCTCAACTGGGTGATCCGCGAGTAGAAGGGACCGTCCTGGGTGGAGTGAACCGTGTTGAACGGCTCGATTCCCGCTAGCCGATCGCGGCACGCGGCGCAGATCAGGAGATGGCACTCTACAGCTTCCAGCGCTGCGGGGCCGAGCTCCCGCAAGGAGTAGCCCTCCAGGGTGGCAGCTCCGATGTGTTCCTCACCTGAGCTGAGCATCTGAAAGGGACGATAGCACGCTTGGGTGGGAGGCTGCCGCTCCTGACCGGCTGCGCGTATAACACACCAATCTGCCGATTCCGAAGAACCCTCTAGCCTCGGCTGAAACGGTAGCCCTCAACGAGCGCGTCGAACTGCGGCGACAACTCTTTCAGGGCCCCTCCCCGCCATCTCCTTCGGAGAGCGCGATCCAGGTGCTCGTATCGACCGCGACCATCGGTCGGCCTTCAGCTCGGCCGCCGTGCGCGAGAAGCGAACCTTGCCCCGGAGTTGGCGCAGCCGCGCGTAAGCCTGCGATGCCGCAACCAACTGCAGCCCGGTGCGGACCGTCTGCGTGATGCCTCCCCCAGAAGCTCC
>Ga0187860_1000605_pt1 | contig 33859 bp, 44 predicted proteins | sample June2016WEW_10_4_FD_132981 | JGI IMG/M metagenome (GOLD analysis project Ga0187860, IMG submission 132981) | Peatland microbial communities from SPRUCE experiment site at the Marcell Experimental Forest, Minnesota, USA - June2016WEW_10_40 | ecosystem: Environmental > Terrestrial > Soil >...
CCCGCTGCGGCCGCAGCTGCGAGCCAGATGCCGTACATGAGCTGGGGCGGGTCATACCACAGCTGAACGTCGTGATTGCCTGCGGGCACCACCAACGATTGCATGACATCGTCGTAGGTGTGCAATCGCACCGGTCGCCCGTCGATCGTCGCGTGCCAACCGGGTACCGCCGTGACCCGAGCCACGAGCGTCACGCTGACAGCGTCGTCGACCCGGACCGAGTAGGACCCGGCATAGGGCTGGTTGATTGAGGACACCTCGCCACCGGAGGGAGGCTGCACGGAGAACTGCGACGACCCTGACACGTGGAAGAGGCGCTCGCCCGCGAGCGTCGCGACGTAGGTCGCCCCCCTCGGCACCGGTCGCCCCCTGTACAGCAGCAGCCACGAGATCCCGAACTCCTGCGCCTCGGCGACCGTGCCGACGCTCGGGATCAAGAGCCCGATCCCCCCGTTGCCCTCGCCGGGCGCGAGCACCTCGTAGTACGACTGCGGCAGCAAAGGATCGTGCCCGGCGAATTCGTCGATCCGGTACGCCATGTTCAACTCCGGATAGAAACCCACCGGCGACAATGCCTGCACGTTCCTCCTCCCATCATCGACGGCGACGAGGCCAGTGCCGACCTTTGCCTGAAGGGTGCGCATCGCGGCGGTCTCCGGGTAGAAGCCCTTCGTCCAGGTGTTCAGCCCGACGCCAGCGAACACGAGGAACATCCCGTTGCCGACGAACAGCACCGTCGTCGCCGTTGCGCACAACGTCCGGCCCAGGTGCGCCCCGTGCACCCGTCCCGCCTTCAGCACCAGGCCGGCGGTGATGACGCATGCCGCAGTGAGGGCGGTCGGCCAGATCAACGCTTGCGACTCGATCGAACGGATCCGTGCCGTGGCGCCGGACGCCGCGTACACCCACAGCCAGATCACGGCGCCGCAGGCGACGAGCGACGCGACGGCGAAGGCGGCCGGGGCACGGCCCTTGCCGTGGGAGCGCAGGAGGGTTTCGAGGCCGGTCGCAGCGAGGATGCCGAGCGGGAAGCCGATGAGCAGGCGACTACGGCGCCAGATCACCGTGCCGAGCCCGGATGACTTGAGGAGATCGACGAGCGGGTGGAAGTTCCCGATCTCGTAGGACGTGGCTACGAGGGCGGCGGCACCGATGGCGAGGCCGAGCACCATGGGGTGCCTGGGTATGGCGACGATCGCCACGATCGCCAGCACGACCACGACAATCCCCACGTAGGAGACGGTTTCGTAGAAGTTCGTGCCGGCCAGGAGCCACGTGCTCCCGCGGATCGGGAGCCCGTCGATGCCGGGTGCGACGAGCCCGAGGATCGCCTTGCCCGGCACGGCCTCGAAGATCGTCTCGGTCTGCCGATGGGCGTTGACCGCGTACTGGACGCCTGGTAGCAGCAGTGGCATCGCCAGCAGGATCCCGCTCCCGAGCCCGGCACCGATACGGACGAGCCCACCGACAAGAACGCGGTTGCCTCGCAACACGAGGCACGCCACGATCACCAGGCCGGCCACAGCGAGGAACAGCGCCGTGTAGGCATTGGCCTCCGGGAAGCCGCCGTAGATGGAGAACGCCGATGCCACCGCCAAGCCGATGACGTAGCGGGCACGCCCCCGCCACCGGTACGTGAGAACTGCGAAGGCGGCGATCCATCCGACCCAAGCCAGCACGTCGGTGAACGGCCACGACAAGTCAGCGGTGAAGCCACCCGACAGCAGGTAGGTGATGCCGGCGAAGGAGGATGCCGCCACGCCGAGCCCGATCACGCGAGCGAAGACGTACGTGCCGGTGCCGGCGATGAGCAGCTTCAAGAACACGACGGTGAGCCACGCGTACCTGGCCGGCATGGCGTAACTGATGAGATCCGGCAGGCTCAGCACCGAAGACTGGAAGTTCGCGAATTGCGGCAGCCCGTACAGGGAGAACGGGTTCCAGAGAGGGAAGTGCCCGGCATGAATCTGGCGCCAGTCGAACAGGTTCCAGGTCTCCAGCTGGCTGACCACGTCCGCGTCGGTCCGGTTGTAGTCGGGCCCGGCGTAGAGGCCATGGCCGAGGCTGGTCAACCTGAGGACGGTGTCGAACGTGCCGAAACTGGTGCCGTCCTTCAGCGCCGGCGACAGGTACGCCACGATCGCCGCCAGAACGGCACCGATCCCACCCACATCGCCGCGGGCGTCGATCCAGATGGCACGCCAGTCGGGCGCACGCTGCCGCCGGCGGCGCGCCAGGTGGCGAGACCCTTGGGTTGCCACCAACGAATCGTCTCCCTGTCCTTCGTCTCCCTGCGTGGCGCAGCGCCAAAGACTACGCAATTGCGAGCTGCGACCTTCCGATCTCGGCGTCAGGGTCCTCAGGGTGCTGCGGCCGACGCGACCGCACTCAGCAGTTCACGCAGGACCATCGCCGTCATCCCCCAGATCACGTCGTCCCCGAGCGCATCGGACTTCGCGAAGAACGGCAGGCGGCGGGGACCTTCGCCGGGTAGTTGCCACTCCTCTTCCCAGTACACGCCTTCGGCGACGAGCTCCGCCAGCGTTACGGTGAGCACGGCATCCACTTCCCCGGGATCCGGCCGCAGCACCGGTTCGACGCTCAGCAAGCCGACGTAAGGCACGACCCGCTCGGGTACCCGGGCGCGCCTGACGACAGCAAGGCGGCCGAGGGGCGAGACGGCGGCCGGGTGGAGCCCGACTTCTTCGTGCGCTTCGCGCAGGGCCGCGTCGAGGGCACGCTCGCCCGGCTCGAGGCGGCCTCCTGGGAATGCAAGGTCCCCGGGGTTGCTCGTCAACCACAACGAGCGCCGGATGAGGACGACCGCCGCGTCGCCGGCGCGCTCGAAGAGCGGCACGAGGACGGCGGCATGGGGCCGATGGTCGGGCTCGTCCGTGGGCGGCACGAGGACGGGCCCGAGGGCGCGGACGACCCGATCGAGGGAAATTGGCGGCTCCAGCTGGCAGGCCTTCCCGGCCCACGGCGCCGGCCCGCCGGCGACGACGGACGGCGGCCTCGGGATGAACTGCCGGAATCGCCGGAACGGCATGTCCGGGCTGGTCTCTCGATGCCCCGACATCCTGTGAGCCTACCGAGCCCGCCCGCCCGCCCGAGGCGTTCGCCCGCCCGCGGCAAGGGGCCGGGTCACCTGGACCCGGCCCCTTGGCATCACAACCGACAGCGATGCGAGACTTACATCATCCCCATGCCACCACCGGGCGGCATCCCAGGCATGGCCGACTTCTTCTCCGGCTTGTCCGCAACGAGCGCCTCGGTGGTGAGAAGCAGCGCTGCGATGGAGGCGGCGTTCTGGAGGGCTGACCGCGTGACCTTGGCGGGGTCGATGACGCCCGCCTTGACGAGGTCCTCCAGCTTGCCCGTGAGGGCGTTCAAGCCGATCGTGCCCTCGGCGCGCTCAACCTCTTGCACCTGCACGGCGCCCTCGAGTCCGGCGTTGATGGCGATCCACTTGAGCGGCTCGTCGAGAGACCGCCAGACCATACGGGCTCCGGTTGCTTCGTCGCCCTCGAGTTTCTCGGCGACGTCAGCCACGGCTGGCCTGCTGCGCAGGAGGGCCACGCCGCCACCGGCGACAACGCCTTCCTCGATCGCCGCACGGGTCGCTGACAGCGCGTCCTCGATGCGGTGCTTCTTCTCCTTGAGCTCGACCTCGGTGGCAGCGCCGACCTTGACGACGGCAACCCCACCCGAGAGCTTCGCGAGGCGCTCCTGCAGCTTCTCGCGGTCCCAGTCCGAGTCGGTGTCCTCGATCTCACGCTTGATCTGGGCGATCCGGCCCTTCACGTCAGCCTCGGCGCCCGCACCGTCGATGATCGTCGTGTCGTCCTTCGTGACGACGACGCGGCGCGTGTGCCCCAGCTGGTCGAGGGTGGTGTTCTCGAGCTTCAGCCCGACCTCCTCCGACACGATGGTGGCGCCGGTCAACACGGCGATGTCGCCGAGCATGGCCTTGCGGCGCTCGCCGAAGCCGGGTGCCTTCACCGCCACGGACTGGAATAGCCCGCGGATCCGGTTCACCACCAGCGTGGCCAGAGCCTCGCCGTCGACGTCCTCCGCGACGACGAGCAGCGGCTTGCCGCTCTGCATCACGCGCTCGAGCACGGGCACGAAGTCGTGGACCGAGCTCACCTTCGAGTTGACGATCAGCACGTACGGGTCGTCCAGGATCGCTTCCTGGCGGTCCGGGTCGGTCACGAAGTACGGCGACAGGTAGCCCTTGTCGAACTGCATACCTTCGGTGAACTCGAGCTCGAGGCCGAAGGTGTTCGACTCCTCGACCGTGACCGTGCCGTCTTTGCCGACCTTGTCGATGGCATCGGCAAGCACTTCGCCGATCGACGCATCGGCGGCCGAGATGGCGGCGATCTGGGCGATCTCGGTCCGGCCCTCGATCTCCTTGGCCTGGCTGTGAATCGAGGCGACCGAAGCGGCCACCGCCTTCTCGACGCCACGCTTCAGCGACATCGGGTTCGCACCGGCTGCGACGTTGCGAAGACCTTCGCGCACGAGCGCCTGGGCCAGCACCGTCGCCGTCGTCGTGCCGTCACCGGCGACGTCGTTCGTCTTCGTCGCCACTTCCTTGACGAGCTGGGCGCCCATGTTCTCGAAGGGGTCCTCGAGCTCGACCTCGCGGGCGATCGTGACACCATCGTTCGTGATCGTCGGCGCGCCGTACTTCTTCTCGAGGACCACGTTGCGGCCATTCGGACCGAGCGTGACCTTGACGGCATCGGCGAGCTTGTTGACACCCGCCTCCAGCCTGCGACGAGCGGACTCGTCGAATACGAGCATCTTGGACATCAGGCGCCGACCTTGGCGAGTACGTCACGGCTCGAGAGGATCAACAGGTCCTCACCGTCGATCGTGATCTCGGTGCCGCCGTACTTCGAGTACACCACCTTGTCACCGACGGCGACGTCGAGCGGGATGATCTCACCGGTCTGGTCGGCGCGCCGACCCGGGCCCACTGCCAGGACCTCGCCCTGCTGGGGCTTCTCCTTGGCGGTGTCAGGGATGACGAGGCCGGACGCGGTGGTCTCCTCGGACTCGCTCGGCCGAACGACGATCCTGTCGTCCAGGGGCTGCAGCTTCATGATCTTCGGGCCTCCTGTTGGCTCCATTGGCACTCTCACTACGTGAGTGCCAATGCTAGCACGATGCGTTGGCAAACGCAGCAGGAGAGTGCTAGCCCGCCAGCCGATCCGCCGCCGCCTCGAAACCCATCCCCGCGTCCACCCCAGTCCCCCACCCACTCGGGCCGTGGCGCATCAAACTGAAGTAGCCGGCAGCTCCGATCATTGCCGCGTTGTCGGTGCACATCGCCCTGCTCGGGAGGTACACAGGCAGGCCGGCGTCCTTTCCGGCACGCTGCGCTCGTGCCCTGAGCAGCGAATTCGCCGCCACGCCGCCCGCCAGGCACACCCCGCGGGCACCCACGTCCTCGGCCGCCCGGAACGCCTTGCTCACAAGCACGTCCACGACAGCTTCCTGGAACGAGGCAGCGACATCGGGTGTCGACACGTCCGGATGGGCCCGCACATGGTTCACGACGGCAGTTTTCAAGCCGGAGAACGAGAAGTCCAGGCTCCCGTCGAGCCAGGCCCGAGGGAAACTGACGGCCCTGGGATCGCCCTCGCCAGCCACTCGGTCGATCGCCGGGCCTCCCGGGTACCCCAAGTCGAGGTAGCGGGCGACCTTGTCGAACGCTTCGCCGGTGGCGTCGTCCCTCGTCCGCCCCAGCACGCGGTAGCTGCCGGGGCCTTCCATCTCGATGAGCATCGTGTGCCCACCTGAGACGAGGAGCACGACGACCGGCAACTCAAGATCCGGCTTCTCGAGGAGGCAAGCGTAGAGGTGCCCCTCAAGGTGGTTCACTCCGACGAAGGGAACGCCCCAGGCCATGGCGAGGGATTTCGCCACACTCGTGCCCACGAGCAGAGATCCGACGAGCCCCGGTCCGATCGTGGCGGCAACTGCTCTGACGGCAGGTCCCTCTGGGACGGCCGCGCCCGCAGTGAGCGGCCGGCCGCGCCGATCGAGGCCGGCCGCTTCGAGCGCCTCGGTGACGATCGGCACGATCAGCTCGACGTGCGCCCGGCTCGCCAGCTCCGGCACGACACCTCCGTAGCGGGCGTGGAGATCGACCTGACTGGACACGACCGAGGAGATCACGGTGCAGCCGTCGTCGACGACGGCGGCTGCGGTTTCGTCGCAGGACGTCTCGATTGCGAGCACCCGGAACGGGCTCGGGCCAACAGTCATGCAGGGGCTGCCGGCGGTTCAGAGGCGCCTGGGAGATCAGAGGCGCCTGGGAGAGCGGTCCGCAGATCCCCGAGGCGACCGGCGATGACGTCGAGGCGCCGGGCGTACTCGTCGCTCTGGATGTCGTGCGCCCACATCACGATGGCGTCCTCGTGCACCTCTGCGTAGTAGTTCTTCCGGATCCCGGCCGGCGCGAACCCGAACTCGTGGTACATCGCCTGGGCGCCTGTGTTCGTGACCCTCACTTCGAGTGTCAGGCTATTGGCACCGCGCTCGATCGCCGTGCGGGCCAGCGTGAGCAAGAGCAGCCTGCCCACCCCTCGGCGCTGCCACTCCGGGACCACGCCGATGGTGGTGACATGACCCTCGCCCACCGCCACCATCAAGCCGGCGTAGCCGATCACCTCACCGGCGTATCGTGCGACGTAGTACGCCCGAGTCCCCCCTTGAGCGATCTCGGACAGGTACAGCCCGAGCGACCACGGACTCGGGAACACCTGCTGCTCAATGGCGACGACGGCCTTCAGGTGGCGACGCTTCATCTCTACGATGTCGATACCGCCAGGCGTCGCGTCGGCACCTCGACGGTGCCCCACAGGGAACCGGAAACCCACCTAATCCCTCACCAGTCCGGGCGCGTCGTGCCGAGTCGACCAATTGATCCGGGTGTCCGCATCGCGGAGGTAGGCGGGGCGAACCTCGGCCGGGTCGAGCGCCCGGCCTCCCGCCCACCGAATGACTGCCTGCACGGCGAGCGACGCTACCGGCGGCGCAGCCAGCTCGGGGCCGGCGATGGTCACGCGGCCGGCATGCACATCTTGCCCGTCTGCCAGCACGGCTCGGTACCGGATCGCCCCATCGCCGGCGAGCACCACCTGCTCGGGCCCGGCTGCGTCGCCCAGATATCCGGCGAGCTTGGCCGCGAGCTCCGCCGGCGCCCCGTGGGCGGGCTGGCCGCCGCCCCCCGGCCCGGGCGGGAACGACCAGGCGACCTCACCGCGCCGCAGGTCCACCACGCCGATCACCGTCGCGCGTCTGTCAAGTCCGGCGGAGTCGCCCACGCCCGCCGCCGCGCATGCGGCGCGGAGGATCTCGAGGCTCGTCAACGCCACGATCGGGATTCCGAGCGCCATTGCATAGCCCTTGGCGGCCGCCACACCCACACGAATGCCCGTGAACAGCCCAGGTCCGATGTCCACTGCGATCGCATTGACATCGGCTAAGCCGACACCTGCTGCCGAGAGCACGGTCTCGACAGCAGGGTGCAGCGACTCGGCGTGGCGCCGCCTGGCCCGCACACTGAACGCGGCGACGGGGCCGTTCTCATCGGCGACGGCGACGCCGACCTCGATGGTTGCAGTCTCGATGGCAAGGATGTTCACGCCGCAACCCTTGCAACCGCGGCAGCGAGCGCTGCGACCCGGGCGGACCATGGGCCACGCGGCTCGAGACGCACGTCCCGCTCGTCCGGCATAGCGCCAGCCTCGATGTGGACGATGAGGGCGTCGCGGCCGAGAACGCCTTCAGCCGCTTCACCCCATTCGGCGACGACGACGGCTCCCCCCTCCAGCTCCTCGTCCAGGGCGAGATCGAGGATCTCGCCGACGGTGTCGAGCCGCCACAGATCCGCGTGGACGAGGGCGAGCCGGCCGGCGTAGGAGTGGCAGAGGGTGAACGTCGGGCTCGTGACGGCGCCCGAGTACCCCAGGCCTCGCGCCATGCCTTGCACGAACGTCGTCTTGCCAGCCCCGAGACCTCCGACGAGCAGGACGACGTCACCAGGAGCGAGCAGCTCGGCCACGGCCGCCCCGATCGCCTGCGTGCCCTCGGGGCTGAGGGTACGGGCCGAGATCACGCTGAGGCCGGTATCACGGTGCGCTGGCGGCGAGCAGCTGTTTGGCCCGTACGAGGTCAGCTCGCATCTGAGCGACCACGACGGGGCCTCCACGAAGCCCGTAGGACGGGTGGAACGTGGGCACGACCACCGCGCGGCCGTACGGGTAGCTCGTACCGCGGAGCCGTGTGACAGTCTCGGTCGTGGAGAGCAACGTGCGGGCGGCGAAGTTGCCGAGGGTCACGATCACCCGCGGAGCGACCTCCTCCACCTGAGCTTCGAGGTAGTGCCGGCACGCGTCCACCTCGGCGGGCAGCGGATCCCGGTTGCCCGGAGGCCGGCACTTCACCACGTTGCAGATGTAACAACCGGTACGGTCGAGCCCGAGCTCCTCGCCGATCAGGCGGTCCAGGAGCTTGCCCGATCTCCCGACGAACGGCTCGCCCTGGAGGTCCTCGTCATGCCCGGGCGCTTCGCCGACGAACATCAGGTCTGCCTGCGGGTTACCGGCTGAGAAGACGACCGTCGTCCGCCCCTTCGCCAGCGGGCAGGCGACACAGACGCGCGCATCGGCTTCGATCTCGGCAAGCGACGCCATGGCGGCGCATGCTACCGGCCTCGGCCAGCTCCCTTCGAGCCGGACATCGCCGCCTCCGGGGCGGACGCGAGCCGCTTGATGAGCCAGTCGAGCGCCTCGCGACGCTCGTACATCAACATGTGGCCCCCGCCGGGCCACACCACGACGTGTGCCCCTCCGAGGGTCTCGGCCAGCTGCCGTGCCAGGGCTGGCCGCGTGACGCGGTCCCGGTCTCCCACGACAACGGTGACCGGGATGCTCATCTCCTCGAACGCCGCCCGCTCGTCGAACGCCATCAACTCGGGGACGAGCCCGGCAAGCAGGCCAGGATCGGCCGCCCGCATCATCCTCAGCACCGCGTTGATCTGGGGCGCTGACGGCGCCACGCCGAAGCCCGCCCGGCAGAACGCCCGGCCGATCTCGCCCTCCGGCAACCCGGCCCGGCCGGAGCGAGCCACGACCCCGCCGGCGGCGACGGCGGCACGACCGGCCAGCGTGCCGAGCCGGTTCCACGGAGCGACGTTGGGGACGACGCCGGCGGCAGTCGACAGCAGCATCACGGACGCCACCCGCTCGGCGACGAGCTGAGGGTATTGCCTCGCGAAGCGAAGCACGGTCATCCCACCCAGCGAGTGGCCGACCAGCAGCGCCGGTCGGAGGTCGAGGCTCATCAGCACGTGAACGAGATCGTCGACCATCGCCTTGATGGTCATCCCATCCGATCCGGGCCGGGACTCGCCGTGGCCGCGAAGATCGAGTGCCACGAGGCGGAACCGGTCAGTCAAATCCCGGAACTGGTACGCCCACACTCCCGCCGAGAGCCCCGCGCCATGCAAGAGGACGATCTCGGGGCCGTTCCCACGCTCGACCACGTGCACCCGACCGCCGTCTCGCACGTCGACATAGTGGTGGACCACGTCCCCTGGCAGTTCCAACTCGTCGCCCTGAGCCGGCCGCTTAGCGTCAGTAGGCCCCTGCGGCAACGGGTGCGCCAGTGAGCGGAGCCCACGCTCGACCGCGCGGCGGCGGAACAGCCGGTTGGCGGCGTACCCGGCTGCGCCGGCGGCAGCAGCGGCCGCAGCACCCGCAACTACCCGGCGGACCGTTACGACTCCCCACCCACGCCGGCTGCGCTGCCCATCCGCCGCGCCCGCCGGGCTCGGGCTCACGCCAACGCCTCCGTCCCAGCAACTGGCCCTCCGAGGAGGCTCCGGTCAGCGGGGATCGTCATTGGTCGGTACACCCTCGGGACGCGAGGACCGATCCGCGTGACGATCTCATACGAGATCGTCCCCAACGACTGGGCCCAGTCCTCGGCCGTCAGGCGCTCGCCGCCCTGCCGGCCGATCAACACGACCTCGTCGCCCGGTCTCACCGATTCGTCGTCGCCGCAGTCCACCAGGATCTGGTCCATCGTCACCGAACCGGCGAGCCGCCGGCGGCGGCCGTTCACGAGCACCTCTCCGCCCCCAGTGAAGTACGCCCGGGGGATGCCGTCCGCGTAGCCGAGCGGGACCGTCGCTACGAGGGACCGGGCGGGCAGCGACAGCTTGAGCCCGTAGCTGACCCGCTCCCCTGCCTCGAGCTCGCGCACGAAGCTGACCCGGGCGATCCACGACAACGCCGGCCGCAGGCCGTCGGTCGGGCCCCAACCCGCATCACGGATCGCGGTGTCCACCGTGCTCGCCACGGCCAGGCTCGGCGCGTAGCCGTACACGCTGATCCCGCAGCGCACCACATCGAGACGCGCGCTCGGCCAACACAGCGCGCCGGCCGAGTTGGCCGCGTGGACCCGGAGTGGTTGTGGCAGCCCGGCCGTCACCAGCGACTGCCTGGCGGCGTCAAAACGACCCAGCTGCTCCCCGGTAAAGCCGTTGTCCGGCTCGTCCGCGACCGCGAGATGTGTCCAGAGGCCGACGAACTCGAGCTCCGGCCGCGCCGCCAACGAGGCCACGAGTTGCGGCAGCAGGGTGGGGTCGGCGCCGACTCGGTGCATGCCGGTGTCAACCTTGATCTCCACTGGCACCCGAGGTACCCGAGGCACCCGAGGCACCCGAGGCCCGGCGCTGTCTTTGATCGGTGCCGTCGGCGTACGCCCGAGAGCCACCTGCGCCGCCTCGGCCGCCAGCGCGATCCCGTCGGCCGTGTACAACGTCGGAGTGAGGCGATAGCCGAACACCTCGGCCATGGCGTCACTGCCGGGCTCGGACAGCACGAGGATGGGCGCGTCGATACCAGCGTCGCGCAGCTCGACACCCTCGTCGACGATGGCGACGGCAAGCTCGCTCGCACCTCCGGCCAGCGCCGCGTGAGCGACGCCGACCGCGCCGTGCCCGTACGCATCCGCCTTCACGACGGCGCAGAGCCGGGAGGGTGCGACAATCGATCGCAGCACTGCGGAGTTGTGCCGGATCGCCTCGAGATCGACCTCTGCCCAGGCCGGGCGGCGAGCGCCTTCAGCCATGGGGCATCGGCCCGGTGCCCCGCCGCGGTCCACGCTCGCCGGCCCTGGCCTCACGTTCGACGGCAGCACGCGACAGCACGTCGGCCACGAGCTCGGGCAGATCCTCGGCTACGAGACCCTCGGCGTGACCGAGCCCGGCCGCCCGGCCGTGGACGTGCGCGGCGAGCGCTGCTGCGGCCTGCACCTCGACGCCGCGGGCGAGCAACGCCCCGATGACGCCAGACAGCACATCACCCGATCCGGCGGTCGCCAGTCGGGAAGAGCCCGCCGCCGCCAGCAGGACGGCTCCGTCCGGGGCGGCCACGATGGTCGTTGATCCCTTCAACAACACGACAGCACCGAGCACCTCGGACAAGCGCCGGACCGATCCGACGCGGTCGGTGCCAGGCGGCTCACCGGTCAGCCGGGCGAACTCGCCGTCGTGCGGGGTCAGCACGACCGGCGCTCCTTGGCGGGCGGCGATCACCCCGGCCGCTCGCGAGACGTCGCCGAGGGCACCGAGGCCATCTGCGTCGATCACCGTCGGGATCCGGGCGGCGGCCACGAGCCGCCGCACCGATTCCGCCGTCGCGTCGCCTGTGCCGAGCCCGGGCCCGATGACGAGGGCGCCGAACCGGTGCAACTCGTCGAGGACGGCCACATCGAAACCCTCCGATGGCAAGCTGCGGGCGACCGCCGAGCTGGTGGGCAGTCCCGCCGGGTCGGCGCCCGGTATCCCGAGGCGGACCATGCCGGCGCCACTCCGCCCGGCGCCCGCAGCGACGAACACCGGCGCTCCGTGCATCCCCGGCGAACCGGCCACCACCATCACCGCCGAGGCCCATTTGTGGGTCGAGTGCTCCCGGCTGGGCAGCATCTCCACGACGTCGTCATCGGCGATCAGGTGCATCGACCGATGGGCTTCCGCCACGGGCAGGCCAATCGGCCGGACCTCGACTCGGCCTGCGAGCTCAGGCCCGGACCCGAGCAACAGGCCCGGTTTCCAAGCGCCGAAGGTGACGGTACGGATCGCCCGCACCGCACCGCGGCCCGCCACGCCCAGCTCCGCGCTCAAGCCCGTCGGGATGTCAACAGCGAGCACGGGCGCTCCACCCGGGTCCGGCGCGTTGTAGTCCCCTCGAAAACCCGTCCCGTAGGCGGCGTCGATCACCAGATCCACCGCAGACCGCGGTTCGAGCGCCTCCCCCGGCGCCGTGATGACGACCCGGGCGCCACGCCGGGTGAGCAGCTGGGCGGCGAACCGGCCATCGTTGCCGTTGTTGCCCCGGCCGGCAACGACGGCGATGCTCCTACCGTAGGCGCCGCCGAGCATCGACATCGCCTCCGTGGCGACGGCAGTCCCGGCTCGAGCGATGAGCGCCGAGAGCCCGGTGCCACGTTGAGCCGCCTCGTCGACAGCACGCATCTCGGCAACGGTCAGCACGGGCTCCATCGGGCTTGCGTCGCGAGGTCAGTCGGCCACCACAATGGCGGTGGCGAGCGTGGAGGTATGTGAGAGTGAGACGTGCCAGTTCGTGACCCCGAGCGCACCGGCTCGCTCGGCCGCTCGCCCTCCGATTGACAGGCGCGGCGCCCCATCGGGGTTCGCCAACACTTCGATGTCGGCGAAGTCGACGCCACCGATCCCCGTGGACAGCGCCTTCATGGCTGCTTCCTTCGCAGCGAAACGCGCCGCCAGCGTCGGCACCGGATCACTCCGCCCGCTGGCGAGCGCCCGCTCTGCCCCGGAGAACAGCCGCTCGGCCATCTGCGGGCGGCGTTGTAGGACATCCCGAAACCGGTCGATCTCGACAGCGTCGATCCCGACGCCGATCACCGGGCTCACTCGACAGTGACGACTTTGGCAAGATTGCGGGGCCGATCCACGTCATTGCCCCGTGCCCGTGCGATCCCGTACGCCAGCACCTGCAACGGGACTACCAACACCGCCGCTGCCACCATTTCGTCGACGGCGGGAACCTCGAGCACGATGTCGGCCAGCGCGGCAGCCTCTTCGTCACCCTCGTCGCACAGCGCCACGACCGTGGCCCCTCGTGCACGGACCTCCTCGACGTTGGCGAGCAGCTTCTCGAATAGCGCTCCTCGGTTCGCCACGACGACGACGACGGCCCGGCGATCGATCAATGAGATGGGGCCGTGCTTCATCTCGCCCGCCGGGTATCCCTCTGCCCGCACGTACGCGAGCTCCTTCAGCTTGAGCGCGCCCTCAAGCGCGACCGGGTACCCGTGGCCGCGGCCGAGGAAGAACACGTCATTCACGTCGGCAAGTTGTTCGGCGGTGGCTCGGTACTCGTCGAAGCGCGCCACCGCTCGCTCGACGAGCCCGGGGATCGAGGCGATCCGAGCGCCGATGGCCGCCGCCTCCTCCGGATCGAGCTGCTGGCGGATCGAAGCCAGGTGGAGCGCGAACACCTGGAGCAGCACGATCTGAGCCGTGTGGCACTTCGTGGAGGCGACACCGATCTCGGGGCCGGCATGTGTGTAGAGCACCCCGTCGGCCTCGCGGGCCATCAAAGAGTCGACGACATTCGTCAGCACCATCGTGCGGGCTCCGCGCCGTTTGGCTTCTCGCAGCGCATGGAAGGTATCGACGGTCTCGCCGGACTGGCTGATGGCGAGCACCAGCGTCGAGGCATCGATGACCGGGTCCCGGTAGCGGAACTCGCTGGCGATCTCCACGGTGCAGGGCACTTTCGCCCAGGATTCGATCGCCGCCCGCCCGACGAGGCCGGCGTGATAGCTCGACCCGCAGGCGATGATGACGATCCGGCCGATCGAAGCAAGGTCGGCCGACGGAATCTCGAGCTCTTCGAGCTCGGTGGTCCCCTCGGGGAGGATTCGGCCGATGAGGGTGTCCGCCAGAGCCCGGGGTTGCTCGTGGATCTCCTTCGACATGAAATCCTCAAAACCCTCTCGCAGCGCCGCCCGCACACCCCAGGACACCCTCAAGGGCTTTGGTTCGACGGTATTACCCGAGGCGTCGACGACATCGATGCTGCCGGGGCGGACCTCAGCAACCTCGTCGTCGCCGAGCGCATACAGCTCCCGCGTGGTGCTCAGCACAGCCGAGATATCAGACGCCACCAGTCCGAGCGAATCGGTGCGCCCGACGATGAGCGGTGAGGATCGGCGCGTGGCAACGAGGACCTCGGGCTCGTCGGCGGACATGAACGCGAGGGCGTAATCCCCGCGCAACACGCTCACGCAGCGCTGTACTGCCTCGAACAAGGTCGCCCCGGAGGCCAGCTCGACCTCGACCAGGTGGGCGATCACTTCGGAGTCGGTCTCGGACGTGCGCGTATGACCTTGCGCATCGAGCTTGGCGGCGATCTCCCGGTGGTTCTCGATGATGCCGTTGTGGACCACGGCGACGCGCCCGGTGCAGTCGACGTGTGGGTGGGCGTTGTGCTCGGTCGGCGCTCCGTGAGTCGCCCAGCGGGTGTGCCCGATCCCGGCCCGCGCGGCGGGAGCTTCCGGGACAAGCCGCTCCAGCTCGGCGATGGACTCGCCCCGGATCGCTGAACGGCGCCGCCAGAGTGACGAATCGGCGACAAGGGCCACGCCGGCGGAGTCGTACCCCCGGTACTCGAGCAGCGTCAGGCCGTCGAGGATCAAGCGGAGTGGATCATCCGAACCGGTAACGCCGATGATTCCGCACATGCGGCAAGGCTACTTGTGCAGCGCCTCGCTCCGGTGCGCCCTGGCCCCGCGGCCCCGGCCCCAGGCACCGATGCTCAGGCGAGCTCGCGGGCCACGACCGCCGCCAGGCGCTGCACGTGCCGCTCGACCTCCTCGGCCGTCGTCGCCTCGACCATCACGCGCACGGTCGGCTCAGTCCCGCTCGGGCGCAGCACGACGCGGCCCGTCTCGCCGAGCTCGGCCTCGACAGCGGTGACAGCGTCCCACACCGCCGAGGCCGACTCGAGCCTCGACCGATCGCGGACGGGGATGCTGACCATCCGTTGGGGCAGCCGCTGCATGGCAGAGGTCGCCAGATCGAAGAGCGAAACGCCCGTTCGGGCCAGCAGGTCCAACAGCTTCAGCGCAGTCAGCATCCCGTCACCGGTGGCGGCGTGCTCCCGGAAGATGAGATGGCCGGACTGCTCCCCACCGAAGACGTAGCCACCACTCTCGAGAGCGTCGGCGACGTGGCGATCACCAACTGGGGTCTCGATGACCGAGACGCCGTGGGCGGCCAGCGCCAAGCGCAGCCCGAGGTTCGAGAGCACCGTCACGACGACGTGGTCGCCCCTGAGGCACCCTCGGTCGTGCAGATCCGTGGCAAACATCGCGATGAGCTGGTCGCCGTCGATGATGTTGCCCAGGTGGTCGACCGCCAGCATCCGGTCGGCGTCGCCGTCGAATGCGATCCCGAGCGCTGCGCCCGCCTGACGGACTTCCGAGACGAGCGAGCCGAGGTGCGTCGACCCGCATCCGGCGTTGATGTTCATTCCATCGGGTGAGGCCGAGATCACGACGTGGTCGATGCCGAGCCGCTCGAGCACTCGGTGCGCCACCACGCTTGCCGAGCCGTTTGCGCAGTCGGCGACGATCCTGCCCCCGAAGTTGCCGGCGCCCGAGACGGCGCCAATGAGGTAAGCGACGTAGCCGTCGATCGCCTCCGGGGCGACCGAGATCGTACCGACCCCGGTCTTCGCACCGGCGCTGTCAGCGTTGGCGGGCGCCACGCCGGTGAGCCGCCCGAGCTCGTCCTGGACGGCCGACTCGTCGTCCATCGACAACTTCGTCCCTCCCGCTCCGAACAGCTTGATGCCATTGTCCGCGAACGGGTTGTGGGAGGCCGAGATCATCGCGGCCGGCGCGCCGCGGTCCGCCGCCAGCCACGCGAGTCCCGGCGTCGGGATCACACCGGCGTCGACGACATCGCGGCCCTCGGAGGCAAGGCCGGCGGCCAGGGCGTCGAGCAGCATGGGCCCCGAGCGCCGGGTGTCACGCCCGAGGAGCCAGGGCGCGCCCGGCAAGCAGCGTGCGGCGGCGCGTCCGAGGGCGAGCGCGAGCTCCGGGGTTATCTCCGTGTTCGCGACCCCACGGATGCCGTCGGTGCCAAATCGCAGCACCCCGGCAACCTCAGCGCTTGGAGTACTGAGGCGCCTTGCGGGCCTTCTTCAGGCCGTACTTCTTGCTCTCCTTCTCACGGGCGTCCCGGGTCAGCATGCCGGCCTTCTTGAGGCCCGGCCGCAGCTCCGGATCGAGCTCGATGAGTGCTCGCGCGATGCCCAGACGGAGCGCGCCTGCCTGCCCCGACAGCCCGCCGCCGTCGATGGTGACATCGACGTCGTACTCCTCGGCTTTACCGGTGAGCCGGAGCGGCTCGGACGCGAGCATCCGCGAGGTCGCCGAGGGGAAATAGTCCTCGAACCCGCGCTTGTTGATCGTGATCGCACCCTGACCGGGGCGGAAGCGCACGCGCGCCACCGCTCGCTTGCGGCGCCCGGTCGCTTGGACGAGCGGCTTTGGCATCAGCGGGTGAACCTCTCCTTCGGATCGCGGTTGGAAGAGACGCCAGCAGAGCCGACGCCAGCAGAGCCGTCGCCAGCAGAGCCGTCGCCAGCAGAGCCGTCGCCAGCAGAGCCGTCGCCAGCAGAGCCGTCGCCAGCAGAGCCGTGACGGAGCGTCACGAAGCCCGCCGTGCGCTCGACGGCAGCTCGAGTGGCTGCGGCATCTGGGCGGTGTGCGGGTGCTCGGAACCTGCGTACACCTTGAGTTTCGACAGCATCTTCCGGCCGAGCGTGCCCTTCGGCAACATGCCGCGGACGGCGGAGCGGACCAGCTCCTCCGGCTTGTCCCGCAGCAGGTCACCGAAGCTCGTCGCCCGCAGGCTGCCGGGGTAGCCGCTGTGGCGGTAGGAGAACGACTGATCGCCCTTGTTCGCCGTCAGCACCACCTTGGAGGCGTTCACCACGATCACGTGGTCGCCCGCGTCGAGGTGGGGAGCGAAGATTGGACGGTGCTTGCCCCGGAGGATTCGGGCGACTTCCGTCGCGACACGGCCAAGCACCAGGTCCTCAGCGTCGACGACGTACCAGACGCGCTGGATCTCGCTCGGTTTGGTGGAATACGTACGCACAATCGTCCTTGTGGGCTTGCTCGTCGGGACGGCTCGCGGCTGCGAGCTGCCTGCGGCTCGGCAGGCATCGAGAGCCCGGAGGCTGACGCTGCCAAGAACCGGGGCGCGCATGCGATCAGCGGCGCGCGCCGTTCACACCAGGATAGGCGCGACAACGGCCTCAGGCAACCGGCGCCGCGCTGAGAGAGCCCGCCCTGCTGGCCTCCACAGTGGGCGGTCGCCACACAGCTCCGGGGACCATCTCGTCGGGGTATCGCACGGACATGAGGCACAGGCCTTCCGGGGGCGCCAGGCGCGAGCCTCGTGACCGATCCCCGGAGCGGAGGATCTCGAGGATCGAGGCCGCCGTGAGCCGGCCTTCGCCAACCGACACGAGGGCACCGACCACTGATCGGACCATCTGATGGCAGAACGCGTTCGCCTCGATCTCGATCGCGAGCAGCCCGGTCGAGGAGTCCACTCGCAGGCTCGAGTCGGTGATCCGCCGGACCATCGACGCCCCGTCGGGTGGGCGCCGGCAGAACGCAGCAAAGTCGTGCTCACCGAGCAGGGCGTCGGCGCCGATGCGCATGGCCGCCACGTCGAGCTCACCGGGGACGTGCCAGGTCATGTGGCGAAGCAACGGATCCGGCGCAGGCGACCGCAGCACGAGGTAGCGGTACCGCCTGGACAGGGCCGAGTGCCGGGCGTCGAAACCCTCCGGCGCTCGGCGCACGTCGAGCACCGCGATCTCCGGGCCGACCTGGTGGGAGAGGGAGCGCGCCAGCCGGCCGGCGTCCGGGTACGAGCCCCAGAAGGACTCGGCCACGTCCGCGTGGACCACTTGGCCGGCCGCGTGCACGCCCGAGTCGGTCCGCCCGGCACACCTCAAGGTGACGGCGTGGCCCGCCACTCGCCCGATCGCCTCGGCGAGCTTGCCCGCGACGGTGAGCTGACCCGGCTGGAAGGCGAAGCCGTGGAACGGGCCGCCGTCGTAAGCGACGAGGAGCATGACGCGACAAAGCGGCCCGGTAGGGGCCGCTTTGGGAACTGCGGGCGACGGTGCGGGCTCCGGCACGGCTTCGGGCTCGGCTGGAACCTCGCCGGCTCCGGGCACTGCCGTAGGGGCAGTGACGACCTCGGGGTCGAACAGCCTCACACGAACTCGACGCGCGCCATCGGGGCATTGTCCCCTGGACGCGGGCCGAGCTTCAGGATTCGCAGGTACCCACCGGAACGGTCCTCGTACCGCGGGGCGATCTCGTGGAACAGCCGGTTGGCACAGTCCTCGTCCCGCATGAACGCGATCACCTGGCGGTAGTTGTGGAGATCGCCCTTCTTCGCTTTCGTGATGAGTTTCTCGGCCACCGGGCGCAGTGCCTTGGCCTTCGCCTCGGTGGTGACGATGTGCTCCGCCGCCACGAGCGACGCGACAAGGTTGCCCATCATCGCCTTCTGGTGAGCGGCGTCACCGCCGAAGCGACGGGACTTACGAGGTGCTCCCGGCACTCAACTCACCCCCTCGCGCAAAGCGAGGCCACGCTCGTCGAGGCGCACCAGCACCTCGTCGAGCGACTTCTGGCCGAAGTTCGTGATCGACAGGAGCTCGTCGGGTGTGCGCTGGATGAGCTCGCCCACAGTGTTGATCTGGGCACGCTTCAGGCAGTTGCGAGGACGCTCGGACAAGTCGAGATCCTCGATCGGCAGGTCGAGGTCCGGGGACCCGGTGGTGGCTGAGCCCACCTCACCGAGCTCGAGCCCGTGACCCTCGTCTGCCAGCTCGGCGACGAGCGAGAGCAGGCCGCGAAGAGTCTGGCCAGCGGAGGCCAGCGCCTCGCGGGGGCTGATCGAGCCGTCCGTCTCGATGTCGAGCACGAGACGGTCGTAGTCGGTGGACACCTCGACACGGGTCGGCTCGACGTCGAAGGCCACGCGGCGGACCGGCGAGTAGATCGCGTCGACGGGGATGATCCCGATGGTCGACGAGGTCTGCTTACGCTCGGCGGCGGCGTAGCCCTTGCCGCGCTCGACCGTCACGTCCATGGCGAGGCGGCCCTTCGCGTTCACCGTGGCGAGGTGGAGCTCAGGGTTGAGCACCTCGACATCGGAGCTGAGCTTCAGGTCGGCACCCGTCACGTCGGCCGGGCCCTTCACGTCGAGGCGCATCGTCACGGGCTCGTCGGACTCGCTACGGAGCACGAGGTCCTTCAGGTTCAAGATGATGTCGCTGACGTCCTCCTTCACGCCGTTCAGGTACGTGAACTCGTGCAGGGCGTCGTCGAAACGAACCTGAGTGACCGCGGCGCCGGGGATCGACGACAGCAACGTCCGGCGCAGCGAGGCGCCGAGCGTCCGGCCGAAGCCCGGGTCGAGCGGCCCGATGGCAAAACGCTGCCGGAGTTGGTCGGACTCGCCGAGCGCCTCGACGGTCGGTCGCTGAATGATGAGCATGGGGGTACTGACTCCTTAGCCGTCTGTTGCTACTTCGAGTAGAGCTCGACGATGAGCTGCTCTCGAACCTGAGTGTCGATCTGCTCGCGGACGGGGACCGCGAGGACGCGGACGGAGTTACCCCCGTCGCCGACCTCGAGCCACGCGGGTGGCCTGCGGTCGAGCACGTCCTGGTTGTGACGGATGACGATGAACTCCCGTGCCTTGGGGCTGAGTTGGATCACGTCGCCCTGGCGAACGCGATAGCTCGGGATCGTGACCCGCTTGCCGTTCACCTGCACGTGCCCGTGCCGGGCGAACTGGCGGGCCTGATTCCGGCTGGCGCCCCAGCCGGCGCGGAACACGATGTTGTCGAGGCGCAGCTCGAGCATCCTGAGGAGGTTCTCGCCGGTAATGCCGCCTTGGCGGTTCGCTTCCTCGTAGGTGTTGGCGAACTGCTGCTCGAGCACGCCGTAGATACGCCGCGTCTTCTGCTTCTCGCGGAGCTGGGTGTTGTACTCAGAGCCCTGGCGCAAGCGATCGCGCCCGTGCTCGCCAGGCGGGTTGGGCCGGCGCTCGACGGGGCAGCGCATCGTGTCGCACTTGGCGCCCTTCAGGTACAGCTTGGTCTTGTCCCGCCGGCAAAGCCGGCATACCGGACCGGTGTAACGGGCCATGGGTGTCTTGACTCCTCGGTCTCGGTGCCTTAGACGCGACGCCGCTTCTTGGGGCGGCAACCGTTGTGTGGAATGGGGGTGACGTCCTTGATGCCGACGACCTCGATGCCGACGCTCGCGAGCGATCTGATGGCGGTCTCTCGGCCCGAGCCGGGCCCGCGGACGAGCACGTCGACGCGGCGCACGCCGTGCTCCATGGCACGCTTCGCGCACTGCTCGGCGGCCATCTGCGCCGCGAACGGCGTCGACTTGCGGGAGCCCTTGAACCCGACGTTGCCGGCCGAGGCCCAGGAGATGACATTGCCCTCCTGGTCGCTGATCGACACGATCGTGTTGTTGAAGGAGCTCTTGATATGGGCAACCCCGTACGAGATGTTCTTGCGCTCGCGGCGCCTCGGCCTGCGGCCGCCAGGCTTCGTGGTCTTGGCCATCAGTGCTTACGTACCTTCTTCTTCCCGGCGACGGTCTTCTTCGGTCCCTTGCGAGTGCGGGCGTTGGTGTGCGTCCGCTGACCGTGGACCGGAAGCCCACGGCGGTGGCGGATGCCCTGGTAGCACCCGATCTCCATCTTGCGCTTGATGTCTTGGGCGACGTCGCGGCGGAGGTCACCTTCGACTTTCAGCGTCGAGTCGATGTGACCACGCAGCCGGGCGACCTCTTCGTCGGTCAGGTCCCGGACCCGCGTGCTCGGATCGATCTCGGTGGCTGTGCACACGTGCTGGGCCGTGGTACGACCGATGCCGTAGATGTACGTGAGCGAGATCTCGAGCCGCTTCTCGCGGGGGATGTCGACGCCGGAAATTCGAGCCATCGATCAGCCCTGCCGCTGCTTGTGGCGCGGGTTGTCGCAAATGACCATGACGCGCCCGTGGCGTCGGATCACCTTGCACTTTTCACACATCGCTTTGACGCTCGGTCGAACCTTCACCCTTGTCGTCCCTTGTCCCAGGTAGCTGCCGCTTGTACCGCTCGTTCCACACCTGCTGCACTGCGTCCGGCAGCCGGGCGCAGTGCGCCAGGCTCCGTCATCTCTTGGAATCATGGGCACCCCGGTCGTAGCGACGGGGGCCTCCGATTCCGACTGCTTGTACCGGCCGACTGCTCGTACCGGCCCGACTGACTACCTACTTGTACCGGTAGGTGATCCGGCCCCTGGCGAGGTCGTAGGGCGTGATCTCCACCTGCACCCGATCGCCCGGGAGGATCCGGATGCGGTGCATCCGCATCTTGCCTGAGCTGTGTGCGAGCACCTTGTGCCCGTTCTCCAACTCGACTCGGAACATCGCGTTCGGCAGCGGTTCCACGACCGTACCTTCGAGCACGATCGCATCCTCTTTAGGCTTGGGCAGGAGATCCTCCGGATCCTCGGTAGTAGATTCGGCGCGACGAACACCCCTCAACGAGAGGTCGCCGCAAGACCGTCAGCAGCCGCGCGAACACGACCGCCGTTAGGCACCCGCAAGCATAGCCGCCTCAGGGGAGGGTGAACACCTCCGGCCCATCCTCCGTCACGGCGATCGTGTGCTCGAAGTGCGCGGACAGGCTCCCGTCGGCCGTGACGACGCTCCAGCCGTCGGAGAGCTCGACCGTGTCGGGCCCTCCGGCGTTCACCATCGGCTCGATGGCGAAGACGTTCCCGACTTTGATCCTCGGCCCCGGCGTGCCCGGCCAGTAGTTCGGGACCTGGGGCTCCTCGTGCATCTTCGTGCCGATGGCGTGCCCGACGTAGTTCCGGACGACCGAGTAACCGGCCGCTTCGGCGACCTGCTGCACCGCTCGCCCGACCTCGTTGAGGCGGTTGCCGTCGTACAGCTGCTCGATGCCGCTCCACAGGCTCGCCTCGGTGACCTCGAGCAGCCGGCGAGTCGCCGGGGAGATCTCGCCCACCGGGGCCGTGTAGGCGGCGTCGCCGTGGTAGCCCTCAACGATGGCGCCGCAGTCCACCGAGATGATGTCGCCCTCCGTAAGGACGTAGTCGCCGGGTATCCCGTGCACGATCATGTCGTTCGGCGACGTGCACACCGTCGCCGGAAAGCCGTGGTAGTTGAGGAAATTCGATCGGGCACCGCGCCGCTCGAGCACCTCGCGCGAGACCCTGTCGATCTCGCGGGTGATCACGCCGGGACGGATCACGGCCCGGGTCTTCTCGTGGATCTCGGCCACGACCTTGCCCGCCTTGCGCATCTTCGCCAGCTCGTCAGCGGTCCGTCTCATCGGAGATCCAAGTCCTTCAGCTGATCCTGGCTCGAGTCGCCGGACAGACCGCCAGCCGGCACCGGAGTCGGCGGGAGCGGCACCCCGAACCCGCCGTGGGCCGATCGGTGATCGTCGACGGCCGCGACCACCCGGTCCGACACGGCGTCAGGGCTCCCGACTCCGGAGATGGAGACGAGCTTGCCCGTGCGGCGATACCAGGCGATGAGGGGTTGAGTCTCCCGTTCGTACAGGTCGAGGCGCCGGTGGATCGCAGCCTCCGTGTCGTCCTCGCGGTGGATGACCTCGCCGTTACAGACGTCGCAGATCCACAGCACCCTCGGCGGCGACGTGGTGGAGTAGATGGTCTGGCAGTCCTCGCAGACCCGCCGGCTGGCGAGGCGGCGCAGCACGAGGGGCGTCGGGACGACGATGTTGATCGCCAGGTCCAAGCTCGCCGGAGCCAGGAGGTCGTCCAGGCCTTCGGCCTGCGTCGTTGTGCGGGGGAAGCCGTCCAGCACAAAACCCCTAGTCCGAGTGTCGTCCTGGTCGAGGCGCCCACCGACCATCTTCAGCACGATCTGGTCGGGGATGAGCTCGCCCGCGTCCATGTAGCGCCGAGCCTCGAGACCGAGCTCGGTCCCTCCCTTGATCTCACCTCTCAGCATGTCGCCGGTCGAAATGTGGGGGACGATGTAGTGGTGCGACAGGCGCACGCACTGTGTCCCTTTTCCAGCCCCCTGCTTCCCGAGGACGACTAGCCTTCCGCCTGGTACCACCTACTGCAGGAAGCCCTCGTAGTTGCGCATCATCAGCTGGCTGTCGATCTGTTTCATCGTCTCGAGGGCGACTCCGGTGGCGATCAGCAACGTCGTCCCGAAGAACGGGATGTCGCTTATGTTCCACTGGGCGAGGATCACCGATGGTGCCAGCGCGACAAGTGCCAGGAACAAGCTACCTGGCAGGGTGAGCCGGTTGAGGATGCGGTTGAGGTACCGCTCGGTCGGGGGCCCGGGCCGGAAGCCTGGGATGTACCCGCCTTGCTTCTTGATCTGGTCGGCCTGCTGGTAGGGATCGAACGTCACGTGCACGTAGAAGAACGTGAAGATGACGATGAACAACCCGTACACGATCAGGTAGACGCCGTCGGTCGGGTTCAACAGGTTGCCCTTGACCCAGTTCCGGTACGTCGCCCACGGCACGACGTTCGAGATGAGAACGGGGATGTACAAGAGGGAGCTGGCGAAGATGATCGGGATGACGCCAGCCTGGTTCACCTTCATCGGGATGTAGGTGCTCTGGCCGCCGTACATCCGGCGGCCCTGGAGACGTTTGGCGAACGTCACTGGAATGCGCCGCTGGCCTTGTTCCATGAAAACGATCGCGACGAGCAGCCCGATGCAGATGGCCAGGATGATCCCGAGGAAGACCCAGCCCTTGTCGTTCTTGATGCGCTGGCCGTAGATGGGGATGGCACTGATCACGTTCGAGAAGATGAGGATCGACATTCCGTTGCCGATCCCTCGCTGGGTGATGAGCTCACCAAGCCACATCACGAACGCCGTGCCGGCGGTGAGGATCAGGATCATGAAGATGATCCGCGGAGCCGTGAAGTCGGGGATCAGGTCCGTGTTGGTGGTGACGCCTTGGAACAGCGTGCCCGAGTGGAACAGGAAGACGAGCCCGGACGACTGCATCAGGGCGAGCGAGATCGTGAGGTACCGGGTCGCCTGCGTCAGCTTCTTTTGGCCGACGGCCCCCTGCTCACGCCACTGCTCGAACTTCGGTATGACACCGGTCAAGAGCTGGATGATGATCGACGACGTGATGTACGGCATGATCCCGAGGCCGAGCACGGCGGCACGCGATAGGCCGGTCCCGGCGAACAGGCTGAGGTAGCCGAGAATCCCGGTCGAGCTCCCGGCACTGGAGATCGCCCGGATCCGGGCGAAGTCCACTCCCGGCACCGGGATGTTGATGCCGACCTGGTAGATCGCGATCACAACAACCGTGAACAGGATCTTGTTCCGCAGGTCTGCGACCCTCACCAAATTGCGCAGGCTCGCGAGCATGCATTCTCCTCATGCGTCGCCCCAAGGGGCGGTGTCGTTAGTGACTCGAAGTGCCCTTCGGCGCTCCGGAAACCCTAGCGGTTGGCGAGTGCGTTGCCCCTGGCAGGTGGCCGCCGGTCGCCGAACGGCTTTGCCACGACCGTGACGCTGCCGCCGGCCGCCTCGATGGCCGAACGCGCCGTCTCGGAGAAGGCGTGCGCGGAGACCCGCACCGCCCGGTGGAGCTCACCGCCGCCGAGGACCTTGACCAGACCCTTGTGGTGGACGATGCCGGCGGTCTTCAGGCTCTCCGGCGTCACCTCGGTGTCGTCTAGCGCGTCGAGCTGGTCGAGGTTCACGACGTTGTACTCGATCCGGAACGGGTTCTGAAAGCCGCGCAGCTTCGGGATCCGCTGGGTGAGCGGCAGCTGGCCACCTTCAAAACCAGGCTTCACGGTGTCGCGAGCCTTCGCTCCCTTGGTGCCGCGGCCTGCGGTCTTGCCACCCTTGCCGGCGATGCCTCGGGCGACGCGGCGCTTGGACTTGTGCGCCCCGGGGGCCGGAGCGAGATCGTGAACTTTCATGACTTCAATCCTCTCCGGCGGAGCTGCTCGGCACCCCCACCTCGGTGACCTCCACGAGGTGAGGGACGCGGGCGATCATGCCGCGGATCTCGGGCCGGTCGGGCAAGACGTTCGACTTGCCAATTCGCCCGAGCCCGAGGGCACGAAGAGTTCCGCGGTGCTTCGGCTTGGTGCCGATGGCCGAGCGGACCTGGGTGACGATGAGATCGGCCATGTCAGCCCTCCACCGCTGCGGCCGCGCGGCCGAGCCGGCGGCGCTCCTCGTAGGCGCGCAGCACGCCTGCCGGGGTCACCTCTTCGGGCGTCTTGCCGCGCATGCGGGCGACGTCGTCGGGCCGGCGCAGGGCTTTCAGGCCGGCCACGGTGGCGTGTGCCACGTTGATGGCGTTCGATGTCCCGAGCGACTTCGCCACGACGTCGCGGATACCGGCCATCTCCAAGATGGAGCGCGCTGCTCCGCCGGCGATGACGCCGGTACCAGGGGCTGCGGGCTTGAGCAGGATCCGCCCGGCGCCGGCGCGACCGATGATCGGGTGCGTGATCGTCGTCCCGGCGAGCGGCACGTCGATCATGTTCTTCTTGGCCTCGTCGATGCCCTTTTGCACGGCGAGACCAGCTTCCTTGGCCTTGCCGTAGCCGAGGCCGACCCGGCCGTTGCCGTCGCCGATCACCATCAGGGCAGTGAACGAGAAACGCCGGCCACCCTTCACGACCTTCGCGACACGGTTGACCTTGATGGTCCGCTCTTCGTACTGGGACTCTGCCATTACAGCTCCAATCCGGCTTCGCGAGCGGCCGCAGCGAGCGCAGCGACCCGACCGTGGTAGCGGGCGCCACCCCGGTCGAAGACGACCTTCGTGACACCTTTGGCCAGGGCGCGCTCGGCGACGAGCCGGCCCACCTCGGCCGCAGCCGTGGCGTTCCCGGTCCCGCCGGTGCGCAGCGCCGCCTCGACGGTCGAGGCCGCAGCCAGCGTCGTGCCGGCGCGGTCGTCGATCAGCTGGGCGACGATGTGGCGGTTCGAGCGGAACACCGCAAGGCGGGGCCGCTCCGGCGTGCCGGCGACCTTCTTGCGAACGCGCCGGTGACGGCGGTCCTTCAGCTCGTGAGTTCGGGTCTTCGTGCCCATGCTTACTTCGCTGCCTTCCCGGCCTTGCGGCGCACGACCTCGCCCGCGTACCGCACGCCCTTGCCCTTGTAGGGCTCCGGCTTGCGGATCTTGCGGATGTCGGCGGCGACTTGGCCGACGAGCTCCTTGTCGATGCCCCGCACGGTGATGCGCGTCGGGGCCGGCACCTCGAACGAGATGCCCTGTGGGGCGTCGACGACGATCGAGTGGCTGAAACCGAGCGCCAACTCGATCTGCTCCGGTCCCTTCGCCGTGGCGCGGTAACCGACACCCACGATCTCCAGGTCCTTCGAGTAGCCCGCCGTCACCCCCGTCACCATGTTGGCGACGAGCGAGCGCGTGAGGCCATGCAGCGCCCGGTTGTGGCGCTGGTCATCGGGCCGCTCGACGAGGAGCGTGGAGTCCTGTTGTCGGACCGTGATCTCGCCCGGCAGGTCGCGGTGCAACTGGCCCTGAGGGCCCTTCACGACGACGCGCCGATCCGCCAGCGTGACTTCGACGCCGGAGGGAAGGGGGATCGGGTTTCTCCCGATGCGGGACATCAGCGCACCTCACCAGACATAACAGAGCACCTCGCCACCGACCTTGTGGTGGCGCGCCTCACGGTCGGTCATCAGCCCCTGGCTCGTCGACAGCACGGCAACACCGAGCCCTCCGAGCACCCGAGGCAACCGGTCGGCCCGCACATAGATACGGAGGCCGGGCTTCGAGACGCGCTTCAGCCCGCCGATGACGCGGTCACGCTCACCGGTGTACTTGAGGGTGATCTCGAGCTCCCGCCCGGGGCGCTTCGGGTCGTCGCGGATCTCAAAGCCCGCGATGTACCCCTCACGCTCGAGTATCACGGCGAGGGACTCCTTCAACTTCGAGCTCGGCATGCGCACGGTGTCATGCATGGCGACGTTGGCGTTGCGAACGCGCGTCAGCATGTCCGCGATCGGGTCAGTCATGGTCATCGTCGATCGCCTCCTCTCACCAGCTCGCCTTGGTGACACCGGGCACTTCGCCGGCGTGCACGAGCTCCCGCAGGCAGATGCGGCACAGGCCGAACTTGCGGTAGACCGCTTTCGGCCGGCCGCAGCGCCGGCAGCGCGAGTAGGCGCGAACCTTGAACTTCGGGGTCCGCTGCTGTTTTTGGATCAGTGCCTTCTTGGCCATACCCGCTTACTGCCCTTCGCGTCGGAATGGGAATCCGAAGGCCATGAGCAACGCACGGCCTTCGTCGTCGGTGCGGGCGGACGTCACGATCGAGATGTCCATCCCGCGGGTCGAATCGATCTTGTCGTAGTTGATCTCCGGGAAGATCAGCTGCTCGGTAACACCGAACGTGTAGTTGCCGTGCCCGTCGAAACTCCGGGGCGACAGGCCCCGGAAGTCACGGATCCGCGGGATCGACAGGCTGATGAGCCGGTCGAGGAACTCCCACATGCGGTCGCCCCGCAGCGTCACCATGCAACCGATGGCATTGCCCTGGCGGAGCTTGAACCCGGCGATGGACTTGCGTGCTTTGGTGACGACCGGTTTCTGGCCGGCGATCGCCGACAGGTCCCGGACAGCGCCATCGAGCAGCGACTGCTGCTGAGTGGCACGTCCGACGCCCATGTTGATCACGATCTTCTCGAGGCGTGGGACCTCCATGATGTTGGAGAGCCCGAGCTGTGTCCGCAGCTGGTCGCGAATCTCGGCGTCGTAGCGTGCCCGGAGGCGCGGCCGCGTGGCCACGGTGCCGGCCGCTTCGGGGCTCACAGGTCACCCCCGCACTTCCGGCAGACGCGCAGCTTGCGACCCTGCTCGTCCTGCCGGTAGCCGATGCGCGTGGGGCCGCAGCTCGAGCAGATGATCGCCACCGAGGCGACATGCATCGGCATGTCCTTGTCGATGATGCCGCCCTGCATGGTGCCGCGGCGTGGGCGCTGGTGCCGCTTGTGGATGTTCACGCCCTCCACGATCACCTTGTTCTCGCTCGGGATCGCCCGCATGACTTCGCCGGACCGCCCGCGATCCTTGCCCTGCAGTACCTGCACTCGGTCGCCCTTACGGATTCGCATTCAGATCACCTCCGGAGCGAGTGACACGATCCTCATGAATCGCTTCTCGCGCAGCTCACGGCCGACGGGCCCGAAGATTCGGGTACCCCTCGGCTGGAGCTGGTCGTTGATGAGAACGGCGGCGTTCTCGTCAAAACGTATGTAGCTGCCATCAGGCCGCCGGTTCTCCTTCTTGGTGCGCACGACGACGCAGCGGACGACATCGCCCTTCTTCACCGCTGCACCCGGTACGGCGTCCTTCACCGTGGCGATGAACACGTCGCCGATCCGGGCGTACCGGCGGCGTGAGCCACCGAGCACCTTGATGCAGAGGACTTCCTTGGCCCCGGAGTTGTCGGCGACCCGGAGCCGTGACTCCTGCTGGATCATCGGGCACGCTCCAGGACCGCGACCAGGCGCCAGCGCTTCGACTTCGAGTACGGACGCGTCTCCGCCACCCGGACGCGGTCGCCGTTGGCGGCTTCGTTCTCCTCGTCGTGCACGTAGAGCTTGCGGGTGCGCTGCACGGTCTTGGCGTAGCGGCGGTGCCGCACACGCTCGGTCACGGCGACCACGGCCGTCTTCTCCATCGCCGTCGACACCACGATGCCCTCACGGACCTTGCGGCGGTTCTCCCGGGACGCAGCAGCCTCGACAGCCTCAGCAGCCTCCGCAGTGGCGGGCGCCGATGTGGTGGCGGCCGCGGCGGTGCCGCCAGCCTCGCCGGCCTCGGTGGTCTCGTTCTCGGCCATCAGTCCTCCTCGTCCCGGCGACGGCGACGGCCGCCACGCTGGGCTGTCCCTACTGCTGCCGCCACGCTGATCCCTGCCTCGCGCTGGCGCAGCACGGTAAGTAACCGGGCGATCTCCCGACGGACCTCGCCCACTCGGGCCGAGTTGTCGAGCCTGCCGGTGGCGGCTTGGAAGCGCAGGTTGAACAGCTCCTTGCGGGCGTTGATCAATCGGTTCTCGAGCTCGTCGTCGTCCAGCTCGCGGATCTCGTTTGCAGTCGTCATCAGACCTGCACCTCCGGAGTCGAGCCGACCCCGGGCCGGCAGATGAAGCGAGCCTTCATCGGCAGCTTCTGGATCGCCCGCTCCATGGCACCTCGAGCAAGCGCCTCGTCGACGCCCGAGAGCTCGAAGAGGATCCGGCCCGGGCGGACGACTGCCACCCAGTGCTCGGGGTTCCCCTTGCCTGAGCCCATGCGTGTCTCGGCGGGTTTCTGCGTGACCGGCTTGTCCGGGAACACCCGGATCCACACCTTTCCGCCACGACGGACGTGGCGGGTCATGGCGATACGAGCGGCCTCGATCTGGCGGGCGGTGACCCACGCAGGCTCGAGCGCCTGGATGCCGTAGTCGCCGAAGGTGATCGACTCGCCACCTTTGGTCATGCCCGTCAGGCGGCCCCGCTGCTGCTTGCGATGCTTGGTCTTCCGGGGCATCAACATCAGTCGTTCTCCCTGCGGAAGTGCGGCACGTCGTGGTGCTCACGTGTGCGCCGCTCGATCTCCTCCTCCTCGGCGAGGAGCCGCTCGAGCGCTTCGTCGCCCCCGGCCGCACCTGGCAAGGAGGCGGCAACCACCGCCTCCGGCGCCTCGGGGACCACGGCCTCCGGCTGGACCTCACTGGGCTCAGGGACCGAGCCTGGCTCGCCGAGCTCGGGGCGCCGGCGGCCACCGCCAGCGCTCACGATACGGCGCGGGCGGCCCTGGCCCGAGGTCTCGCCGACTGCCATGGCAGCCTCGCGGGAGATCTTGTCCTCGACCGACGTCTTGTACGGGAGGATGTCGCCCTTGTAGATCCAGACCTTCACGCCGACCCGGCCGGTCGTGGTCTTCGCCTCACGAAACCCGTAGTCGATGTCCGCCCTCAAGGTGTGCAACGGCACCCGACCTTCGCGGTAGGACTCCTTGCGGGCCATCTCCGATCCGCCGAGACGGCCGGAGCATTGGACACGCACGCCCTGGGCGCCGGCCTTCTGCACCGTCTGGATCGCACGCTTCATCGCCCGGCGGAAACTGATCCGTCGAGCGAGCTGGTCCGCGATCCCCTGGGCGATCAAGGCCGCTTCGAGCTCGGGCTGCTTGATCTCCTGGATGTTGAGCTGAACGTTGGCGTTGTGCGTGATCCGGCCGAGCTGGCGGCGGAGGCGGTCCGCCTCGGCGCCGCGACGGCCGATGACGATGCCCGGGCGCGCCGTGTGCACGTCCACTCGCAAGCGGTCACGGGTGCGCTCGATCTCGATGCGACTCACGGCCGCAGCTTCGAGCTGGCCCATGAGGTAGTCGCGTATATGCCAGTCCTCGATGACGGCGTCCTGGTAGTTGCGGTCGTCGAACCACCGCGACTTCCAGTCGGTCGTCACGCCAAGGCGGAAACCGTACGGATTGACCTTCTGGCCCATCAGTTCTCCTCGTCCGGCTGGTCGCTGGTCGGAGCGCCGTCGTCCTCGTCGTCGCTTGTCTCCGCCACCGTCTCAGTGGAGTCGTCTGTCTCGGCGGACTCGTCGGTGGTGTCGTCGACTTCCTCGTCGACTTCCTCGTCGACTTCCTCGTCGGCTTCGAGGTTGATGGCGCTCCCGGCTTCGGCTTCCAGCTCAGCGTGGTGCGTGGTCGTCTCGATGGCGCGTGCCGCCGAGAGCGCTGCCAGCGCCTCGCTGGATGCCTTGGTCTCGTCGGTGACCTCACCCTCGGCGCGCGTGCTGTCAGCTGCCGCACCGGCACGTGCCCGGCGACGGCCACCGGCAACACGGCGGGCGCGGCGGTCAGCCTGCTCGGCCACGACGCGAGCGCGGCGACGCGCGATCTCATCTTCCGGCAGCCGGGACAGGATCACGGTGATGTGGCAGGTGCGCTTGCGGATCCTCGTCGCCCGGCCTCTGGCTCGCGGGCGCCAGCGCTTCAGCGTCGTGCCCTCGTCGGCGTAGCACGCCGACACGAACATCTCGGATGGCTCGAGGCCGTCGTTGTGGCGGGCGTTGGCAGCTGCGGAATTGAGCAGCTTGCCGATCACCTCGGCAGCGCCACGGTCGCAGTACTCGAGGATCTCCGTCGCCCGCTGGAAGTCCTGGCCGCGGATGAGGTTCAGGACCTCCCGCGCCTTGTAAGCGGACATGCGCGAGTGACGCAGCACCGCCCGCGTGCCGGGACGCTCGTTTGTCTTGGTCGCAGTCACGTCAGCGCCTCCCTGCCCGCTCTTGGCCGGCGTGGTAGCGGAATGTGCGCGTCGGCGCGAACTCGCCGAGCTTGTGACCGACCATGGACTCGGTGATGTAGACGGGCACGTGCTTACGCCCGTCGTGAACCGCGATCGTGTGCCCGACCATGTCGGGAATGATCGTCGAGCGGCGGGACCAGGTCTTGACGACCCGCTTCTCGTTTCTTGTGTTCAGATCGTCGACCTTCTTCAACAGATGGTCGTCGACGAACGCGCCCTTCTTCAGGCTGCGAGGCATTGAATTCCCCCGGCGCTTCTAGCGGCGAGCGCCGCGGGTGCGGCGACGGCGGACGATGAGTTGGTCGGACGGGCGGTGACGGCGCCGCGTGCGGCCCTCGGGCTTGCCCCAGGGCGACACAGGGTGCCGGCCGCCTGATGTCTTGCCCTCGCCACCACCGAGCGGGTGGTCGACGGGGTTCATGGCGACGCCGCGGGTCTGGGGGCGTACACCTTTCCAGCGGTTGCGGCCGGCCTTGCCGATCGAGATCAGCTCGGCCTCCGCGTTGCCGACTTCGCCGAGGGTTGCCCGGCAGTCGATCGACACCCGGCGCATCTCGGTCGAGGGCAGCCGGAGGGTGGCGAACGCGCCCTCTTTCGCGACGAGCTGGACGCTCATGCCCGCACCGCGGGCGAGCTTGCCGCCGCCGCCGGGCCGCAGCTCGACGTTGTGGACGACCGACCCGACCGGGATGTAGCGGAGCGGCAGGGCATTGCCCGGCCGGATGTCCGAGCCCTGACCGGACTGGAGCATGTCGCCGACCGCCACACGAGCCGGGGCAAGGATGTAACGCTTCTCGCCGTCGAGGTAGTGCAGCAATGCGATGCGAGCGTTGCGGTTCGGGTCGTATTCGATCGCCGCGACCTTGGCGGGCACGCCGTCCTTGTCGCGACGGAAGTCGACGATCCGGTACTGCTGCTTGTGACCACCACCGCGGTGGCGAGCGGTCTTGCGACCGTAGCTGTTGCGGCCGCCGGTGCCCGACTTCGGCACGACGAGCGTCCGCTCAGGCGTGTTCTTCGTGATCTCAGCGAAGTCGGAGGCCGATTGGAAACGCCGTCCCGGGCTGGTTGGCTTGCGCTTGCGGAGTGCCATCGTCGTTCCCCTCAACCCTCGAACAACTCGATGCGGTCGCCGCCCACCAAACGCACGATCGCCCGTTTGGTGTCGGGACGCTGCCCAAATGCCTGGACCCGGCGCTGGCGCTTGCGCTTGCCCTTGCGGTTCAGCGTGTTCACGCTGGCGACACGCACACCGAAGGAGGACTGCACGGCCTCGCGGATCTCGATCTTGTTGGCACGGCTGTCGACGACGAACACATAGGTGCCCTCGTCCATCAGCTTGTACGACTTCTCGGAGATGACGGGCCGCAGCAGGATGGCCTTGTCGCTCATTCGCCCTCCTCCTGTTCGGTGGCTTCGTCTTCTTCGTCTTCGTCGTCCGCTTCGTCGTCCTCGGCGGTGGCGCTGGAACTGTCGTCGACGCTGTCGTCCAACTCGGCGGAGGTTTCTCCGCCGAGTGGAGCGGCAGCGTCGGCGGCGGCAGCTTCCTCGGCGGCGACCTCAGCCTCCTCGGCGGCGACCTCGGCCTCCTCAGCGGCGACCTCCGCAGCGGCCTCCCGGGCCGCCGCAGCGGCCTCTGCGGAGCCCTCGACCACCGTTACGCCACCGGGGATGGTGTCGTTCGTGAACACGATCCAGTCGTTCGCCATAACCTCGTATGCGGTGAGCTGCGCCGCTTCGACGAGGGTGACGTCCGGTAGGTTGCCGAACGACCGCTCAGCCACGGCGTCATCGGCCGAGAGCACGATGAGCGTGCGACCGCCGACGTCCAAGGCGTTCAGAGTCTTCACGGCGTCCTTCGTCTTCGGCACCTCGAACGGCCAGGTGTCGATCAGGCGGAGCTTGCCTTCAGCGACACGGTCGGACAGCGCCGAGCACAGTGCCAGGCGGACCATCTTGCGAGGGGTCCGCTGGGCGTAGCTACGGGGTTTCGGGCCGAAGGCCACGCCACCGCCGGCGAACTGCGGCGCGCGGATGGATCCTTGCCGGGCCCGGCCGGTGCCCTTTTGACGGTACGGCTTCGCTCCGCCGCCGGAGACCTCGGACCGCGTCTTCGTCGAGTGCGTGCCAGAGCGCCGTGCCGCCAGCTGGGCTGTCACGACTTGGTGCAGGAGGGGCACGTTCGGTACGACACCGAAGGTCGCCGGGTCGAGCTCGACCGTGTCGATCACGTCGCCCTCGGCGTTGTGGCGCTCGACGGTGACGGCCGTCGTCGTCTGCTCTGTCGAGATCGTCTCGGTCGCCATCACTTGCTCGCCTTCACG
>Ga0187860_1000607_pt1 | contig 33833 bp, 31 predicted proteins | sample June2016WEW_10_4_FD_132981 | JGI IMG/M metagenome (GOLD analysis project Ga0187860, IMG submission 132981) | Peatland microbial communities from SPRUCE experiment site at the Marcell Experimental Forest, Minnesota, USA - June2016WEW_10_40 | ecosystem: Environmental > Terrestrial > Soil >...
ACCGGTGCTTTCGGGTGGCGGTCGCCAGTTCCTTGTCCAGGACGTTTTTGCAAAGGACGACGCAGTTGTCGCAGATGTACACGCCGGGGCCGGCGATGAGTTTCTTGACTTCGGCGTGGGATTTGCCGCAAAAGCTGCAGAGGGTGATGTTGGTGGGGCGCGCCACGCGGCTATTCCTTTTTATCGGCCAGGCTGGTGGCCTTTTCGACCAGGCCGGGGATTTCCTTCCGGGACTGCACCACTTCATCCACCAGCCCGTACGCCTTGGCTTCCTCCGGTGACATGAAATTGTCGCGGTCGCAGTCCTTCTCGACCTGCTCGATCGTGCGGCCGGTGTGCTTCGAGACGATCGCATTGAGCCGCTGCTTCAGTTTCAACATGTAACGGACGCGGATCTCGACGTCGCTGGCCGGTCCTTCGGCCCCGCCGAGCACCTGGTGAATCATGATGTTTGCATTCGGCAGGGCATACCGTTTGCCTTTGGTGCCGCCGCACAACAACACCGCCCCCATGCTCGCCGCCTGGCCGATGCAATACGTGTTCACGTCGCACGTCAGGAACTGCATCGTGTCGTAAACCGCCAGCCCGGCCGTCACGCTGCCGCCCGGCGAATTGATGTAGAGGTGGATGTCCTTCTTCGGGTCTGTCATCTGCAGAAACAACAACTGCGCGATGATCAGGTTTGCCACCATGTCGTCCACCGGCGTTCCGAGGAACACGATCCGATCGACGAGCAACCGCGAATAAATGTCGTAGCCGCGCTCGCCGCGGCCGGTTTGTTCAACCACCATTGGGACCAGAAAATTTTCCATATTCGATTGAGTCTCCGATACGCAACGTACTGGAGGCGCCGGAGGAGGTCAAGGCGCATGGCGGGGCGACTCGATTTGGCCTGCCCTGCCGGGAGGCGCTCCGCGCAAAAACTCCGTGCACGGATGCACGAATCCTCTTACAAATTGCGCATGAACCTCTCGCTTGAACACATTGGGTTATCGGCGCGCGACCCGTCCACTTTAAGGGAATGGTACGTAAAAGTGCTGGGCGCCAGGGTCGTCTTCGACAACGGCCTCACGCCGTCCATGTTTCTTCTCTCGATTCCCGGCGGGGTGATGATCGAAATCTACGCCGGCGACTTCGGCCTCGAACAAACCCGGAACAACAAATTGAACGGCTGGCGGCACGCCGCGCTGCGGGTGGATTCCCTCGAAACCGCAAAAGCGGAATTGGAAGCGCGCGGCGTCGAATTCACCGAGGACGTCAGGCCCGCGGGCGGCGGCGGCCGCGTTCTCTTTTTCCAGGATGCCGAAGGCAATCTGCTGCACCTCGTCGAACGCTCCGCCGGCTTCCCCCAGCCTGCATAGCCGCCATTGTGAAACGGCGGAGATCGCCGGTGCGGGACAGGTCCGCCAATTCACATTGGCGGCTACAAGGATTTCGCCGCCGCCAGCCGTTTCCAGATCAGACGGAACGCGCTCGCGAATTCCTGCGGCAGCGCGGCGATGCGGCGCGTGACTTCGTCCGGCGCGAACCATGCCCCGCGCTCGATCTCGTCGGGATTTAATTCAAACGGCCCCTCGGCGTCGCTGCGATAGACCCACACAAACTCCTGGTCGGTATCCGGGCCGGCGGCGATTTTAAACAGCCGCTTCGGCCCCTCCTCGAGCCGCAGTCCGATTTCCTCCCGCAACTCGCGCACCGAACACGCGTCGTAATCCTCTCCGCTGTCAACATGGCCGGAGGCCGAGGAATCCCACAGCCCGGGCTGCCGGTCCTTTTTCATCGACCGTTTCTGGAGGAAAACCTGCCCACACGAATTGAAGACCAGCACATGGATGGCGCGATGCAGCAGACCGAGCCGGTGCACCTCGCCGCGCGGCGATTGACCGACCACCTCGTCGCGATCGTTGACTACATCAAAGATTTCTTCGGACATGATTACTGTGCGCCGTTGTTCGGCACGGCACGGCAGAGGATCTCGGAAAGCTGCACGAATTGCGACAATGTTACGTCCTCCGCCCGGGCCGTCGCGGAGAGTTTCAGTCGTCCGAGCGCGCCGTCCAGGGTATCGGCAGGCCAATCGGCCTTCAACAGCTTTGCCATCATCTTCCTCCTCTGGGAAAACGCGCGCTTCACGATGCCGATGAATGCACGCCGCGATTCGGGCGCGAGCAGGGTCCGGCGGCGAACCAGGCAAACGCACGCCGAATCGACGTCCGGTTTCGGGAAAAAGCAGCTTGCCGGAATTCGGAACCAGCCGTGCGGCTCGAAATCGAGCTGCACCAGCAGCGTCAGCACCCCGTAATCCTTTTCGCCGGGCTTGGCCAGGAGTCTCCTGGCGACTTCGAACTGCAGGGTGGCCACCATCCGCTGCGGCGCACGCACGCCCTGCGCCAATTCCGCCAGGATTGGCGACGCCACCGAATAGGGCAGGTTCGCAACCAGCTTCCAGCCATTCCAATCACGAGCCTCGCGTTTCAGGTAGTCGAGCGCATCGTCGTGGACAAGGCGCAGATGGGGAGTCGCGACCGGCCCCTCACCCGGCCCGCGGCCGCCTGCTCCCATCGGATGGGACAGGGCCGGGTCGGACGGTTCGTCGGCGATCACCGCATGAAATCTTTCCCGCAGCACCGCCACCAGTCTGGCATCTTTTTCGATGGCGAGGACTTCGCCCGCCCGCGGCAGCAACATTTCCGTCAGCGGCCCCAGGCCGGGGCCGATTTCCAGGACCCTGTCCTGAGCCGTCAATTCCGCCGCTTGCACGATGCGCCGAAGCTGGTTGGCATCGTGCAGGAAATTCTGGCCGAGGGATTTGGTCAATTGAATCCCTTCCCGCGCCAGGCACTCGCGCATTTCGGTCAATTTCATGGCACCAAACAAACCCAGGATGCGCTCAACACCGCACCCCGGCCAGAATCGCTTTCAGTGCGGCGACCGCGCCCGCCAGTTGCGCCCGGGTGATCGTCAGCGGCGGCGTGAAACTGATCACGTTCGCGTGTGCGCCTTCAGGCAGGAGAATGAATCCGCGGCGCAACAGGGCCTTGATCACATCCAGGGTTTCCTCCGTGGCGGGCCGTCCATCGGGAAAGCGCAGTTCGACCCCGGCCAGCAGGCCCAGGCCGCGGATGGCGATTTTAAATTTGAGATTTGGAATTTGAGATTGGAGCAGGTTCAGGAGATGGCCGCCGAGGTTGGCGCTGCGCTCCACAAGTCCAAGCCGCCGGAGGACGTCGATCTGCGCCAAAGCCATGGCACAACCGACCGGATGACCCAGGAAGGTGCTGGTATGGATCGCTTCCCCGTGCGACACCGGCCATGCGGCATCCATAAGGTCGGCGCGACCGACGCAGGCCGAAAGTGGAAAGCCGCCGGTCAGCGCCTTGCCGAGACAGATCAGGTCCGGCGTGACGCCGGCATGTTCGCACGCAAACCATTTTCCGGTGCGGCCGAAACCGGTGTAAATCTCGTCCAGAACCAACAACGCCCGGTGCCGGTCGCAAACCCGGCGGAGCATCGGCAGGAATTCCGGCGGCGGGATGTTGATGCCACCCCGCACCTGGACGGGTTCGACCAGCACGGCGCCGACCTTTCCGCGGCGCAGGATTCTGCAGATGCGGTCCTCGGCGGCCTTGATCGCGGGCGTCCCCGCCGCCGGGCGCCGCGGATCGGAAGTCCCGTGTACCATCGCGACCGACGGAAAAGGAACGAAATGGCCAAACTCGCGGAGCTGGGAACGAAACGGCCCGCGAAAATGGTCGCGGTGCGTCGCGTTCAACGCGCCGTAGCCCAGGCCGTGATAAGCGCCTTCGAAGACGATCACGCCCGGTTTGCCGGTCGCCAGCATCGCCGTTTTCAGAGCCGCCTCGACCGCTTCAAACCCGGAATTGCAGAAAATTGTCCTCCCTGTGGCCGCCGACGCGGATCGCCGGCCATTGGGATGAGTGTTCCGACCCCGCCGCGAATCCTCCTTCGACGCCGCAGCCCAGCGCTCGAACGTCCTTCGGCTCAATTCCCGGGCGAGCAGGGCCTTCAGTTCGTGGGGATGGACGTCCCCCATCGCGTGCAGGAGCCTGGCCATCTGACGCTGCCCTGCCCGGATAACTTCGGGGTGGGCATGACCGGCAGCCGCGACCCCGAAAGCCGCCGTCAAATCCAGGTATTTTTTGTCGTCCGCATCCCAGACGTGCACACCCCGGGCGCGATCCCAGACGATCGGCCACGATCCGTCCGGGTCGACAAATGTGACGTTGCGCGATTCGTATCGGCGCAACAGATTGAGAACCTGGCGCGCGGTCACGGCTGTTCCCCCGCGGAAACTGAACCAGCCGGTATCGTCACATCGTCGGATCGTTGACTCGTTGCAACGGCACCATCCGGGAACGAGGAAGGGATGCAAGGAATGAACTTTTGAACGGATGTCTGTCTGTTTGGTTTCATCGAGGGTGGCATCCGTCAAACCCTCCGCTGTTCCGGGGGCCATATGACCTTGTGGATCTGGACCTGAAAACGCGCCGGCACGGCGTCGGCGATGATTCTCTCAGCCAACTCCCGGTGCGAAATCGGCGTGTGCCCCGCAGGCGACTGCTTCAGCGATTTGTCCTGCTGCCCGGGCGAAAGCGGATGGACCCAGGAGAACAGGATGGGGCAGATCGAATCCAAACCGTGCGACGCAATCTGTTCCCTGGACCATTCGTAATCCTCCCGCGTGCCGATCACGAATTTGATCTCGTCGGTGGGCCGGAGATGAGCCAGGTTCTCCCATCGATTCCTGTTCGTCTCGCCGCTGCCGGGGCATTTCAAATCCATGATGCGCCGCACGCGCGGGTCCACCGGCGAGATGTCCAGTGCGCCGCTGGTTTCGATCAACACGGTCAGGCCGTCATCACAAAGGCCCGCCATCAAGGATAAGACGTTCTCCTGAAGCAGCGGTTCGCCGCCCGTGAGTTCCACCAGCGGCAGCGTGCCGGGCGGAGGGCGGGACGTGAGACGTTTGAACGGCGCGGCAAGGCGACGCACCTCGTCGCGAACTTTCGACACGGTCATTTTCCGGCCTCCGGCAAAGGCATACGCCGTGTCGCAATAGGAGCACCGCAAGTTGCAGCCGGTCAGCCGGACAAAGACGCATGGCAGGCCGGCGAAGGTGCTTTCGCCCTGTAGGCTCAAATAAATCTCATGGATGACCAATGTTTCCGACACGCGCGGATGTTGGGGTTTGGAGGGCTCCGCCACCGGGCCACCAGCGGGTTTGATCACGCTCGAGACAGACATTTTAGTTCTTTGTATCATCCGGGGTTGCGTCATAGAATCACTTCCCGAATTCACCGACTCATCGCCGCATGCCCGCCGGCGATCAGCGCGCGGAGTATGCCAGATCAAAAACCAGAATTCAAAAATCAAAAAATCCTTCCCGCCGTGCAAGTTTACGATCACCCGACGTCCCGGATGGCCTGCCAGCAGTTCGATCTGGTCGCCGATCATCTTGTGCAATGCGGGCGGGGTGGTGGTAAGCTGCTTCTGGGCATTGAACGGGTGCGGGAATCCAAGCGCATTCGCGGACTGTTCCCGTGATTTCTGTCATAAAAACTTAGGACAAGATCGAGGGTGGTTTCACTTGACCTGTTATGGGTTACGGGATTAATTGATTGTGTGAAACATTCATTATTTGCAGTGCTGTTTGGGTTGGCGTTGGTGGCCGGTTGCAGCAAGAAGCCGGCTGAGTCGGCCCCCCCGGTTCAATCACAACCCACAGACCAGTCAACCACCGCTCCGGCGGCGGACAATTCCTCCACCGTCCCAACGCCTGCGGATGCGCCGGTTGAAGTGCCTACGGCTTCCCCGGCGAATGCTGTTATTTCCGCCCCGGAAAATGGAAACATGGCCAAAACTCTGGGTGATTTAACGCTGGCGGTCAGCTCTTACATGGGGAGCACCCGGAGCCGGCCAGCCACCTTTGAAGAGTTTGTCGCCAATAGCCACGTCGTTGTTCCACCGGCCCCGGCCGGAAAGAAATATGCCTTGGATGCGAGAGCTCGCGTGATTTTAGTGAATCAATAATGAACCACGGAATACTTATGAACCACAATTTGAGACCCTCAATCAAGAAAACCCGGCGGGCAAGGGTGCCTGCGGCTCGCGCTGCGTTCACTCTGATCGAGCTGTTGGTCGTCATCGCGATCATCGCCATCCTGGCTGCTCTGTTGCTTCCGGCGCTGGCTGCAGCCAGATCCAAGGCTCAGAAGACACAGTGCGCGAACGGTGAGAAGCAATTGTATCTCGGCATCAACCTGTTTACCGGAGACCATAATGAAATGTTCCCGCCTGCCGCGTTTCAGGGAGGAGCCGCAGGACCTGTTAGTCCGAGTCAGTTGTCTTGGGACAGCTACATTAACCGCTATATCGGCGGCAACGCGCCCAACAGCTCCATGCTAGTGGGTAATCTTTTCCTGGATATTTGTCCCAAGATCTTGCTCTGCCCTGCTGACCCCAGAGGCGCTAATTGGCCAGGCCAAAATGGGCTGTGGGGACGTAGAACTTATGCGATGCCGTGGGCTGATAAGTATTTTCAACAACCCATGCTGGGTGCCACTAGCAAAGTTCCCTATGACTTGTCGCTTGGCACAACTGTCAACATCGGAGTCTATTGGCTCGACGGCAGCGTCCCGGCGGACTTTGACGCAAAGAGCTTTAAAACCTCGATCATCGCTGATCCCAGCGGAACACTTCTGTTGGTCGAACAGGCCGACAACTCTAATGCGGCTGCCAATGTGTGGCCGGCGGTCAGCCAGGGACCTTCGACTCCCGACCCGAACCAAGCCCTGTTTCAGATGTGTCCAGGCGTGCCCCTGCCGGCTGTGAATTCATCGACCCACAACGTCAACACGGGACAGTGGTTGTACAAGGCTCACGGCTATAGATTCAATTACCTCTTTCACGATGGCCATGTCGAAAACCTCACGACCAACGCAACCATCGGCGGCCTCGGGACCCTGACCGCTCCCCAAGGAATGTGGACAATCACGAAGAATGACTGAAAGCGCCTGACGCGGTTCGAGACAGGCCCGCCAAACATAATCTATTCTACCGTGGAATCAGCCGATGCGGTCGCATCGGCTGATTTTTTTGGCCATGATCTTTCAGAGACAAACCAGTGCGCCGCCAAATCAGGCCCATCCAAAACCCGGCGGCGATTTTGATGGCGATGGGAGCGCCCCGACCGACCGAAATTGCACCCACCCAATCTTGACGCGGCCGCCCCGGTTGGCCAGAGTCTCGGCATGTACAGAATCATCGGGGCCGACGGGAGAGAGTATGGTCCGATCTCACTGGAGCAGTTGGGCCGGTGGATTGTCGAAGGCCGCGCCAACGCTGAAACGAAAACAATTGCGGAAGGTTCGGCGGAGTGGAAGCCACTAGGATCCCTTCCCGAATTCTCGTCCTGGTTCGGGAAGGCCTCCCCGCCAATGCCACCGCGTCCGGCGCCGGCCGTGGTGACGGGTCCTGTGCTGCTGAAGAGGACGAATCTCTTCGCCCTGGCCGGTTTCGTTTTGGGCATCCTGTCCCTCTGCTGTTTCTGCTTCTACGGCCTGCCGTTCAATCTCCTGGGCCTGATCTTCTCCATCATCGGGTTGGTTCAGATCGAGAACAACCCCCAGCTCTACCACGGCAAAGCACTCGCCATCACGGGACTTGTGCTCTCCATCCTGAGTATTGTCTTTGGAATGAGCCTGCTGGCGCTCTGGGGAACGGGTGGCGCATGGCGGCGGTTGCCCCGTCGCGCGTTCAGGCTCTGAGATGCAAGCCGCTTCCATGAAACGAGCCGCTTTCGCAAGTTGCCTGGGCGGCGGAGTCGCAGGAGCGCTGGTTTTGTTTTTCCTCGATCCCGCGCACACTCCGATCTACCCGGTCTGCGCCTTTCATCGTCTCACAGGATTGGATTGTCCCGGGTGCGGTTCCTTGCGGGCGCTGCACGCATTGTTGCACGGGCATCCGGTGATGGCGCTGCACGATAATCTGCTTTTGGTCATTTCGCTCCCGATATTCGCCTGGCTGGGTTTCCGTTTTGCCTCGAGCCAGATCCAGGGGCGCCCCGCGGAAACCATCCGGCCGATCTGGCTGTGGCTGTACCTCGCAGCGTGGCTGGCGTTTGGTGTTCTACGGAACCTGCCGTTCCAGCCCTTCGCGTCCTTCGCCCCGTAAGCGGAACCGTCTCCTCCTGCCAGCCTGAGCTTGCGGAAACCGTCTGAATCGCATACAAGCTCCTTCAACGCAACGGAACCACCTATGTATAAAATCATCGGAGCGGACCAAAAGGAGTACGGACCGGTCACGAGCGATCAGATAAGGCATTGGATCGCCGAGAGCCGCGTCAACGCCCAAACCCGAGTGCGGGCCGCCGATTCGCAGGAGTGGCAGTTGCTTTCGGCACTCCCGGAATTTGCCGAAGCATTTGGCGTCTCAGCGTCGACGAGCGCCCCTCCGGCAGCGGCGCAACTGCAAGCCGACGCCGGCCGGGATGCGGCGCTGCAGGCGGTCAAAGGTCCGGCCATCGCACTCAAAGCGACCGCCATTCTTGGCCTTCTGATCGTGGTGGTGGGTTTGGTCTTCAATGTGCTCACGCTTGCCGGCATCGACATCGGAATACAACAGTTTGGCGATCCGCAGTTGCAGAGAATTTTCAGCCGGCTGGGCGGCGCCGCTGGCATTATCGAGAATATCATCGGCGGAGCGGTGGGCGTTGTGATTCTGATGGGTGCACGGAGGATGCAAGCCTTGGAAAAGTATCAGTTAGCGTACACGACGAGCATTCTGGCCATGTTGCCATGCATCTCGCCGTGCTGCCTGTTCGGGCTCCCTTTCGGCATCTGGGCGCTGGTGGTACTGAACCGGCCGGAAGTAAAAGCGCAGTTCACTTGATCCGTGTCGGGACAATTGCCCATGTCGCAGCCGGGAAGCATCAGTTACCAGCGGGCGGTCACCTGCTGTCTGATCAACCAGCTCGCCACACCCGGGCTGGGTTCGCTGATCGGCCACCGGCGGCTTCCCGGGATTGGCCAGTTGATTCTGTCGGTTGCGGGCTGCGCCCTCATCCTGGGGTGGTGGACCGGTGTCCTGTATCGGGTGTACCTTCAACAACTCGGCGAAGCAATGCCCCTATCCTCGCATGGCTCGCTGGGAAAATGGGGTCTGATCTGTTTCGGAGCCGGCTGGGTGTGGTCGCTGGCAACGAGCTGGAGTTTGTTGCGGCAGGCCAGGGCTTTCAAGCCCGCCGAACTCGGCTCGGTTCCGCCCCGGATCCCGGGGCCGCCGCCGGCCCAACCGGGCTGAAATCATTGAACCGACCGGTGCTGGCTCCCCTTCAAAAAGTGAAACTTTTGTTCAACCGTCTGTGTTCTGTTCGGGAGGATTCCACGTCCCGGAGCGGATCGGCGGCTGACCGGGGCAGAGGAGCCCTCTCGTAATCCGGAGCCATAGAAGCGTATTATGTATAAGATCATCGGAGCAGACGGCCGGCAATACGGTCCTGTCGGCGCGGACCAGATGCGGAGATGGCTCGCGGAAGGCCGGATCAATGCCCAGACCCTCGTCCAGCCCGACGGCGCCCAGGAGTGGAAACGGCTGGGTTCATTTTCCGAATTCACCACGGACCCCGAGGCGGAGCCGCAGCCTGGGCCCCATGCGCCACCGACGATCGGCGCCTTGTCCTCCACCGTGGCTGCCCGGGCGTCGAACAAAATTCCGGCGGGTGTGTGCGGAATCCTGCTCGGGGGACTTGGCATTCACAAATTCATCCTGGGACATAACACGGCTGGGGCGATCATGCTCCTGGTGACGATCATTGGAGGGGTGCTCACTTGCGGTGTGGCGGCGGGAGTGATGCACCTCATCGGCCTGATCGAGGGCATCATTTACCTGTGCAAATCCGATGAGGAATTCGTGCGGATTTACGTGGACGGCCGCAAGGAATGGTTTTAACCGGGCTGAGGTGCGGCCAAAACTTCCTCGTGACCCGGCTCTGAAGCTGTGTAAACTTGAAGCATGCCCAAACTCAGCAGCGCGCAAACGAAAGCTGGTCTGGCCTCCGTGCCGGAATGGAAGAAGCAGGCCCAAACCATCACCCGGATCTATCAGTTCAAGGATTTTCCCGCGGCCATCCGCTTCGTAAATGCCGTCGCCCGCCTGGCCGAAAAGGCGTGGCACCACCCGGATATTGATATTCGCTGGAACAAGGTGACGCTCACCCTCACCACGCATGACGCCGGCGGATTGACGGAAAAAGACTTCGATCTGGCGCGGCGATTCGACCGGTTTTGAACACCAGACCGGTTTGCCCCGGCGCGCGGCTTTGTGAGCCGCAGCAACATCTGAAAATCCACAGGCCTTGATTCCTTCCAATGCGCTGCCCTTTGCCATCACTCCCTCTCCAGCCTGTTTGCGTTGCTCCAGTACCGGGCGCATTTTGACACTGCCCCCGACGCCACGGCATTCAGTGGCTGTCTCTGGAATGGGTGGAACGGGCGGCCCGCCCGTTCCGGTCGGCGACTCGCCGACCGGAAGAGCTGGTGATCGGCTACATTTTGGCCTGAATCTCAAGTGGAACGCCCGTTTCCATTCCGTCCGGCGAGTCGCCGGACGGGACGGGCCAGTGACCCGTTCCACCCATATTCAAGTTTCTCACGCCGGGCTAAGGCTGTGCGCCGGGGCAGTATCAGGCGGCACGCGTGGATGCCTGGGAGACAAACTCGCGCACGCTCTCGGTTGTGCGAGGGATCGGGAATAGCCGTTTAATTTTTTCGTTGCTGGCTTCCACGACCCGCGGCGCCGCATCCTCGGGCAACGCCGACAGGTTCAATTCCCGGCCGGCCAGACGGGCGATTTCCCGCATCGAGATCAATCCATCCCCGCAGAGGTTGAACGCGTCGCCTTCGATGTGCCGTTCGATCAGAGCCCACGCAATGCCGGCGACGGCATCGGTTGGAAGGTATTGATAGCGGGAATCGGGGTGGATGCGGAGCGGGAGGCCCTGGAGAATGTCAAAAACCGGGTTCTTCCTCAACCCAGGGCCCACCATGCCGGCCAGACGCAAAATCAGCCAGTGCGGCGCGTCATACCGGACCAGTTGTTCGGCCAGACGCTTGTGGAATCCATACCTGGAAACGCGCGCCGGATCGACCGGGGAATCCTCGCGCGTTGTCTCCGGTGAAGTCAGATCGCTGTAAACGTCCACGCTGGAAACATGCACCTGCAAGGCCGCGGGAAATTTCTTCAGCGATTTCAGCCGATGCGCAACGGAGGATTCAAACTCGGCGACGGGATCCTGATCGGCGAGGTACTTCCGCGAATTGCAGGCGGCTTCGACGACCACGTCGGAGGGCGCGGCGGGGAGGGTGTCGAAGTTCTGACGCGTCACGCACACGAGCTCGATATCGGCGCGCGGCCGGAGGAGGCGCACAAAGGCGGACCCCACGAATCCATTCGCGCCGATGACGGTGACACGCATGGCTGTTCAGAGGCGCAGGCTGGGAGGCTTGCTGAGGAACCACTCGATCGTTTGCCGCAGCCCTTCGCGCAGGGTCGTGCGGCATTCGCACCCCAGCCGCTCTTTCATCCGGGTGACGTCGAAGCCCTTGTATAACTGGCCGTCCGGTTTGGAGGTGTCCCAGACCACTTTGCCCTGGTAGCCGGCCAGTTCCGCAACGCGTTCGGTCAACTCCTTGATCGTCACGGCGTGGCCGGAGGAAATATTGATGATATCGCTGCCCTCGTATTTCTCCGCGGCGGCGGCGATGACTTCGCAGGCATCCTTCACGAAGACGAAATCGCGGGTGGGGCGTCCACTGCCCCAGGCGGTCACTTCGGGTTTATTGGCGGCCTTGGCTTCGAGGAATTTCCGGATCAACGCGGGAATGACGTGCGAGTTGTTGAGATCGAAATTATCGAACGGTCCATAGAGGTTGCCGGGCACGAGGACGATCGCGTTGAAGGCGTGCTGGCGGCGGTAGGCTTCGGCCTGGACGGCGCTCATGGCCTTGGCCAGGGAGTAAGGGGCGCTTTCCGCCTGCGGCATGCCGTTGAAGAGCTCGGTTTCCTTGATGGGGCTGGGCGCGTGCGCGGGATAGCTGCATCCGCCCATGAGGGTGATGTATTTCCGCACCCCGGCCCGCCAGCATTCATGAAGCATCAGGGTCCCCATCAGGAGGTTTTCATAGCAGAATTCCGCCGGGCGGGATTTGTTGGCGCCGATGCCGCCGATGAGGCCGGCAAGATGAAACACGATTTCGGGTTGATGATCCTGCAACAACCGGCGGACCTTCGTCTGTTCGAGGAGGTCGTAATCCCGGTGCGAAGGGGTCGCGAGCTGGCACCCTGTTTCGCGGAGGAGCGGCACGAGATTGGATCCGACGAAGCCGGAGGCGCCGGTGACGAGCACCTTGCGTCCGGCCCAGAGGTTCCGTCCCTGGATTTGCGTTTTGGCGTCTGCCATAGAGTCAAGCCGGCGGGGTTGGAGGGTCCGGGTTCAGTTCGCGGAAGGGTTCGAGTTGCTGGTGGGCGCGGGCCTTGTCATGCTTGGCAAAGTCCTCTTCGAGGTCGAAGTAGATGATCTGGCTGCCGGAGAATTCAAATTCAAAGGGCACGTGGATCAGCTGGCTGAACCGCTTCCTGACCTTGTTCTGGCGTTCGGGCGGGACGAAGAACAGGATGAAACCGCCGCCGCCCGCGCCGAGCAATTTGCCGCCCAGAGCGCCGGCTGCGAGCGCCTCTTCGTAGAGCGCGTCCACCTGCGGGTTCGAAACCTTCTCGCTCAGGCCGCGTTTGGCCAGCCAAGCCTGGTGCAGCAGTTCGCCGAATGCCGACAAGTGGCGTTTGCTGTTCAAGATCTCGCAGCTCTGCTCGACGCAATCCCGCATTCGATTCAACAATCCCGCCCGCTCTTCCACGCCGGAGACATAACTGAAGGCGATGTCCGAGGCCGTGCGTTTGATGCCGGTGTAGAACAGCATCAAATGGGAATTCAACTCCTTCAGGCGGTTCTGCGAGAGCGTCATCGGCTGGACGGAAAAGTCCCCGGTTTGAAGGAAGCTGATGCGGTTGACGCCGCCGAACGCCGCGCACACCTGGTCCTGGGAACCGACGGTTTCCTTCAGGATGTCCTGTTCCAGGTGGATTCCTTCGGCGGCCAGTTGTTTTTTGCCGACGACCTTTCCCTTGAGCGCGTAGAGCGCGTGCAGCAGGCCGACCGTGAAGGCCGAACTGGAACCCATGCCGCTGCGGCCGGGGAGGTCGCCGCCGTGGTGGATCTCGATGCCGCGCTCGATTTTCAGGTAGCGCAGGGTCTCGCGGACGGAGGGGTGGGAGATCTCCCCGACCGTATGGCAGAGTTCGATTTTTGAATAGACCACGCGGATGCGGTGTTCGAGGAACGGCGGGAGATAGCGGCACGTCAGGTAGCAATACTTGTTGATGGTCGCCGCGAGCACCGCGCCGCCGTGCTGGCGATACCACGCCGGGTAATCCGTCCCGCCCCCGAAAAAGGAGACGCGATAGGGAGTCCTGCTGATAATCATGATCTTCGTTTTCTGCTGCAACCGGCGCTGTCCAGACAAACCCAGCACGGCGCCCCTGCCATGCGGCTCAGCGGAAATATTCCGGATGTTCCCGCACGAACACTTCCGCGAGCGGAAGGGATTCCGGGGTACCAATATCCAAAAAAGGCGCGTGAGTCACGCAGACTTTCAACCGCACCCGCCGGGCGGCCAGTTCGGGAAAGACGTCTTTTTCAAAACTCAGGGGCGTCCGATCCGGAAAAAGCGGGAGTGTCGATGCGCGGACCAGATAGACGCCGGCATTGATCGTGCCGGCGCCCGGCCGCTTTTCCCGGAACGCGACCAGTTCACCGGCGGCATTCTGCTCGATGGTGCCGTAGCGCGAGGCGTCGGGCATCGGCACACCGAGGAGGGCGCCGTCGATGCCGGTTTCGTCCAGGGACCGCAGCATTCCATCCAGCGGCGCCAGCGCCAGGGAATCGCCGTTGAGGATCAGCCAGGCCGGAGGGTTTTCCGCGGACTCACGGACGGCGTTGAGGAAGCCTCCGGCGGTGCCCAACGGTTTCGTTTCCGGCACACAGCGCACGCTGACGCCCTTGACGGGCTGCGTCTGGAAATGGCGCTCGATGGATTGCGCCAGATGCCCGGTGGAGAGGATCACGCGGCGGATGCCTTGTCCGGCGAGGTAACAGACCATCCATTCCAGGAACGGCCTTCCGTTCACGGGCGCCATGGGCTTGGGAAGGTTCGGCAGCAGATGTTGAATGCGGGTGCCCAGGCCGCCCGCAAGCACCACCGCGGTCACTGGATCAGGCGAGACGTTCACGCGGCGGCCGTGGGGTTCAAACGTTCGAGTAGATCGTGTTTCGCAGGATGACGTAACCCTTGATCAACTCCTGAATGCCGCGGTCCAGGTTCCACTCGGGCTTGAAGCCGGTGGCGAGGATGCGCGCATTGGACACGATGTAATCCCTTTTGTCCGGGTCCTCGCCGATGGGCGCTTCAAGATAAACGAACTTGGGCAGGTGCCGCTGGATCACCGCGCACAACTCGAGTTTGGACAGGTTTGCATCCTCGAGGCCGACGTTGTAGGGCCGTCCCTTCATGCCGTCGAAATGGGCCATCCCGTGCAGAAACGTCCGCACGACATCGCGAATATGGATGTAATTGCGTTTGAAGTGGCCCTCGAAAACCAGCACGGCCCGGTCATTCACGGCGCGATAGACAAAATCGTTCACGAGCAGGTCCAGCCGCATACGGGGCGAGAGGCCGAACACGGTGGCCAGCCGGAAGCTGAGGCTGTTTTCGCGCTGCAGCACCGCTTCCTCGGCTTTGACTTTTGTGAGGCCATAGGTGGAAATGGGCCGGAGCGGCGACTCTTCGGTGCAGGGTTTGCCCTTTTCGCCGATGCCGTATCCGCTGTTGGTGACCGGCATGATGATCCACTGGTTTTTCGAGGCGAGCCGGCAGAGCATTTCCACGGCTTCCTGGTTGGTGGTCCGGGTGGCGATGGCATCGGTGTTGCACAGCGGCACGCCCACGAGCGCGGCCAGCGGAATGATCAGGTCGGCTTTGGCAACCAGCGGCCTGACCACGGCTTCTTCGCGGCAGTCGCCGCGCACAACCTGGAATCGGTCGGAATGGCAGCAGTCCAGGAGACTGCTTTGGTTGAAGTAAAAATTGTCCAGGACGGTCACATCATGGCCCTGAGCCAGCAGTGTGGGCGTCAAGACCGAACCGATGTAGCCGGCACCGCCGGTGACTAGTATTTTCATATCGATCGTCGCTGTGAACCGTTGTTTCCGTCCCCGGCAAATCCAAGCCGTTACCTGGACGCCGTTCGCGCGGGTTTCGCCGGAGCCTTCTGTCCGGCCGGGGTGCCCGGCTGAACCGGGTCCGGCGCCGCTTGTTCCCTGGAAAAAATCACAAACCCAAGCAGCAGCAAACCGATCACGATGGAGGCGAGGCTCACGAACATGGGGGCCGTGTCCTGCTTGAACAGGAACTCGACGTTGTGGGTTCCGGGCTGCAAATACACTCCGCGCATGATAAAATCGCAGCGGAGAAGCTCGGCTCTCCTGCCATCCACCCAGACCTGCCAGTTGGGATCGTACTTGTCAGCAAGCATGAGGATCGACGGCGCTTTGGCGACGGCGTGGAGTTTGATGTCTTTTGGGGCGTAACTGGAGAATTCCACCGTTCCGGCGTTCCCATCGGAGGCGGGATGGTTTGTCGGAGACGGAACGGGCGACGCGAGCAGGACCCGTTGAGCCGGATCAAACGCGGGCGCGGCCAATTCTTCAAGGGTGAGAAAATCGTTCGTGCCGACCTGGTTCAACAGGACGAGGTTGTCTGGGCTTAGCGGAATCCTGTTGAGTGTCCTCAGGGCGTTTGGGTCGTCAGCGGGCGTTTGCCAGTTTGAAAAGAGCTTCGCCCGCGGCAGGGCGCCGGTGAATTCAAACAGGGCATAGGCGCCGCCGGGAGAGGGCTTGGCCGTCAACTCTTCCAGCCGGGTTGGAGGATTCGGAGCGCCGGGTTTGGGCACGATGTCGAAGGCGGTAACAATGCGAAACCGATGCAGGACGGGATCGATCTGCTCGTTCAGCGGGTCCAGGTAGCCGGTCGGTCCCAGCAGGTAACGGGTATTGGTCAACGCCCAACGTCGCGTCAGCAGATGCAACGATTCCGGTGTGCCCCGGAATTGCAGCGCCGATTCAAAGGCAGCGACATCCTGCGGCACGCGAGACATTTGAATAATATCGAGCGACTGGATATTGTAGTACAGAAAGAGGTGTTGGGTCCATTCGATCCGATAGACGCTCTCGAAGAGGGAAAGTTCCGGCGGCGCCTGGAATGGAAGGATGGCGACGCGGTGTTCGAAGGGTTTTTCCCGCAAAAAATCCACCACAGGGTTGCTTGCGTATTTCTCCTTGTAGTTCCAGTAAACGATCCAAGGCAGATCGGCCCGCCCCAGATCGGCCACCAGAACCACCCCCAGCAGGAGGGCCGCCCATTTCGCCCGTCGTCCGGCCAGGAATCCGCTCAGAATCATCGTGACCAACGAGGCGCTCGCCGCGAGCACCAGGACAAACCAGCCGACTTGGTGGATGCTGAACCCGGCGATTCTCCGGGCCAGGGTGTCATCGAACCCAACCGTCTGCAAATACTGGTCGAACGAATGTCGCGACGTCGCGTATATCCACCAACCCACCAGGCTTGCGGCGATGGCCACGCCGCATCCAATCACCCAGCGCCTTTCGAACGCTCCGGCCGTGGCCCACCAGCCATTCGACCGGGAAGCCGGGCCGGTGGCTTTGGCCGGCGCGGATTCCAGGTAGCGCCGGCTTAATCCGTGAAGGCCAAAGGCAAAGAGAATCACCGTGGCAAAATTGAACATGTGAACGAATTTTACCGGATTGCGAATCGTTGAAAAATAGGGGAGTGCGTAAAGGATTCGATAAAACGGCGCGTATCGACCGAGGGCGAGCAACAAGGCGACCACGACAACGGCGGACCAGAACCAGAGGAGTTTGCGCTGGGCTGTTGAGAAGGGTGAATCCTTGCGAAACGATTGGCAGACTGCCCAGAGGGCAACCAGCACGACCAGCACGCCTGCATAGCCTCCCCCTCCGGTAAACCTCAGGAAATGAGAGTTTGGATCGGGTGGGGATCCCTGCTTGCCGCCTTCGAGATAGTGATTCCAGGCGGGATCGCGTCCCATGGCGCCCCAATAATTGCCGCCGTCAAATGTATCGGCAAACATCCTGATATCTTTGGGGGTGTCCATGCGGTATCCGAAGAGTCCGGGAACGATCAGCCCCAAGACTTCCTGTTTCGGCAGACTCCATTGCGTCGCCCAATCCCAATGCTCCTGCCGGGTGCGCTCATCCTGGGCCGTGCCGACGACGCCCTTGATTTCGATGCCGATGAGTGTAGTCAATGTGCACGCGGCAATGAACGCGGCGCAGATCGCCACCAACGAAACCTGCATAACGCCGCGCGCGATTTTTTTTGACAACGGGGAATCTTCAACCAAGGCCTGAAAGATGACGAATGCGGCAAAGAGAAGGCTAAAGAGGGCGCCAATGTCTGCGCCTTCCATCAGGCCCATGCCAACGGCAAAACCCGCCAAAACAAATCGCGTCCACCGCCAACGCGAAGATCGGGTGATTGCTGCGGTCAGTGCCAGAAAGTTGAAGCCGAAGCAAAGCACTTGCGGTCCCACGCCCCAGGCCGCCGTCGAGAGAAAGTCGGAATTGAGTATGGTTGCCAGGCCGCCGAGAACACAAGCCAAGGGGTGCAGTCCAAGTTGCCGAAAAAACAGCCAAGCGCATAGCCCCAGAATTAGACTGACGAGCGGCGCATAAAACTTTGAGAAACCAAGCGGGCCGAGCAGCCACACCAATGTGCTGGTCATTGTCGGAGAGAAGCCGCCCCCATTCATACCCGTATAATTCAGGTCATTCCAGACTCCTTGAAATGCTCCAGGCAGAGCGAAGGAATGCTGGTTTTGCGCTCCGAGCGGGCCATCGTTCGAGAAGATCACGAATCGTGGATCGAAACTGTTCCAGAACAGCAGCAACAGAACACACACGCTGCACAGAATGAATACCCGGAAGGACTTAACGTAGGGTGGAATTGGCTTCATACCGGTTGCAGCAATTGCTCGTGCATCATACGTGTGATTGAAACAACAGTGACCCGCACCATGTTCAATTTTGCGTGCGGGATAATCTGAAGCGAGTCGACAGCCGCTTCCCGCCAGGTTTCAAACTACTATGCCGGATGAATGTTTGAAAGAGCAAAAACTGGTGGTTCCCGACAGGGCCAATTTATGAGGGGGCGGGGGCTCGTCCCCAGTGAGAATGCAGAAACTCAAAGGATCCTGGGGACGAGGCCGTCCCCGCCCCGATATTGCCACCTTCATGAATTGGCCCTGTGTTCCCGGCGATCCGGGGTGATGCCGGTTGACTTGGATTCGTTCTGGCATTTAAGCTGGGATTCCAAATGATAAAAGGCAAACAGGTTGTTGTGACAGCTGCTTCAGGACCGAATGCCGAAGCCTTGGACAGGACGTTCACCAGTTTTGCGCAGAACCCGTTCCTGGAGCTGCACGCCTTTGTTTTCGGTCAGAAACTGCCAGAAATGCGCCTGCCGCAGATCAACTACCGCCTGGTGGCGCCCGACCCAGCGTTTTCTGATCCGATGCGGGATCAGTATTACCGGCGGTGGATTCTCCTCGATGAACTCGACGCGGAATACGCCTTGGTAGTGGACAACGGAGATGTGTTGTGCCTGCAGCCCATGCCAGAAATTCCTTCGCTTCTCCATGGCGCCGCGATGGGAGGCTGTGTGGAACATGCTGGCGGCCGCTACCTGATGGGCCAGGAATACGTCAGTTGCTATCTCAACACAGGGGTCACCTTTTGGAACGTCCCATCGAGCCGCAAAATCCGCGAGGAGACCATGGCTCGGGGCCGGGCTCGCTTCCGCAGCATCGACGATCAGCGCTCCATCAACGAAATCGTCCATTCCCGCTATTACGATCAACTCGTGCTGCTGCCGTGCCAGTACAACTACCGGGCGTTTCTGCCGCCCAAACGGAGCTCGCGGTGGCCGACCGTTACTCACCTGGATGGCGTAGTCATCTATCACAATTCCCATTGCATTGATGCCGCGAAAAAATTGTTGCCCGTAAAGCGGCGGGCAGAGCTGCCCGATTTACCGCAGGACCCAGCCCCGCTCACACCGCGTCAGCAGTTCTGGCGAAAAGTACGCGAACGGCTTAAGCCCCACATAGTCGGCTCCGGCTTTTTGCGGAGGCTCATTTCCGGGAATTGACACTGGCGGGATGACTTGCAAATCGGCGGGTTCGTTCGTATAAGTTTCGGCTTCCGACCGTTGAACGCGGAACCGGCCCCATACCGGCATGGACACGACCAGCAACAAAATCAGACGAATTGACGACCTGGCCAAGGCGCTGGAGTCCGTGCGCGCCGGCGGCAAAAGGATCGTCCATTGTCACGGAGTGTTCGACCTGCTCCACATCGGCCACATCAAACACCTTGAAGCGGCGCGGAAACTCGGGGATGTGCTGGTCGTGACGCTGACTCCCGATCGCTTTGTCAACAAAGGCCCTCACCGCCCGGCTTTTCCCGAACGCCTGAGGGCCGAGGCGCTGGCCTCCCTGGTGTGCGTGGATTTCGTCGCCATCAACGAATGGCCGACGGCGGTGGAGACGATCCAGCGGCTGCGGCCGAACCTGTACGTCAAAGGCAGCGTGCACGAAGCCGGCAAGCGCGACCACACCGACGCGATCGACCAGGAAGAGGCCGCAGTCGAGGCCGTCGGCGGGGAATTGGTGATGACCGATGAAGAGACGTTCAGCGCCTCGACCCTTATCAACCGGTTCATGGACGTTTTCTCTCCGGAGACAAAATCGTTTCTCGAGGAGTTCCGGGGCCGTCACACGCCCGAGGAGGTCGTCGGATACCTGCAAGCTCTCCGGAAGCTGAAAGTCCTGATCATCGGCGAAACGATCATCGACGAATACCAGTTCTGCTCGGTCATGGGCAAATCCGGCAAGGAACCGGTGCTCGCCGCGCTTCACAACCGGACGGAACAATACGCCGGCGGCGTGCTGGCCATTGCCAACCACCTCTCAAATTTCTGCGAGCATGTCGGCCTGTTGAGTTCCATCGGCGAAGTCAATTCGTGCGAGGACTTTATCCGGTCCGGTTTGAACAAGCGCGTGACGCCGCATTTCGTGCGCATCGCCGGCGCCCCGACGATCGTCAAGCGCCGTTTTCTGGAGGAATATCTCTCGGCCAAATTGTTCGAGGTGTATGTCATGCGCAACGAGGCCATGCCCGCCGGGGCCGAGGATGAACTCTGCCGCGAGCTGGAAGGCGCGGCCCCGCACTATGACCTGGTGATCGTGGCCGACTACGGCCACGGTCTGATGACAGAGCGCGCGGTGGATCTGGTGTGCGACAAGGCGAAGTTTCTCGCGGTCAACACGCAGGCCAACGCGGGCAACAAAGGCTTCAACACCATCTCGAAATACTCGCGGGCGGATTTCGTCTCCATCGGCGAACCCGAGGCGCGGCTGGACGCCCGCAACGTCAGCGCCGACCTGAAGCAGGTCGTCGAAAGGCTGGCCCGGAAAATGACGACAAAGCATTTCCTGGTGACGCGTGGCAGCTCCGGTTGCCTGATTTACGACCGCGACCAGGGTCTTTTCACGGTGCCCGCCTTCGCCATTCGTGTGGTGGACCGCGTCGGGGCGGGGGACGCGGTTCTCGGCCTGACGGCGCCTTGCTCGGCGCTGGGGGTTCCGCCGCAAGTGCTGGGATTCATCGCCAACGTGGTCGGCGCGGAGGCCTGCACGATCATGGGCCACCGCAGCTTCATCGAGTCGGCCGCCCTGTTCCGGCATATCACTTCCTTGATGAAGTGAGGCGAGCGACGCGCAGCCGCGCCCCTGTCCGTTGGCAGGGCTGCTTCATGTCATGAAGGTGGCGATATCGGGGCGGGACGGCCTCGTCCGCGGTTCTCCGGAGTTTCAGCAATCTAACTGGGGACGAGGCCGTCCCCCCCTCATGAATTGGCCGTGTCCCTTGGCAATCGCGGGCAAAAAGCCTTGAATATTGCTGCCAGGACCATAAAGTATCCTCCTTTTCGGTCCATGATTTTATGAGCAGCAACAATCCGAATGGGTTCAAATCCATCCTGGTCACGGGCGGCGGGGGATACGTCGGCAGCGCGCTGGTGCCCGGCCTTCTCAACAAAGGGTATCACGTCAAGGTGGCGGACGTTTTTTGGTACGGCCGGGATGTGTTTGGCGAGTGCAACAGCCATCCGGAACTCGAGCGGATCGAACTGGACATCCGCGACAGCGCACGGCTGAAGCAGGCGTTGAAAGGCGTGGACGCGGTGATTCACCTCGCCTGCATTTCGAACGACCCGAGCTTCGAGCTCGATCCGGCGCTCGGCAAATCCATCAACTACGACGCCTTCGCGGGATTGCTTCAGGGGTCGATCGATCAGGGCGTGCGGCGGTTCATCTACGCGAGTTCCTCGAGCATTTACGGGGTGAAGGAAGAGTCCGACGTGCGCGAGGACGCGGTACCGCTGCCGCTGACGGATTACTCGAAATTCAAGCTCGAGTGCGAGAGGGATTTGCTGGCGCACGCGAAGGGGAACGGCATGGAACGCGTGATCGTCCGCCCTTCCACCGTCTGTGGTTACTCGCCGCGCCTCCGCCTGGATCTGACGGTGAACATCCTGACCGTTCAAGCGCTGGTGAATCACAAGATCCGCATCTTCGGCGGCAAGCAACTCCGGCCCAATCTGCACATCAAAGACATGGTGCGCGCCTATCACCTGTTCCTGGAAGTCCCGGCCGCGAAGGCCGACCGCGAAGCGTTCAACGTCGGGTTCCAAAACCGGTCGGTCGAGGACATCGCCCGACTCGTGCGCGACACGCTGGGCGACAACACCATCGGGCTGGAATACACGCCGAGCAACGACAACCGCTCCTACCACGTCAATTCGGACAAGATCAAGCGCGTGCTCGGTTTCGAGGCGCGGTTTACCATCGAAGACGCCATCCGGAGCATTGCCGAAGCCTATCACGCCGGCAAGATAAAGGACCCGCTCCACAATGCGCTCTACTCGAACATCAAACGCATGCAGGAACTCCATGTCAAATGAGGCGTTGAAAAAGGCGTCGGGCCGGGCGGCGGCCGGCCCACCGGTTCGAGCGGAACGGGAACACCCGGGCGGCGACCTGTTGTGGCGCCTTTTTTTGGAGATGTTGCGCATCCGCGTCATCGAACGGCGCATTGCCGAGCGTTACGCGGAAAAGGAGATGCGGTGCCCGGTGCATCTCAGCATCGGCCAGGAAGCGGTGGCCGTGGGCGTCTGCGCCCAGTTGCGGCAGCAAGACCGGGTGATGAGCGCCCACCGGTCACACGGCCATTATCTGGCGAAGGGCGGCGACGTTTATTCCATGCTGGCCGAGTTGTATGGCCGCAAAGACGGTTGCTGCGGCGGCCGGGGCGGGTCCATGCATTTGATGGATCGATCCGCGGGTTTCTGGGGCGCGGTGCCCATCGTCGGGAGCACCTTGCCCATTGCGCTGGGGCTGGTCCTGGCGGACAAAAGGCTTGGTCGCAGCGAAAGAACCGCGGCCTTCTTCGGCGAAGGAGCGACGGAAGAAGGGGTCTTTACCGAAACCCTCAACCTGGCCTGTCTTCTGCGTTTGCCCATGTTGTTCGTCTGCGAGAACAACGGGTATTCGGTTTACACACCGTTGCAGCTCAGACGTTCGCCCGATTTCGACTTCGGCGGTTATGTGCGCAGCCATGGCAGCCTGTATTTTTCGGGGGATGGCAACGACGTGGAAGCAGTGCACCGGATCACCGGCGAAGCGTTGAACGCCACGCTGGCCGACCCGACGCGGCCCTGCGTTCTGGAGTTCTTCACCTGGAGATATTACGAACACTGCGGCCCGGGGCAGGACGATCATTTGGGGTATCGCGACAAAGAGGAGATCGACAACTGGGCGAAACGCTGTCCGCTCGCCGTCGCGCGCTCGCGGTTGACTACAACCCGTCCCGGCTTGGAAAACGAAGTCGAAGCGGCCGAGAAGCGATATTCCCGGGAGATAGATTCGATCATCGAGGCGGTGCGTTCGAGCGCGCGACCCGACCCCGCCACGTTTGCGAGAGGAGTGTTCGCACCATGAGCCAGGCGCCGCCGATGAAGGATCTCACGTTCGCCGAAGCCATCCGCGACGCCACGGCGGTATGCCTGCGCCAAGACCCGCGCACCTTCGTCATCGGCCTGGGCGTGCCGGACCCCAAGGGCATTTTCGGAACCACCGCGGGGCTGGCCGACGAGTTCGGGATGGATCGGGTCATGGACGCGCCGCTATCCGAGAACGCCTTGACGGGGATGATCATCGGTGCCGCCTTGGGCGGACTGCGACCCATCCTCACCCACCAACGGGTGGATTTTGCGCTATTGAGCCTCGAACAAATTGTCAACCAGGCGGCCAAATGGTATTACATGTTCGACGGCCGCGGCGGCACGGTCCCGATTGTCATCCGCATGGTCATCGGACGCGGCTGGGGGCAAGGTCCCCAACACGCCCAAAGCCTGTTCTCCTGGTTCGCCCACATCCCCGGGCTCAAGGTGGTCGCTCCCGCGTCGCCGGCTGACGCCAAGGGAATGATGATCGCGAGCGTGGAGGACAATAATCCCGTGATTTTTCTGGAGCACCGCTGGCTCCACGGAATGCGCGGACCTGTTCCCGACGGTTATCACCGGGCCGATCTCGACCACTGCCGGGTGGCCCGGAAAGGGACCGACGTGACCGTGGTGGCCGCGGCGCACATGGTGATCGAAGCGATGCGTGCGGCGGAGTTCGCCTCGGCGCGGGCGGGAATTGAAATGGAAGTTATCGACGTGCGCTGTCTGAATCCGCTGGATTTCAAAACGATCGAGGAATCGGTGCGTCGCACCCGGCGTTTGCTGGTGGCGGACGACGACGCTTCGCATTGCGGTTTTGCGGCGGAAATCATCGCGCGAGTCAGCGAAGCCGGTCTCGAACTCGCCGCCCCGCCCGTGCGGGTCACCCACCCGGATTGTCCGTCGCCCAGTTCGGCGGCGCTGGCGGCCGCGTTCTATCCGACCGCCCCCGATTTATATGCCGCGGTTTGCCGAACGGTCGGGCGCGGCATGGATTGGGCCGCCCAGTTTCCGCCGCGGCCATGCCCGGTGGATGTGCCGAACCTGGAATTTCCTGGTCCGTTCTGAACCGGCATGGCCCTGCGAATTCCATACGTCGATCTCGCCCGGCAGCACTTTCCACTGAGGGGCGAAATCCTCGACGCCGTGGGCCAGGTGCTCGATTCAGGACAGTTTATCCTCGGAGAAGAGACGGAGCGGTTCGAACGCGAGTTTGCCGCGCTGTGCGGAGCCCGGCACGCGGTGGGCGTCAACTCCGGCACGGACGCTCTGGTTCTGGCGCTCAAATGTCTCGGCATCGGGCCGGGCGACGAGGTCATCACCGCCCCCAACTCCTACCTGGCCAGCGCCAGTTGCATCGCGCTGGCCGGCGCCGTGCCCCAATTTGCCGACGTCCGCGCCGATCTCAATCTGGATCCCGAATCCGTGGCGCGCGCGATCACGCCGCGCACCCGCGCCATCATCCCGGTGCATCTGACCGGCAAACCGGCGCCGATGAAAGAATTGTCGGCGGTGGCGCAACAACACGGGCTGGAACTGATCGAGGATGCCGCCCAGGCCGTGGGAGCGCAACTCGATGGCAAGCCGGTGGGAACCCTGGGCCGGATCGGGTGTTTCAGCCTGCATCCTTTGAAAAACCTGAACGCCTGCGGAGACGGGGGGGTGCTGGTCACGAACGACGCCGCCATCTGCCAGCGGGCGCGGCTGCTCCGGAATCACGGCCAGCCCAATCGCAATGATTGCGCCGAATTCAGCATGGTGTCGCGGCTGGATTCCGTGCAGGCGGCGATTGTGCGCGTCAAACTTCGACACCTGGACGAGGTCACCGCCAGGCGGCGAGCCCACGCGGAGGACTATCGCCAGCGGCTGGCGGGTTGTTCCCGACTCCAGTGTCCTACCGAGTCGCCCGGCGAATTCTGCGTTTATCACACGTTTGTGGTGCAAGCGGACAACCGGGATGAGTTGGTGCGGCATTTGGAAGGGGCCGGAATCGGCACGGCCATCCATTACCCGGTTCCCATCCATCTCATGACGGTCGGCCGCGGCCTCGGGCATCGGGACGGTGACTTTCCCGTTTGTGAACGGCTGGCCGGACGTGTTCTCAGCCTGCCCATTTACCCAGAACTCACGAGCGGCCAGATCGACGAAGTGGCGACGGCCATCCTGGACTTTTACCAAGCGACTTGAGAACCCACTCTCCACCCATGAAAGTGCCTTTTTCCTACCTCGACCGCCAATTCGCCGACGTGGATGATTATTTGGGGGACATCCGCGCCCTGGTGAAGAGCGGCGATTTCACCCTCGGAAAACCCCTGACGGAATTCGAAGAGCGATTTGCCGAACGCGCGCACATGCCTCACGCCATCGGCGTCGGCACGGGCACGGACGCCCTCATTTTGCCCATGAAACTGTCGGGCATCGGACCGGGTGACGAGGTGATCACGACCACAATGACCTTCTACGCCACCGTCGGCGCCATTGTGGCGACCGGCGCGCGACCGGTGTTGGTGGACAGCGAGGACGGGTTCATGATCGACCCGGAGCAGATCGAACCCGCCATCACCCCCCGCACCAAGGCCATTGTCACGGTCACGTTCAGCGGCAACATCCCTGATCTGGATCGCATCAAGGCAATCGCCGACAAACATCGCCTGATGATTTTCGAGGATTCCTGCCAGTCCATCGGAGGAGAATTGAACGGACGTCCCATGGGATCCTGGGGCGAAGCCGCCGCCTACAGCCTGCATCCGCTCAAGAACTTGAACGTCTGGGCCGACGGAGGCGTCGTCACCACCCGCTCGAATGAACTGGACCGCAAAGTCCGGCTATACCGCAATCACGGACTCGTGAACCGCGATGAAATCGAGTTCTTCGGCATCAACTGCCGGCTCGACACCCTCCAGGCCGTCGTCGCCAACCGCCTGCTGCCGCAACTGGATTTCATCACTCAAACCCGGATCAAAAACGCGGCGACCTACGACGCCGCCTGGCGGGACATAGCGGATTGTGTCATGCCCCCGGTTCGGCGCCCGGGAGTCAAACACGTCTATCACCTCTACATGGTGCGCGTGAAAGATCGCGATGGGCTCCTCGCCCGCCTGCACCAGCGCGGAGTCGAAGCCAAAGTCCACTATCCAAAGCCCATCCACCTCCAGCCTGCCGCCGCCGGCCTGGGCTACCCGCCGGGCACATTTCCCAAAGCCGAGGCCGACTGCCGCTCCATCCTCACTCTGCCGGCCCACCAGCATTTAACAAAAGAAGAGATTGACTACACCATTAGATGCGTCCATGATTACTATCGGTAGTAGTAGATTCATTTTGGCATGCCAACCTCGGGTGTTTTAATGTCCGCCCAGACTCTGCCATCCCTTTCGGTTCTGGTTCCCAATTACAACCACGCCAAGTATCTCGACTTTTCTCTGCCCGCGATCCTTCGCCAATCAGTGCAGCCCCTGGAATTGCTCGTCATGGACGACGCTTCCACCGACAACAGCATCGAGGTCATCCGGCGGTACACCGCCCAATATCCGGTGGTTCGTCTCCTTCAGAATGAAAAGAACCTGGGTGTCATGCCCACGCTCAACAAGGGGTTGGAACTCGCGCGGGGCGCGTACGTGTATACCGCATCGGCGGACGACGAGGTGCTGCCGGGTTTGTTCGAGAAGTCATTGCGTCTGTTGGCCGAACACCCTCAGGCGGTCCTGTCCTGCGGGGCGAGCCGGTGGCGTTACGTGGACAGCGGCGTGACGTGGGACATGGGGGTGGGCTTGGCGGAAAAGGCCTGCTTCCTTTCTCCGGAGGAACTGGTGCGGATCGGGAGACGGGGCAAATTGCTGCTTCCGACCAGCAGCGCCATTTGGCGGAAGGACGCGCTCATTGCCTCCGGTGGATTTATCCCCGAGCTGCGCTGGCACTCGGACTGGTTCGCGACCATGATACCCGCCCTTCGCAGCGGCTTGTGTTACGTGCCGGAACCGGTGTCGCTGTTCAACATCTACTCCAAATCCTATTATCAATCCGGCCGCAAGCGGGGCGAACATCGCCAGGTCCTGATCCGATTGATCGAGTTCCTCAACTCGCCGGCTTATGCCGACGTGCGGCCGCGAGTCCGCGACGCCGGCGCGCTGTCCCTCTTTGAAATGCCCATGCTCCGGATTCTTCTGAGCCGTCCGGAATACCGGTCGTTCATCAACTGGACCCTGCTGCGCCGCACGGTGTGGCGGAAAGCCGAAGTCACCGGCGGCAAGGTGTTGCCTTCATGGTTGGCGCGCTGGATTCTCAACAGGCTCTACCGCCAGTCCTCTTCAAACGGGAAGACCCCAGGTTGAGAAGTGCATGCCGTTGGACTTCGAAGGGTTGCCTCGCGGAAAGCCGTCATCGCTCACCCCCCTTCCTTTCTTTGGTCACATTTATTGTGAGTCAATTCGCCACCCCGAAGAACTGCCGACAAGAATCCTCCTGACAGACCACCTGGGCTGGTTTATGATCCCAGGCATGAATCAATGGATCGCCGATTACATCAAATCCCAGAAAGCAGCGCATGATTCCATTCCGGTGGACGCCGTCGCGCAGATTATCGAGAAACTGCGCGCGGCTCTCAAGGAAGGCCGCCACGTTTTCGCCTTCGGCAACGGCGGGAGCGCCGCCAACTCCTCCCATTTCGCCACCGACCTCGGCAAGGGGGCTTCGGACAAGACCGGCAAACGGTTCCGCGTGCTCTCGCTGACCGATAACGTCAGTTGGATGACCGCGCTGGGCAACGATTATTCCTACGAAGACATTTTCGTCGGCCAATTGCAGAACTACGGCGAACGCGGTGACATCGCTCTCGGCATCAGCGTTAGCGGCAATTCACCCAATTGCGTCAAGGCCCTCGAATGGGCCAAGAAAAACGGTCTGCGGACGATCGCGCTTGTCGGCGCCAAGCGCGGACGCATGGCGGAGATCGCCGAACAGGTCATCGTCATCAACGACACGCACTATGGCCGCGTGGAAGACGCACAGATGGGGATTTGTCACATGCTCTGCTACGCCTTCATGGAGCATCCGGAGTGGGCGAAGTAGCCGGTGCGGCAGGTTTCGGCGCGCGGCTCTGCGAGCCGCAGAATCGTGGAAAATTTCCATGAACCGGGCCTTCGTAGCCGCCGTTGTGAAACGGCGGAGATTGCGATCGCGGGACGGGTCCGCCAATTCACATGGGCGGCTACGAGGCTTCAGGGTCTCAATGCTTCGCTCTGACCCGCAGCACGGTCAGTGAAATCGCCGGAAAAATGTGGCTGGAATCAGGGACGGTTACCGTGGCCTTCCGGGTCCTTGGCGCAACCCTGTCCGGATTCTCGAGCGAGTTCTCGTCATTCAAACTGGCCGCGGTGAGGACGGTTTCCGTTCCGTTGGCGCTGGCCTGGGCGACTCCGTCGAAGCGCAGGCCGGCTTCAACCGGGTTCGTCGAGACATTCACCACCTTTAGAATGATTTCACCTGCTTTTTCATCCCGCGTCGCGCTGGCGAACAGAGTTGGATGGCTGCCAGGCCCGGACGCCGGACCGTCCTGACGCACGGGCAGGACCACGTCGCCCCGGTTCCGGCTGAAGAGCTGTTGCGCGTAGTAGTCGGGCGTGGCGAAGACGCGCAGGTTATCGAACCAGATGAGGCTCGGCCGCCATTGCCAGGCATCCGCGCGTCCGAAGAGCGGCGCATACGAGGCCATGCGGACCACGTCCGCATTGCGTTCGAACCCGGTCATCATGGCCGCCTCGGCGAGGGCGGATTGCAGGTTGTTCTCGCGGTTGGGCGCGCGCGCGGCGTATTCGCCGGCCAGGACTTTCGGACCGGTTCGACTGTAGTGGTCGTAGCGGCCGGCGTTGTTCAGGAACCATTCGGGCGGCCGATAGAAGTGTTCATCCACGAAATCGGCGCGCAGTTCGCGCAGCCTCGACCAGAGAAAATCGAACCGTTCGCCGTCGGGATCCGGCCCGGAGGCGGCCACGAGCTGGATCTCCGGGTGCAGACGCTTGAGGGCCTGGGCGAACATCGCGAACCGTTCCACGTAGGGAGATCCCCATTGCTCGTTTCCGACGCCGAGGTATTTGAGATGGAAGGGTGCCGGGTGGCCCATCGCCGACCGCCTCGCGCCCCATTCGCTGTTCGCCGGCCCGTTTGCGAATTGAATCAGGTCGAGCGCGTCCTGGATGTAGGGATCCAGCCGGTAAAGAGGAGCGAGTTCGCCCGAGTTGAATTGGCAGGCCATGCCGCAGTTCAGAACCGGCAGCGGCTCGGCCCCGATATCCTCACAAAGCTGGAAATACTCGAAGAACCCGAGTCCGAACGACTCAAAATAGTCCGGCGCCGGCCGGTCTTTGAACTCGACGTTCCAACGGTTCATTTTCAACGGTCGATCGGCCGTGTCGAGGATCGTGTTCTTCCATTCATAGCGGTTGGCGAGATCCCGTCCCTCCACGATGCAACCGCCCGGGAAGCGCAGGAAGCCGGGCTTCAAATCGGCGAGCATCCGCACGAGGTCGGCCCGCAATCCGTTCGCGCGATGCTTCCACGTGTCCGCCGGGAATAGCGAGACCATGTCCAGTTCGAGAGTGCCCGGGCCTTCGACGATGAGGTTCAAATGCGCCCGGGGTTCGGTGGCATGCGCGCGCAATTGGGCGGTGTATTTTTTCCAGCGGAACGAAAACCGGCCGAGCTTGGCGGAAGCGAGTTTGTGTCCGTCGCCGCTCACGAGCTCGATGCGCAGCGCCGGTTTGCCGGCCAGGGCGCGGGCCTCGACCGAGAAATTGCAGGCGGCGCCGTCCTGGACGCCGATGCCGCGAAAACCTTCATTGGAAACCCCGAGACCCTTGCTGAAAAACCCCGTCGTGACGCGTAAATAATGCGGATTCGCCGCGTCGAACGGATCGTAATCCCGCATTTCCACCGAGCCCTGCCCGTGGGCCGGCACGATCTTGCTCCATCCCATCCAGGGATCCGGAAACTCAAAGCCGCGGTTCTTCACCAACTCGGCGTACAACCCTCCGTCCGCGCCAAAGTTGATATCCTCGAAGAAAATGCCCCACATGGCGGGGTTGATCCGCGTGCCCGGACGATCGGTTTCGACGGTGATTGTGAGAGCGGGGTCCGCGGCGGCGGCGCAGAGGAGGAGACAAAGAGCCAAGGCTGAAAGGAGGAATGGGTTCTTCACGGGGACTCCCGCTCCGGCCATACATCGGAAAGATCGGTTCGATGAGCCGGCGCAGTCCGTGTCCTGGCGGCGGTTCCTCTGTTGAAATAAGACCGCGCGCCGGGGTTGAATCGGCGCGTTCCCGAACGGAGTGTGGCCGCCGCCGGGTTTACTCGTGCAGATAGACATCCCAGCCGAGATATTTGCCCAATGCTTCCTTCACGCCGGCCGAGACCCGCGTCGGATTGATCGCCACGTGATGCTCGAAGCCGGTCTCGCAAATATAACGCAGCAATTTCTGGAAATTCGGGATCTTCACCACGCCGTAACCGCCGAATGTGGCGAGGGGATCGTCCGTCAATTCGCCTTCGCCGATATAGGAGCGGATCCTGCCCGCGACATCGTCCGTGCTCACGCGCAGGTAGGTGAACGGCGCCGCCTTGACGCGGCCGACGATGGTACCGTACGTGTTCTCCTTGCCGACCGTGCCTGCGAGGATTTCCTGGTAATCCATCACCGGTTTGCCCTCGCCTTTCTGGACAAAAACGTCCTTGGGCAGGTTACTGCAATGGAACACCACTCCCTTGTCCGGATCTTCGCCGTAGTTGTTGTTCCAATCCACGAGGGCGCTCGGCCTGCCGCTGGCCCGGGCCATGGCGTACATCGCCACCGTGCCCATGATATCGACTTCGCACGCGCTGCTCATCAGCAGATTGCTCATCATGCTCATGAGCGTGCACGGCACCACTCCGAAGAATTCCTCCATCGCGGTCCAGCACTGAATCGCCGTCGCATCGAGCCGCGTTTCCTTCATCCATTTGTCCACCGCGACGCCGAACTTGGCCATCTTGAGCAACGCCACCGGCGGAATGGCTTTGGCGGTGACGTAGGCCTGGATCTCCTGGAGTTTGGCGTTCACCGCCTTGTCGCTGTCCTTCATCTTGCCGACCCGCCCGAACAACTCGAACAGGTCGAGGGTCTCGATGCTGATGCCGGATTGTTCGAGGAGTTTCTCGCTGTAGCGGACGGTGTTGAACGCGGCCGGACGCGCGCCCAGCGCGCCGATGCGGAGGTTCTTCAACGCCCTCACCACGCGGCAGGTCACGATGAAGTCCGCGAGGTCCTTGTGGAAGCTGGGGTGGCCTGGGTTCACCGTGTGCAGCCGCGTCAGCGTGAACGGGATCCCGTATTGCCGGAGGTTGTTGCACACGGACATCTTTCCGCAAAAGCTGTCCCGCCGGTGCTGGACGCTCATGATCTCCGGGTCATCATTGAACGCCTGGACGAGGACGGGCACGCGCAATCCCGACCAGCGGAGGGCGTTGGCGACGCCGCGTTCGTCGCCGAAATTCGGCAGGGCGACAAGAATGCCGTCGATGCGGGCTTCGTTTTTCCTGAACAGGCTGCCGCACTTCCGCGCGTCTTCGTTGGACTCGACCGCTCCGAATTTCGACGCGTTCATGGGCAGAATGATCGTGTCGATGCCCAGCTTTTTCAGCGTGTCCAGGATTTCCTTGCGCCCCGAATCGCACAGATGCGCCGGAAAGAACCCGCGGTTTCCAATGATGATGCCAAGAGTAATTTTTGTGTCCATAGGCGCTGGTGGTTCTACCAATCCCCGGTGTTTTAACCGTACCGCGCATGGATGTGAAGCAATGTTTCACCGGGATCGCGTTTGGCCCGGACACCCGGCGCGGCCCTGAATCGAGTCGGAAAGCCCTTCACTATAATCGTGAATAAATTCTACTTGTGCTTTCCCGGTTTTTGGTAAAGGGTATTGCGTCTATGAAAAGGAAATTATCATTAGTAGTACTGTTGCTGGGCATCGTGGCCGGCGCGGCCCTGTCTGGATGCAATAAACCAGCCGCGGATACGTCGGGTGGAGGCGAGCCGAGCACAAACGCTCCGGCGACGCCGCCCTCCACGAACGCGCCTTAGGGCCGCGTGCAACCCATATCGGATCTCACACCGGACAAGGGTTTGTCCGGCTTTTTGCTTTTGGCAACGCCGGTGTTCGGCATTTCAGAATCGGACGTTGTCAAAAAAGGATGAGATTTTTTCAATTCTTGGCCAGATGCCGGCGCTGCCTCGAGTAAAGTTTCTTCGTTGACCGCGGGTTGCCTGCCGGTAACATGCGCGGCAAATGTTGATCTGGAAATCGAACTATGGCAGTCAAAGTTGCAATTAACGGGTTCGGCCGAATCGGGCGCCTGGTCTTCCGCGCCATCGCCGAACAAGGACTTATTGGCAAGGACGTGGAAGTCGTCGCCGTCGGGGATATCGTCCCTGCGGACAATCTGGCGTATTTGCTGAAGTACGACTCGATTCAAGGCCGTTTCAAAGGCGAGGTTGGCTCGAAGAAATCGGCCGCCGACAAGCCTGAGGACGATGTGCTGATCGTCAACGGCAAAGAGATCAAAGTCGTGAGCGCCAAGACACCGGCGGAGCTGCCTTGGAAAGCGCTCGGCGTGCAAATTGTGATCGAATCCACCGGCCTGTTCACCGACGTGGAGAAGGCCAGAGGTCACATCACGGCAGGCGCCAGGAAAGTCATTATTTCCGCCCCGGCCAAGGGCGATTGCCCGACCCTCGTCATGGGCGTGAACCAGGACAAGTACGACCCGGCCAAACAGGATATCGTTTCGAATGCCTCCTGCACCACCAACTGCCTGGCGCCGATCTGCCACGTGCTGCTCAAGGAAGGATTTGGCATCGAAGAAGGCCTGATGACCACGGTGCACTCCTACACCGCCACACAAAAGACCGTCGATGGCCCGAGCAAGAAGGATTGGAAGGGCGGCCGCACGGCGGCGATCAACCTGATTCCCTCGACCACTGGCGCCGCCAAAGCCGTCGGTCTCGTGTTGCCGGAACTGAAGGGCAAACTGACCGGCATGGCGTTTCGCGTGCCGACGCCGACCGTCTCCATTGTGGACCTGACGGTCCGGACGGTGAAGGAAACCAGCTACGCCGAGATCAGCGCGGCCATGAAGAAGGCCAGCCAGACTTACCTCAAAGGCATCCTCGGCTGGACCGATGACGAAGTGGTCAGCTCGGATTTCATTCACTGCGAACTCTCGTCGATCTTCGACTCAGGTTCCGGGATCGAGTTGAACAAGAAGTTTTTCAAACTGGTAAGCTGGTACGACAACGAATGGGGCTATAGCTGCCGCGTGTCGGAATTGGTGAAGTTCATGATCGGAAAAGGAATTTAGGTTTCGCTTGGAACGACAACCGGCGGCCTGTTTCCAGGCCGCCAGTTTTGCTTCCCGCTAAGCCGGAACGATGCAGTTGGAATTGGGGAGCACACGCGCCCTCGCGTGTTCCGACCGGCGCCTCGCCGGTCGGAGGAGGGCGCAACCCAATCACTA
>Ga0187860_1000615_pt1 | contig 33462 bp, 25 predicted proteins | sample June2016WEW_10_4_FD_132981 | JGI IMG/M metagenome (GOLD analysis project Ga0187860, IMG submission 132981) | Peatland microbial communities from SPRUCE experiment site at the Marcell Experimental Forest, Minnesota, USA - June2016WEW_10_40 | ecosystem: Environmental > Terrestrial > Soil >...
CCTGGCGTTTGGGATATTCATCGTGCTGCCGAATCTGAAGATGCCGGCCATCAGCCGGTTTGTGGACGGCTCCGGGCTGGTCATCGCCGGCAAGGTTTTTCCCTTTTGCTTCATCACCATTGCCTGCGGAGCCATTTCCGGCTTCCACACCCTGATCGCCAGCGGCACCACGCCCAAAATGCTGACCCGCGAATCGTATGCGCGGCCGGTAGGCTATGGTGCGATGTGCCTCGAGTCGCTGGTGGCGATCATGGCGCTCATTGCCGCCTGCACGATGGAGCCGGGCGTCTATTTCGGCATGAACGTCCCGAGCACCGGCGCCAATTCCGCCGCCCGGGCCGCCAGCATCACTCAAAGGCTGCAGGCCACCGGGTCGAGCCTGGTTGTGAGCGCCGACGCCATGGATCGCCTGGCGACCGAGGTTAAGGAAAAGACCCTTTTTAGCCGCACGGGCGGGGCCACCACGCTGGCGGCGGGCATGGCCACCATATTCTCCAAGGTGACGCGAGGCCGCTGGCTGGACCTGTGGTATCACTTCGCGATCATGTTCGAGGCGCTGTTCATCCTGACCATGATCGATGCCGGCACGCGCGCGGGGCGCTACCTGCTCCAGGATGCTATGGGCGCCCTGTGGAAGCCGCTGGGCGAAACGAAGAATACGGGCGCCAACGTGCTGGCCAGCGTGCTCTTGGTAAGCGGTTGGGGGTATTTTCTGATTCAAGGTGTGCGCGATCCGCTGGGCGGCGTCAATTCGCTGTGGCCGCTGTTCGGCATCGCCAACCAAATGCTGGCGGCGATCGGTCTTTGTCTCGGGACGACGATTATATTGAAGATGGCGCTGCAGCCAGTGTCGAGGGCCGGCGGACTTGAGACCGTCTCAGAATCCAAACCAGGGAGGGCGAGCGTCCTCGCGAGCCCAAATGTTTCCGGAAATCAGGGCTCGCGAGGACGCTCGCCCTCCCAAACCGGCAGCCTAGAGACAATCTCACCTGCGTTCGCGCTCATCACACTGATACCGCTGGCGTGGCTGCTGGCGGTGACGGTAACGGCAGGCGCGCAGAAGATTTGGCATCCGGACCCGCGCATTGGATTTCTCGCACAGGCGAATGTCCTGAGCGGGAAGACGCCTTCGCTGGAGCAAGCGTTGGCCGAATCAAAGGCAGCCGGAGAGCCTGGGGCCGTCGAGCGGGCCGAGAAAGCACTTCACACGAATGAAGTCCTTCGCTTTAATAATCTTCTCGATGCAGCCGCGGCCGCGGGGTTTTTGCTGTTGGTCGCGGCGATTGTTTTGTTCAGCGTGCGCGAGTGGGTCCTGTTGCTGGCCCGCCGCAAGCCGGCGGTGTTGTGCGAGACCGAGCCCGTTTGGCTCCCGGAGTATGCCGTAGCCGAATCCCGGCCGCTCCACCTTGCCGGCGTAGTGACGGTGGCGTTTGCCCTCGCGAAAGAGCTGTCGGGCGAGGCGGAGATGGAACGAGCCCGCCAGGCGGCGATACTGTGCGAGTGCGAGCACGGGCCAGGGGCGCGACCGGCGGAAATGAACGGAAGCCAGTCGCGCCAGGCGAGCGCGCGGATTTACGTCGAGGTGGCCGAGAAACGATTCAAGGGCATCAAGCAGTGCTGTTGAGTCAGCAACCAAAACACACAATGCAGCGCATAGGTCTATTTGGCGGTTCGTTTGATCCGGTCCATTTGGGTCATCTGCTGGTGGCGCAGGCGGCGCGGGAGGAACTGGAGCTGGCACGGCTGGTCTTCATTCCGGCGGCGCAATCGCCATTCAAGCCGGACAGCCAGCCAACCCCGGCCCCGGAGCGTTTGCGCCTGCTGCGACTGGCGCTGGCGGGCAAGACGTGGTGCGACCTCGACGAGCAGGAAATCCAACGCGGCGGCGTTTCGTACACTATCGACACCGTGCGCGATTACGCGAGCCGCTTTCCCGAGGCGCGGCTCTTCTACTTGATTGGCGCGGATCACCTGTCCCAGTTGCCGAAGTGGCGCGCGGCGGAAGAACTGGCGCGGCTGGTCGAGTTTGTAGTGATTCCCCGGCCCGGAGAGGCGGAGGCGCCGTTTCCCGCGCCCTTTCGCGGGCGATGGCTGGCCGGCTTCCCGCTGGGCGTTGCTTCGTCGCAGATTCGCGCGCGAGTAAAAGCCGGCTTGCCGATTGACCATCTGGTCCCGGACAGCGTGGCCGAGGCGATTTGCAATAATCGGCTTTATCTTTGAACCGGCCCGGGCCATTATTGCACTAGATGGATTCAAGAAAACTGGCGTTGCTCTGCCGCGAGCTGGCAGACAATAAAAAGGCGGAAGACATCGTTATCCTTGATGTTCGTGAGTTGTCGTCGGTCACGGACTACTTCGTAATCGCGGCCGGCGCGAGCGAGCCACATCTGCGGGCGATTGTCGATGAAATCACGGACCGGTTGCGTGAGGACCACCATCTGCGACCCCAGGCGATCGATGGGACATTGAAGGCGGCCTGGATCGTGCTCGACTACTTCGATGTGATCGTGCACGTGATGCGCCAGGACGTGCGGGAACGCTACGATTTGGAAACGCTTTGGGGCGATGCGCCCCGCGTCAAGGCGAGAAAGCGCGCCCCCGCCAGGGCGTGAGGAGCCATTCACACTTCCACCCCCCGGAAGACGAAGGCCGCTCCCTTGCGAGCGCGACAAACCCCCGCGGAAATTCTACTCCGCTTTGGGCGGGGTTTCGATGGCGGCTTTAACCATTTCGTCCAGGAGCTTTCTGAAATCTTCCAGACCTGGCGCGGGGATAATGATGGTATCGCGCCGGCCTCCGACGTCTTCGGTGATGCGAAGGAAGCGACCGCGCAAATTCTCCTTCAGGGCGAGCACAAAGGTTTTCCGCTCGATCTGGATCTTGGCCGACTTCAGGGTCTCTTCATTGACCGGCGGCCTGGGAGCACGGGAAGCACGGTCGTCGTGAGGACGGTTGCCATAAGGCGGTGGACGGTCATTCGAAATCATATACTTTCTCACTGCGGGCTTCCCTCAAGGCAGCCCAATTTAATAACCTAACGCTAAATATAAGGTGGGCGACAATAACCGATTGTCAACCCCCCCTCCAAGCTTCACCGCGTCGTAAACTTTACCGCACTCACGAAGCGGGTCGGATCAGAAGGATTGGCGGCGCGCCACAAATAGGCGGCGAGCCCGCCGACCAGCAGCAGGTTTACCACCTGGGACACCCCATGCCAAGCCCTAAAGGATCGATCGGCGGCTTCGCGAATCTCAGGCCGGGTGTTGACCCCATATTTGGTGGCATGCAAGGCTTGCAACCGGGGCTGGAGCCAATAGCCGCCAAGGAGGGCGGCTGAACACAGCCCGATCAACAGCCCGACCTGGAGTTTCTGCGGGAATTTGCCGAGATAAAGCCATTCCGCAACCAGGTGCAGGACCGCAACCAGGCTGCAGGCGAGCTGAAAATGAAAGTAGCGCGCGATAAGGATCTGGGCGATGGCACCGGAGAAATAAGGGTAATTCTTCGGGCCCAGCAGGGTCTTCATCTCCTGGGAAAAGGGGGCCAGGCCGGCTCCGAAAGTGAAAAAAATCGCGGCGCCAAACCACACCGCCGCATTCAAAATGCCCACTAATCTCAAGAACCCTATCACACGGCCACAGTAAGAAAAAGTGCGAGGGATGCCAAGTCCGGAGTTGGTGACCCAACACCAGACTGCTGCATCCGCTCTCAAGATTGCGGGCTCATCCGGCATTTCGTGTGGAGCCGGGAATATCCGGGTTGGCGGGGGTTGGCAGTTTTCCGTAACTGGTCAGTCACGGCGGACGGAGCGCGGACATTCCTGTCCGCAGCAACGGCCTTCGGGCGACCCGGCGGCGAATCCGAGGCCGGCTGGCTTTCGCAAGCGGCAGCGGACAGGAATGTCCGCGCTCCGCCGACTCCGCCCGCCTTCACTGAGGAATTACAGTTTTCCAAAGAATTCTTGAGCAATTTGTGCCGCGCTGGCGTATAATGAAGGTGAACGTTAACAGACTATGAAAACACGCAAACCCTTGCTCGTGGCGGTTCTGTTCGTCGCCCTTTGCGCGGCGGCTTCGACCGCCGTCGCCGGCGATACGAACACCGTGAAACTTAAGCCTTACACGCTCAAGACCTGTGTTGTGTCCGGCGACAAACTCGGCGAAATGGGCGAGCCGTTCGTCTATGCCTACAAGGGGCGTGAGATCAAGTTTTGCTGCAAAGGGTGCCTCAAAGACTTCAATAAGGACCCGGCCAAGTACCTCAAGATGATTGACGAGGCCGAAGCAAAGGCCAAAAAGGCCAAATCTTAGACGCTGCCCGGCCCGGTAACTGCTTCAAAACAAGTGTGAAACGGCTGTTGGCCATTCTGTTCAGTGTGACGCTGGTTTGGGCGCAAAGCGCCCCATCCGTCTGTGCGCAGGTGGCCCCGGCCGCAGCAGGCCGCTCGGCCTGCTCGTGCTGTCATTGCGGCAAAGCGAATTGCTGCATGTGCAAAACGGCGCCTCGTCCACAGCCACTCCCGACCGCGCCGGCTGCCCGGGCGGCGCATTCGCTCCAGTTCCTTCTATTTGCCCCCGCCAGCCTGGCGTTCGTGCTGCCCCAACCCGCCACGGCAGCGTTCTCCCCTCCGGCATCATTGTCACGCCGCGCCGCGGCACCCCCTCTCTATCAGCAGAACTGCACGCTTCTGATCTGATCTTTTTCCCGCCACGCCCGTAGTGTGTACCGTGCAGGCGCATTGCGGCCGCTTTCTGCCGTAACTGCACTCAATGAATTCCCTTAGCTATGAAGACATTTGTGATATTGATTTTGCTCGTGCTGTTGGCCGGCTGCAAAGGCACGCTCACCCAGGGCGAGAAAGAAGCGCGGCGCCAGGTCCAGGCGGTCGCCGGCTCTTACCGGCCCGAGGGCCGAAAGCCCGAGCTGCCGGCGCTGACGACCAGCTCCAGCCTCGGCGATTTCCTCACCTATGCCCTGCTGAACCAGCCGCAGGTCGAGGCAGCGTATTTTGACTGGCTGGCCTCCGTCGAGCGGATCACGGTGGCGCGCTCGCGGCCGGACCCCCAACTGACTTTCCAAATGGACATCCAGCAAGTCGTCACGTCGCTCATGCCGGGCTTGATGATGAGTTTTCCGGGCGCGGGCAAGCTGCGGGCCGCCGGCGCCGTGGCCGCCGCCGAGAGCCAGGCGCAATACTTTGCGTTCAGAACCGCCTGCCTCCAAAGCGCCTACGCCGTCGAGCGCGCTTACTACCAGCTTTACTTCCTGCAAGAGAAAATCCGCGTCAACCGGGAGACCCTCACCTTGCTCACCGACTTGGCGAAACTCGCCCGGGCACAGAACGAAGTCGGCAAAGTGACCTTGCAGGACGTGTTGCGCGCCCAAATCGAGCAAGACCGGGTGGAAACCGACATCGCCAGCCTCGAAGACTCCCGCGGTGCGTTGCTGGCCCAGTTCAAAGCCGCCCTGGGCCTCGGCGCCGATCAAGCCGCGCCACCCGTCCCGCAGCGCCTCGAGTCCACGCCATTGGATGTGACCTCCGACAAACTGCTCGAACTGGCCCTGGCGCAGAACACGCGCCTCAAAGGCATGGCAGCCGACGTGCGTGCCGCGGACGCCGCCATTGCCCAGGCCTACAAGGCGCGCCTGCCCGATGCCAGCGTGGGGCTGATGGCGGATGCGAAGATGAGTCCGACGCTCTATCGTCCGTGGAGCACGGTCGCGATTCCCCTCTGGCGCGACAAGCTGGCGGCGGAAGTCGCCCAGGCGCAGGCCAATAAACGCGCAGGCGAGGCGCGTCTCTCGGCAGAGCAGATCACGCTGGCGGTGGTCGTCGCCGAGAAAGCCTTCCTATACCGCGAAGCGAGCCGCACCCTGCAACTGCTACAAGACCAGTTGCTCCCCAAGCAGCGCTCCTCCCTGGAAGTGGCCCGCTCCGGCTATCTCGCCGGCCAGATCGACTTTTTCAATCTCACCGATGCCGAACAGACCCTGTTACGCTTCGGCCTCGACCTCGTCGAGGCCCGCACCCAACGCGAGCTTTCCCGCGCCGAACTCTCGCTCATCGTCCAAGGGATGCCGCCGTCCGGCGCGGGGATGGGCGCGATGGCCGTGCCGGCCACGGCCCCAACCGGAGACATGGGGGCGAATGGAATGCTTCCCGGCGGTTCGTCCGCGTCCCGGAGGACTAAGGGAGGCATGTGAGAGAGGGGAAACCCGAACCGTGAAATCCGAAACCAATGCGAGAAGCTGAGTTATGAAATTGCAGAGAAAAGGCATCAAACTTATTGCACTCCTCGGGCTGCTGCTGGCCGTTGCGGGCGGCGCAGCTCTTTTTTTGACCGGTTGCGGCGGCGAGCCGGGCCCCGCTGCCGGGGCGAAAGAGGATCAGCTCTACACGTGCGGGATGCACCCGCAGGTTATCGAACACAAGCCCGGCAACTGCCCGATCTGCGGCATGAAGCTGACGCCCGTCCGCAAACAGGCCGCCACGAAGGCCCCCGCGGCCGAACGCAAAGCCAAATACTACAAGTCCACCATGAACCCGGGCGAAGTCAGTCCTGGCCCGGCCAAGGACAGCATGGGGATGGACATGGCGCCGGTGTATGAGGACGAAGCCGCCACGGCGGAGTCCTCCGCCATTACGATTGACCCGGTCACGATGCAGAACATGGACCTGCGCACTGGGCTGGTGACGCGCGGCCCGTTGCGGCGAGCCGTGCGAACGGTGGGGGTGGTGGATTTCGACGAAACTGCGCTCACAGATGTCACCACCAAGTTCAAGGGCTGGGTGGAGAAACTCTATGTGGATTCAACCGGCCAGCAGGTGCATCGCGGCGACCAGCTCTTCGATATTTATTCGCCGGAGCTTTACAGCGCCCAGGTCGAGTACCTGCTGGCGCTCCATCAGCCCACCAATCTGGCTGGGGCTGGCGCCCAGGCGCTCCAGTCCAGCGCGCTGGCCAAACTCAAATTCCTCGACGTTCCCGACGAGCAAATCACTCAGATCAGGCAGGACGGCCAGGCGAAAAAGACGCTCCGCATCAACGCACCGCGCGATGGCATTGTCGTCGAGAAGATGGTCGTGGAGGGGCAGATGGTCGAGGCCGGGATGAACCTCTACCGGCTGGCCGACCTGGGCACCGTTTGGGTGCAATCGCAGATTTACGAGCAGGACCTGCCATTTGTCCGGCTCGGACAGGGAGCCACCGTGAGCCTCTCCTATCTGGCGGACCGCAGGTTTCGGGGCCGCGTCACCTACGTCTATCCGACCGTGGATGAGAAGACGCGCACGGCCAAAGTGCGGATGGAGTTCCATAACCCCGGCTATTTCCTGAAACCGGGCATGTTCGCCACGGTCGAGCTGACCGCTGAATTGTCGCCGTCCGCGTTGCTGGTGCCGGACTCGGCCGTCTTGCGCAGTGGCGAAAACAATACCGTTTTCGTCGCGCTGGAGGGGGGGAAGTTTGAGCCGCGCACGGTGGCGCTCGGCCTGCGCGCGGAAGGCAACCTCTACGAGGTCTTGAGCGGGCTGAGCGAAGGCGAATGCGTGGTGACTTCAGGGCAGTTTATGCTCGATTCGGAGAGCCAGTTGCGGGAGGCGATCCAGAAGATGCTGAAGCCATCAGAGCGTGCGGAGCGTCAGAGCCTTGGCACATCTTCCGCGCCAGGGAGGGCGAGCGTCCCCGCGAGCCCAAACTCCTCAGACCCACGACAACAATCAGGGCTCGCGGGGACGCTCGCCCTCCCAACCTCAGTGATATACCTCTGCCCCATGCCCGAGCACGTTGCCCTGGAATACGATCACCCGGGCAAATGTCCGCTGTGCGGCATGACGCTCGTGCCGGTGACCCGCGAGACGCTCTCGAAGATTCAGCCGGGCGGGCGCGTCGAGTATTACACCTGTCCGATGCCCGAACACAGCGACGTGCGCGCGGACAAGCCCGGCAAGTGCCCCAAGTGCGGCATGACGCTCATTCCCGTAATGGTCCAGCCCAATTCTGCCCGCCGGCAGTGACATCGAGCGCCTGAGAACCTTTCCCGTTCTATGCTGCAATGCGTCATCGACTTCTCGCTGAGGAACAAGTTCGTGGTTCTGCTGGCCACGGCGGGCCTGGTGCTCGGCGGCCTTTACGCGCTGCGCAACATTCCGCTGGACGCCATTCCAGATCTCTCGGACACGCAAGTGATCATCTACACCGAGTGGCCGGGTCAGGCGCCGCAGATCGTCCAGGACCAGGTCACCTATCCCATCACGACCCGGATGCTATCGGTGCCCCGCGCCAAAGTCGTCCGCGGTTACTCCTTCTACGGCTTTTCATTCGTCTATGTGATCTTCGAGGACGGCACTGATCCCTATTGGGCGCGGAGCCGAGCGCTCGAATACGTCAGCAGCCTCAGTTCACAGTTGCCGAAGAACGTTACGCCTGTGCTCGGCCCGGATGCCACCGGGGTCGGCTGGGCCTTCATGTACTCGATCAATTCCACCAACCGCAGCCTGGCCGAATTGCGCTCCATGCAGGACTGGTATCTCAAATACCAACTCACGGCCGTCGAGGGCGTGTCCGAAGTCGCGTCCGTCGGCGGCTTCGTGAAGCAATATCAGGTGACGGTCGATCCCGCCAAATTGCGCGCTTACAACCTCTCCCTCGCCGAGGTCAGTCTGGCCGTTCAGCGCAGCAACGGCGAAGTGGGGGGCCGATCCATCGAAATGGGCGAGAAGGAATTCATCCTGCGCGTCCGCGGCTATATCCAGGGCCTGGATGATTTGAAGAAGGTCGCCGTCAACGTCGGCGCCAATGGCGTGCCGATTCTGCTGGGCGACGTGGCCAGCGTGCAACTCGGCCCCGATATGCGCCGGGGCATCGCCGAGTGGAATGGCGAAGGCGAAACGGTCGGGGGCATTGTCGTCGTGCGCTACGGCGCCAACGCGCGCCAGGTCATCCAGGATGTCAAGCGACGCCTGGACCAGGCCATGAAAGGGCTGCCGCCCGACGTGACGTATTCCATCGCCTACGACCGCAGCGCCCTGATCCAGCGCGCGGTTCGGACGCTGGAGGAAAAACTCTTTGAGGAAAGCCTGGTCGTGGCGCTGGTCTGCCTTTTGTTTTTGCTCCACTTCCGCAGCGCCCTGGTGGCCATCCTGATCCTGCCGGTCGCGGTGCTGATTTCGTTCGTCATCATGTACGCGCAGGGCATCAGCTCGAACATCATGTCGCTGGGCGGCATTGCCATCGCCATCGGCGCGATGGTCGATGCCGTCATCATTATGATCGAGAACGCCCATAAGCACCTCGAGCGCGACGGCGGAAAGAAACCCCACTGGCAAATTATCCGAGACGCCTCAGTCGAGGTCGGGCCGACGCTGTTCTACTCGCTGCTGGTCATCACCGTTTCCTTTATTCCGGTGTTCACCTTGCAGGCGCAGGAAGGCCGGCTGTTCAAACCGCTGGCATTTACGAAAACCTATTCCATGGCCGCGGCCGCCCTGCTTTCGATCACGCTCGCCCCCATCCTGATGGGCTATTTCATTCGCGGTAGAATGCTCCCCGAAGAGAAGAACCCGCTCAATCGCCTCCTGATCTGGGTTTATCATCCGGTCATTGATTTTGTGATTCGCCGCCGCTGGACGGTCATCCTCAGCGCGGCGGCGATGGTCGTATGGGTTTTCTTCCCTTGGAACCGGCTGGTCACGAATCGCTTGCCGGAAGGCAACGCCAGAACGGTCGCCGGGAAGATCGGGAGACTTTTCCCTTATCAAAACCTCGGCTCGGAATTCATGCCGCCACTTTATGAAGGCGACTTGCTCTACATGCCCTCCACCTTCCCCGGTATCGGCCCCACCCAGGCGCGGCAGATCCTGCAGCAGACCGACAAGATCCTACGGACCTTCCCCGAGGTGCGCAGCGTATTCGGCAAGATTGGCCGCGCCGAGACCGCGACCGACCCCGCCCCAATGGACATGATCGAGACCACTATCCAACTGCGGGACGAAAAGGATTGGCCCGAAGTGGACTTCCGGGACGCCGGCGGCAAGACCCTCGCGCATTGCCGGCGCACCCCGGATGAACTGGCAAATGCGATGAATGCCGCGGTGCAGTTCCCTGGGCTCGTTAACGTCTGGACCATGCCCATCAGGACCCGCATTGACATGCTCGCCACCGGCATCAAGACCCCCGTCGGCATCAAAGTGGCCGGCCCGAACCTCGCCGAACTGGAGCGCATCGCCGCCGAAGTTGAGCCCGTCATCCGGCAAGTCCCCGGCACCGCCAGCGCCTACGCCGAGCGTGTCATGGGCGGTAACTACATCGAGTTCAACATCAATCGCGACGAGATCGCCCGCTACGGCCTTTCAGTCGGTGCCGTCCAGGATGTCCTCGAAGTCGCCTTGGGCGGCCTGCCGCTAACGACGACGGTTGAGGGCTTGGAACGTTACACCGTCAACCTCCGCTACGCCCGCGACTTCCGGGAGAACCTCGAAGCCCTGCGCGAAATTATCGTGCCGACGCCTTCGGGGGCGCAGGTCCCGCTCGGCCAGCTCGCCCGCCTCGACGTCGTGCGCGCCCCGATGGGCATTAAGAGCGAGGGAGCAGTGCCCAACGCCTGGGTCTATGTGGATGTGAAGAACATCGATGTCGGCACCTATGTCCGAATGGCGCAGCGTGCCGTCAACGAGGCCGTCGCCCGCGGGGCCATCCGCCTGCCCAGCGGTTACAGCCTGTTTTGGAGCGGCCAGTACGAATACATGATGCGCGCCCAACAGCGGTTGATGATCGTGGTCCCGCTCACGCTGCTGATCATTCTGTTAATCCTCTACCTCAACACCCAGTCGGTGATCAAAACCGCCATCGTGTTGCTTGCCGTCCCCTTCTCCCTGGTCGGCGCCATCTGGATTCTTTACCTGCTCAATTACAATCTCAGCGTCGCCGTCTGGGTTGGCCTGATTGCGCTCGCCGGTTTGGACGCCGAAACCGGCGTCGTCATGCTGCTCTACCTCGACCTGGCCTATGCCCAATGGCAGCAGGAAGGGCGGATGAGGGGCCTCACGGACCTGCGCGACGCGGTTTATCACGGCGCCGTAAAGCGTGTTCGTCCCAAAGCCATGACCGCCGCCGTGATCATTGCCGGCCTCCTCCCCATTCTCTGGAGCCACGGCGCCGGGGCTGATGTGATGAAACGCATCGCCACCCCCATGATCGGCGGCGTCGTCACCTCCACCGTCATGGAGCTGGCTGTGTATCCAGCGATCTTCTACCTGTGGCGCTCGCACCGCCTCAAGGGAGGTTGATCGGCGGAGCGAAATGAGCCGGCTTTTGAGTGAAAGTCGCGACAAGGAGCGCCGTCTTCACCAGCTTGCAATTGCTCCACCAGAAGGTCGCCGCCCGCCGTCACTGTGACCTGCTGCTTCACACAAGAATCTGTTTTACTCGGGGCCGCCAGGCTGTTAAACTATGCCTATGAGTTCGCTTGAGGAAATCGAGTCAGCCATTGGCAACCTTCCGCCCGAGGACCGCGCCAAGCTAGTCCAGGACTTGCCCTCGCTCCTGCCGGAATGGGAAGGAGACCTGGCTTGGGCCAGAATCCTCCGGGACCCCACGCCCAGCCCGGCCCTCTCAGCCCTGGTGGATTCGGTGGATGCCGAGTATCGTCGAAACCCTGAGACTTTTCCCGAAATCAAGGAAACGGATTTCGAGCGCCCCGCGTGACTTCGCGCGGGACACCGTCTTTCACGTTTCACGTTTCACGCTTCACGCCTCACCCCGGCACGTTCTCCCGCAACTCCTTGAGCCACACTTCGGCCTCGGAATCGCTGGGGGCGCGCCAGTCGCCGCGCGGCGAGAGCGAGCCGCCGGAGCCGACCTTCGGGCCGTTGGGGAGGGCTGAGCGCTTGAACTGGCTGATCTTAAAGAAGCGATACAGGAACACTTCGAGCCACTTCTTGATGGCGCGCAGATCGTACTCGTTGCGCTTTTCCGCCGGCAGCAAGTCCGGCCAGGCGCCCCGATTCTTGTCGCCCCACGCATGACAGGCCAGGAAGGCGACTTTGCTCGGGCGGAACCCGTGCCGGGTGATGAAGTAAAGGTTGAAATCCTGCAGTTCATAAGGCCCAACCACAGCCGCAGTCTTCTGCGCGGGCCTGGCCGGGTCGGCGTCCGCAGGGGGCACCAGTTCCGGCGAAATCTCCGTTGCCAGAATACCTTCCAGCGTTGCGTTGGTCGCCGGGTCGAATTGTCTTGACGACACCACCCAGCGAATTAGATGCTGGATGAGCGTCTTGCTCACCGAGCAGTTCACGTTGTAATGCGACATCTGGTCGCCGACGCCGTAGGTCATCCAGCCGAGCGCCAGTTCGCTTAAATCGCCGGTGCCCAGCACCAGCCCCTGGTGCAGGTTGGCCAGGCGAAACAGATGCGACGTCCGCTCGCCCGCCTGCACGTTTTCGAAGGTCACATCGTACACTGGCTTCCCCTCGGCAAACGGATGGCCGATGTCGCGGAGCATCTGCTTGCAGGCGGGCCGGATATCAATCTCGCGCGCCGTGACCCCCAGCGCCTTCATCAGCTTGTGCGCATTGCTGAGCGTAAGTTTGCTGGTGGCAAAGCCCGGCATCGTATAGGCCAGGATGTTCTTCCGGGGCAAACCCATCCGGTCCATTGTCTTGGCGGCGACGATGAGCGCGTGCGTCGAGTCCAGCCCGCCGGAAATGCCGATGACCACCCGCTTCGTCCCCGTGCTCGCCAGCCGCTTAAGCAGGCTGTGCACCTGGATGTTGTAAGCCTCGAAGCAACGCTGGTCCCGCACGCTCGGGTCGCTCGGCACGTAAGGGAACCGCGCAATCTGCCGCTGCAACGCCACCTTCCCCTGCGGCGCGCGGAACTCGAAGGGAATGCGCCGCATCGCCTCCAGCCGCTCACGGCAGTCGCCGACCGAGTCGCTGAAGCTGGTCATGCGCATCCGGTCCTGCACCAGCCGTTCCAGGTCAATGTCCGCCGTGATCATCTGCTCGCGGTCCGCAAACCGCTCCGACTCGGCCAGCAGGTCCGCATTCTCGTAAATCAGCGCATGTCCGTCCCATGCGAGGTCGGTGGTGGATTCGCCCGGGCCGGCGCACGAGAACAGATACGCGGCGACGCACTTGCCCGACTGCGACGCGCAGAGGTTGCGCCGGTATTCGGCCTTGCCGATGGTGATGTTGCTCGCCGAAAGGTTGACCAGCACCGTCGCCCCCGCCAGCGCGGCGTAGGTGCTCGGCGGGATCGGCGTCCACAAGTCCTCGCAAATCTCGGCGTGCAGCTTGAAGCCCTCGACGTTGCCCGCCTCGAAGATCAAGTCGTTCCCGAACGGCACGTGCTCGCCCAGGAAAAGCGCCTCGCGGCTGACGGCCTCGCGGCTCGAGGCGAACTGCCGCTTCTCGTAATACTCGCGGTAATTGGGCAGATACGTCTTGGGCGCCAGCCCCAGCACCCGCCCGTGATAGACCACCACCGCGCAATTGAACAGCTTGGCCTCGAACCGCAAGGGCGCGCCCACCACCAGCACCGGCGTCAGCCCTGCGCTTGCCTTGACCAGGCTCGCGACCGCGGCTTTGCTGGCGTCCAGCAGCGCGTCCTGATGGAACAAATCATCGTTGGTGTAGGCCGAGAGGCCCAGCTCCGGGAACAGCGCCACTGCGACGCCGGCCTTGGACGCCTGCCGGGCCAGGGCGAGCGTGCGTTCCAGGTTGAAGTCCGGGTCCGCCACGCGCAGCGACGGGAGGCACACCGCCGCCCGAATGATCCCGTGCGAGTAGATCGAGTAAAATCGGTCACGCATGACCTGTGGCTTACCCCAAATCGAGCGGGTTTCCAATGCTAAATTGACGCTGGCGGGGCGTCCCTCTATGCTCGCCCCATGCGTGGGAAAGATGTCTCGTATGCGCCTCACGCCCCCAGCCGCGCCGCTTTCCCCGGACTCCCTTCGCCCAATTGCCTAATAAATGCTTCCCTCTCTCGGTTTCGGCCTGCCCGCCAACTCACGCGGAAAAGCTTGGTTGCCCGGCGCAGGGGCCCGCTGCCGACTCGCCAGCCTGACGTCTTTGCTATTGCAACAGGCGGCTCTCGACACGCCGCAAATCCGCCTGAATTTTCTTTTGCTCCCCATCCCTTGAGGGCTAGCCTTCCCAAAGATGAACAAGATGACGCCCGAACAGTTTCTGGTGGACCTCCAGGCACACGCCGCAACGTTCGCGAAGGCCGTCGCGACCAACGAAGGCGAATGGATTATCAAGGGGTTCATCGATATTTACCAACGCATCTATACAATTTCGGTGGACACGAAAATCGTCTCGAAGGTGCTGGAACTCTTGCTTTTCCCGATGTTCGTGAAATTCAGCAAGGACCGCGCCTTGAAACTGGAGCTTTGTCCCCAGCAGAATTTCTACCCCGACCTGTCATTCACCCACCCGCCATCTGGCCAGAGGTTCGCCGTGGACATCAAGAGCACCTACAGAGAAAACCCCGAGGAGGCCAACGGCATGACGCTGGGCGCATTTACGGGTTACTTCCGCGAGCGCGAGAGCAAGAAAAACACGCTGTACCCCTATAATCAGTACGCCGGGCATTTCGTGCTCGGCGTGCTTTACTCAAAATGCGACGATGTGGCCGATGAGCGAAAGCAGTTTACGCTGGATGAGCTGGCCCAAATTCCTTCTGTCATCAAGGATTTCCAATTCTTCGCGCAGCCCAAATACCGAATCGCGTCGTGGCGCCCAGGCAGCGGGAACACGAAGAACATTGGCTCTGTCACGAAGGTCGCGCAGTTGATCAATGGAATGGGGCCCTTTGCGGCGTTGGGTGAGCAGGTGTACGATGATTACTGGATGTATTACCTGACGCGTGACATGGCAGAAGCTCTGAAAGTGAAAAGGCCCTACACGAACCTCAAGGAGTATCTGGAATACAAGAAGCGCGGCATTGAAACCCTCACAGCGCACGAGAAAGACATCGTGAAAATGGCAGAGCAGGAGAAGCCCGTCAAAGAGGAGGAGCCGGATTGAGCCTGCCACCGTTAGTGCCGCCCCTGAAATGCCAGGGCATCAAGACGAGGCTGGTTGGAGAAATCAGGCGGATTTCCCAGACGCAGCACTTTGAAAGATGGGTGGAGCCATTCTGCGGGTCGTGTGTGGTGGCTCTGAACGTGCAACCGGAGAGGGCTTTGCTATGCGACTCGAACGTGCATATAATCCAGCTTTATCAGAATGTTCAGTCCGGGAGCTTGACTCCGGGGATGGTGCGGGAGTTTCTGGTGCGGGAGGGTGAGCGTCTGAGCGCCGGCGGGGAGGAATACTACTACACTGTCCGGGAACGGTTTAATCGCCAGCCCAGTTCGCTGGATTTTCTGTTTTTGAACCGATCCTGTTTTAACGGGGTGATGAGGTTCAACCGGAAAGGGGGATTCAATGTGCCCTACTGCCACAAGAAGGACCGCTTTGCCCAGGCGTACGTAACGAAAATCACGAACCAGATAAGGCGAATCGCCGATGTGGTGGCGATACGAGACTGGACTTTCGCAGTGTCGGATTTTCGCCAGACGCTGCGGAACGCCGCGCCGGGAGATTTGGTTTACGCGGACCCGCCCTATGCCGGGCGGCACGTGGACTACTTCAATTCGTGGTCGGAAGCGGATGAGCAAGACTTGGCGAGCCTGCTCAAAGGGCTTCCTTGCGGGTTCATCCTCTCAACTTGGCACAGCAACGAGTTTAGGTCGAACGCGATGATCGCGGAGAACTGGAACTGCCCGGGAGTCCACGTATTGACGCGCCAGCACTTTTATCACGTTGGATCTTCCGAGGACTTGCGCCACCCGATGGTCGAGGCGCTGATCACGAACTTTGCCGTAGGGCAAACTGAGCCGGAACCCCGAGAGGATGCCGGGCAACTGGCGTTTTTTGAGCGGGCTTCTTCGTCGCCTTCGATTACACCGAAGACGCCCTGCGCGAGATTGACCGCTTCTTCAAAGACGACCACGCCGTCATCGTGCCCCTGACGGTGCAGGAAATCCTGGATGAGCAGATTGCGAGGAAGCTGGTGTGAAATAGGAAAAAGTCATGGCAAAGCGATTAACCGTTTTCTACTCGTGGCAGAGCGATTCGCCACCGGACCTCAATAGAAGTTTCATCGAAAAGGCGCTCCAGGAGGCTCTGAAGCGACTGCCAGCCGACGCAACACTTGAGAACGCTTTGCGAGATGCAACAGTGGAACTCGACAAAGATACTAAAGGGGTTCCGGGTTCCCCCCCGGTTGTTGACACTATTTTGCGAAAGATTGAAGGGTGTGCAGCATTTGTTGCCGATCTCTCTTTTGTTGGCGAGTCTAAGAAAGGATTCACAAACGCCTCTGGAAAGCCTCGTAAGTTCCCAAACCCGAACGTTCTGATCGAATACGGTTATGCCCTTCGGTGTCATTCCCACGAAAAGGTGGTGGGAATCATGAACACAGCCTACGGCAAGCCAGACCCAGAGTCGGTTCCGTTCGATCTGCGCCATACAGTTTGGCCTAGAACTTATGACCTCGCAGAATCGACTGCGGTTGACAAGAAGGAGCAATTCGAAAAGCTGGTTGAAACGCTTGTGAAGGACATCGGGTTGATTCTTTCAAGTGGCTCCTCAGCGAGTGTTGCTGTTGAGAAATTCGTGCCGCGAAAGCCAACGAAGAATCCAGCAATATTTTTCGATGCAGCGACGGAGCTTCTTGAAGACGCTTCTGAGGCAGCTAATGTCAGTGTTCCAGACGGAGGGAAGGCATATTTGCGTCTGTATCCATTAGTCGTTGGTCCTGAAATCGGCTCGGAATATGAAGCGAGAGAACTTGCTGTTAACGGCAATCTTGCGCCGCTGGGTAAAGTAATACATCAGTATGGTTATGACAGGAATCTTTTCGGTGCGATTTCCTACGAGAGAACAGGAGGCAGGTTAAATCTATTCTCACAACTGTTTCTGAGTCGCGAGATCTGGGGGGTTGATGCTCAAATGTTGAATGCAGAGCATTTGAATAAGCCTCGGGAAATATTAGGGCAGGCACCGGTTTGTGCTTACATTGCAAGTGGATATGTCGAAAATGTTTTTGTGAAGGCGCTGGGCAATTACCTCGGATTTGCGCAAAAGCATTTGCAGTTGGCTCCTCCTCTGCAAATTAAAGCTGGGCTAACCGGAATCAAAGGCTACCCCATTGCTGTCAGCGCCTCCTCCATAATAGGAAATTCGCTTCGGGATGATGTCGAGTGGCAAGGTGAAATAGCATCTTACGAGAAGCCTGCTTGTGAGATCCTCGGGCCATTCTTCGATCGGATTTGGACCAATTGCGGCATTAGGCGAACGGCACAACACCAAGCTGCACTCGTCAAAAGATTTGTCCGTTAGCCTCCCAGCCTTCTCCCCACGCAGAACGGGAATCATTCGCCATCCCCCTGAAAATCCCCGCGACTGGATTTGCCGAACGATCCGCGACCGTTTTGATCCATGCCTGGGGCATCTTGGTGGATGAACTGCCGCGCGAAGCGCATGGAGTGCGTCCATGCTTGCTGGCGCTGTCGTAAAGCGGGGGTGGTTCGAAAGCGGGAGCAGAGCTTCCGCATTCCAAACGCTTCGCGCAGTTCGGTTGCGGCTTTGCCTCTTGGCGTCTTTGCGTTAATTCTGCCGCTTTCAGGCTAAGTGCCTCGCCAGCGCGCGCGCCAGTGGCATTTCCGCCGGTTTTTGGCTACTCCGCCGCCGCTGCCCGCCCGTCCAACCCTCCAAACCGGCCTCAAACAACCCCGCGCCGGCATTGCCGGTGTCCGGTCGCCACACGGCTTTCCGCCGCAGTAGCGCGGCAGAACAACGGCAGCCCCCCGGAAGCGGTCCCTTGTGCATCGCGACGCAACTCTCCTAAATTCCGGCACTTCCCTAAACTCTCGCCCGCCCACATCCCTCCTTTGTTCCTTCGTTCCTTGGTTGTTCACCCCTCTCTTGGCCGGCACCACTTCGCCAAGGACCTGCATGCGGCCCTTCCAACCATTCACCTGCGGCTGCACCCCGATCAACACCTTCTTCCCCGGCGCCGGTTCCCCAAACCGCCCCACATACTGTGCCGTGATGTCGCTCAGACCCCCCGCCGCCGCCGGCAGCAGACCCAAATACACCGGGTGGTGCAGCTTCTTCCGCTTCGGCCCGACCTGCCCTTCCCCAACTACCATGAGGTCCTCTTCCCACGGCCCCGACACCTTCACCGCCAGCCGGAACTGGCCGTTCTCGTAGCTCGGAATCACCGCCTCGACCGGGTTCGGCCCGAAGCTCGCCGGTTCGGGCGGCCACAGCAACAACTCGCGCCCCACCCGCGCCATTACCGTGTTGCGCTTGACGAACAGCGCTTGGCCCGTCAGCCGTCCCTGCGTCAGCCGCCTCCGGCTCCACTCCTCTTTCGCCGCCGCCATCCAGGCCCGCCGCTGCTTCGGCGTCAGCACGGTGGGATCGCTATAGACCTTTGAGACCGTCTTCATAATCGCCCGCATCCGTTGTCGGGCCGGCGTGATGGGGTTAGCCGGGATCACATAGAGGCGGGCATGTTGGCGACTGCGAATACGGTAATAGACCACGCCCCAGCTCAGGTCTTTGCCGACGATGGCGGGAACTTGGGTCTGCCGGATGGCTTGGGCGGCGTAGGCGCGTCTGGCGGCCGGGTCGGTGAGGGCGGCGGAGAGATCGGTTCGGGTGAGCCAGGCTATGGGATCCACGGACCATCCGGGCCGGCCACGGAGGTTGGCCTGGATGCAGCAGCAAAGGGGTGGGGCGCTTGCCGGGTCGGAGACCGGCGTTCCAGCGGCGGGTTGGTGAAGGAGTGTCGCCGGGTCGGAGACCGGCGCTCCGGGGTCAGGTTGCGCCGCCGCCAGGCAGCGGCGAATGGCGTTTTGTGCCCTCGGGCTGAGGGAAATGTCATTTGCTATGCTCATAGTGTTGAGTGATGGGGTTTATTGAAAATTGGGCATTGAGAATTGGGCATGGGTCATCAAGCCCCGGCCTCTTCCGAAGAGCGGAGCAATCGTCGCCAAGTTGCTGGCGAATGAAAGCTTTATGCAAAGGCATAATCATTTGCTATAGCGATTGGTGAGGCCCACCTTGGATTTACAATACACTGCGTAGCCGAATGAAAGTTAGGCGGCAGGCGCCGGCTAACGCATTGGCGACAATATGGCACGAATTACCCCCCGTGCAACTCTTTTCTCTCTCTTTTTTTCTCCGCAGCGTGGGCCGCACTCGGCAGCGCGCGCGGGCCGGAGCAGGTGCTCATTGACCTCGCGGAAGAAAGCCCGGTTTATCAGGAGTCAATGGAAGCGCGGTTCAAGTTCTACTACGAGATGCACGAGCGGGTGGTGAAGGCCGCCGGCGGCCTGGTCGAGTTTACCCACATCGGCGAGGACCTGGGCACCCAACGCGGCCCGGTGATGAGCAGGTGCGCTTTCGAAAAGCTGTTCTGAACCCTGTTCAGGCGCGTTCCAACATCGCATCAACGATGATCCGCGCCGCCTTTTCATAAGGCACCAGGTCCGTGTTAATCGTAAGGTGGTACAGCAGCGGGTCATCAATGTCGGCCTTGAAATGCTTTTTCAGGTAGCGCTGTCGCCCGCGATCCTCCCGGCGGATGAGCTCCAACGCTGCCTCCTTGCTGAGGCGGTGGAACTCCTGGATGTGCGCGACGCGTTTCTCCAACGAGCCGACGAGCCGGACATGAAAGACGTGATCAAATTTGGCGGTGAGGATGGTGGCGCCGCGGCCAATCACGATTACGTTCCCCAGCTCCACCAGGCGGAGGATCGTGTCGGCCGTCTGGCGGACCAGGGTCCAGGAGGGCGGATGCAAGCCGAACAATTCATCCATCGTGTCCTCAATCTCGGAGACCTTGTCTTCCGGCATGAACCGGGCGAGGTGCTGGGGCAGATTGTGATCCTCCAGGACTTTCTCCACCAGGTTGCGGTCAAAAACCGTCCACGGGCGGGCGTCTTTGGAGGTACGGGCCTGGAGGCAGGCGGCGAGCTTCTCCGCCACGGTATGCGCGCCCGAGCCGGTCTGGCGGGACATCGTCACGGCGCGCCAGAGGCCGCCCGGTTCGGCGGAAGGCAGTCCCTTGCCCGCGGGCTGTAGTTGGGTATTGATGAACGTCCGACATCGCTCCAGTCCATGTGACAGGTTCATAATCTTTCTCTGCTCCCAAATTTAACTTCGGTTCTTGCGTTCCAACAGTCCGGCCCTTTGGCCAGCCCCTATCCTAACTTACGCTGCCGGCAAAGGCTATCCAATTCACCCGGCACGATTTGAGCCGCACTAATGCCAGGTATTAACAGAGCGGGCCGGATGGCTCTTGTCCAAGCGCGAGCCCCGGCGCCTTTTCGGCCACGGAACCGGCCACATTGCCCCCTTTTGCAGCCCTCCGGGCGTGCTCGTTTCCAAGACACGCTGTCTGAAAAGCCTTCAGCCGGGGGCAGGCGAACGGGGATCGGTTAGAAGTATTTCAAAACATCCTGATCCTGCGCCATGCCCCAGGGCAGCGATAAACGTCCGTAAACCCCTATGGTCAAGCATGATCTGGCATTAGATTTACTTCATTTATTGTTCGGACCTTATCCGGACCCTGGGTCCCGGGGGATTTGCCCCCAAGCGGTTGGCAACGTTTATGCAGGGGCCAAGGCGTTGTATGTTGTTTTCAGTATCTTCTGTTCGGGTGAGGCGCGCGGCTCTCATTGCTCTTCTCTGGGGCGGTTTTTCTGCCCTGACACCGCTGGCATCTTTTGCCGCTGGAACCGTCACGCTGGCCTGGGACCCAAGTCCCGGGACCGACGTTATCACCAACTATAACCTCTACTACGGCGCCGCCAGCGCCACGTACACCAACGTGGTCGCGGCGGGCACCAACACCACGGTGTCCATCTCCAACCTGGTCGATGGCACCACCTATTATTTCGCCGCCACGGCCGTTGATACCAACGACCTGGAGAGTGCTTACTCCACGGAAGTATCCACTCTCATTCCCACTAATGCTACGAACTCGCCGCCTACGCTTAACGCGCTGGCCAACCTCACTATCAACGAGAATGCCGGCCTCCAGACCGTTAACCTGTCCGGCATCACCTCCGGGGCCACCAACCAGACCCAGACGCTGACCGTCACCGCCACCTCCAGCAATACGGGGCTGATTCCGACGCCCGCGGTCAGCTACACCAGCCCCAACACGACAGGTTCGATCACCTTCACCCCGGTCGCTTCTGCCTACGGCTCCGCCACGGTCACCGTTACGGTCAACAATGGCGGCGCCAGCAACAACATCGTCTCCCGCACCTTCACGGTCACCGTCAACCCGGTCAACCAGCCGCCGACGCTTAACGCGCTGGCCAATGTTACCATCAATGAGAATGCCGGACTCCAGACCGTTAACCTGTCCGGCATCACCTCCGGGGCCACCAACCAGACCCAGACGCTGACCGTCACCGCCTCTTCCAGCAACACAGGTCTGATTCCGACTCCGGCGGTCAGCTACACCAGCCCCAACACTACAAGTTCGATCACCTTCACCCCCGTCGCTTCTGCCTACGGCTCCGCCACGGTCACCGTTACGGTCAACAATGGCGGGTTGAGCAACAACATCACCTCCCGCACCTTCACGGTCACCGTTGATCAGGTTGACCAGCCGCCGACCATCTCCAGCATCACCAACCTGCTGATTGCTATGGACACGGCCACCCCGCCGATTCCGTTCACCATCGGCAGCGCGACGACTCCGGCCGCGAACCTCACGCTCTCCGGCAGCTCCGACAATACGACCCTCGTGCAAGCGACCAACATAGTTTTTGGCGGCAGCAACAGCAACCGCACCGTAACCGTCACGCCCGCATCCGGCCAGACTGGCGTTGCCGACATCACCATCACCGTCAGCGACGGGACGGACACCGCCCAAAGCGTTTTCCAGTTGAGTGTGCGACAGCGGCCCGCAGCGCCCGGGGATCTCCATATTACAAGTACCGAGCCTTAGTATCGCGGCAAGAAAGTTTCGTTACAAGGCTGCTTTCTGGATTCCCTCTCCTCCTTGGGAGGGTTAGGGAGAGGAGGCCGTTTGTATCGTGATTTAATTGTCACAACACTAGCAGGGCCGACCGCACAATCTGCTGCGACAGCAATCCCGGGCAGAGCCCTGCTGCCCGGGATTTAACAGCTTGCCGATGTCATCCACTTCACCGGCACATTCGCCATCAAACCTTATCGACACGTGTTTTGAAATGCTCTACGCGGGATGCGTAAGCCTCACGCAAAATGCGTGAAAATCTCGTGCTTCACGCAGGTAGCGTACGCGTTTTTCCTTAGGCTTTCGCTAAAAAAGCGGTCTGGCACCGTCTTTGCTCAGAGGGTTGGTGCAATGAGGCATTTGATTGCGTTCAGGATGGGGCCGGCACGAGGTTGGGGAAACCCGGACAATCCGCCAGGCCCGCGGCGCGCCAGCCCTGAGGGCGGGAACAACGCAGGGGCGCCCGGCGGGTCGGGGTGCGGCACGAGGATGCGAACGATCTGCGTCTGGGGGCTGTTGTTGCTGCTGCGAGCAATGGCGCTCGCCGATGGAATGGTGTTCCCACCAGTGGCCTTCCCGGCCCACATCCCGATGCCCGACCAGCAGGCGCTGATTCACTTCACGAACGACACCGAGCGCCTGGTGATCGAAACGCGCTTTACCGCGGCGGGCACGAACTTCGCGTGGGTGGTGCCGCTGCCCAGCCAGCCGATCGTGGAAGCCGCCAGCACCGGGTTGTTTCCAACACTGCGCTACCTGTTCCAGCCGCGCGTGATCCACAACGTGCGTCATTACTACCTGTGGATTCTGGGCGTGATCGCAGTCGCGCTGCTGATACGTGCGGCGTTCCGATCGTCCTTCTGGATGGGGGTTTTGGTTTTCCTCGGCATCTTCTATCTAGGGCTGTTGCTGCTGCTGCCCGCCTTGGCGCCCGCCGAGGCTAAGACGGGCGGCGCGGCGACTCCGGCTCAAGCCGTCTCCATTCTTGACCGGCGCGTCGTGGGCGTGTTCGACACCACCACCATCGCTTCGCAGGACCCGAGAGCCTTGCAAAACTGGCTGCGGGAGAATCAGTTCGTGGTGTCCGCTGACAGCGATCCCGTCATCGCCAGCTACGTCAAGGAAGGCTGGGTGTTTGTCGCCGCCAAGCTCCGCCGCGACCTGCCGGACCTGCAAACCAGCACCCCCCACCCGCTCTCCTTCACCTTCAAGACCGCTCGCCCGGTCTATCCTATGCGGCTGACCGGCGTCGGCAACGGCCCGCTGCGCGTCGAACTTTACGTGTTCGGCCCCAGGCGCGCCACGGCCCCTCATTTCAAAATCGAACGCTGCACCCGGCCTGGCTATCCGACGCCGTCCGGTGGTTGGGCTCGCTACTTACCGGAAACCCCCAATATTGTCCATCCCCTGCTTCGCCAATGGGTCGCGGGCGCACCCGTGGCGACCAAGCTCGCGGCAACGCTGACCCCCGCCGACATGCGGCAGGATGTATGGCTGGACTGGACCTTCTTCCGGGAGAAGAGGAGCCATCTGTTCAGCCGGGCGGGAGCGTGGTCTTATGCTTTCAATTGGGGGGCAGGGGTGTTGGCGGCGGGGCTGCTGTTGGCGTGGCTCGCCTCCTTGGGCAGTGAAACGGTCCGCCGACGGCTGCCCAGGCTCGGCGCGGGCGCGACCGTGCTCGGCCTCGCCCTGGCCGGCCTGTTGTACTGCGCTTTGCCCACAACCGAAGTCCGGCTGGCACGGATGCCCGCAACAGAGACATACTATAATCTCTATTATCCCTTGCTCTTTTTGGGGGACGAAACCAACCTGACAGCCGCCACCGCTCGAGCTATTCTGGCTAATCCTACCAATTCGATCAGCGCGAAGGATTGGAGGTATGAATTTCGCGGCGACCATTGGGACAACCTTCTGCTGGGGGGCCAGTTTCGGGAGGAGGATTCTCCCGGCAATTATACCTTCCGTGAGACTGCCGGCGGACTCGAGTTCATCACCTATGATGCGCAAGGGGCCGATCATGTGCTCGGCACGCTGCCGCGGTAGCCAGGCCGCGGGAGCTCGCGATAGAGTTCTAATCAGCGGCTATCCAACTTGCGCAGCGCGAACGTGTAGGCGCCGATGGCGACGGCTTCGCTGGTGCCGAGGCGGGACATGCCGACGCCAATGCGCTGCAAGGGGTCGTATTGCACTTTCTTCTTGCTGCCGGGCACGGTGATCGTGCGCGTCTCACCTTTGAGAAACGTCTTCAGTTGCGCCGGGTCTTCCAGGTTGAAAGCGACCGAGGCCAGCCGGCGGAACTTGTTGCCCTTGGGGCTGGTGTAGGTGTTGTTCAACTCGTTGACCAGCGCGGGGAGGAAGAGCGGCGAAGCGCCCGAGATGCCGCCGCCGATGACCCCCAGGCCGTCCACCAGCGTGAGCGCCTGGGCCATGGCGTCGCCGACCACCTCGCCCAGTTGGCGGAAGGCTTCGATGGCCGCCGCCTGGTGGCCCGGCTTGGCGCCCGTGCCGATCTCAAAGATGTCCTTGGGTTCGGGCGCTTGCTCGAAAGGAATGCCGGCCTTCTGGGCAAAAACGCGACGGACAGCGCGGATGCTGGCGCCTTCCTCGACGTTCGTTTCCGGGTGGAGCTTGTTGCGCAGCAGCCAGACCTCGCCGGCCATCGAGTTGTCGCCGATGAACAGCTCACCGTTGCGGGCGATGCCGCCGCCGAACCCGGTCCCGAGCGTCACGCCGAAGAGGTTGTGGTAACGTTTGGGGCTGCCGGCCTTTTCGAGCAGGCCGTTGACGTAGGGCAGGAAGCCGGCAATGGCTTCGCCATAGACGAAGAGGTCGCCGTCATTGTTGATAAAGGTCGGGATGCCAAAGCGCTCCTCAAGCATCGGCCCGAGGGCGACGCCGCCGCGGAAGGCGGGGAGATTGCCGAGGTCGCCGATGACCCCGCTGGGGTAATCGGCCGGGGCCGGGAAGACGAAACTGATCGCGACCGGCGGCTCCGGGCATTGCTGCTTAACGCGGGCAAAGCCCTCGACGATGTTAGCCAGGCATTGGTCCAGGTTGTCGCCATTGGACGGCAGGGTGACGGTTTGAGTGACGGGCTTGGCGCCGCGGATGCCGGAGAAACGGAAGTTGGTGCCGCCCGCGTCGAGGGTCATGACGATGCGTTTGTCGGAGCTGGATTTCATGGGTTCGTGGTTGGTGACTGGTGATTGGGGACTGGTGACTGGTGATTAGTGATTGGTGATCGTGGTGCGTGGTGCGTGAGAGATGTCATGCCGGGTGCGGCGTTCGGCGGGAGATCAAGCTTTGGCGGACGCTGCCGGTTTCCGGCCCCCTTTGAGCGAGAGCAGGAAGAGGTAGGCGAAGCAGGCGGCGGGGACGACGAAGGCCAGGGCCTCCAGCCTTTGGTCGAGCAACCAGCCCATGAGGAGAGGAACAATGGCACCACCGGAGATGGCCATGCACATGAGGCCGCTGAGTTCATTGGCACATTGGGGGCGCTCCTCGACCGTGATGGAGAAGAGCATGGGCCAAATATTGGCGAAGCCGAGGCCCGCGGCCACGACGCCCGCGAGGGACAGGGGCTTTGATCCCACCATAAAGGCCCCGGCACCCAGCAGCCCCAGCAGGGCGGAAAGACGGAAGCAGGTGCGGGGGGTCATAATCGTCAGAACGGCGCTGCCCAGGATTCGGCCCAGGGCGAGTACGGCGAAGAAAAGTGTCGGGCCGAGGGTATTTGCCGTCTGCTTATCCAGGCCAAAGCCCATTAATGTGGGCTTGAGAAAGCGGCCCATTGATGACTCGGCACCCACGTAAAGGAAGATGCCGAGAACCGCCAGGAAAAAGATGGGTTCGGTCAAGAGGTCGAGGCTCGAGCCGATGCTGGGCGGTTCATCCGCCTTGGTTTCCTGCACCTTCAAAAACGCAACGGATACGAACGCCAAGGTCATGAGAACGCAGAAGAGGGGGAAGGCGGCGCGCCAATCCATGCTCTTAAAGAGCGCCAGTCCAGCCAGGGCGGTCACCAGAAAAGTGGAAGCGGTGCTGCCGATACCCTTGATCCCCTGGGCAAAGGCGAGGTTGCGGCTGTACCGGCCCTCGGCGCTAACGTCGCGCATGATGGGGTTACCCGACACCTGCAAGAAGGTTGTTCCCACGCCCAGAAGGAAGATGCAGCCCAGCAGGACCGGAAAGGTGGGCACTGTAAAGGACGGGGTCACGAGGGCGGCGGCGTTGATTCCCAACCCAAGGAGCAGCAGTTTCTTCTTGCCAATCCGGGCTGCCAACAGCCCGCCCGGAACACTGAACACGGCAAATGCGATGAAGACAACGAAAGGCAGCAATGTGGACATTACGTTGCTGAGAGCGTAGTGCTCTTTCACCGCGTCGGAGTTGGGCCCCATGGCGTCCGCCAGGCCCATGAGGAAAAACGCCAGGAAGATCGGAAGGGTTCTCATTCGATTTATGATGCCTTTCTCAGTTCGGTGTTTGGTTGTCGGTTATCAGAGTGCGCGATTGTATTAGGCAGGCCGTCTCCTGCCTAGCTGTTTCTCAGAGTGTCAACCCTTTATCCCCCAACCGCCGCCGGGGCGGTCAGATGGCGCCCGGCGCGATAGCCGTAAAGGCCGTAAAAGGCGATGTAAGCGAAGGCGATCATGGGCACGATAAACGCGAACTGAATGCCCCAACGGTCGGCCACCTCGCCCAGGGCGCGGGGCAGGAGGGCGCCACCGAGAATGGCGATGACGAGGAGCGAGGAGGCCTGGCTCTTGAGCGGGCCGAGCCCCTCGATGGCGAGGGAGAAGATGTTCGACCACATGACCGAGCAGAACAGGCCGACGCACAGGATGGCCCACTTGGCCGTCTCGCCGGCGGTCATGATGCCGGTGAGCATCAGGATGATGATGATGCCGCTAAACAGCGCCACCATGCGGTGAGGCTTCTCGCCGCTCAGGAAGAAGGCGGCCAGCAGGACGGCCAGAAAGACGCCGTAGCGCAGGACGTTGGAAAGGCTGCACAGCTCGACTCCGCGGCTTAAATCCAAATGGAACACCTTGCCAATCGCGGGCAAGATCTGCGGCAAGAGGAGGATGACAATAAAGGCGGTCACGGGCGTGGCAATCACCAGGGTGTTCTTGAGGGTTTTGCGCATGTCGCTCAAGGCAAACGCCCCCATAAACCGCCCAATCATCAGTCCGCCCCAGTAGAAGGCCAGGTAGCCGCTGGCGGTTTCTTTGGCGATCTTGCCCAGGCGCTCCGTGCCGAGGAAGTTGACGATGGCGCTGCCCGTCGAAATCTCGCCGCCCACATACATGAAGATGGCGATCATGCCCAACAGCGTGTGCGGATACTTCAGCGGGCCAATGCCACGGCTCATCTGCTCCACGTTGGTGAAATTGGGCACATGGGCAAACCAGAACAGCACCGCCAACAGAATGTAAACCCCCGCAAAACAGAGGTAGGGAATCTTGACCGAATCCGCGCCATGCACGCCCGGACGATTAAACACGGTGAAGATCAGCCAGCCGCCAATGATCGGCCCGATGGTGGTGCCGAAGGAATTAAAACCCTGCGACAGGTTCAGCCGGCTGGAGGCGGTGCGCTCCGGGCCGAGAATGGTCACATAAGGATTGGCGGCAATCTGGAGCATGGCCAGACCCAAACCGACGATGAACAACGCCGTCAGGAAAAACGGGTAAGAGGTCATCATGGCCGCGGGATAGAACAACGCGCTGCCGACGGCCCCGATGAGCAACCCGATGATGACCCCCCGCTTGTAGCCGATGCGGTTGATCGGGTCGCCGTAAAACATGGAAATCAGATAATAAACCAACCCCCCGATGGAATAAGCGCCGAAGAAAGCAAACTGGACCAGCATCGCCTGCCGGTAGTTGAGCGTGAAGGCTTCCTTGAAGCGCGGGATGAGGATGTCGTTCAAGACATTGATGAACCCCCACATGAAAAACAGGATGGTCATGATCGCGAAGGGGCCGCGGTAGGTTTGGCCATTGGCGGCCTGGGAGGCGGGTGCCGCCGGTCGGGTGGGGCTGCTAATGGTTGCCATAGTGGGGCGTGTTAAAACATGAATTTGCGGTCGTGTCCAGATCGGAGATGCGGCGATGGAGGAGGGAGTGGTGGAGTGAGGGAGTGAGGGAATGATGGATTAGGGGATTGATAGTTCGGTGGATGGCTGAGCGGGTGGGTTTTGGGGGGCAAAGGGGATATTGAGCCGCAAAATCATGGAGATGCCGGTACGAGAGCTTGCCAGAACGCCAAAGGGAAAGTAACTTTTGCCTATGACGACAACCGTCGAGGCCATCTATGAAGACGGGGTGCTGAAGCTTCCAGGGAGGCTGCCTTTGCCTGAGAAAGCTCACGTCAAGGTAACTATTGAGAGCGGCACCACCGGCAGGGAGGACGCGGAACGGAGCGCCTGGCTGAAGCTTAGCGAAGAAGCTCTGACCACAACCTGGGACAATCCCGACGACGACGTTTTCAATGAGCTTCTCAAAAGGTGAAGTCGTCCTGCTGCCGATTTTAGCCGGACGGTGACATACGCGGCCGGGACCCGGATCAAGGGGTGGTCCCGGGCATGGCTGCGGGCGGGCGGCTGGCGGGGGCGGTGGCCCAGTGGTGATCCGGGGCGGAGGTCATGTCAAAGATGATCTCGCCGCCAGCCACCAGTTGGTCATGGGTGAGGAAAACTTTGTCGAAGGGCTGGCCGTTCAGTTTGGCGCCGCGGATGTAAGGACGCTGCGGGCCGTTGTGCTCGGTGGTAATGGTGAAGGGCTTGCCCCCGGCGAGCGTGAGCGTGGCGCGGTCGAAGAGGGGGCTGCCGATGCAGTAAGCGGTGTCGCCGGGGCAAACCGGGTAGAAGCCGAGGGCGCTGAAGACGTACCAGGCCGACATCTGGCCGGTGTCCTCGTCGCCGCACAGGCCGTCGGGGGTCGCCTGGTAGAGTTGATTCATCGCCAGCCGGATGCGGGACTGGGTTTTCCAGGGCTGGCCGGCATAGTCATAGAGGTAAATCATGTGGTGGACAGGCTCGTTGCCGTGGGCGTATTGGCCCATGTCAATCGCGGCCATCTCGGTCATCTCGTGGATGGGGTTGCGGTAGGTGCCGGCTTTGAAGGTGTTGGGCGTGGTGAAGACAGCGTCGAGCTTGGCGGCGAATGCCTTTTCACCGCCCAGCAGCCGGATGAGGCCGGGCATATCCTGCATTACGCTCCAGGTCCAATGCCACGAGCAGCCTTCGGTGAAGGGGCCGCCCCATTCGGTCGGGTCGAAAGGCTCGCACCACGAGCCGTCGGCCTTGCGTCCGCGCATGAAGCCGGTGCTGGCGTCGAAGAGGTTGGTGTAGTTCATGGCCTTGCGGGCGAACTGCTCGGCCTCGGCCTGGCGGCCAATGGCGCGGGCGAGTTGGGCGGCGCAGAAGTCGTCGTAGGCGTATTCGAGGGTCTTGGCGGCGGCCTCGGCGAAGCTGGGTTCGCCGCGAACGCTGGAATAGGGCACGTAACCGAGCTTGTTGTAATACTCTACGCCGTCGCGGCCGATGGAGCGGCAGTGATCCGGCGCCTGGGTGTTGGCGTCGTGCATCATGGCAGCCAGAGCCTTTTGGGCGTCGAACCCGCGGATGCCTTTGGCCCAGCCGTCGGCCAGCAGCGAGAAGGCGTGGTTGCCGATCATGCAGGCGCGGTGGCCGGGACTGGCCCACGAAGGCAGCCAGCCGCTCTGGTCATAGGCATTGAGCAGGCCCTGGAGGATTTCGGCGCTGACTTCCGGGAACAGGAGGTTGTAGAGCGGGTGGGCGGCGCGGAAGGTGTCCCAGAAGCCGCTGTCGGTGTAGAGCACGCCTTCATGCAGTTTGCCGTCGTAGGGGCTGAAATAGACGGGACGGTCGCTTTCGTTGAATTCGTAGAAGCGGTGCGGATAGAGAATGCTGCGGTAGAGCGCGCTGTAGAACGTGCGCCGCTGCTCGTCCAGGCCGCCTTCGAGGTGAACGCGGCCCAGCGCCTGGTTCCAGCGCTCCTCAGCCCGCTGGCGGAGGGTATCGAAATCGGCATCGCCGACCTCGCGCTGGAGATTCCGCAGGGCCTGCTCGGGGCTGATGAACGAGGACGCGACCTTGCAGCCGACCCGCGTGTCGGCGCTCATGCTGGACGAGAGGAGTTGCTTCGCGCCTGCGCCTTGCGACGGCTTGCTGCCCACGACCTTGCCAGCGCTCGTGTTGAATTGCAGGAAGGCGCCTGCGTGCTTGCCTTCGAGCTTCGCGCCGCCCGGTTGCACGGAGTCCGGCGACCAGACGCCATAGGCGGAGAACGGACGGTCGAAGACAATCACGAAGTAGTTGGCGAAGTCCTTGGGCACACCCCCGTGGTTGAAGCGGCTGATGCCGACGACCTTGTTCTCCGCGGGGATGATCTCGACCGATGAGCCGCCCGGGAACGCATCCAGCACGACGTAGGCGTCGCCGGGCTGTTCAAAGGTGAACCGGAAGCGCGCGCAGCGCTCGGTCGGGGTGACTTCGGCGACCGTCTTCCAGGTGTCCAGACGCACGCGGTAATAGCTCGGCTGGGCGGTCTCGTCCTCGTGGCGGAAGGCGGAGGCGCGGTCGTCTTCCTTCAAAGCGAGCTTGCCGGAGACCGGCATGAGGGCGAAGGCGGCGTAATCGCCGATCCAGGGGCTGGGCTGGTGGGTCTGGCGGATGCCGCGGATTCTCGTATCCTGGTACCGGTAATAGAACGAGTCGCTGGCGGGGCGTGTGTAGGGCGCCCAGGTGTTCATCGGGAAGGGCAGGGCGATAGCGGGATACTCGTTGCCGTGTGAATAGCCGGAGTCCGAATCGGTCCCCTGAAGCGGATTCGCCAGCATGACAAGCGGGGGTGTCGCCGCGCAGGCGCTTGCGGCGCCAAGGAGGCAAACCATGAAAAGGAGTCGGAGTCTGTTCATAATCCTGGATTTGGGGTTGCTCGCCACCGCTACGGCACGCTTGAGTCCGCCGCTGTCAATGGCAGATGGCTCTGTTTTTCATTCGCGGCCTCGGGCTGGGGGGCGGCCACTGCCGCCGGGTTCTCGCGCAGGCGCACCAGCGCGGGCCGGACCAGCCGCCCCTGGAACGTGTAACCCGTCGCGATGGTCTCCGCCACGACGGCGTCCGGGGGCGGTTTGGCCCCCGCCTCGACCAACTGATGCCGCTGGACATCGAACGGCTCCGCCTCATTTGCCGTAAAAGGTGTCAGCCCGACGCGCCGCGCGGCATCCCGGCAGGCACTCTGGAAGTTGCCCAGTTGCTCGATCAAGTTCGGCTGTCCTGACCGGAGCGCGCCCTGGTGCAAGGCATACACATGATCGAGCATCCGCACCACCACTTGGAGCCAGTCGCTTTCCGCGCGGCGCAGCTTCTCGACCTCGAGCCGCAACGTCGCTCGCTCGCTGTCGTTGGCCTGCTGCATGAATTCCGTGAATGCCTTCACCTCCGCCGTCATCCGCTCGGCTATCTCCCGGGCCGAACGCGCGGTCTTGTCGGCCTGGTCCTGCGCGTCCTGCCACTGGCTGGTGGCGCCGCTGATTTGCGCCGCGATGCCCTCAAGGTTATGCAGTTGGGACACGACGGTGGTCAGCGCCCCCGCTTCGGCCAGCTTGACCAGCGCGTCGTATTCGAGCAGGAAGGGCGCGAGGCCCAGCAGTGCGCCGCCCACGACGCACAGCACCACAAAACACAGTTCCCAATGCCCCAGCGCGAACTTGCTCTGCCAGGCGATGAAACAGGCCATCCCCAGCAGCAGGCCGTCGCCCAGAAAAAATGGCCACTTGGACAACTTCGGTGCGCTCAGGTCGCTCATTGCCGCAAGGTGTAGAGCAGAACCGCCCGAACTTCAAGCGCAGGAATGCAAGTAAAACCCGCCTTCCACACTCCGCACTCCGCCTTCCGCATTCCCCCTTCCGCATTCCGCCTTCGGCACTCCGCATTCCACATACCGCACTCCGCACTCCGCATTCCGCATTCTGCATTCTGCATTCTGCATTCCGCATTCCGCACTCCGCATTCCGCATTCGGACCGCCTTTCGACTCGACTATCCGCGCCCGACTGCCCAAACAATGAGGCGTGCGGACGTGCGTCATTTTCAATCCAGCGGCCCGGGGCGAAAAAGCCAGACGCTTCCGCCGTCACCTCGACGCCATCGGAAGGGAGAGCACGCTCAAACTGACCGCCGCCGCCGGGGATGCGCGCCCGCTTGCCGCCGAAGCCGTCGGCGAAGGGTTTGAGGTCATTGTCGCCGCCGGCGGCGACGGCACCCTCAATGAAGTCCTCAACGGCATCGGCGACGTGCCGGACGGATTCGAGCGCGCGCGCCTGGGCGTGCTGCCGCTCGGCACGCTCAATGTGTTTGCCCGCGAGCTGGCCCTGCCCACCCGGCTAAACGCGGCGTGGGCTGCCATTCGCCAGCGGCGCGAAACGCGCATTGACCTGCCCAGGGTGGAATACCGCGCCAACGGCACGCCGCAGCGCCGCTATTTTGCGCAGTTGGCCGGCGCCGGCCTCGATGCCCGGGCCATCGAACTGGTCCAATGGCAACTCAAGAAGAAGATAGGGCAACTGGCTTACATTGTGTCCGGGCTGAAAGCCTTGCTGGGCGCCCAGTCAAAAATCACTGTGGCGGGCGGCGAGCACTCGGTAACCGGCGAGCTTGTCCTGATTGGCAATGGCCGGCTCTATGGCGGGCCATTCAAGCTGTTCCCGCAAGCCGATTTGCGCGACGGCCGGCTCGACGTTTGCGTCCTTCCCCGGGTCAACTGGCTCACCCTCGCCCGCTGCGGTCCCAGTCTGTTGCTGCGCCGCACGCTGCCCGCCTCCGCCGTCGAGGTCTTTCAGGCCGAGTCGCTCGCGCTCACCAGCCCCTCCCCGACCCTCGTTTCACCAGAGACCTGTCGGCGATCCCCCCTTCCCATGAACCCTGATTCGCCAGAGAATTGGCCACCAGACCCCCTCTCCCCTTCCGAAGGGGAGAGGGCTGGGGAGAGGGGTCCGTCTTTGCCTGGGGGTTCAGGGGCGCAAAGCGCGTCAAAGGGGCGGGGTGTTCTCTCCCCGACCCCCTTCGAACTCGATGGCGAACTCATTGGTCACCTGCCCGCGACCTTCTCCCTCGAACGCTCCCGCCTGCGCGTCATCGTGCCCTGAGTGGGAAGGGATACGCGCAGAGCACTATGAAGAAAGAGCAGTTCCCCGGAGCATACTGGTATCATCTTGCTCGTAATCTTAATCTTAATCTCCCCGTTTCGATCTCGCCCCCCCTGAGCCGCGAGCGTTAGAACCCTGTCCATCCCGTCCACCCTGTCCATCCCGTCCACTCAGTTTTGCCTCCCTCCCCCCCTCTGGCCCCGGCTCAGGCACCATCAACCATC
>Ga0187860_1000626_pt1 | contig 33302 bp, 18 predicted proteins | sample June2016WEW_10_4_FD_132981 | JGI IMG/M metagenome (GOLD analysis project Ga0187860, IMG submission 132981) | Peatland microbial communities from SPRUCE experiment site at the Marcell Experimental Forest, Minnesota, USA - June2016WEW_10_40 | ecosystem: Environmental > Terrestrial > Soil >...
CCACCGCTCCAGTGCCGCTCCCGCACCCCACGCGGCCACGATGAACAGCCCCACCAGCGGCACGTAAGTGTACCGGTCCGCCATCGACTGCATCCCCACCTGCACCAGCCCGATCACCGGCACCAGCGTCCCGATAAACCAATACCATCCCGTCACCACAAACGGCAGCTTCCTCCCCACCCATACTGCCCCCAGGCTCAGTCCCACCACCGATACCACCCCCATCCCCACCCACTCCGGCGGCCACAGCCCGGGATACGGATACGGCAGCGCCAGATCCTCCGGCCACAACGTCTTCTCCAGATATCTCCCATACGAAACAAACGCGTTCTCCACCCGCCCCACCAGCGGATACCGCGTCACGGAACCCAGCGCCCTGCTTTGCGCCATCACCGTCACCGCGCACGAAACCCCGCTCAACACCAGAAACGGCGTCTTCTCCACCATCAGCCCCCACACAATCTGCAGCCGGCCCTTCCTCCCGGCTCCATCCCACCTGCCCAGCGGCCAGTAATCCAGCAGCAGCAGCACCCAGGGTAGGCTCACCACCATCGGCTTGCTCATCAATCCCAGCACGAAACACCCCAGCGCCAATCCGTAGAACACCCTGGACTGCGGCCCGTGGACTTTGCTTTCCCGTACATACCTCCCGTACAGCAGCAAGGTCAGCATCCAGAACAACGTGCTCAGCACGTCCTTCCGTTCCGAAATCCACGCCACCGACTCGACGTGCAGCGGGTGCAAGGCAAAGAGCGCCGCCACCCACGCGCTGCGCCAGTGCGCGCCGGTCAGTTCTCTCAACAGCACAAAGAGCAGGACGCTGTTGGCCACGTGAAGCAGCAGGTTGACCAGATGCGCCCCGCCCGGGTGCAGCCCGAACATCTCCACGTCGAGCATGTGCGACAGCCACGTCAGCGGATGCCAGTTGCTGGCGTAACCCGTGCCGAACGCCCAGGCCATCCCATCGAACGTCAACCCCTGGCGCACGTGCGCGTTGGAAAGGATGTACCTGGGATCATCACAGGAAATGAAATCGCAGTTCTTGAGCGGCCAGAACACGGCGAGGGTGATCACGGCCAGCAGCAGGCAGATCGGGCCGGGACGCGCCAGGAGGGCGGCCAACGCCGCGCTCGGCGGCGTGGCATCCGGCCGGGGCGTTGGACCTGTCGAGGCGGGTTCTGTCATCGCTGATCCCAAGCTGCCGTGATCGGTCACCCGAGCATAATCAAGATTCGCATCGGCGCAGCAAAAAATGGCGCCCCGGAGTTTTCCAGGAAGAGAGCCTTCCTGGCCGCCGTTGTGAAACGGCGAACTCTTCCCGCTGCGGCAATCTCCGCCGTTTCACAACGGCGGCTACAAGGTTTCAGTGCCCCCAATTTGATCCCAAGAAGCCGGGAATTCAGCACCCGCGACGCGCACTCTGCGATTGACGCTTTCGCGGGCTTCCACACAGAATCAGGACTGCAGGAGGGCGGCCCTGGCGCCGGCCCTGGCGGGGACTGTTAGGAAAGTGACACTGAACTTATGAATCTCGACGCTCTTTATTCGGAACTCACATTAAAGACCAATGCGAAGCTGGCCCTCGTTGTCCTCGACGGGCTTGGCGATCTGGCCATTCGGGAACAAAACGACATGACCCCGCTGGAAGCGGCGGTCACACCGAACCTCGACGCGCTGGCCAGGGAGTCGGCGCAAGGCCGGATGATCCCGGTGGCCCCGGGCATCACACCCGGCAGCGGGCCGGGGCATTTGGGCTTGTTCGGGTACGACCCATTGGAGTTTCAGGTGGGACGGGGTGTGATCGAGGCGCTGGGTCTGGGTGTGGAGCTTAAGCCCGGCGACATTTGCGCCCGCGCCAATTTCGCCACGCTCGACCCGAAAGGGATCGTCACGGACCGGCGCGCGGGCCGCATCCCGACCGAGACCTGCGAGAAGCTATGCGCAATGCTGTCCGCCAAGGTGACCAAAATCGGCGACACGGAGGTCCTCATCAAGGCGGGCAGGGAGCATCGTTTCGTTGTCATATTTCGGGGCAAGGATCTCGAAGGGCCGTTGACGGACGCGGACCCGAACCGGGAAGGTTTTGTCATTCCCACCGTCAAGCCGCGGGATCCGGAGAATGCGAAGCAGAGGAGGACGGCACAACTGATCGCCGATTTTTACAAGGCGGCGCTACCGGTGATTTCAAAGGAGAAACCCGCCAATGGCTTTTTGATGAGGGGCATCGCTCATCAGCCGCACATTCCGCTCTTTGAGGACCGCTACAAGCTCAAGCCGGCGGCGCTCGCGGTTTATCCCATGTACAAAGGCCTGGCGCAACTCGTCGGGATGAAGAAAATCGAGGGGCCCCAGACGATCCGCGAACAGTTCGAGCGGTACCTGGCCGAATACGATCGTTTCGATTTCTTTTTCATCCATTACAAATACACCGACAAATACGGTGAGGACGGCAACTTTGCGGCGAAGAAAAAGGCGATCGAAGATTTCGATGCGGCGCTGCCGATCCTGCTGCGGAAGAAGCCCGACGTCCTGGCGATCACGGGCGATCACTCGACGCCCTGCGCGGCCAAGGGCCATTCCTGGCATCCGCAACCGGTGCTGCTTCACTCGAAGCTGAGCGGCACGGACAAGCTGGAACGTTTCACCGAAACGGGTGCCAACCTGGGCTCGCTGGGTGTTTTCAAGGCGAAGTATCTCATTCGCCTGATGCAGGCCAACGCGAGAATGTTCGACAAATTCGGCGCGTAACCCCGGCACATGCCGGCGCCTCGTTCACCTGCGGTGCCGGAAGCGGTGGCTCAGTTTTCGGCCTCTCCGTGCATGGCCTTTTTGAAGAACTCGCCGGATTCGGTAAGGTCGTAATTCCAGGATGCCAGCAGGCACGGGGGCCATTCGGGGTCGAAACACCAGGCTGTCCAACTGATTCCCTTGCCCTCCAGGTAGTGGACGATGGTCGTTCCGTAATCGGCGTCGCGCTTCGCAGTGGCTTCAGAGGTTGGGTATCCAATCTCGGTGGCGATGATCGGGTAGCGGCCGGCGGCGAATCCAAAATCCTCGTCCCACTTGGGCTCCCAGGGTTTCATCCGCTTGTGCGGATAGGGGTGCGTGACGTATCCGATGCCTTCGGCCTGGATCGGATCGATGTTCAGCGGGGTCAGGTCGTACGCCCAATCCAAACCGGCCACCAGCGGAATCTTGGTCGTGTCGTAGGCGCGGATCAGGTGAATCAGATCCTCGTTGAGTTTCTTCCATTCACTCCACGACATGCTGCCCAGTTCGCCCCGGTAGAGGGTTGGTTCGTTGAATAATTCATAAAATGCAACCGTGGTGTTCCCCTTGTAATGTTGGGCGATGATTCTCCAGAACTGGGCCGTCTCCTTTTGTGTCGTGTTGTACATCGGATCCTGGAACAGCTCCATCTTGAGATTGCCGATGCTGTGCCAGTCGATGATGACGTGCATGTCCAGTTCGGTGCACCATTCCACCGCCTGGTCGAGCAATTGGAGGTAGGCTTCCGGCGTGCGTTCCCGCCAGGCGATGGGATGAACGGGGATGCGGACGAGCATGGTGCCCATCTCCTTCACTTGCTCGAAGTGATGCCGGTTCCAATGTCCTTGATGCTCGAGCTTGTCGGGATCGGAAATCGACAGGCCGCGGAAGAGGACCGTTTTGTTGTCCGGATCGACAAATTTATTCCCCCTCACCCGGATCAGGGGAAGCTTCTTTGCGTCGGGACTGCTGAAGGGCTTGGGAGAAGACGCGTCAAGCCACCATCGGTGGTAGTCATTCGTCTGGGTTGTGGTTTGGGCCTTGGCGGTTTGGAGACACATCAATGCGATGCCGAGAGTGGTCAGGAGTCGGATGGCGTCTTTCATGCCCGCAAGTCAATACCAAGAACCCGGCACTCTTGGCAAGCCCAGATGGATGGCACGGGCCCGGTGGCCCGTGCCACCCCCGGCCTTTATTGCAATTTGAGAGGGAACTGGGTGACCTGGGAATACAATCCGGCGAGAACCACACCGGTGTGTTCCGCGCGGATGTCTTCACCGAACCGGAACGTCGCCCCGGCGTCGAAGCTGCGGATCATCATGCAGTAGGTGCTGTTGGCCATCACCCCCAACAACTCGCCGGTCCTGCTGAGGACGAGGTCTCCGCGCGAGGGATTGAAATGGCCGAACAATCCCTTCAGGAAATTACGATCCAATTTGACGTAATCCGGCGTGCTCAAGTCGATTTCAAATCTGCATTCGCCGTAATAGTCTTCCTCCGTTCCCAGGAGCACCGCGTCCTGGAACTTGAAAGGATCCTGTGAGAGGCGGTACACCTTGCACCCGAGCTGGCGGACTTCCGCCGCGGAAACCGGCATCCAGACGATGCGCGGATCGCGAAAACTGAAATAGAGCGAGCGGACGGGAATTTCCGCGGTGCTCCGGCTCAGCGTCCCCGTCAGGCCTTCCCATTCCGTGCCCGGATCCCAGAGCGTGAGCGGAGTGTCCTGGACGTGGCACAAAGCGAAGGTGTTGGTGCCATCGGTGACCAGCACGGTTTCGGCCTGCTTGCGCCGGTTGACGCCGAACATGCCGTATTTGAGGGCGTTCAATCGGGCATCGACGCGGTTTGTGACGAACTCCGTGTAGAGGGTATTGGGCGCCAAGGGGCGGTTTTCGCGGATTTCCTGGGCCAATTGGCCCGAGTTGCTCGCCAGCGCCTTGACGCTCTCGACCAGCCGGGCTTTCTCCACCCGTTCGGCCTTCACTTCTTCCGTCATGCGGGCGGCCTGTTCGGTTGCGGAGCGCTTTTCGACCTCGGCCACTTCGAGTTTGGTGGACAGTTGCTGCTTCTCGGTCAGGATCATTTGATTGCTCCTGGCCAGTTCGGCAATCTGCTGCTGCAGGGCGGAGGACTGGTCCGCCCGTTTCCGGTCTTCCGCCTCCATGGCGGCGAGCTTCTCTTTCGAGAGCACGGCTTCCGTGGACGTATTCTGCAACTGCCGGCTGAGATCTTGAATGTTGGTTTGTGCGGCGGCGAATTGCTGTTCGAGGCTGATTTGGTGCTGTTGCAGTCCCGTCGTCTCCTGCTCGCGCGCCTGGAGCTGTTGTTGAAGGTTCCGGAACTGCTGATCGCGTTCGCCCGCCGTTTCGCGGGTCCTGGCCAGTTCACCCAGCAACCGATCCCGGTTCTTTCGTTCCTCGTCCAGCGCGAGACGCATGGCGGCGGCGAGGTCTTTCCCGCTGTCCAACTGCGGGGCCGTGCGATCCCCCTTGACGGCCCGTTGCACGCCTGTCTCACCCACCCTGTTGACGTCCGCGGTGGAAAAGACCAGGAGGCTGACCAGCAGGAAATCGCAGATGACGATCAGGATGCTGCGGTTCATAAGCGCACAGCGACCCCCTGTGGCGGGGTCGTTCTCATTGGCTCGCTGGATCCGGCGTCCGCCTCGAGCAACAGCCTCCGGCGGGCCGGACGCAGGTGGAGGATCTTGAACAGGGACACGAAGATGATGCCGAACGACGTGGAGGAATAAGCGACCATGAGGCTGAACTCCTTGACCACACCCAGCGAGAAAATGATGAACGAAACGATCGTGCCAAGAAAGCCCAGGTAGAGGCCGGCATCGAAGAGATGATCCTCGTTTTCGAGCAGCTTCAGCTTGATGGGCACCGGCACTTTCTGGCGGCGGATTTCCGCCAGCTTGAGGATCGAGGCCGTGTAGAGCAGCCCCTGCAGCGCGAAAAACACCAGGAGTATTAACAGGTTGGATTGGCTCATAATGGGTGGACGCACGCTGTGGCTTCCGGCAGGGACCCCGCTGCCCGCCATGGGCAGACGGAGTCGAAAGGGGAATTCCGCTTTCTGGCTTTCCTGGGCGAGAAACGGCTCGCTCAGGAGCAGCACGACAAACAGGAAACCCAGCGCAAACAAAATCTCGCGGGCCACAGGAAACCCGCGCACCTGCAGCGGGCGTTCCAGGGCCGATACCGCCGGTCTTGCAAAATGCAGTGCCGCGGCCAGCAGAACGCCACTCGACAAATACATAAGCCACTTCGCCGACAATGCAAGCCACGGCAGGCGCAGGCAATAATCCAGCCCCAACGGCGGGCGCAAGCCGGAAACGTCAAGTCGCTGGTTGCGGCGCAACAGCTCGATCACTCCGCCCGCGCCATACCGCAGGCTCGAACCCAGGTCGCTCGAGCCCGTCTGACTGAAGCTCGTGAGGTAATTGGCCACCGCCCACGGGTTGCCGGAAAGTTGGACTGCGGAGAACAGCACCGGCAATCGACCTCCGGCGTTGCGAACCAGATCGGTCAGCGCCCGCAGCGTCTCGACGTCCTCGATCCGGCGGACGAACACCGTGAGCTGGCCCCAGTCGAAGCGCTGCCCCAGGGACATAAAATCCATCAACGCCTCTTCGAGCGGCTGGGAATCGCCGCCGCGATTGGCCTGTGCCGCGAGCGCATCCACGCGGTTGCTCAAAACGCCGGACAGTTGACCTTGCTCGAACAAAAGTCCGCAGAGCGCGAGAGCCGCATCCAGGGCCTGGCCGGAAGCCGATTGTGACGGTGGAAAGAGGACGGTGTTGGTGGCGGCGCGGAATCGCAGCAGTTCCTGCACTCCGGGTTGCGGGGAAGCCTTCAAGAACTCGAGCACCTTCTCGCGGTTTTCGAGCCGGATGACGAGCTCAGTGATCGGTTGCGAACCTTGCCCGGCCCCGCCCGCCTGGGCCGGATGGGAGGAGTCTGGCGCCGGTTGCGCAAGGATTGAAGACAGGGGGCTGCCCCAAATGCGCGGACCCGGGTTTTCCTTTGCGAGGTCTGTCACGGCCAACCCGAGTTTGTCCCGGCCGGCAATTCCTTCTTTTTGAGCTGCTTGGAGGACCAACCGGGCCGATCCTAGGTTGTTGTCGCTGACCAGAGCCAGCCCCTTGTCGATCAAAGCGGGAGTATTCCTTCCGGCTTTTTCGATAATGCGGGCGTCCACCGCCCGCAGGTGCGCCGGCACCAGCAGGCCGCAAACGAGCATCGCCAAGCCGAGGAGGATGCATGCGAAAAATGGTAACCACCGACTCATTGTGTGCGTTCCCGTCAGCATAATGCATACCCTCCGGAAGTTCTATTGTTTATATCAGGCATCGCCGGCCTTCTGTTTTTTCCTGGGCTTTCCTGCGCGCAGGACGCGCAGCGAAAAACCCCGGCCATTTTCGAACGGCTCGACGCGCGCGGCGACTTCCAGCACCGGATAGCGCACGGTGGCCAGTCCGTAGCTCCTGTAAGTCGCCGCAAAGAGTTCTGTTTCCACCATGCCGGTCCAGTCCGCCAACGTCAGGAATTTCATCGGTTCGCCGGTGACCTGGTGGTGGGTGCGCTGTTCGACGATGAGTCCGCAGGTAACGACTTCCCCGCCCACGTGTTCTCCCAGGCGCGACACCGGGCAATACGTATCCCAGGCGATGTCGTCGTGGAGTTCCAAAGGATGACCGCTGACGGTGAAGTCAAAACAATCGGTTTCCCATTGGAGACGCTGCCGCCGGGAAGGCTCCCGAAGAAAGGCGGAAGGTGGAATGTCGAATGAAGAATGGGATCCAGCGGCTTCGCCGAAATTAAATTCTTCATTCTTCATTCTGCCTTCCGCATTCCTTAGATACTGCGCCTGCCAGAACTGGCGGGTGCGGGTCTCGCCGAATTCGTCAAACGCGCCCGCGCGAACCATTGCTTCCAGTTCTTCACCCGCCGGCGCGACACGGTGGTAGAAGTCAGCCATGGAAAGGAACGGACCGCGCCGGCGGGCCTCGAGCATCGCGTCCGTCGTGCGTGTCGTGAGTCCCTTTACTCGCGTCAGCGGCACGCGGATAAAGGCTCCTCCTTTTATCCGGAACGATTCAGCCGGGCCGGGGAGCGCACCCGTCCCGGGTGCAGTGGTTGGCGTCTCGCCAGCCACTTTTTGAGCGTGGGATTGGACGTGCCGTTCAGTGACTGCGAACGTCGCGGAACCGGTCGGCGAGGGCGCTGGCCGGCAGCACCCGGGACGGGTGCGCTCCCCTTCCACCTTAAACTCCGGCCCGGGTTCATTCACAGACGGCGGCAAAAGCTGGATGCCGAGCCGATGGCATTCGAGCACGTAAACCAGCGGAGGATAGAAACCCTTGCCGTTGGTCAACACAGCGGCCATGAATTCGGCGGGATAATATCGCTTGAGCCACGCCGCCTGGTACGCTTCCACGCCGTAGGCCGCGCTGTGCGCTTTGCAAAAGGCGTAGCCGTTGAAGCCCGTCACCAATTCCCACACTTCCCGGATCTTCTCGCGGGTGTGGCCGCGAGCGCGGGCCGAGGCGCTGAATTCGGCCGCGATTTCCTCAACCACCGGCTGGTTCTGTTTGACGAGCGCGCGGCGCAAGACGTCGGCGCGGCCGGGATTCAGGCCGGCGAAGGCTTCGCAGATCTGGAGAATATGCTCCTCATAGACCACCAGGCCGAAGGTGCTGCGAAGGCAGGGTTCCAGTGACGGATGCGGATATTCCGGCGGTTCCATGCGCTGATAGCGGCGGGTGAATTTGACTTTCTTTTGCTCGTTGGCGGCGCCGGGCCTGATCACGGAGACGATGGCGATGAGCCCGTCGATTTCCCGCACGTTGCACATCCGGCAAAGGGAAACCATGGCGGGGGACTCGATATGATGGACGGCGCGGGCGTTGCCGCCGACAATCAGTTCCCACACCTCCGGGTCGTTGAATGTGGAAGGAAGAATGCAGCATGCGGAAACGGACCCCGGCGAAGCCGCTGAATCGGCTTCTGCATTCTGCATTCTTCCTTCTACATTTCTTCGCACATCCCGCATGACCGCGAGCCCGCCCTGGGCGAGAATGTCCATTTTCACCAACCCGACGGCTTCCACGGCGTCCATGTCGAGGTGCGTGGCGGGCCAGCCTTTGTTGGAAAGGAACGTCGGCGTCAGTTCCCACAGGGGTTGCCGCGACAGCACCACGCCGCACGGATGCATCTTGGGATGGCGGGGAAATCCATCGAGGAACGCGGCCGTTTCCACGGCGGTTTTGAACGGCTCCTCGTCCAGGGGCAGATCGCGGCATTCCGGGCTGGCCTTGAGTTTCTCGAACAACTCGGCGCCCCGCGGTCGCACGGAATCGACCGGCCCCCAGCCGCCGCCGAAGCTCCAGGGAAAATGTTCCGTGAAGCGGCGGATTTGAAATTCGGAAACGCCCAGCACCTTGGCCACGTCCGCCACGGCACTGCGGGCCTGGAAAGTCGAAAACCCGCCCACCACGGCGCAATGCTCCGCGCCGTATTTTTCAAACAACAGGTCGATCACCTCATCCTTGCGGTCGTGGGGAAAGTCCACGTCGATGTCGGGCAGTTTGTGGAGCGCCATGCGTTCCCGGTTCAGGAAGCGGCGGAAGTAGAGGCCGAAGCGGACCGGGCACACGTCGGAGATGCCGAGACAATAACAGACCAGGCTGTCGGCGGCGCTGCCGCGGGTGATCCATTCGATCCCGCGCTCGCGGCAGGTCTGCAGCAGATCCCAGGTGATCAGGAACAAATCCTCGTAGCCGACCCCGGCAATGATGGAAAGTTCGGTCTCCACCTGCGCCCGCACTCGTTCCAGCGGGACCCCCGCGCCCGTGTCCGAGACGATGCGGCGCCCGTGGTAACGCCGGCGCAACCCCTCCATCACCCGCCGCCGGAGAAACTCGCGCGAAGGGGAACCGTCGGGCGATTGAAACGCCGGAAACTGCGGTTTGCCGAACGGGAAGTCGAACCGGCAACGCCCGGCGATCTCGCGTGTCCGCGCGAGCCAGTCGGGATGTCCGCGGGATCCGGCCTGCATCTCCGCCGGAGTCCGGAAATGATAACGCCCCGCCGGCCGTTTTTCGGGATGCTCCTGGCGCAGCAGGGTCAGCGTGCGGATGCTTTGGAGGATGTCGTAGCGGAGGCGGTCGTCCGGGGTTCCGTAATGCACGGCGGGACAGGCGGCCGCCGGAAAGCGCGTGCCCGAAACCTCCCGGCCGGCGGCCACGTAAAAACTTCCGGGAAACAAACCGGCCAGAGTGGTGTCGCCGCCCACCGCGATGAGCCCGCCGGTCAAACCCTCCAGTTCCTCGCGCCGGAAGGAGGCCCGCTGCCGTGCGGCAACGGAATTTGCCGGGGCGTCATCTTCGCATGAACCTGGCAGGGCCGACCTGCCGGTCGGCCCGGACGCGCGGCAGCGCGTCCCTACCAGATGGCAGGAGAGCAATCGGCACAGATTGCAGTAACCGCGGGCGGATTCGATGTAGAGCAGCAACGGCCGGCCTTCCAGGCTCAGCTCGGCGCCGAGGATGGGCTGGATGCCGGCCTTTTGAGCGGCCTGCACAAACTCGACCGCCCCGTGCAGATTCCCGGCATCGGTCAGCGCGACCGCCGCACAATCCTGTCGCGCCGCCAGCCCGACGATGGCCTCGGGCGACAGTGTCGAGTCCAGGAATGAATAGTAGCTGTGAACCCGCAAGGGAACGTAGGGGGTGGGGGATTTGCGATTTGCGATTTGCGATTTGCGATTTTGATAAGCAAGCCTTGCGCCTGCGTTCGAAGTTTCGTCCTTCAAGAGCGAGGCCGGCCCGGACGGATCAGAGCCGGAATTCCAGGAGGCAGCGGAGGCACTGGCAGCCACTTCTTCATTCTGCATTCTGCCTTCATCCTTCAGCACAAAATCGTGTCCGCGCAGGACGACCGAGTTGCCGCGGGCGAGCCGCAGTTCGTCCACCACGCGGGCGAGCCGCTCGCGGGATTCCCGCTGTTGCGGCCCGATTTCGAGCGGCAGTTCGGATCGGAAAACGTCGTCATAAACGTTGGATAATTTGAGCGACACCATCCGCAGGCTCACGCGGCGTTTCCAGGCGTTCCGCAGCATCACGCGGAGGCGTCCATAGACGTCCGTCTCCAGGTCCGTCGGCTCGACGAGGCTCTCGCTGCATTGGTCTTCGGCCATGTCGTTGTAACGGACCTTCACCGCGAGCGTGCGGATGCTCTTCCGTTCCTCGCGGATTTTGGAGAACAACCGGTCGGCCATCCGGCGCAACACGGCTTCGAGGTATTCCTCATCGGCCAGGTCCCGGGCAAAGGTCTCCTGCTGGCTGAAGGATTTGGCCGGTTCGCGCGCGGGAATCAGCGGACGTTCATCGATGCCGTTGGCGAATTGGCGGAGTTGCGGGGCCTGGCTGCCCAGCAATAATTCCAGCATCTCCAAAGGCGTCGCGGCGACGTGCCGGATTTCCGCCAGGCCGGCCGCATTGAGCCGCGCCGAGGTTTTGGGGCCGACTCCCGGCAGCCAGTGGTTGGGGAGCGGGTGCAAAAACTGCCTTTCCCCGCCCGCAGGCACCTGGCGGAAGGCGGCCGGTTTGTTCAACTTCGAGGCGATCTGGCTGACGAGTTTGTTCGCGCCGATGCCTTCGCTGACGGAGATTTTGAGCGATTGCCGGATGGCCTGCCGGATGGTGAGCGCGATTTCCCGCGGCGGCTTGATCCGGCTGGCGGTCAGGTCGAAATAACCCTCGTCGATGGACGTCTGCTCGACTTCCGGGGTGAAATCGTAGCAGTAGCCGAACATCCAGTTGGAAAACTGTTCGTACCGCTCGAAATCGCCGGGCAGCACGATGAGTTTGGGGCAGAGCTTGCGCGCCCGGGCCGTGGGCATGGGCGTGTAAACGCCGAACTTGCGGGCCTCATACGAGGCGGACGCAATGATCCCGCGTTTCTCGCCGCCCACGGCCACCGGCTTGCCGCGCAGGCACGCGTCAGCCGCCTGTTCCACCGAAGCGAAGAACGCGTCGGCGTCGAGATGGACGATAGTGCGCATGGCGACGATTCCTGACCAATGGACCTGGACAATGACCGTCTGAGGGGAGCGCACCCGTCTCGGGTGCGGTGGTGGGCGCCCTCGCCCACCACTTGGAGCCTCGGAGCCAGTCGCACCATTCAGTTCGTGCTGCTGCGATCGAACCGACCGGCGAAGGCGCCGGTCGGAACACGCGAGGGCTCGTGTTCTCCCCCTTTTCAACTGCATCGTTCCGTCTGAGGGGAGCGCACCCGTCTCGGGTGCTTCCGGTCGGCGTCCTCGCCGACCGGCTCCGCGGCGTTCGCAGTCACTGAACGGCATGCCCAATCCAACGCTCAAAAAGTGGCTGGCGAGACGCCAGCCATAGCACCCGAGACGGGTGCGCTCCCCCAATCCCTCCAGACGGGTGCGCTCCCCAATTCCTCCAGACGGGTTGCGCTCCCCCAATCCCTCTAAATTGTTTCGGGTGACATGGCCTACTCCTTTGCGCGGCGGATGAGTGCGCGGAAGACGCCCTGGATCATCAACTCCTGCGCCGGTATCAGGTCGGGATACTTCGGGTTCTCGGCCTTCAGATACGGTTTGCCGCTTCTTTGGAGAAACGTTTTCAAGGTGCTCTCGCCGTCGATCAATGCCGCCACAATGTCCCCGTGGCGCGGCTCCGGCCCGTGCTCCAGCACGACAATGTCCCCGTCCAAAATATGCCGCCCGATCATCGAATCGCCGGTGACCCGCAGGGCGAAGGCATTTCGCGCCGGCTTGAAGCCGATGCTCTCGATGTCCACCGAGACGCAGCCTTCCGCCTCCTGCTCCCGCTCGCGGGCGAAGCCGGCGGGAATCGAGCCGAAAAGGGGAATATCCAGGATGCGGCCTCGGAGCTTCGCCAGCGGGGAGGTGACGCGGAGCGAACGCGCTTTGCCGGGTTCGGACTCGATGAAACCCTTGCGTTTAAGCGCTTCCAGATGACAGGCGGCGGCCCGGTGACTGCGAAATCCGAATCGCTGGGCGATTTCGCGCAGGGTCGGGATGGGCCTGCCGGCGTGAACTTCGGCCTGGATGAAATCCAGGACGCGCTGCTGGGCTCGGGTCGGTTTGTTCATGACTATCCAAATGGATAGTCTATTTCCCGGCCGATGTCAATTCAGGACGGGGTGGCGACGGCTCGTCGCCAGGGATTGATCACGGCGCTCACCCGGCGACGAGCCGTCGCCGCCCCGATACCCCCAGAAAAAGCGCGGGAAGAAGGCGCGATCCTCAGTTATCTGCTGATGCCGGGGCTTCCGCTGCTGGTGTGCATCCTTTGGGTGGCGATTCCAGGGCACGTGCCCGCGCCCTTCGAGTGGGCGATGGAATTGCCCGCTTTGGCACAATCGCACGGGTGGCTGATTCTCCAGAAGGTGCCAGCCCAGCGCACCTCTTGCCTATTCAGGAGATGGGTTCTAAGCTGCCGGTGTGAATCCGCCGGCAAGAACCTTCCCCTGGAGCGTGACGGTGGGTCTGTTGCTCGTCCTGTTGACTCTCGCCCTGGCGTTTTTACTCGCAGGCCTCAAATCCAGCACCGCCCTCAACCCGCGGCTGCCGGTGTACGGGCAGATCGCGGATTTTACGCTGACCAACCAGACCGGAGCCGCCGTGTCCTCGACGGAATTGCGGGGTCGGGTGTGGGTCGCGGACATCATCTTCACGCGCTGCGCCGGCCCGTGCCTGAGGATGAGCCGGCAGATGAGGGAACTGCAGGATGCATTGCCGCCGGATTCCCCGGCCAGGCTGGTTTCCCTGACCACCGATCCGGATTTCGACACGCCGGCGGTTCTGGAGAAATATGCCGTGCGGTTCGGAGCGGATACAAACCGCTGGATGTTTTTGACCGGAACCAGGAGACAAATTGCCGGCGTGGCCACCGGCAGTCTGAAGCTCTCGGCTGTCGAGCGGAAGCCCGCCGAGCAGGCGTCTCCCGACGACCTCTTCGTCCACAGCACCATTTTTGTGATCGTGGACAAACACGGTCAATTGCGGGGCGTTTTCGAGACGGGCGGCGACGGCGTCGATTGGCGGGCCGAGGAACGGAAGATTCTGGCGGCGGTCAAGCAATTGGAGCGTGAGGGATGAGCGTGTTGGATCTGCCCGTCGTGAACGCCGGCCTCAATGGATTGAGCGCGGTTTTTCTGGGGTTCGGCTATTATTTCATCCGGCGGGGCAGGCGGACCGCCCATCACAATTGCATGATCGCCGCGTTCGTGATCTCGATTCTGTTCCTGATCTGTTACCTCACGTATCATGGTTACCTCGCTTACGCGCTGCATCGCGGCCCGACCCGGTTCGAGAATCCGGCATGGTTCCGTCCGATTTATCTCACCATCCTCTGGACGCACACCCCGCTGGCTGTGGCCATCGTGCCGCTGGCGATCATGAGCCTGAGCCGGGCGTTCCAGCAGCGGTTTGACGCGCACAAAAGGATCGCGCGCTGGACGTGGCCGTTGTGGATGTATGTCTCGGTGACCGGCGTGCTGATTTACCTGCTCCTCTACCGGATCTTTCCGCAGTCATGACGGGGATCCGGGCGGCGATCTGATACAGCCAGCATTGCTGAAAAATTCGCGTCGATTCGCGTCATTCGTGGATAAACTCTTTTCTGTGATCCGCGAATGCCGCGAATGAACGCGAATGGGAGGAGTCCGCTGCGAGACCCGGAGAGCACCACGTATCTGGGGAGCTTTGCCGCCTTGGATGAGTTTGGTTTGGCGGTGCTGGAGGCCGCACGGCACCGGGGTCTGGCGCGGGCGCATGTGCTGATTTATCGAGCAAAACATTACTTTATCGCGGCTCGACCTTAGCACTCACGGATGATAACGGTAACATTACAGATCACATCTTTGAGGGTTTGTGCCGCACTGCCATCGTATTTTGGTTCCAAATTACCGCGCTCTGATCGTAGCGTTACGACGTGGCGTGCCGGGATTTGATTTTTGACCGGCGGCGGGAGTTCTTCCCACACTGGCATCGTAGCGGGCGGATTATCGACTTTTGCCGGTTTTTTCCCAAATTGGCGTCGTAATGCTACGACGCTGGTGGTTGTTTTATGAGCCGGCGATCTGGCGCATGGCTTCATGGAAGGACAGGCCGAGCACCTGGACGTGGAAGTCAATGGCGTTGCCGGCCAGGTTGCGTTCGGGCCAGCGCCAGTAAGAGTCTTTGACGATGAGACCGGGAAAGGCGGGCAAAGTAAAATTGCCCGCCTCGCGTGCGATGAGTTGGAGTCCGCGTTTTTCCAGAAGCGGAACCAGTGGGGCCAGCCGGGCGGCGCGGATTTGCTCGCGCGACCAGCGTTGAGTTCTATGCAATGGGCTGGTCACAGTCTTTTCGCCAGTGGGGTTGGATGAGGACGCGATTGACCTGTTTAAGGTCCACGATGCGGGTCTGGTCGCGGACGGCTTCGATGAGCGTGCCCAGGCACAGATTGCGGGTGCGGCGCAAGAGACCTTCGCCGGAACGGACGATGAGCGCCAGGGCTTCCGGGGTGAAGATGTTGTGGCCCAGCCCGGCACGGTCGAGTTGGTCCAAAAGAAACTGTTCAACGGTTTCGGGAGCCAAGCGTTGGAGCAACGCCGAGTAAGTGACGCGGGAATGGATTTCCTCGTTGATGGACAGTGAGACGGAGGTGACGGGTGAGGAGGGCGGGCCAATTCGGGTCGAACTGTCGGCGGCGCTGAACAAGGTTTATGGCGAGGTGGCGGCGCCACCGCCCAATGTGGTGGATGTGGAGACCGTGCCGGCCGGGGCGGATGGCAAACTGCAAATCACGGATGGCAAAGGGGGGATGGCATGACGGCGTTGGAGCGATATGTTGCGGCGGGGCGGGAAGCCGGATGCTCGCGGGATCAGATGGACAACTTCGTCCGCGCTGGCGTGGTGCTGCAGCCGCGCCCCTCGCCGCCCGGAAAACTATTTTGCCGCTGACTTCACGCTTACGGCCTTGCTTGCGTCGGCCAGCTTCCCACCCTCCAACACTAAACGGCTGAAGGTCACTTTTGCTGTCAGATTGGTGGTCGTGATGAACTTGTCGAACGACACCACAAAGTTGAAAGCGGTTTCCTTGCCAGTCTCCAACGCGGGCCGGTCTTTCGTTCCGCCGATGACCCATTGTGTGGCATGGCCAACCACCTTGCCTTGCTCGTCCGCCAGGAAGCACACGGCGCGCGCTGATTCCACTTTCGCCGCCAGTTGATTTTTCATCTTTAGCTGCACGATGGCTTTTTGGCCTACCACTTTCGGCGGTGTGACTGTCACCGCGAGCTGTGCCGTCGCCAGCATCGGACAAAGCAGGATGATGAAAATTCCAATTTGGGAACGCATATTCAGTTTCATTTTTTCATCCTCAACGTCGCAAAGAAAGAGGATGCCGCCGCAATTAAGCCTAGAACAACTCCGACTAAATTGTTCGTTCCAAAATCTCCAATGTGAACATACGATTGGAAAATATCCGGCAGGCGAGGCGTGATAAAAATTCCGCAAATGAGAAACACTCCCGCGAAAATCAACAATGCCCCGATGGTCGCTGTCAAGTATCGTATCATTTTGACCGATGGCGTTTCTGCCAAAGTTTCCAGTCAACTTGTCCTCTCTTAAACGCGCCGTAGCCGGTGATGACCACAAGTAAAAAAAGAACGAAAAGGGCAATGATGTTTTGTCCGTTGGACAGTTCTTCCCCGTTTCGGAAGTGGAACTTGCCACCGCTCTTTACGGCGCAAACAAACAGCATCACGGCGAACGCGAAGATCGCGTAAAGCATTCGCGCTTGAACTGCGTGCAAAACTTTCTTCATCAGTGCGTGCCGGTGATGATGTGATACGAGTCAACGAAATTTTGGAGCACAAGAGACGGATTGATGATAAGCCCACCATAAACAGGCCCGTAGTTAATTCCAATGCCAGCGTTGTTCTGATTTTGAATGATAAAGTTTGCTCCGCCTTGAGAATTCGCAGTGCCTCCGTAAATCGAGGGTGCTGATATATTACCACTGCTCCCCAAAGATGGTGCTTGGAAGCCACTGCCTTGACTCCAAAATTGATAGGAACTGCCAACGCCAACGGTTTGACTTGTAAATATGCCGAGCGAATTTTGACCACGCTCTTGAAGCCCAACGCCAGCATCAATTTCTGCACCCGCGCCAGTATCAACCGTCCAAGTTCCAGTTAATCCTCCTTGTCCGGCGAGTGAACCTACACCCGGATATTTGCTATTCACTCCAACCCCTCCATAAAATCCACGAACACCTCCGCTATCATAAACGTAGTCACCAGCGGCATTCACAGCCGCATCATAAACCTCTGGCGAAGGATGTAGCTCGCCCGTGTAAAGAACATTATAAGTGTTTTGGATGCCAGTCGTGACAGCGTTACCCACAGCCTCGAAACAGCGCCCGTCCGGGTCAAATCCGTTGATGGGATCGCCGCCCGCGAATGAGTAGTAATTGGGGTCTCGGCCGTTCCACACCGGATCGGATTCCATGAATCTTCCCGAGACCGGGTCGTAGGTGCGCGCTCCAAGCCAGACGAAACCGGAGATGTCGGTCCATCTCCCACGCCATGCCGAAGACTGCACCAGGCTCGCACCGTGCCCGAATGGAACAGGTCGATAAGTAGGGACTCCTCCATAACCGGTTGGGCGGGCTGGGTTCCACGCCACGATGGCGTTGCTTACCGACCCGAGCACGTTTCCACGGAAATCGTTGATCACCGGATAGAACTGGTTCACATCCGCGGCGGCGGCGGCATCGAATCCTCCGGTGCCATTCATGCCACCATACTGACCATTTAAGTCCGGACCGCAGATTTTCCAGGTTGTGTCACCGTTCACCTCCACCCCTAATTCGAGAAACTCCACCAATGGATCGTAAAAGGACGTGATGGTCGTGGGTGTCACTCCCGCATAATACGCGACGCCATTTGTCATCACATACCAGCGCGACTGCAAGCGCCTGCCTAGTGCGTCGAAATCGGCGAACCAGGAATAGCCGTTGTTCTGGCTATCGTATTCCAGAACTTGAATGACTCGATCTTTGGAATCGCGATAGATGAACTGTTGGCGCTCCACCGGCAAGCCGTACCAATTATGCCAAACGCGTTTCGACAGCACGCCTCGACCGCTGTAGGAGTCCACCACCGTTTCTCCGCTGGAGATGTTTGTAAACCAGACATTGGCATTGGTCGTGAAGAATCCGCTTGGAAGAGTGGCGTACACGGCCAACCGATGAGGGCCGGGAAGCAATTCCATATCCGTCTGCCAACGGTTGGTCCAGAGGGGATCGGTGTTCGCATTGATGCTTATTGGCACGGGCTGATTATCCAGCACGGCGTTGACATTCGCCGCGCCATTGATGCGGCCGTAGGCCGTGCGCAGAATGCTCGTGTTGGTCTCGCTGTTAACCCGCGAGAAGACATCGGCGCCGCCCGTCCAGTCGCCCGAAGCGGGATTCGGAGAACCGGACATCGTGAGCGCACCGGGTCCCGATGCCATGCCGTTGTCATAGACGAAGTTGTTCGTCCAGCGCGAAGAGCCGGAGAGATTCAAGAGTTCCTGCGTCAATCGCCGATGCGCAGGGCCGTAGAGATATGACCTTGCATCGGTGAAGTCGGAGCGGGCCAGAGTGTGTGAATTGAGCAAGCCATCGCCCGTCCAGGACATGTTTTCTGTGAGGACGGGGCTGAGATTGACTTTGGTCGTGATCGTCAAGGGTCGGGCTTCACCGTCGCGTGAACCGACAGTTGTCCAGCGACTGCCGACCATCCGGTCGGTCAGGATTCCGGCAGTATCGTAACTGTAGGAGGCCCCGCCAGCCAGACTGGAGACCGAAGCGAGCAAGCCGTCGGGGCGCCAGGCGAACATGTAACTGAAGGCTCCGAAATCCAATACCGTTCGCCTCCCTGCTCCATCCCAACTCATATTAGCGGTGGAAAGGCCGACTCCATTGAGGCTGACCGACTCAGACAACATCTGACCGTAGGCATCATAGGTCCGGGAAATGACTTTTGGATTCCAACTTGTCCCCAGGTCAGTTTCTTCTTCAAGGATGTTCGTTGCGAACCCGCGCGAGTCATAGTTCCAAATCGTCAGCGTGCTCTCATTAGGATAGCTTGTCGTCGATATGGTGTTGCTGGTGCGCAGCCAATCGTCATAGGTGTAAGTGCAGACAAAGCCCACCCCGTTTACCCGAGTCTGGATTAAACCCGCTGTTGGACTACCGGCAGGATAATACGTATAGGAATTACTTCGAGTGACGGAGCCATCGGTTCCGGTCAGCCAATCGCCGAGCATTTGTCCGGCACTGTTGTAATTGGCGCTCCACTGTAAGCCACCCGGCATGGTCCGGCCCACCTGGTCTCCTGCCGGGTCGTAGAAGTATCTGGTGAGGGCGGAATCGCGGTCGGTTTTTGTCGTCGGCCGGTTCAGACCGTCATACGTGCAAGCTGCGGTAGTCCAGGTCGTGGCGAGTCCATTTGAGGAAGAATCATGCTCCTGGTAAGTGAGATTGCCGGAAAGATCGAATCGGGAAAGTGTGTAATCGCTAACACCTGTGGCCGGATAAGCGACACTCAAGACCGTGTGTCCGTCGTTGTCCGTGAATGTTGTCGATGCGACAGCACTCGCGCCGGAGCCGTTTGTGATTGTTACGCTGTTGTGGTCCGGCGAGTAGGCTGTGTTACTTTGGCGAACCAGGGTCCCGGTTGGATTGAAAATCTGCGTGCCAGTCACCCGGCCAAGCGCATCCCGGTACGTCACGGTTTGTTCGCCAAGCGCATTGATGCTGGTCGTGACACGGTTGGCAGCATCATAAACATTCGTGACAGCGTGCTGCATGATGTTGGTGACGTAAACCGGATTGTCCGGGTCGAAACCAGTCGCGGTGACAACCTGGATGGGCGGGCCAGCCGAGATTTTTTGCCTGTCCAAGCCGTCAAACAAATTGGTGAAAACATTCCCGGCTTCATCCACGCGAACGATCACATTTCCCCGCCGGTCCTGTTGCGTTGAATTCGTGGAGAGCGGAACGCCCGCCGCCGAATAAAAGATTCGTGTGGCGATGCGGTTAAGGTCGTCGTAGGTGGTTTCCGTGTAGTCGCCGTTGCGCTGGAATTCGCGGCGGATTCTTCCGTCGAGGTAATATCGCCAGCCGTTGGTGGAACCATCCGCATTAAGCCGGAATTCCGGCTTGCCGACGGTCGTGTATTCGGTGTCGGTGTATCCGCCAATGGCGTTTGTGTAAAAGCGCACCTGATCGCCGGGTTCGTAACCAAACGTCTCAGTGCTGAGAACCGTAACTCCATCGAGATCGAGGTGGCTGCGTTGCGTGAGCCGGCCCAAGGCATCCCAGGTGTTGGTCGTGATCGCTCCGCGAGGATCAACCGAGTAAGTGAGATTTCCCAAAACATCGTAGAAATTGAAAGTTTGAGCGTACAGGTTGTAACCCGCCGGCGCTTGGACGCCGGTGCCGTCGCTCTTTGCTTCCGAACGCCAGTGGATTTCGGTGGTCAGCCTTCCCGCTCCGTCATAATCGCGCCACACGTAATCCTCGGGGTTGTAGCGCGGCCCGTCCGTCCACACCAATTCGCCGTTGTCGTTGTAGTAATTGAAATTCCAGGCCAGTAGGTTGCCGGATTCATCGAAGTTCTCCCGCGCCGTCAGCCGGTCAAGAGCGTCATACTCCGAGTGAGTGACCGCGCCCAAAGCGTCCACCTGATCTACCAGCTCGCCGCGTTCGTTGTAGAAAAACGTGTTGGTAACGGCGGGGTCCGCCGTGCCGGTGTAGCGCACGGACTGCGTGGGGAACCCGTGAGCATCATACGCAAAATCATTTGTGGCGGCGTCAGCGGAACCGTAAGCGCGAATCTGGCGGGTCAAAACGCCGACGGCAACATTCGTCTGCGTTACTGCGCCCAAAGTCACGACGTTGGTGACACTGCCATAGAGTTGGAGATTCGTGCTGACAGCTGCCGCACCAGCATAGCGGATCACTTGCTGTGGCAGGAACGTGAATGTTGGGTCGTAAACATAGACGAGGCTGTTGCCGGCGGGATCAGTGATTTGCAGAGGCAGGCTGTTCGTGTTGTAAACGGCGGTGTGGGTCGCGGTCTGCGTGGGAATGCCGTCACCAGTCAAGTCGCCGGTGAGGACGGAATTGGTGACGTTCCCGTTGAAATCATACTGGAACTGGGTAACGAGGCCGCGTTTGTCCGTGCGGCTTGCCAAACTGCGCGGGTATCCCGGCGCTGCGGCGCTGTCGGGATACCAAACCTGCTGAATAGTCTGGCCGAGTGGATCGGTGATCTGGGTAATCAGGCTATTCACATAATCGAACCGGTTCGTGTGATTGTTGCCGTCGATGATCTGGGTGTAGCCGGTGACCGCGTTGGTCGAGGAATTGGTGATGTTGAAATTGTTCGAGTAGATGAAAGTGGCGGTGCGGACCGGAACCAAATCGGCTCCGGCTGTGGACAATTGGTTGGTGACGCGCCGTTGACTATCATAAATGTTGAGCAATTCCCGGCCATCGGGTTTGTCTTCCTCGATGATGAGATGTGTCGAGTAAGGCTGCTGTGTCACCACCGAGCCGTTGGTGACCGACTGCGTGCCGTGCTGGTACACGTAGGAACGGGTGGAAGCATCCGCGAGAGTGACCGTGGTCAAATCGCCGAACTCATCGTAGTCGTATTTCGTTCTTCGGCCATCGCCTACGTAGGCTTCGATGATGTGGCCGTAAATGTCATAGTACAGTCCGAGGTAATTGCCGTTGCTGCACTGGATGCGCCGCACCTGGCCGAAATCGGCCTGGGTCATATCTGTTCCGTAAGCGAATATGTAGTAATTTCCGAGATTGTCAGTCCATTGGAGGAGATAGGGCCGCGTCTGATTCAAAACGCCGTTGTTAAACGTCATCACCTGGAAAGCGCGAACGCTTCCATCGGCTCCAAACAGAGTATAATTGGTAGTCGGGCCGTTCACCGACATGACAATACTGTCCCGCAGACGATTGGCCAAGCCACCGACTCCGGCGGTGCTGTTGTTGTTCAACTGCGGGTTGGCGGCAAGCGTGGGGAGCCATACGTTCGCATTGGTGGCAGTGCGGACGTAAGCGAGTACCGCGCCATCCATGTCCGCAGCGTAAATATTCGTGCTGCCCTGGCTGACACTCAGGTAGGGCATGATGCTCAGTTTCCAGCCAGGGCCAAACTGATTATCGGCAAGATTCTGGCTGGAGTAATTCCGGCGCAGGGCCAGTGGGATTGGGCCGGGGACTTGCAAGTCGGTGTCATCCACATAAAACTCACCCGTCACCGTATGCACAGGGTCCATCACCTTGGTCCAGAAGCTGGAACCTGCGTCATCTTGCCCGCCGAGGTTGCCCTGCTGTTCGCTGGTTTGCAGAACGTTAGCCCAGAGTTGATTCGGGTTTTGCTGGGCGGAAATTCCCAAGATGGCACTGGCATTTGCGGCTGCCATTGAATCATAGGGATCAATCACATAACCATTATTCAGAACCTGATTGACCACATACGGAGTGTTGTACGTGGCCACGACATCTGGAGCCAATGTCAGTCCCACGAAAATCGGAGATTGGACGTTGACCGATATATCATCTTGGGAGGCGTTGATGGTCCAATTGAACGTGTTTGGAGCAGCAACGCTGCCGTTTGCGAAATTCTCGCCGATAGCGCCGTTCAAGCTATATGGGCTAACCAGGGCTTCCCATCCTGCCCACGTCAAAACGAGCGCTCCCATTCCCGAATACGCGGCATTGGTGACCGGTCCCGGCGTGATGTAAGCGGTGACATAGGGACCTCCTGAGGAGTTTTGGAAGGCCGAAACGACGGCTTGCCAGATGCCGGGGTCGAAGGTCTGGAGTTGTTTACCCTGATAAGCAGTCTGGCCCTGAGTGACATAGTTGAAGTAGTTGAGCGCCACAATTCCCTGCCCTCTAGCCTGAGCCAATTGGAGAAGCCGTACGGTGGAAACGGCGTTTGTCTGCTGATAGAAATCGTTGATGGCTTGATGTTCCTCAGCCGACAAATCCGTAATCTCAATCAGGCTGTAGTTTTGGCCTCCGCTCTCGATTGATTGGCCGGAATCGGGCCGGAGCGTAGCGTTGCCCGCCGAGACGGTCTCGTAAAAGAACATATCCACGTTGGGCAAAATCGGGTCCACGCCGCCGTTGGCCAACTCGCCATAGGCGTCTCGTCGCGGGCTGATCTTGGACAGGCCCGCAGCCCAGGATGAAATATTATGCACCTTGTGGAGGTTCTGATTGACGGCGTTGAAATCGCTTGTGCGCTTGTAGTACTGCATTCCACAGGCATAAACCAAGGCCCCCTGATACACGTCGCTTGAAAGAGTGTTGGTGAGAGAGGGATTGGCCCGGACTGCGCTCTGCATCTGCCACAGATCCTGAGAATGAACATTGACCATGTCACGGGTTACGCGACCGTAGTTCATGCAAATGGCCGCGATGTCCCCTTTACGCAGGGGCCGCTCGAAGATGATTTGGCGGTCGGCCAGGATATTGTAAAAGGAAACCGTATCGTCAATCGGATACGCGGGCGAGAGTGTCCGGTGACGGTTGTACTTGAAGCGGATATTCAGCGAATCGTCATATTGATCCATGTTGAACGAAAGCACCTGTTTTGAAAGCAGGGTTGGATCGGAACTGCCGAAGGACGCCTGCGTGGTGATGTTCGTCCGATAGGGCGCAAGGATGAGGCTCAGCGTGATTTGGTTTGTGGCGGGGTTGCTTTGCGTGATGTAGAATTGCCGATTGTGCAAGTCCGCGAGGCGCATATCGCCCGTCTGAATATCCTTGTTCGGATCAACCACGCTGTAAATCTCAACGCTCAGCGTATCGAAGATGTTCGTCATGGACGGACTCACGTTGGTGATTGCTGATGCCGTGAGGCTCTCAACTGCGATGCTCGAGTTCGTCACCCAGGTGGGGGTCGGGAAATCCTGCCATCGCGGATAGTAATGGCGTCGATTGAGGATCTGCACGCCGAGGTCATCCACCGAAACTCCGGGATAATTTTGTTCCAGAGTTTGCTGGAGGAAGTTCGGGAAAATCACCCGCGGCGTGTTGTCCCCGTTCGCAGCCAACGATAGAAGATTGGTATTGCCGTAAATGTAATCACGAACCCAGGGGTAGGCGCTGCTGTAGTTGGTGGGCATGTAGTCGTAAAGGTCCAGCCCTTCCGTGATCTCGTAATCTTTGAGCCAGGGAAAGATGTTTACCCAATTGGTCCCGATGTAGGCCGCGACCCACGGGTAATTCACCGGGATCATCGTGTTGGTGGTGTAAAGCTGGCCGGCGTCGCTGAAGCCTCCATGCACTTGGAACTGAAGCATCCGGGAAAGGCGCGCATCCAAGATCATCATGCCGTTGTGCGGCGGGAACACGTACGCCGCGGGCACACCGGCTTGCCGCAACAAATAGACCAATAGAGCGCACTGCTCCATCGGTGAGCCTTGCTTCTCCAGGAACACTCCCGCAGCCCCGCGACTCACGCCCCCTTCGTTAATGCTCTGTTCCGAGATGTTTCCGTTGTCGTTGAAATCCACAGCGTCCGACAGGTCGATTTCATTAAGCACGTAATTGGCCAGCGCGACGGGATCGTTCCCCATGTCGGCAACAAACTGGTCGAGGATTGGGTGCCGGCGAAGTTCAGGGCTTGCGTCGAGATTCGTGCATGTCGAAGGTGTTAAGCTGACGGCGTTGGTCACCGGTGGGGTGTTCGTCAACATTTCCGCCAGGGTCATTCCGCTGTAATACGGCGGCAGCGGACTGCCATCGAAATGCGGTTGGTCGATGAAGACAGAGCGCCACTGCGGGCGCTGCTCAAATTCGAGGGAGTAAAAAAGTGATGGCGCCATCTGGCCGTTGCTCGCAATCGCCATCGCGTCGGTCTGGCTGTCCGGATAGCCGTAATCCTGAACGATGTAATAATAATTGGTGGCCTGGTTGTTTGCCGCGTGGGTCAGGATGTACGCACCGGACGAAGTTGCGCCCCAACTTAAGCTTGGGGTGCTGGCCAGTGTGGTCGAAAGCCCAAAACCGTTCGTCGTGATCTGAAAACCGTTCGTAGCATAACCCGTCCAAGAACTGCTGTTTGTCGTACTGGGCGGCAGGATGCTGATTGTGCCCGCAAGTTGGAAGTTCGTTCGATAGTACGCTTGAATCATGATTGGCTGCTGCGATCTGACCGCATTCCCTGCGTAAATTCCGAATGAGTAATTCTCGTTGAGATAGAGGGGTGTTCCCCCGACGCGCTCGCCAAAAGCCACGATGGGATTGTTGAACGCAATCCGGTTGGCAACGTCCGTTTGCGGCAGTGTATTGGTCTCGTTGTAATGATAAGCCGTTTGACTCGCCCAGGAAGTCAGTCCGGGATACAGGGCTGAACAGTTGCCGTTTAGATTGTCGTATGCGGGGCCGGACTCGTAATCCAGGGGAACGACGATTGACCAATACGTCGGATCACTGCCGCTGCCCCGCCAGTAGCGGCCCGCCGGCGAGGCCACGGAGTTTGTCGTCGAGCTATTCGGCAGGAGCGTAACCACGGCGTTTGTGAATGCTCCCATGTAGAAAGTGCCGTTGGGGGAAACCCCGAGAAGCACCGTCTTGGCCGCCGATATGCTTGAAAGCATGGTGACGGGGAGATTGGTGCTCGTCTGGTTCACCCCGAATGTGATTGAGCCGGGAAGCGCAGCGTAATCCGTTCCGGCAACGCCCGTGCCGTCAATGGCCAGCGGGATGGTGAGGCTCATGTTTGTCCTGCCCGTCCGTGTGATCGTGAACTGACCTGGTGTGGCGAGCGTGGCGCTCGGGCTGGGGGCGCTCACATTGACCATCGGCGCATCCTGCAAAAGGCCGACAGTGGCGGTGCTTGCATTCGGGTCAATCGCATACCGATTGCTCGATAGGAGTGTGACGGTCACTGTCTTCGTACCGGTCAAACTTGTGTATGAGGTGGGCGTGAGCACGTTCGTGAAGGTTCCTTGACCCGCCGGTATGACAATCGAACCCGTCAATTGGGGGGTGTAGTCCACGCCGTTTTGCGCCGTGCCCCCCACGGAAAAGCTGATGGTCTTGGCGCCACTGCTTGCGTATGTCGGGTTCCGATAGAAAACCAGCGCATCCACGCTTTCTCCCTGGGTCATGACCCAGTTGGTCGCATAAACGCCGTTGGTCGTGTAGTCGGGAAGAACCGTTACCGCGATGTTGGTTTCATTGGCAATTAGCTTATACCCCGTCCCTGCATTCACCCGCACGGTCATTGTCCTGTTAGTCTTCGTCAGTGAACTCGGGCTGGCAGTGATCGTGAAATCCACGTGGTTAGCGCCGCTGGCGATAGTTGCCGTGCTGCCCAAACTCGGGCTGATAGTGTAATCTGTGTTGTTTATCGCAGTCCCATCAACCGTGCAACCGATTGTCCTCGCGTCGAATGAAGTCGTACGAAGAAATCGGATCGTCGTCGCATTGGCTCCGCCGGTTCCGTTTTCAAAAATCTGCCCGCTGTTGTAATTGGTTCCATTGGAATAAACAACCACGCCAGCCTGTTGATTGATGTTCATCATCGTGAGCGAAGCCGTTTGGCAATAGCCGCTCTCGACATAGCCGCCGACGGCAACCGTGCCGGTGTGATCCCAATCCGCTGTTCCGCTGTTGTTGAACGGAATAGTGAAATTCTCTGTGGAATAATAATTCGCCGGCCAGGTAATCGTGCTGTTGTTGCAGACGCCATACTCGTTATTACCCACGTCCGACGAAGTGAGGGAATGAGTGCCGCTGCCTTGAATAGTAAGGCACTCCGTGAGCGGACTTGTGACATGGTTTTCCCACGTCATGTCCGTGCTGGATGTAACGCGAATTAGACCCACCGTCACAGTCACTGAACCGCCCTGAACTCCGGTGTAACTGCAACCATTTACGAAATAGAAGGCGACACCATCGGCGCGGGCTGAGATCGGACTTCCAACGAGCAAGCCAGCAGTTGCTATCGGCGCCAGTATTCGTCCGGCAAGGGAAATGAGAGCGGCTTTCATGCGGGGAGAATTTTTTTGGAGGGTCTTCTCTACTGCAGCACTGCCCCGTTGATCGGGCTATCAATCGTGACTGTCAGCGGCCCCAGGGAGGGATTGTTCGGATCGGCCAATTCGTAGTCGGGCACGCCGTTATAAAATTGCTGGATTGAAGTCCTGAAAAATCCCTGCTGCCAATCTCCAGCATCCACACTGAAATTGGTCTGCCCGATGGAGCCGGGGTCGATCAGCGTCCAGGGATAATTTTGGTCGCCTAATGCTGGAGTCCAGTGCAGCTCGTAAGCATTCGTTGAAACCGCGTTGGTTATTGAAATTAAAAAGACATTGCTCCCGATTGGCTTGATCGCGAGCACCGGTTGCGGCGCACTTTGGGCGATGGTATTAGACGCGACAATGCCGAGCGTGGCTGTGAAACCGCCCACAATGACGAGAGCCATCCAATGTTTGCTGAGACTTTTCATCTGATTTCCTTTCGTGATTCGATTTCGGAATTGCAGGCCCTGAAACTGGTGGGGCACGGACATCGGCTGCCATGTCCCAAATAGATTTGTTTGTTCATGGATTTGACCGCGGACCCCTAAACCTCCCCCTTACGGATACGGACGCCTCTCCAGCAATCTTTCAAAAAAGGGATGTCCTCCAAAAGTTTGGAGTATCCGACATATATCCTGTGAGATGTTCTTATCGCGACTGTTGGAAGGGAGATTCCTCCGGCGCAGTTGATGCCACTGCCCCCACCCCGCGAAAGCCAGAGCCATTTCATAAACACCCAATTCAATAACCACGCCCTGCAAGGGCGCTATTCAGCAACAAACTTTCTCACGAGAAACCGGGCTGAATTTTCCTACTGCTTCTGCTGCGCTGATTCTTCCTGTCGAACAAACCAGTTGGATTGTCCGCGAGCCCTTATACCTGATTCAAAAAATGATGAACAGCTTTTTCGCAAACAATATATTCCCTCTTTTTGGCGGCTGGCGGGCAATCGCTGGTGCGTGGAGGATTCTTTTTGCGTCAGGGCCTCCCAAGAAGTTGCTCCCAGGGACAACGCAGCGCCCTCTGAATACGCATGACGGTAGTGTAGAGGATGTTCACTTTTCCGGCTTCAATTTTTTGAATGGTGCGGGGATGCAGCCCCACCATTTCAGCCAATCTTTCCTGCGTGAGATTCTGTTGCACCCGCACTCGGCGCACATTGCCGCCGAAAGTCTTCAATTGCTGCGCCTGATGTCGCTCTAGTGGCACGCCCTATTGAGGCGGTTTTGGGAAAAGTGAACACAGCACAATGGGGCGCGAAATGCATTGGCTGCATCAATCCGGATTGGAAGCGCGCAGTCAATTATGCTTGGACCGTGCGCACACTTTCATGGGGTGGATAAATCCCATAGCTGCGCCGCACAAGGGATGGAGAGGGGGTTTTGGTGCATAATGTGCAGTAAAGCAGACACATTCCGTCCGGCGGGCTGTTACGGTCGGTCGCATCGGAAACTCAGGCTCACATCTGAATGTGGTTGGCCCTCAAGTGCGGAGGTTTCGCGAGCGGAAGGGTTGGACCCAGGAGCAGCTCGCCTCGAGACTGCAACTGCTCGGGTGGGACACCAGCCGGGAGTCTGTCACCCGGCTTGAAACTCAAGATCGGCGAGTCCCAGATTTGGAGCTTTTTCTCCTTGCGAGGATTCTTGGGGTGAGGGCGGATGAATTCTTTCCGCGAAATCTGCGTGGAAAAATAAGGGATCTTGCGCCGCTGTACCGGGTGAAGTTGTCTCGGGGACAGGTGCCGCCAGTGGCGTAAAATCAAATAGGACGGACTGGGCAGTTTTGGAGTTTAGGTGTTTGGGAGTTGCGGAATTGGTATTGGGCGCTGGGGTACCCCGGCGCGGGAACGGGTAATGTGACTTGGGCGGGTTCATGGGATGATAGAGAGGGACAGAGACGAACCACAAGTTAACACCGGGCAGGCAAGTCCGGCGCAGGCATCGTTTTCCGGGTCTGTTGGAGCGAGTGGGGGGATCACTGTCGGAGGTGAGCATATCCAGATGGTTCAAGCGACGCCGGAGGAGCATGCGGCGATCGAGCGCGTGCTGGCCGGTGGTCCTGCGGAATCCCATGGTCCCGCCGCGCCGCAATCGGGATCGAGTTGGATCGCGGCGGGAATGAAGTTGGTGGGGGTGCTTCTTGTGGTGGCAGCGGTGGGTGGTGGGGCCGGGGCCAGGCCGGGGAGCTGCGGAGCGAAGTGTGCGCAGCATGGGGCCGGGGAATGCGGGCACAAACCCTCTCCTGCGAAGGCAGCAGTGCGGCGGACGCACGCGGGAATGCGGAAACGGGAAGATGAGCCCAATGTCAAAGCGCCAATTTCGAGCGGCGAATGCGGAGCGGGAACACCTGAAGGAGGCGAGGCTGAATCGCTCAGATGCGGATGCCCGGGGGCCGGCGATTCGGGTGTCGAGTGTGGCCTTGGGAGTTGCGGATGCCGGTGGCAGATGGAGGCGGAAGGGGCGATTGACGACGAACAGTCAAACAGCAAGGCCGCGCCGTTACAGTTGACAAGGTGCGCCTGCAGGTTGCCGAATGGCCAATGTCTGGTTTCGAAGGAGCGATGCCGGTGGCTACAGGTGACAGGGGAAGTCGAGGAGATGGTGGCTGGGATACATCGGGAGATCGCGGCGGTGCGGACGGATTTCCAAAGTATGCGCCGGGTAAAGGAGCGGTTGGAACAGATGCAGGCTGAGAAGCTGTTCGCTTTCACAGACGGGATTGATCCGGAATCATTCCGAGTTTATCCGCCAATGACGCGAATGGGAGGAGCCGGCAGGCTTCAGCCCGCCGCGGTCCCGGGGGCCACTGGCAGGAGCACCGTAAAGGTCGTGCCTTTGCCGGGCTGGCTGTCAACGCGGATGACGCCTTCGTGCTCTTCGATGATCTGGCGGGTGACGGCGAGTCCGAGGCCGGTGCCGTGCGGCTTTGTGGTGAAGAACGGGTCGAAAATCGAGCCGATGTTCTCCGGGGCGATGCCCATGCCGGTGTCGGTGATATCCACGCGCAACCACTTGGGAGAACTGCTCCCCTCGCGCAACGCCATCCCGGTTTCCCTGGTGACCATATCGGTGCCCACCGTGAGCTGGCCCTCGCTGCCCATGGCATCGACGGCGTTGAGCAGCAGGTTCACAAAGGCCTGTTCCAATTGATAATCGTCGCCGCTCATCGAATCGGACGGAGCATTGAACTGGCGCTTGAACGAGACCAGGTTGCCCTCGACCCGGTGTTGAATCAGGCGAAGCGAGTGCTCCAGCAGCTCGTGCAGCCGGATGGCCGAGAAGGAGGGTTTGGACGGTCCGGAAAATCTCAGCATGCGGGTGACGATCGAGTCCACCCGTTTCATCTCACGGCGGACCGTGCCGGCGAGCTCGGCGTCCGGGTTTTGTTCGAGCAGGAGACCCACGAACGTGCTGACCGGCACGAGGGCATTCTTGATTTCGTGAGCCATGCTGGCCGAAAGCGTGCCGATGCTGGCGAGCCGGTCGAGCCGCCGCATGTGCTCGTTCAGTTTCCGGGTCGAGGAAACGTCCTTGAGCAGGACGACGACGTTCGCGGCGCTTTTCCCAAAGGACACCGGCATGGCCGTGACGGAAAGAACAGCCGTCGGCGACTGCGTCGGCCCCAGGACAACCCGCCGATCGGCGACCGGTTCGCCGGTTTTTTGCGCCTCCTGGATGATCGACTGGACCGGGGCCGGCAGAGTTGGGGAGGATTGAGCTTGGTTGGCATTCTCCGGCAGTCGCAGCAGGCGTTGCGCAAGGGGAGTCAGCGCGACAATACTCCCCGCGGAGTCCACGCTGACAATGCCACACTCAAAACAACCCTGCAGCATGTCCGCCAGACCTGCCTCTTCATTCCCCGCGTCCATGTTGCTGTGGCCAGTCGCCATGAACTGATCGATCACTTCCAAATGAATTCGATGACAGCACGGAAACAAGACGCATCCAAACGCCATTTCCAAGCACCGCCAAAAACTGACTGATAGGGAGCGATAAGCAAGGAATTTAGTTGTTCTCCAGGTTTAAGCAAGCTTTTGTGTGAATGAGCCGGGCAAACGCAGGGCCAATTCATGAGGGGGCGGGGGCTTGTCCCCAGTGAGATTGAAAAACTCCACGGGGCCTGGCGACGAGCCGTCGCCACCCCGACACCGCCACCTTCATGAACTGGCTCTGGGGCAAACGGCCAACCGTTTCTGTTTCCGGCTACGGCCAGGTCCAGGCGAAGGGAAAGCGCAGACGGTAAAACTGCGGGGCACTGGCGGCGGGGACGAAGATGGTTTGTGGCGAATTCGTGGCGATGCTTTGAACGTCCGTCCAGTTCACGAGATCCGTGCTGCCGTCTGCGAAACCCGCCTGGCCGATCGGCAGGTTTACCACGTCCAGCCGGTTGCTGCCGCTGAGCAATGTGAGCTTACTGATCCGGAGCGGCGAGATGAGTTGCTGGACGAGATCGGCCATCCAGCAATGCGCCTTCGCCGACGGATCTTGGTAATCCCAGAAGACGTATTGGTCGGCTACCGCGTTGGTTATGTTTAAGTAACCGTCATCCAAGGCATCCGAGTTCGGACGGGTGAGTCCATAGTTCGTGGAGTTTGCCACAATGTCATCGAGCAGGGAGAAAAAATCCGGCTGATAAATCACAAGGCCCGGAAGCGAGGCCATCGCGTTGCTCAATGTGATCGCAAAGGCGTTGTTGTAATTGGTGATCTGCTGGCGAATCACAGGCCCTCCGCTGGACTGCGAGTAAAATGGAACCTTGGTCAAATCCACCGCGTTCGGCATGATCAACGTGCGGGCGCCCATGGCGTACAGGTTCTGGATGGCCTGCAGATGGTTGGCCTGGGACTGATTGATGGCGGTCGCCCAGGAATACGTGCCCGGAGCGGCCTCGTAATTGTTCACGTCCAGGACCAGGTCGGCATCACAGACCCACACGACGAACAGTGTCGTCGCCACATCGGGTGGAGGAGTGAACTTGTTGTTGATGTTCTTCAACAGTTCGGTGGTGCTTTGGCCGAAGTAGGAACAGTTGTTGGTGGCGCCGATGGCCAAACCCTGACGCTGGGCCAGCACCTCGACCCAGACCCGGCCGTTGCAATAGCGTTGTTGATAGTAAGATCCTCCACCCGGTGTGTTGTTGGTCGTGGTGGAAACGCCGTCTCCAAAAACGTAGAGCGAGGTGAAGGCGGATTGCGCAGGAAGAATGAACGGACCCAGCCCCAGGAAAAACCCCACTATGAATCGAACGAAGTTTTTCACGCAGCTAGTCTGCCTCATGTTCGCCCAAAGTAAAGCCGTTTCCGGGCGGGGTGACAATCTGACCAAGCCGGCAGGAAACTTGCTTGCTTACGCGGGCCACTCGTGCATACCTACGGTGTTTGTTCCACAGTTTGAATCGATGAACCGATGTTTATGAACAGACGCGAGACGTTCAAGTTCCTGGCGGCCACCGCCTTGTGCGGTGTGCCGTGTTCGCTTCTCGCAAACGGAATGAGCCTTGCCAGCCAGGACGCTTTTGCCAGCGCGCGCGGCGAGGCGTTCGTGGCCACCGCGGATAATCCGTCCGCCATATTCTACAACCCTGCCGGCATTACCCAGCTCGATGGCAATAATTTCCGGGCCGGACTCTATGAGATTTATCTCGATCCGAGCTTCAAACCCCCGAGCAGCGCCCAGAACAGCGGGCAGACCTATTACGACCAGCATAACTTCGCCACCGTTCCACAGTTCTTCTACACCTACACCCCGGGAGAATTGCCGCTGAGCTTTGGAGTGGGGATTTATTCGCCATACGGCCTTGGCGTGAGCTGGCCCCAGGACACGGGGTTCAGCACAGTTACCACGAAGGGTTCGCTGACCTACATGACAGCCAATCCCGTGGTGGCCCTGAAGCTGGCGCCGAATTTTTCGATCGCCGGCGGCGTGACGGTGAACTACGCCAACACGGATTTGGAACAAACCCTTCGTCGGACTCAGAGACCGGCAAACTTCTTCCACTTCAGAGGCGACGGTTGGAGTGTGGGTTACAACCTGGGCGTGTTGTGGCAGCCGCAGGAAATGATTTCGATTGGCGCGTCCTTGCGCAGTTCCTCCACCGTCACACTCAAGGGCCACACGGATTATGAGTTGCTTCCAACCATCCACTCCACACAGGAACAAGCTCAAACGGACTTTTCGTTTCCTTTGAACGCGGTGTTTGGCGTTTCCTACCGCCCGACGCCCAAATGGAACCTGGAGTTTGACGCCGATTATACGGACTGGAGCAGTTTTGGAGCGATCGAGATCCAGCAGGCCGCCACCACGTACCCGTTGCAGAAGGACATCTCGCTGAAGCTCGGCTGGCAACCGAGCTGGATGTTCGCGTTC
>Ga0187860_1000627_pt1 | contig 33274 bp, 30 predicted proteins | sample June2016WEW_10_4_FD_132981 | JGI IMG/M metagenome (GOLD analysis project Ga0187860, IMG submission 132981) | Peatland microbial communities from SPRUCE experiment site at the Marcell Experimental Forest, Minnesota, USA - June2016WEW_10_40 | ecosystem: Environmental > Terrestrial > Soil >...
CACGTCGAAGCCGAAGGCCGCGCCCCAAAAGCCCAGAAAAATCGCCGTCGCCCCCACTCCTCTTATTGGCAATTACCAGTTGCCGCCGATTGATTTCCTGCGGCAGCCGGACCCCACGCTCAAGCCCACCGAATCGAAGGAGGAATTGATGGCCAACGCGCGGCTCATGCAGCAGACCCTCGCCCAATTTGAAATCGAAGTCGCGCTCGGGGACATCACGAAAGGCCCGACCATCACCCGTTACGAACTGCACCCGGCGCCGGGCGTGAAGCTCGAAAAAATCACCGGACTCAGCAACAACATCGCCGCCGCGCTCAAAGCCGAGCGCATCAACATCCTCGCCCCTGTGCCCGGGAAAAGCTCCGTGGGCATCGAAGTCCCGAACTCCGTCAAGACGACGGTCGTCATTCGCGACCTGATCGAGTCCGAGGAGTGGCGGAACGCCAAGGCGCGGATTCCGCTGGCGCTGGGCAAGGACGTTTACGGCCATCCCATCATCGCCGACCTTGCGGAAATGCCCCACCTGCTGATTGCGGGCAGCACCGGCTCGGGCAAATCGGTCTGCATCAATTCCATCATCACCTCGCTCCTTTACAGCTTTTCACCGGACCAGCTCCGGTTCGTGATGATCGATCCGAAAGTCGTCGAGCTGCAGCAATACAACGCCCTGCCGCATCTCGTCGTCCCCGTCGTCACGGACCCCAAGAAGGTCATCCTCGCCCTGCGCTGGGTCGTCAACGAGATGGAAAAGCGCTACCAGATCTTCGCCAAAGTCGGCGTCCGCAACATCGCCTCCTTCAATTCGCGCCCGAAAAACAAACCGCTGCCGCGACAGGAACCGGAATTGCCCCTCATGGCAAAGAAGGAAAAAGTCGAGCCCGGCGCCGAAGGCTTCGCCGTCGAGGTGGACGAGGAAATCGTCGTCCCGCGGGAGGACGACATCGTCATCCCCGAGAAACTCAGCTACATCGTCGTTATCATCGATGAACTGGCGGACCTGATGCTCGTCGCGCCGGCGGACGTCGAGATGGCCATCGCCCGCATCACGCAAATGGCGCGAGCCGCGGGCATCCATTGTATCGTGGCCACCCAACGGCCGAGCGTGGACGTGATCACCGGGGTCATCAAGGCCAACATCACCGCGCGCATCGCCTTTCAATGCGCCGCCAAGGTGGACTCGCGCACGATCCTGGATGCCATGGGCGCCGATAAACTGCTCGGGAAGGGCGACATGCTCTACCTGCCGCCGGGATCGGCCAAGCTGATCCGCGCCCAGGGCGCGCTCATCACCGACCCGGAAATCCAGAGCATCGTCGAGTTCATCACCAAACAGGGCAAGCCGAGCTACGAGATGGAAATCCACCGGCAGCTCTCCAGCCCCGCCGGCACCCTCGACAGCGAGAATGGCATCGACGAGGATGAGGATCTGATCCAGCAATGCATCGAGGTCATCCGCAGCGAGCAAAAGGCCAGCGTCTCACTGATGCAGCGGCGTCTGCGGCTCGGGTACACCCGCGCCGCGCGCATCATGGATGAACTCGAGAACCGCGGCATCGTCGGCCCCGGCAAAGGCGCCGAACCGCGCGACATCCTGATCGACCTGGACGGCGGCGGGGCGGACGGAGCGGGGCAGTAAAAGACACTGCAATAGAACATCCAACATCGAACGCTCAACATCCAATAAGGAATGCGGCTTCGCCGCGCCGGATGCATCTTGGACTGCAGTGGCAGAGCGCAGCGGCGACACCGCTTTTGGACTGCCCATCGGGATTCATTTTACAGGAGCAAACAGAGCGAGCTAACCCGGAACGATTCCGTTATTCTGGGGAGCGCACCCGCCTCGGGTGCGGTGGCGGGCGCCCTCGCCCACCACGTGGAGCCTCGGAGCCAGTCGCACCATTCAGTTCGTGCTGCTGCGATCGAACCGACCGGCGAGGGCGCCGGTCGGAACACGCGAGGGCGCGTGTTCTCCCCCTTTTCAACGGAATCGTTCCGGCTGAGGCGTAACCTGGCGGCGGGCCGTCGCCACCCCGTGGCGCGGAAAATCCGGGATTGCAAACTCCCGCGTAAAACCGCAAATAATAGCCAGCATGTCCACGGTTGCCGAAAAACTCCGTCAGGCGCGCGAGGCGCAAAACCTGACCGTCCATCAAGTGGCCGACGTTACGAAAATCCGGACCGACCACATCCGTGCGTTGGAACAGGGAGACTTCAACGTGTTCTCCGCGCCGGTTTACATCCGGGGATTTGTCCGCTCGTACGCCACCTTGCTCAAGCTCGACGTGCCGGAGATGATGGCCGCCCTGGATGCGGAACTGGGACGCACGGAAAAATTCAGCGAACCGCCGCCGCTCACGGATCAAAAATGGGGACCGCTGGATTTCGTCATGCTCCAGCTCTCGAGAGTGGATTGGCTCAAAGGATTGATCGGCGTGGGCGCCGTGGCCGGCATCGTGATCGTCAGTTCCCTCTTTCTCACCTGGCGTCATTACCGCGCGCGCGATCCGCTCGCCGGCCTGAAACCGGGCCTGTACCAGCCGGCGCAAACCAATGCCGGCGAAACACTCCCCGTGCCGGCGCCGGCGCCGCGGCGATAAAATTAATGGGTGAGGACTGCCTTTCCGGCGTGGATGGCGAGCACAACCCCGTTCACATACACCGCCGCAAGCGCATCGTCCACGGTGACGCCCCAACCTCCGGGCAGCGATTGGCTTTGGTGAACGGGCCAGGGTTTCACCACGTCGAAGAACCGGAATGCGGCGAATAGGGCGGCCGTCGTCAACCAGGCATAGCCTGAAGCAAAGCTCTCCAGGCCCGGGAATGCCCCCGCCTTTGCCATCGCGATCCCGACCCAGCCGGCAAAGCAGACGGGCATCGCCGCAATTTCATCCAGGACGACCGACCCTGGATCCTTCTGGTTGAGGGTCTTTTCGGCTTTCCCGCAGAGCCAGACTGAGAGCGCCAGTCCGGCGAGGGTTCCGGCAAGAAAACACCACCCGTTCCCGGTGAGCACCAACAGCGCAAACCAAATCAGGCCGAGCAGCGATCCGAAGGTCCCCGGCGCGATCCGAATCCGGCCGATGCCAAAGCCTTGGGCGATCCAAAGAAGAAGGCCGTTCACAGGCGGATCAAATGTCGTGGAGGTAAAGGAACCGGTTTTTCCAGAGATAAAGCCACCCGGAAACAAACGTCAGCAGGACGGCCAGCCATTTGGCTGCCTCCGCGAACCACCGGATCCAAGGTTCGCCGAAGAGCGGCCAGCCAAACACGGCCCGTCCGGCGGGGCCCCATTGGTCGTAACTCGCCAGGATCAGGATTGCGACGATGGCGACGATCTGGGAAACCGTCTTATGTTTGCCGTAGCGCTCGGCGGCGAGCACGACACTCTTGGACGCGGCGAGGAGCCGCAATCCGGTGATGGCCAGTTCGCGGGCCACCACGACCACCGCCATCCAGGCGGGAAGCCATTCCAGGCCGACAAACGCGATGAAGGCGGTGCAGACCATGATTTTGTCAGCAAGCGGATCCATGAGAATGCCGAAATTGGTGATCAGCTTGCGGCGGCGGGCAAGTTCACCGTCCAGGAAATCGCTCACCCCGGCCGCCAGGAACAGCACCAGGGCGATGGTCTCATGGAACCGCACGCGGGAGAACATCACCACCAGGAACGCCACGGTCAGCAGGAAGCGCGAGACGGTCAGCTTGTTCGGCAAATTCATTCCCGCCCTTTTTATCGCAAAGCCGCCGTGGCGCAAAGGTTTCCTTTCATGGCTCCGCCATCAAATCGTAATCCGTGCACCCCACGATCTTCACCCGGGCAAACTCGCCCGTCGGCAGCGCCGCTTCGCGCGCGCCGGGGGTGGCGCGGACATACACCCGCCCGTCGATGTCCGGCGCGTCGGCTTCGCCGCGGGCGATCAGATGGATTTGAGGTTCGAGATTTGAGATTTGAGATTCGTTTCCGCGCAGGAGGCCATGCTCCCATGAGCTCACATTCGCGCTCTGGAGCTGCTTCGGGTTCGCCTTGCCTTCGACAAGCACTGGGATCGTCCGGCCGACGAAGGACTCCGAAACGCCGCGGGCGATCCGGCGCTGGGCAGCCATCACCCGTTCGCGGCGCTCTTGCTTCACCGTTTCCGGCACCTGACCGGCCATGGCTCCGGCGCGCGTCGCCGTCTCCTGCGAGTAGGTGAAGACGCCCAGCCGCTCGAACCGGGTCTCCTCGATGAAATCCAGCAGCGATTGGAAATAGTCCTTCGTCTCGCCGGGAAAGCCCACGATGAACGTCGTGCGCAGCGTAATGCCGGGAATGCCGGCGCGGATTCGGCCCAGCAGATCCACGATGTGCCGCCGCGAGGTTTCCCGGCGCATCCGTTCGAGCATGTTTTCATGGATGTGCTGGAGCGGGATATCCACATAGCGGGCAACTTTCGGACATTCGGCGATAGTCCGAATCAACTCGTCCGTCCAGTGCGCCGGGTGGGTGTAGAGCAGGCGAACCCAGAAATCGCCCGGCAGCGCGTTCAACTCCCGCAACAAGGTGCAAATCGTCGTGGATCCGGCGGCGAGGGACCGGACGGCCGCCCCGAACTGCTGCGGAGAGGCGATCGCGCGGCTGTGGTTCGCGCGCAAATCCAGCCCGTAGTAGGTCGAGTCCTGTGAAATGAGATTCAGCTCCTTCACCCCGCCCGCCACGAGCGCCCCGGCTTCCGCCACCACGTCCGGTTGCGGACGGCTGCGATGGGAACCGCGCATGCGTGGAATGATGCAGAAGCTGCACGGATGGTTGCACCCTTCCGCGATCTTCACGTAGGCAAAATGCCCCGGGGTCAGCCGAAACCGGGGCGTGGCGTAGTCCGGGATGTACTGCGGGCGGAGCGTGACATCGAAGAGGGGGTGAGTGCTTGGGGCCGGGGACTGAATCGACGGCGCGGTCCGGCCACTCTGGACCTTCAACTTTGAACTTTGAGCTTTGGACCTTGGACTTCGGACTTCGGACTTTGGACTTCGGACCTTGGACTCCGTTTTCTCCTGCCTCCGGGCCATCGCCTTCTTCACGACCTCGGAAATTTGCGAAACCTGATCGATGCCGATGAAGGCGTCCACCTCGGGCAGAAGCGCGGGCAGTTCGTCGCGAAAACGCTGGGGCAGGCAACCGGAAACGATCAAAGCCTGGCCCCGGTTCTTCGCGTTTCGCAGTTCGGCCGATTCCAGGATCGTGTCCACGCTTTCTTCCTGGGCCGAATCAATGAACGAACAGGTGTTGACGATCATCACGTCCGCCTGCCCGGGGTCATTGGTGATCTCCAAGCCGGCCTGCAACAGGGTGCCAAGCATGATCTCGGCGTCCACCAGGTTCTTGGCGCAGCCGAGCGAAATCATCCCGACCCGCACGGGCCGTTCGGTGGGATTTGCTGTCATCAAAGGCCGCTCACGTTACGACAGGGAAATGGCGGAGGCAACTGTGGGGTTGCTCAGACGTGTGACAGATCCCGGCTAAAACGCGCGGATTTCTTCCCAAAGGGCTTCGAGGTCGTGATCCTCGAGAGCCATCTGCTTGATCTTCTGCTTGTCTCCCGCTTTCAGCGCCCGCTGGATCCAGGCACGCGCCTGTTCGAGCTGCTGCATCTGGCAGGCGTAACAGGACAGATTGTAGGCAATGGTCGGTTCGTGGGGGAATTTATCATAGGCAGGAAGCAAGGATTCCCAGGCCTGCTGGAGCCCGTTTGGGGACGCGCGACGCAGCGAGTAAGCCTGGTGCAACCAACCGGAGCATCGGTTCGGCGCCTTTTTCAACAAGGCGCGAGCGACCGCCAGTGCCTTGTCCCAGCGCTTCAACTGGGCCAGTGTCAACCATCGCACTTCGAGGATGTCCGGATGGCTCTGAAGACCGGCCGAGATCTTGTCGAGCTCGGCCTCGGCCTCGGCGGGCACACCCAGCTCGAGCCATCCGGCGGCGGCGGACAGGTAATGGATTTCTGGCGGCCCAATTTGCTGCATAATTTGATCCTGACCGGGCGTCAAACGGCAACACAGATGCCAGCCGGCTCACCCGTGGAAGCCCGTGGGCGGCAGATTTATTAAGGAGAGAGCGCGTTCGGCGCGAGAGTGTCCTGGACTGCGGTCCCGCCTCGGCGGGACCGCCGTTTGAAATGAGCACGCGTCCCGGAGAGCGGGTCTGTGACCCGCAGCAGGGTGAGCAAATGGCCGCGTGCTGGCAGATCCCACGGCGTCCAGCATTATACACATGTTGCTGCGGCTCACAGAGCCGCGCGCCGGAACCTGGCGGCGAGGTCCGGTCAACCCAACGACTTGACCTTCTTCACAATTGCGGCTGCATCAATACCATATTTTGCCAGCAATTCTTCGGCTTTGCCGGAGTGCGGCAATTCCGTGACGGCCATCTTATGGACTCTGATTCCCTCCACGCTCAACTCGCCCGCCACCGCGTCGCCCAATCCGCCTTCGGCGTAATGGTCTTCCACCGTGATGACGGTCAGTTGGGTCTTCTGCGCGGCGGACTTGATGACATCCTTTGCCAGCGGCTTCACGCTGTAGGCATCGATCACTGTGATGCCGATGCCTTCCTGCTTGAGCGTGTCCGCGGCCTTCAACGCTTCGAACAGCGTCACGCCGGCCGCCACCACCGTGGCTTTGTCGTTGCTGGATTGCCGCAAGACCTTGGCGCCGCCGATCGGAAACTGTTCGTCATTGTTGTAAATCACCGGGGTCTTCGGCCGCGAAGTGCGCAGGAAACAAACCCCCCTGGTTTGGACCATTTGTTCCACCAGTTTCTCCGCGCAAACGGCATCGCTCGGATACAACACCTTGCTGCCCACAACCGCGCGCAGCATGGCAATGTCCTCCAAACCCATTTGCGTCGCGCCGTCTTCTCCGATGCTCACGCCCACATGGGAGCCGACCAGTTTGAGGTTGGCCTGGGAAATACCCGCCACGCGAATCTGGTCGTAAGCGCGGGTGAGGAAACAGGCGAACGTGGAGGCAAAAGGCACCTTGCCGCGCACCGCAAACCCGGTGGCCACACCCACCATGTTCTGTTCCGCAATAAAACATTCGATGAACCGGTCCGGGAATTTCTTGTAGAACTTGTCCGAATAGGTGGAATTCTTCGTGTCACCATCCATCGCCACCACCCGCGGGTCCGCTTCGCCGATGCGCAACAGCGCGTTGCCAAACGCCTCGCGCGTCGCGGCCGAATCCCCGAGCTTGTAGTTCAACGGGGGATACGCTGCGGGGGCGGTGTTGTGGGGGGCCGGCAACTGACTGGGGGCCTCGATGGGAACGTCAAGGCCCGACTTTGCCTTGGGTTGAAGCTCGGCGATGGCCCTCGCCGCTTCTTCCTTGTCCAACGGCTTGCCGTGCCATCCTTCCTTGTCCTGGATGAAGGAAATGCCCGCGCCCTTGAGCGTTTTGGCCAGAATAACCAGCGGACGGTCTCCCAGACCCGCCGCGGCCAGCACTTCCAGGATCTCCTCGATGTCGTGGCCGTCGATTTCCTCCGTGCGCCAGCCGAAGGCTTGGAAGCGCCTCTGGTAAACATCCAGATCCTGGCCGAATGCCGTCGCCTGGCTTTGACCGAGGCGATTCACGTCCACGATGGCAACGAGATTGTTCAACTTGTGGACTCCGGCGAGAGAGGCGGCTTCCCAGACGGAACCCTCGGCGATTTCGCCGTCACCGAGCAGCACGTAGGTCTTGTAATCCAGCTTGTCCAGGCGCGCGCACAACGCCATGCCGACACCCACGCTCAGACCCTGGCCGAGCGAGCCTGTCGCCACGTCCACGAACGGCAGCCGGGGTGTCGGATGTCCTTCCAGATCGCTGCCCAGTTGACGGAGTTTGAGCAGCTCTTCCGCCGGGAAAAAGCCCAGCTCGGCCCAGGCCGCATAAAGCAGGGGCGCGGCGTGGCCTTTCGACAGAACAAATCGATCGTTGTTGTAGTAGTGCGGGTCCTTCGGCAAAAAGCGCATGTGGCCAAAGAAAAGCGCGGCCACAACGTCCGCGGCCGAACAGCACGAGGTGGGATGTCCGCTGCCCGCTGCCGTCGTCGCTTCAATGGAATGGATCCGCAACTGTTGGGCGATGCCCTGCAGTTTCTCGATATCAATATCGTTCATGAATCTGGAAACTGTATTCGTGGAAACACAAAAGGAAAGCGGAAATAACGGCGCTGCCCGGCTCACACCCCGTCCGCACCCTCGCTCCACCCGGCCCGCCACTCCGCCGCCGCCGCGCAAGGCCATTTCACACCCGGCACAGGCTCCCGGGCGGAACGCCGGATGAATCCGTTCCATCCGGAAAATTGACGGCCCGGGGTTTTCCTCTAGCCTTTCAGGCATGAGAAGAATTTCGCGCCGCCCTCCACGCCCACTGCCGGTTCTCCTCCTGACCTTCTGGGCCGGAAGTGCCCTGTTTTTGTTCGCCGCGGACACGGACAAAGGGCAGCCCGGAGGAGTCGATTATCTGGAACCCGCCCTCCTCACCGGCACCATCTGGGCAAAACCTCCCGAACCCAAAAGGATCTTGTTCACATTCCGGCGAACGGCGGTTCGGGCCGGATCGACGGTTCGCGTGCTGCGGGAATACAACCGCCCGAATGGCACGGTTGCCGCCCGGGAACGGGTTACGTATGAGGCCGGCAGGCTCGTTTCCTGTCAATTGGAGCAATTGCAGAGCGGTGGGAGCGGCAGCGCCGTGGTTCGACCCGATCCCGCGAAACCCAACGAGCGCCAAATCGTCTTCGAATACACCCAGGACCACACGAAAAGGACCGGCATCGAGAGCCTCGACAAAGACACTCTGATCAACGATATGGTCGGGCCGTTCCTCGCGGCGCATTGGGACGCATTGAGGAGCGGTTCGGCTGTGAAATTCCGCTTCGCCGTGATCCCGCGGGCCGAGACGGTCGGCTTCAAGCTCACCCGGGAAGCCGAAACAACCCGGGACGGCAAAACCGTCGTCGTCGTCCGGATGGAACCGAGGAGCTGGATTATCGCACGATTGGTTGATCCTCTCTTCTTCACGGTGGAGAAGGAAGGGCAGCATCGTGTGCTCCAATATGTCGGCCGAACCACCCCGAGGATTCAAGCCGGGAACGGGTGGGAGGACCTGGACGCGCTCACGGTGTTTGACTGGAAGTAAGTTGATGTATTGACATTTCGCCATAAAACGAAATATAGTACGGCATGCGGGATTTCATTCGCGTGACCCGGGCCCTGGCGGACCCGAGCCGGGTCCGGGTGCTGCTGGCGCTGCGGCGGGGCGAGTTGTGCGTGTGCCAGATCAGCGAGCTCTTCCTGCTGGCTCCCTCCACCATGTCCAAACATCTGTCCATTCTGCACCAGGCGGGGTTGATCGAATCCCGCAAGGTCGAGCGCTGGGTGTATTACCGGCTGCCCGGTCCCGAAAGGTCCGCGCTCGCGAGCGAGGCGATCGACTGGGTGCGCAAATCGCTCGCCGCCACGGCCGAGGCGGCCGGCGACCGGCGCCGCCTGAAGCAGATCCTGAAAATAAACCCGTCGGTGTTATGCCGCCGCCAATGCCAGCGATAAAAGTCCTGTTTCTTTGCACGGGCAATTCCTGTCGCAGCCAGATGGCTGAAGGCTGGGCACGCCACCTCAAGGCCGGCGTCGTCGTGCCCTGCTCCGCCGGCATCGAATCCCACGGCTTGAATCCGCTCGCCGTCCGGGTCATGGCCGAAGCCGGCGTGGACATCAGCCGACAGCGATCCAAGACGGTCGAAGAACTGGCGCCGGCGACCTTCGATTTCGTCGTCACCGTCTGCGGCCATGCGAATGAGCATTGCCCCGTGTTCCCCGGCAAAGCCAGGGTCGTGCACGTGGGATTTGATGACCCTCCCCAATTGACGAAGCGCCTGCCGGACGGCGAGGAGAAGTTGAACGTTTACCGGCGGGTGCGGGACGAGATCCGCAGGTTCGTGGAAAGCCTGCCGGAGTCGCTCAACCACGGCGCGCCGGGCACGGCGCTCCATACAACACGAGGTGCAACATGAAAGAGACAGTGGATTCAGAGAGTGTGCGGCGAGCGGTCCGCGAAGGTTATGGCAAGATTGCCCAGGTCGAACATGGGAGCTGTTCGGGAGGGGTGAGCTGCTGCGGGTCGGGTCCCGAGGATTCGGCGAAATTGGCCAACTACATCGGTTACAGTGCAGAGGAGCTGGCCGCGTTGCCGGAGGGGGCCAACATGGGCTTGTCCTGCGGCAATCCGACGGCGCTGGCGGCATTGAAGCCGGGCGAAGTCGTTCTGGATCTGGGAAGCGGCGGCGGTTTCGACGTGTTCATCGCGGGCCGGAAGGTGGGCGCGACAGGCCGCGGCATCGGGGTGGACATGACGCCGGAGATGCTGGCCAGGGCGCGAAAGAACATCGCGGCCTATCGCGAGCGGTCGGGACTGGATAATGTGGAATTCCGGTTGGGCGAGATCGAGCATCTGCCGCTGGCGGATGACAGCGTGGATGTGGTGATTTCAAATTGCGTGATCAACCTGTCTCCCGACAAGCCACAGGTGTGGCGCGAGATTGCGCGGGTACTGAAGCCGGGCGGACGGGTGGCCGTGTCGGACCTGGCGCTGCTCAAGCCGTTGCCGCCCGGGGTGAGAGAGATGGTCGAGGCCCTGGTGGGCTGTGTGGCGGGCGCCGTGCCGGTCGAGGAAACCGAGCGGATGGCGCGTGAAGCCGGACTGACGGAAATCCGGCTGAAGGCAAAGAAGGATTATCTGGAGGCGATGACGGATTGGAAAGATCCGCTCTATCTGAAGATCATCGCGCACCTGCCCCCGGGCGCAAAAGCGAGCGATTACGTAACCAGCCTGGAAGTGTCGGCCGGCAAGGCGGTTTCGATTGTCGATTACACGGCGGCGGTGAATGAGTTGGTCGCCATCGGCGCGGCGATTGCATCGAACTGCGAACCCTGTCTGAAATACCATTATCACCAGGCACAGCAGATGGGAGTATCCAACGAGGTCATGGCGCGCGCCGCGGAATCGGGCGCCAAGGTGAAGGACTCCCCGCACCAGGCGATTCTGAGGCTGGTGGACCGGTTGACGGGAGCCGGGCTGAGCAAACCGGCAGATGCCGGTGATCCCTGCTGCGGCTCGCAAGCAGCGAGTGAAACACGGTCTGCCGGGAAGTGTTGTGGTTAGGAAGGTGTTCAGGTCCCGCCCTGGGTCCGGAGGAAAAGGAAGATGAGAATCGAAGCGGTCTCTTGGTTGGCGGAGAGAGAGGGTGTCCTCCGCCGGAGGCATCCATCGCGCCTGACCGCGGTGTTTGCGTGGACAAAGCTGTGAGCGCGCCTGCAAAGCGGCTGGCGTTCTTCGAGCGCTACCTGACGTTGTGGGTTTTCCTTTGCATGGTTGTCGGCGTCGGGCTGGGCGGGTGGCTTCCGGTCCTGACGTCGGACCTGCAGAAGATGCAATTCGGGCAGGGCTCGCAGGTCAATGTGCCCATCAGCATCCTCCTTTGGCTGATGATTTACCCGATGATGCTGAAGGTGGACTTCACTGCGCTGGGCGGCATCACGCGCAAGCCCGTGGGCCTGCTCGTGACGCTGTTCGTCAACTGGCTGGTCAAACCGTTCAGCATGGCCCTGCTGGCTTGGGTCTTCCTGCAGCATGTCTTCGCGGCGTGGATCGACCCGGAAACCGCGAAAAACTACAGCGCCGGCCTCATCATCCTCGCGGCGGCGCCCTGCACCGCGATGGTGTTCGTGTGGTCGTATCTGACCGATGGCGACCCCGCCTACACGCTCGTCCAGGTGGCAGTCAACGACCTGATCATGCTCGTGGCGTTCGCGCCGATCGTGATGTTCCTCTGCGGCGTGGCCCACGTCGTCGTGCCCGCCCGGGTGCTCGTCACCTCGGTTGTCGTGTTCATCGTCATCCCGCTCACGGCGGGCTGGCTGACCCGCGCGACGCTGCTGAAGTCGCATGGGAGGGACTGGTTCGAGCAAACGTTCCTTCCGAAGTTTCATCCGGTGATGATCGGGGCGCTCCTGCTGACCCTGGTCCTGATCTTTGCCTTCCAATCCCGGAACCTCACCAGCCGCTGGTTCGCCGTCCTGCTGATCGCCGTGCCCATTGTCATCCAGGTCTATTTCAATTCCGGGCTGACTTACCTGCTCATGCGGCGGCTGGGGGTGGAGCACAGCGTGGCCGCGCCGGGCTCGCTGATCGGCGCGAGCAACTTTTTCGAACTCGCGGTGGCGGTGGCGATCACGCTGTTTGGCGCGGATTCGCCCGCCGCCCTGGCCACCGTCGTCGGCGTGCTCGTGGAAGTGCCGGTGATGCTCTCCGTCTGCAACGTCTGCAACCGGTCGCGTCGGTGGTATCAGCGCTCCGATGCAGAGGGACCAAACAACCAACATCCAAAGCTCTGAATGCGCCGTTGCTCCATTGGATGTTGGATGTTTTCCCAAAGACTCGCCGAACGCCATTGCAGATTCGACAAGCGAGCCGTCCCTGACTACGGTTTTGCGCATGTCGCGCGATTACGTTCTGCAGCCGTTCCGGCCGGCGGTTCCTCTGCAGATTGATTACGCCCGGGAGTTGAACGAGCAGCAACTGGCGGCCGTGACCGCGCCGCCGGGGCCCTCGCTCGTCATCGCCGGGGCGGGCTCGGGCAAGACGCGCACGCTCACCTACCGGGTGGCGTATCTGCTGGAACAGGGGATCCCGCCCGACCGGATTCTGCTCCTCACGTTCACGAACAAGGCGGCAAAGGAGATGATGCGGCGCGTGGCGGAGCTGCTTGGGCAGGAACTGGCGTCGCTCTGGGGCGGAACGTTCCACTCGATCGGCAATCGCATTCTGCGCCAGCACGCCGGCCTGCTGGGATACGAGCGCGACTTCACCATCCTGGACCGCGAGGATGCCAGGCACCTGATCACGACCTGCGTGGCGGAATCGGGCGTCGATATCAAGGCGACCCGCTTCCCCAAGGCGGAAGTGTTGGGCGATGTTTTTTCACTCGCGGTGAACACGCACCGGACGATCCCCGAGGTGTTGCGGGCGCAGTATGATTACTTTTCGAAGCTCGCGCCGCAACTGGACGACATCCGACGGCGTTATGCCGCGCGCAAGCGCCGGACGAACGCGATGGATTTCGACGATCTGCTCGCGCTCTGGCTCAAGCTGCTGCAGGAGCACGGGGACGTGCGCGGGCATTACCAGCGGCGGTTCCAATTCGTGCTGGTGGATGAATACCAGGACACCAACCGGCTCCAGAGCGACCTGATCGATCTGCTGGCGGCGCGGCACGGCAACGTGATGGTAGTCGGCGACGATGCGCAAAGCATCTACGCGTGGCGTGGCGCGAATTACGAGAATATCCTCAAATTTCCGAAGCGGTATCCGGAGGCGAAGGTTTACAAAATCGAGACGAATTACCGCAGCACGCCGGAGATCCTCGAGGTGGCAAACGCGGCGATCGCGGCCAACGTGCATCAGTTCGCCAAGCAACTGGCGCCCTCGCGCAAGTCCGGCGCAAAACCGGTCCTGGTGGCCTGCAACAACGATTTCGAGCAGGCCGCGTTCGTCGTCCAGCGCGTGCTTCAACTGCGCGAGGAAGGCGAAGACCTGAACAAGATGGCCGTGTTGTACCGTTCGCATTTTCATGCGCTCGAACTGCAACTGGAGCTGACGCGGCGAAACATCCCGTTCAGCATCACTAGCGGCATCCGGTTTTTCGAGCAGGCGCACATCAAGGATGTCACGGCCTATATCAAGCTGGTCACCAATCCGCGCGACGAACTTTCGTTCAAACGGCTGGCGCAGTTGTTGCCGGGGATCGGCGGGAAAGGGGCGGAGAAATTATGGAACCTGTTCGAGGCGGAAGTCCAGAGCCCAAAGTCCAAAGCCCAAAGTCCAAAGTCGGAGGGTCAAAGTCCGTTGTCCAGAATCTCGCACGCGGTGGCGACGGCGATGCAGGCTTGCGCGGGGAGCGTGCCGAGGAAGGCCGCGACGGCCTGGGCGCAGTTCACAGCTACGATCGCGCAACTGGAGGCGGACGACGCGCGGACGAACGCGTCGAAGATGATCCGCCTGGTGGTGGAGGCCGGATACGAGGATCATTTGAAGGAGAGCTATGCGAATTACCGCTCGCGGCTGGAGGACCTCGAACAACTGGCCGTGTTCACGCGGCAGTTTGAAACGGTGGAGGATTGCCTGACGCAACTGGCCCTGCTGACCACCCTGGAAGCCGAGGAGGGGCAACCGGCCGGCCGCGATGACGAGCGGCTCCGGCTTTCCACCATCCACCAGGCCAAGGGACTCGAATTCGACGTCGTGTTCGTGATCATGCTTTGCGAAGGGTTGTTTCCTTCGGCGCGCTCACTGGAAACGGAGGAAGGGCAGGAAGAGGAACGGCGTTTGATCTATGTGGCCATCACGCGGGCGCGCAACGAGCTGTATCTGAGCTATCCCGTGGTCCGGGCGACGCCGGGCGCCGGCGGCGACGTGATGCAGGAACCGTCGCGGTTTCTCCGGGAAATCCCCGGAGACCTGCTGGAGGAATGGAACCTGCGAAGTTTCTAAAAGCCACGGATAAAAAAGTATCCGCGAATTTCACGAATTTCCGCGAATGAGAACCATTCGCGATGATTCGCGTCATTAGCGGATCAGCTCCTTCGCCTGTTCCATCCCGAACCGTTGGCCGGCTCACCGCGGATTCAGGCCGGGGGTTTTGCCGCGTTCCGCTTTTTCAGATCCTCGGCCAGAAACTGCGTCAAATCCTTGAAGCGGGTGACGTTGTCGGGATTGATTTCCATGAGCGTCCGATGCGCCTCGAGACAGGTGCGTTTGACTTCGTCCCGGGTGGGGCTGGCGGTCGCGCAGCCGCAGGACTCGACCTTTTCCGGCAGCCGGATTTCGCCCTCGGCGAGTTCGAACAGATGCAGCACGCCGAGGTTCTCCAGCAGCTCGGCAATGCGCGGGTTCGGGTTGAACAACTCGAGCCGGCGCTTGACGTTGTCCGCCGGCAGCCCGCTCATTTTCAATCCAAACCCGGCCAGCACGCCCAGAAAAGTGCTGTCCATCAGCAGGCAATCGGTCAGGTCCAGCACGAAATCGGTGCAACCCTTCTGCAGGAGTTCATCGACCAGCGTTTTGAAATCGATGCTGGACGTGAAATTGGCCTGCCCAGAGATCTTCACGCAGGCGAATTTCTCTCCCACGGACACAAACATTTTTGCCGACGGATTGCTCATCGATTGCTTGCCTCAAAAAAAGTTCCAAGCGTCGTCCGCGGCTAGTTCGATGCCGGGACCGCCCGCGTCCCGGGACGGCCTGCGATCTGGGCCAGGGTCTGTTGGAGGACCAGGGATTCATCCAGGCCGCTCGAAACGAGGCGCCGGTTGCATTGCAGCAGCCTGTCCATCGCGCGGACGAGCTCGATTTGAGTGTAATGTTTCACCTGGGGAAGGGCTTTGTAAAGGACGTATGGATTCAGCGCGAGCGGGTTGAAACGGCGGTCGGCAGGCAGCCGATCCGCCGGCACCCGCTCGAGCTGCGCTTTGAACCGCTGGTAATCCGCCTCCGGCTTGATCCAACCTTCCCGCAGCATTTCCTTCAACAGGAGCATCGCGCGCACTTTGGCAATCAGGCCGTAGAGCAGGCCGATTTCGGATTTTTGCGAATCGAATTTCATGCCCCACAACTCGTCGTCCAGCCGGCGCAGGAGACGCGGCAGGTCCCGGTCGCCCAGCGCGTCGGCCAGGGCAAAGGCGCGCGCCGATTTGTTGCGCGCGCAAATGGCGGCGACGTCCTCCGCCTGGATCGAGGTTCGATCGCCCACGTAGAGCGAGAGCTTTTCAATTTCACTGTCCAGCAGGCGCGCGTTCGCCCCGACACGGCTGATCAACTCGGCCAGGGCTTCGTCGGAAATCTCCTTCTGCCTCGCGCGAATCCCCTTCCGCGCCCAGGCCTCGGCCCGGTCCGCCCAATCGCGGTCGTCCGGAGACCAGGCTTCAAAACTTTCGACGGCGCCGATTTTGTCGATGGTTTTGAACAGCACCTTGCGCTTGTCCACCTTGGCCGCGCTGATCAGCAGGCGCACGCCATCCCAGGAGAATGCCTTCCATTCCTGAGCCAGCTCCGCGAGGGTTTCCGTCACGGCCTGGGCGCCGGCGGTCCGTTCATCGCCGAGGAAATTGCAATTTTGCAGCCAGACCGCCTTGGCGCTTCCGAAGAAAGGCAGGGTCTGGAGCGATTCGCGGAGCCGGGAGAGGGCTTTGAGGGCTTCGCCGCTGTTGGCAACGGCAGCGTCGATGATTTCGTGATCCATGCCGCCCAGTTCTTCGGTCCATTCGCGGTAGATCTGGCGGGCCCGTTGTTTTACCGCGAATTCGTCCTCGCCAAACACGAGTCGGACGGGGGACGGCGGCGGCTTGGCAACGGGAGGCATTTCTTACTCGGCCTCGCCGCCCGTTTCATTGATCCGGTCCAGCACTTCGCTCATGTCTTCAACCTGCTCGAAGAGATTGGCGGTCACATAAATCGGGCGCTTTTGCGCGGCCGCCAGCGCGAGGCAATCGCTCGGGCGGGCGTCAATTTCCACGATCTTGCGCGCGAGCTCGTTTTGCTGCTGCAGGATCAGCCGGGCGAAATAGGTCGAGTTCTTCAGATCCGTGATGATGATCCGTTCGACCGAGATGCTGAATCCTTTGAAGATGCTCTGGATGAGGTCGTGCGTCAGGGGGCGTTCCTTCGGGGTATCCCGCAGGAACATGCTGATGATGGCGCCCATCTGGGGTTCGACGTTGATGACAAACACCTTGTCATCGTTCCCGACAAAAAGCGCGCAGCCGCTGTTGGCGGGAAGAATTCCCCGGATTTGAACCGGCACCACATCATTCTTCATAGGAACAGTGTATTGCTCAAATCCGAAAACACAAGCCCGGCACGGGTATGGAATTGCACGTAGCTCTCATGCGGGCGGCTCCGGGACCTGCTGCGCCAGGAAACTGTTCTTGATGTAGGTGGTGAAATAGGCGTCCTTGCGCGGCGCGGCCATCAGTCCGCTGTAACGGAACCCGGGCACGCCCTCAAAATAGACGGTGGCTGCGTCACGATATTTGATATAGAGCCGCCGCGAGGAGATCGTGTAACCCACGGACTCGAATTGCTTGGCGTCCACCGGCACCATTTTCACCGCGGGCTGGCCTGGTATCGTCATGGTTCTCCTTCCCTTTGTCTCCAGAGCTTGTACGTCATCCAACTTTGTTCGTCGAGGATTTTCAGTGGGATTGACCGCAACTGCAGGGAACCCGGCTGCCGCCCGCGGCGCCTTTGCCGGAATCATAGTTCAGGTTTGGCCCGAGCCACTTCTCGATTTCCTGCAAGGTCATCCCTTTGCGGAGGTGGTAGTCGAGCGCCTGGTCGCGGTCCAGTTTGCCAACAGCAAAGTATTTCGATTCCGGGTGGGCGAAGTAGAGTCCGCTCACGCTGCTGCCGGGCCACATGGCGCAGCTTTCGGTCAGCCGCATGCCGGTGTTCCTCTCCACGTCCAGCAGTTGCCACAGGATGCGCTTCTCGGTGTGGTCCGGACAGGCGGGATAACCCGCCGCCGGACGGATGCCGCGATACTTTTCGTCGATCAACTCCTCCCGGGTCAGGCTCTCGCTTTTTCCGTAGCCCCATTCCCCGCGGACGCGTTTGTGCAGAAATTCCGCGAACGCCTCCGCCAGACGGTCGGCCAGCGCTTCTGCCATGATGGCGTTGTAATCGTCATGGTCGGCTTTGAACTTTTTGACCAGCTCATCCAGGCCGATGCCGCTGGTGACGGCAAATGCGCCGAGGTGGTCGGCGGGGATTTGAGAATCGGGATTCGAAACCCGGGATCCGCGGGGAGCCACGAAGTCCGCAAGACACCAGTTCGGCGTGCCGTCGTCCTTCTCGATTTGCTGGCGGAGAAAGTGGAACGAGGCGAGCACGCCGGCGCGGGTCTCGTCGGCGTACAGTTCCACGTCGTCTCCGTCGCGGTTGGCGGGGAACAGACCGTAAACACCGCGCGCCGCGATCAGGTTCCCGGAAACCATCCGATCGAGCAATGTTTGGGCGTCGGCGAAAAGCTTCCGCGCTTCTTCACCATACCGCTCGTGCTGGAGGATCGCCGGGTACCGTCCGCGCAATTCCCAGGTGTGGAAGAACGGCGACCAGTCGATGAGCGGCACGAGGTCGGAAAGACTGATGCGGTCCACGTCCCGATCGACGTTCGGCGGGTCGTCGGTGGACAGGACCCGGATGCCGGTGAACGCCGGTTTCGGCAGGTCATCGTGCTTCAGCTTTGGCGCATTCGCCCGGGCTTTTTCGAGGGACACAAGCTTCTGCCGCCGGGCGGCGTGCTGGGACCGGATGCGGTCGTACTCTGCGGCCACTTCCCGGACGAAACCGGGTTTCAGATCCGGGTTGATGAGGCTGCCGACCACCGGGACGGCGCGGCTGGCATCGAGGACATGCACGACCGGCTGGCCGTAACCGGGGGCGATTTTCACCGCGGTGTGAGCCTTGCTGGTCGTCGCGCCGCCGATGAGCAGCGGCAGCTTCCATCCTTCCCGCTCCATCTCGGCCGCGACGTGGGCCATTTCGTCGAGTGACGGCGTGATGAGCCCGCTGAGGCCGATGACGTCCACCTTCTGCTCGCGGGCTGCGGCCAGAATTTTCTCGCACGACACCATCACGCCCAGGTCGATGACCTCGTAATTATTGCAGCCGAGCACGACGCCGACGATGTTTTTGCCGATGTCATGGACGTCCCCCTTGACGGTCGCGAGGAGGATCTTGCCCTGGGCGCGCCGCAGTCCGCCTGCGGCTTTCTCGGTTTCCATGAACGGTTGCAGATACGCCACCGCCTTTTTCATCACGCGAGCCGATTTCACGACCTGTGGCAGGAACATCTTGCCGGCGCCGAACAGATCGCCCACCACGTTCAAGCCGGCCATGAGCGGGCCTTCGATCACGGCGATCGGCTTGCCGTATTTTTGCCGCGCCTCCTCCGCGTCCGCCTCGATGAAATCGACGACGCCTCTGACCAGCGCGTGACTGAGGCGTTCCTCGACGGTGCCTTCGCGCCAGGCGGCGTCCGGGGACGGCGATGAGGATGAAGGCGAGGGCGATTTCAGGTTCTCGGCGAATTTGATCAGCCGCTCGGTCGCGTCGGGCCGGCGATTGAGCAGCACGTCTTCGACCCGTTCGAGCAAATCCCGTGGAACCTCGTCATAGACGGCGAGCTGGCCGGCGTTGACGATGCCCATGTCGAGCCCGGCGCGAATGGCGTGGTAAAGGAACGCGCTGTGCATGGCTTCGCGCACGACGTTGTTGCCGCGAAAACTGAAGCTGACGTTGCTGATCCCGCCGCTGACCTTCGCCCCCGGCAGATTTTCCTTGATCCAGCTCGCGGCGCGGATGAAATCCACGGCGTAATTGGCGTGCTCCTCCATGCCGGTGCCGACGGTCAGTACGTTCGGGTCGAAAATAATGTCCGCGGGCGGAAAACCGGCCTTTTGAACCAGCAAATCATAGGCGCGTTTGCAGACCTCGGTGCGGCGCTGATAAGAGTCCGCCTGGCCGCGCTCGTCAAATGCCATCACCACCGCCGCCGCGCCGTAACGACGCACGAGCTTTGCCTGGTGCAGGAATTTCTCCTCGCCTTCCTTGAGGCTGATCGAATTGACGATGCCTTTGCCCTGAAGACATTTCAAACCGGCCTCGATGACTTCCCACTTCGACGAGTCCACCATCACCGGCACCTTGCAGATGTCCGGCTCGGACCCGATCAGGTTGAGGAATCGGGTCATGGCGGCGACGCCGTCGATCATGCCCTCGTCCATGCACACATCGATGACCTGGGCCCCGTTCTCGACCTGCTGGCGGGCGATGGCCAGCGCGGCCTCGTAATCACCCGCCTTGATCAATTGAGCGAATTTCGGCGAACCGGCCACGTTCGTGCGTTCGCCAATATTGATGAAGTTGATCGAAGCATCGGAAGGTGCGCCCGCCCCGGATCCCTCTTTCCCCGCCTCGCGGGAAACCCGCGGGGCGGGGTCTTCGGCGCCGCGAAACGCGCGGGCGCCCCGGATCGTTAGCGCATCGAGTCCGCTGAGCCGGAGCCACGGCTCGACGCCCGGCACGTTGCGGGGCGGGACCCCGCGCACGGCTTCCGCGATGGCCTGAATGTGGGCCGGTGTCGTGCCGCAGCAACCGCCGACGATGTTCAACCAGCCGTTCTCCGCCCATTCCCTCAGTTGGGGCGCGAGCGTTTCCGGCGTTTCCGGAAAACCGGTCGGCAACAGCGGATTGGGCAGCCCGGCGTTCGGATAGGCGCTCACGAAAATGGGGGCGATGGCGGAGAGCTCCTGCACGAGCGGCCGAAGCTCCTTCGGGCCCAGCGCGCAATTCATGCCGACGCTCAGGAGCGGCACGTGCGAAATGGAATTCCAAAACGCCTCGACGGTCTGGCCCGTGACACCCCGGTTGCTGCCGGCCTGGATGTAAGTGACGGACGCCAGAATCGGAATCTGCGATCTGCCGGTTGCGACCGGCGACTGGGCGGTGCGGGAACGGTACGGGAACGGTTCGAGCCCGCGTTCCTCGAGGGTTTTCAGGATGGCAAAGAACGCCGCCTTCCCGTTCAGGGTGTCGAAGATGGTTTCGACGAGCAGCAGGTCGGCTCCGCCGTCCAGCAGCCCGCGAACCTGTTCGCTGTAAGCGGCGACCAGCGCGTCGAACGTGGTCCCGCGGGCGCCAGAATTGTTGACGTCGGTGCTGATCGAGGAAGTCTTGGTGGTCGGCCCGATCGAGCCGGCAACGAAACAGACGCGACCCGGCTGCGCGGCCATCACCTGATCCGCCGCGCGGCGCGCGCAGCCGGCGCCGGCGCTGGCCAGTTCGTAGGCCAGCGACTCCATGCCGTAATCCCCCAGGGAAATGGCCTGGGAGTTGAACGTGTTCGCTTCGATGATATCCGCCCCGGCTTCGAGGTACTGGCGGTGGATGTCCTCGATCAGGCCCGGCTGGGTGATGTTGAGCAGGTCGTTATTGCCCTTGAGATCCTTGCCCCGCCAGTCCTTGAACTGCTCGCCGCGAAAATCGCCTTCACCCAGCCGGCGCTGCTGGATCATGGTCCCCATCGCGCCATCGAGGATGACGATGCGCTCGTGCAACAGCCGTTCAAGATCCCGTGCTCTGTTCGATGCCGCGCTCACGTTTGATGTCTCAGTCCGCAAAGCCGGGCCGGCCGGACCCTTCCGGACGACCCAGGCTGCGCGAAAACAATACCGAACGACCGCCGGGCGCGCAAGTTAAAAATCAACATATCTTGATATGAAGATATGTTCAATGGAGACCCGGGTGTTCGCGGGCGCCTTGGAACCATGAATCCCTGTGGTCGCCAATGTGAATTGGCGGATCCGTCCCGCGGGGGGTCTCCGCCGTTTTACAACGGTGGCTACGGAAATCGGGAGAGGGCCTTGCGAAATTGCCTTGCGCGGCGGTGGGCGGGCTGTTTGATTAATCCGGTCCTTGTGCGCATATGGTGGAATTGGCAGACACGCTACTTTGAGGTGGTAGTGGGGCAACCCGTGCAGGTTCAAGTCCTGCTATGCGCACCATCCGCTTCGCCGAATACCCAATGACCGATGGCCAATGGCCAGCCAGATTCCTGTCCGGTGAGATGTCGGCACCGGTCGTATGACATCTTGTGTGCGTGATACACACGCACTTTCCCCAATTCGGATAAACTCTCTGCCAAATGAACCGGAGAGCAGTTTTATGAACAGTGAGCGGGAAGATTTTCTGAGCGCCGTCCAAATGCCGTCCGCCCGTTCGGGCGCGCGGGAAAACGGTGAAGGCAGCGAACCAAAACAAAAAGCGTCAGGCCATGCTGGCTTTATTGACGAAAAGCAACTGCTGGCTAGGCTGCCAATCAGCCGTCGCACCCCGGGCAACTGGAAAGCCAAGGGACTCCTTCCCTTCATCAAAATCGGCAGGCGTTGCCTTGATGACTGGCCAAGCGTGCAGGACGCGCTCCTGCGCCGGCAGCGGGGCGGGCAATGGTGAAGCAACACGACTCGCAACGACAGGCAATGAGGAGTTGACACCGGCAAACGCCAGTGATACTAATTTGATACTGAAATGCCGCGCAAGGTACGCCAGCTGATTGTCGACTTGGAAAAGGCCGGATTCGTGAACCGGGGCGGTAAGGGCAGTCACCGGAATTATATGCACTCGAAAGGAATGAGGGTGACCATCAGCGGTCATCCCGGTGACGATGCCTTCCCGTATCAGGAGCGCCAGGTGCGGCGGAGAATTGAGGAATCGCAGAAATGAAACGAAGTGAATTGAAAGCCAGAGCTGCCCGCTACACGAAACTTGTGGAGTGGAGCGACGAGGACGGTTGCTTTGTGGGTAGCGCTCCGCCGCTCATTGGCCCGTGCTGCCACGGCAAGGACGAGGCGAAGGTGTATGCCGAACTGTGCCGGATTGTGGAAGAATGGATTGAGATTCTGGAAACGGACGGGCGCAAGTTACCCGAACCGCTGACTACCAAACAATTTAGCGGCAAATTTGTGCTGCGCGTTGAACCCGCCTTACACCGCCGCCTCGCGGCCAAGGCACTTGCTGAAGGCGAAAGCCTCAACAGCTTTTGCGTCAAAACGCTCTGCAAGGCGTGAAAATGGCACTGAAACGAGATTACAAAGATACCATCGTGGCGCGGATCAAACGCGACCGCAGATTTGCGCGTCTGTTTTATGCCGGCGCAATTGAAATGCTACTGGAAGGTCGGACGACAGAGGCGCTCTCCAGGCTGCGCGACTTGGTTCACGCGGAAATCACATTCAAGGAACTCGCGCGTCAGACTGGCCTGGGCGAAAAGACGCTCCACCGGATGCTGAACCACAACGGCAACCCCTCGGCGCGCAACCTGGGCGTGATCGTGCGGAGTATCGCCGAAGACTTGGCTCGAGAACGGGAGTGCATGCGGACCCTGAAACCTTGTAGCCGCCAATGCGGATCCATCCCACAGTTGCGATCTCCGCCGTTTCACAACGGCGGCTACAGAGGCTCGGTTCCTGGAGAGCCGCTGCTTGCAGGCTTTCAACGCGTCGGAGCGGGGCCGGGCCCGAAGAGGGCGCGCAGATAGCCGACGCCGCGCACCAGCCGACTCGACGCGCTCCGCCACGGCACACTCCGGCGGCCTCGATCCGGGTGTTGCTGCGTCACGTCATGGTTGCTGGAGCGCCCGATTGTGTACTCCGGTGCGCGGCGTCTTGGCCACTCTGTTAACGCACTGCCCGGGGGTGCGGCGTCTGCCGCCCCCGGCACTGCGGTTCCCCACCCTAAACCTGGAACAGACTCCGCTCCCTGCTCAGGGGTCTGTCGAATGCGCTTCGAAATCTTTTCCACCGTGTCCATTTTCAAAAGGAAGTCCGTGGCCCCATCCCGCAGCGCGCGGCACCTCCGTTGACTGTCGTAAAACGCGGTGAGCATGAAAATGTGGGTCGCGCCCGCCAGTGCCTTGATGGGACGTATGGCATCGAGGCCGCTCATCCCGCCCATGTCGATATCGAGCAAAATCACATCGGGAGCTTCCTCGCATGGGAGGGCGTCCAGGACCGCTTCGGCGGAGGGGAAGGATCGCGGGCACTCGATGCCGCCTCCGAGAACCAGCAGCCGCGCGAGGAGCGAGCAAAACTCCTGGTCGTTGTCCACCAGCCAGACCCGGAGCGTGCTGCGATTCGGCCGCACAGCAGTCCGATTCTGCCGGTCCTGGCCACGGTCATCCCTGACTAATGTCTCATTGCGCTGAATCATGTTTGTTACCTGCCCACTCCTGATGCAATCGTCATGCCAGCCTGCCGGCGATGCGAGCCCAGACAATGGAAATCGCGGCGAACCTTATGAAAGCGTGCGAATCCGGATCGGCGACTCGTTTGGGGATGCGCCGGCGGCCGGGGTTTTCGGTGTTGCGATTTATTCTGCGTGACCCAATCCAGGCAGCCAGCCGTTCGCGAAGCGCCGGCTCCGGCTGGAAACAGAATTGTCCGAAGTGGCAACAAAATAACAGGTGCCGCGGGGCTGCGTTGCGCACAGATCGTCACAACTCTTTATCGCAGAAAGGCCGCGCCGCGTTCATCGCGCTTGGCACGCTCTCTGCCAAGGAGGGCGCATGCCCATTCGTTCGAGCCGAAATGTTATTTTCTGCACAGTACTTTTCAGCGACCGCGCTGAGGTGCCGTCGCCCGTCAGGATCCGGTTCAGTTCCCGTGGAGAATCGATGGCCAGGATCGTTCGGGCCGGCCGGAGCCACCGCATGTTTCAGACGTCGCCGGTGAACGCGCCTGAACCGACCTTCAACACGGCCATAACGCTGTGACCCTGGTGACACGATGATAACAGGCGTCAAGCGGCGGGACACCAGGTTGGATGCAATCCGCGGCCTGCTGTTGATCATCATGGCTGCGGTGCATGTGCCCACGCCGTTGTCCCACCTGCTCCAGGAGCCCTTTGGCTTTACCAGTGCCGCCGAGGGATTCATTTTTCTGGGCGCTACGCTGGCGGGTTATGTCTATGGAAAATCCCACGCGCAAGCGGGCTGGACCGTCATGTCGGGCAAGGTGTGGGCTCGCGCCAGGCGGGTTTACTTCATTCATCTGGCGATGTTGGCGCCTGCGGTCGCGCTGGCCTGGGCGGCCGGCAACCGATTGGCGCCGCTGGCGAATCAATTCCATGATTTCCTCGCGCATCCCTGGGGCAGCCTGGCCCTGATGCCGCTGCTCCTGCATCAACCGCCGCTCTTCGACATCCTGCCGCTTTACGTGATTTTTCTGGGTCTGACGCCGTTGCTGTTGGCGGCCGCCCGCCGGCGCGGTTGGGCGATCGTGCTGGCGGTCTCGGCCCTTGGCTGGCTGATGGTTCAGTTCAAGCTGGACGCGCGCGTCCTGGGCGATCCGTCGAGACTGCTCCCGGTGCGTCTGGGTTCGTTTGATCTGGCAGCCTGGCAGTTCCTCTGGGTGGCGGGGTTGGCGGTGGGAGAAACGGCGTTTCGGCGACCGCTCCTCCGGCGCGGATGGCGCCCGGGGCTGGGCGCGGTTTCGCTGGTGATTGTGCTGGCGGGACTGCTCTCGCGTCACGGATTGTGGCCGCAGGCCTGGTTTTCTCAGGACGTTTACCTTTGGGTGGACAAATGGACGCTGGGACCGTTGCGGTTGTTGAACTTTGCGGCCTGGGTGGTGCTGCTGCTGGCCTGGAACCCCGCGTTCCTGCCGCCATTGCTGTCGCCGGTCGCTCTGCTGGGGCGGCATTCGTTGGCAGTGTTTTCCTTCCATGTGCCACTGGCCATCGGCGCAATCATCCTCATTCAAACCGGGTCGCTTTCAAGCGTGCCGCAGATCCTGATCGGGCTTCTGGTGATTGCCGCGCTCTTTCCGTGGGCGGCGTGGCAGGAGCGCCACAGCCGCCGGCGCGACCGGGCCGATGCGGCAGTGGCGGCTGCGGCGGGTGTCGCATCGACCGGCACAACGGGTGAAAAGCAAGCGACGCCGGCGAATTGGGCGGAGGTTCCTGCGCCCGGGTGATCAATCTCCTTTTCGCAGGTGTTCCTTCGCGCAGTCCAGGCGCGCCGAAAGCGTCGGATTGTCCGGGTGCGAGTTCAGAAGGCGTCCCAGGTGAAACGCGGCGGCGAACCACTGCTGTTGGGCCTCGCATTCCTCCGCCTGAGACTCATGCCAGGCGGCAATTTCCTCCGCGGAAGTCGTGAAGCTGGAAGGGTATTTCTCCCGGAGCCGGCGCCACAGCACCGGCAGGGGTTCGGGTTGGGTCTCCATCGGCTGGCCCGATGCCGTCACGTTGTCATCCGACAGCAATTGCCCGAGCATCAGGAGATCTTCCTCCGGCCTTTCGTCGATCGACAACTCCCAGGTCCAGGAATTCCCGCGGGCGTCCGAGGTGACGATGCCGCGTCCGTCGGGGCGGAATCTTGCGCCGGACAACGTCGTGCCGTGCCGCAGCGGGGGAGTCAGCGGCTCACCGGTCTCGGCGTTCCAGACACGAGCCGTTTTGTCGGAGCTGGCGGTCACCACCCATTTGCCATCGGGGCTGAATCGGGCCGTTCGGACCTGGTGTTCGTGCCGGATGGGGGGAATCAACGGCCGTCCGGAGGAGGCATCCCAGATCATCGCGGTGAAATCTTCGCTGGCGGTGACAATCCGTCTGCCATCCGGGCTGAAGGAGGCAAAGAGGACGCCGTCCTTGTGTCGGAGCGGAGCGCCCACGGGCCTGCCCGTTGCGGCATTCCACACCCGGGCGAAGCACTTTGTCAGCTCTTCGTCGGAGCAGCAGGTGACCAGACGGGATCCGTCGCGATTGAACTCCGCGTACACCACTGGCACCGGATGTTCCAAGGGGTCAAACGCTGCCAGACCCGAAGTTGCGTCCCAGACCTGGATCCGCTTGCCGCTCCCGGTCAGCACCCGGGCGTTGTCCGGACTGAAGAAAGCCATGGTCACGGGGCGATCGTGCAGGAGTTGCGGCGACAACGGCGCGCCTGTCAGAACATTCCAGGTTTGAGCGGTGGTGCCTGCAAATGTCACCAGGTGTTTTCCATCGTCACTGAGGGAAGCGCCCACGAGGTTCGTCGGGAGCGGGATTGCCGGACCGGCGGCTTTGCCCGTTGCGGAGTCCCAGATCTGCATCCGGGGATTCGGCTCATTTGAATCCGTTCGACATTCCGAAACGGCCAGGACGAAGCGTCGGTCCCGGCCCGACAGCGTCTGGATGGGGGTTTCTGCGGAGGCGGTCGGCGGCCGGAAGGATTTGCCCGAGGCCGGCTCGAGGAAGGCAATGCTACTGCCCGCAAGGTCCCAGATTCGCGTCGTCCCGTCGGCACGGGTGGTGATGATTCGGCGGCCGTCGGGATCGAAAGCGGCATGAGTGACCCGCTCGCCGCAGTTCAGGATGGGGTTCACCCCGAGGGGCTGCAAGTTGTCCAATCGCCACAGGCGGGCGGTGCCACGCAGTGTGGCGGTGATGATCCACCGGCCATCCGGACTGAAGTCGGCGCTGAGGATTCCATCGCGATGATTCAGGTCCGGCAGAATCCTCCTGCCCGACGGCACCTCCCAGACGCGCGCGATGTAATCAACGCATGCGGTGACCAGCTTCCTGTCGTCCGGACTGAACGCGGCGCCAGTGACCCAATTGGCGTGCTGGAGTGGCGGTCCGACAGGCCGGCCATCAGCGGCATTCCAGAGTCGGGCGGTCCGATCGCGGCTCGTCGTGACGATCAGGCGGCCATTATGACTGAATGCCGCGAACGAGACCGCGCCGTCATGCCCGGCAAGGACCCGGTCCAGCCTGCCCGTGCGCGCGTCCCAGACCCGGGCCGTGTTATCGCCGCAGGCGGTCACAAGGCGCAAACCGTCGGGGCTGAAGCGGGCGCTATAAACCTGGTCCGGGTGTTCCAGTTTCAGTATCCGCGAGCCGTCACGAACCCTCCAAACGCCGGCGGTCCGGTCGCCGCTGGCCGTGGCGACCAGGCTTCCATCGGGACTGTAGGAGGCCGAACAAACGTCGTCCTGGTCGATGTCCAGCCCGAGTGGTTTGCCCGTCGGGACGTCAAACGCGCGGATCCTGCCCGATGGCTCGCTGAGAAGGACCTGTTGACCGTCGGGACTGAAGGAGGCATCCGCGATTTCTCTTCCCGAAAACCACAGTTGCTCCAGTTTCGCGCACTGGCTGAGGGTGGAGCCGATCCGAAGGCGGTGCTGCCTCTCCCGGTTCCGGTCGCTGTGGTCCAGGCGCAGCGCCTCGGTGAAACACCGGAGCGCTCCCAGGAGTTCGCCGGATTCCACCGCACGGTTTCCGTAGGCGACGTTGGCGCCCGCCTGACGGTGACGGGATTCAACGACGTTTCTCCATTCGCCGCAAGCCGGATACAAGACGGCGGCCAGTGTGATTGCCGTCAGCGCCAGGATACCGGCCATTCTCTTCAGACCGGCCAGACGTCGTTCCAATAATCTCAAGCGCTTGATCGATTTGCCATTCGCCAGCACCAGGAGGTCCGCGTGCATATCCAAAGCGGATTGGTATCGCTTGTTGACGTCGTTTCGGCAGGCCTGGAGGATCACTTCGTTGAGCTCCAAAAACAACTCGCGATCCGGAAGCTGGTCCAAACGGGTCGGCAAGTCGGGAAACTCATGGCGATCCTTGCCCGTGCTGGCTTCGTAAAGGACCTTGCCCAGACCATAGACGTCCGCCTGCGGACTGCCGGGGCCTTCGGGGGGAATAAAGCCTTCCGTGCCGACGTACGAGCGGGCTTCAGCCAAGTCGGCCACCAGGCCGATGTCGGTGAGCTTGGGCACGCCCTCCGCAAAGATGATGTTCGAGGGTTTCACGTCCCGGTGCACCAATCCGTGGCTATGGAGTTCAGCCAGCGCAAGGCTCAGGTCGAGGCCGAGCTGCAGGCATTCGTCGAAGGACAGCTTCCTGCGCAGCGAAATCACCCGGGCCAATGTTCTTGGGGAATAGTGCTTCGGATCGGTGTGCCGGCCCGACGCCTGGTCGTCGCCCAACTCCATCACATAATAAAAGTACCCCTGCTCTTCGTTGATGCCGATGTGAAGAACGTCGATCAGGCCTTGATGCGAGCGGGAGATGGGTTCGAATTTCCGGATACCGGACAGTTCCCGTTCGAAGGGTCGCTCATGGTCGAAGGTTTTGCGGTGAACGATTTTCACCGCCCGATAGACCCCCATCCTGTTGCGGGCGAGCCAGACTTCGCCGTAGCTTCCGTGCCCGATGCAATGGAGCAATTCATGATCGGGGATGCAGACCGACCGGGACCAACCCTCGGGCATCGGGCCGGCGTGCGCCTCCACCCGCTTCGTTCGCCCGCCGTTGCTGGCATCCCTGTCGTCGTCCATGTCAATTCCTTGTGCCGCAGATTAAAATGCCGCGGACGGGCCGCCGCAATCCTTTTCTCCCCAATGACGGCTGCTTCGCGCCATTAGAATTATTCAGGAGACACTTACATTCCCCTGGCTTGCAGACAGGAGATTTCCTTTGCAATGAGACGCTGGATCCGGTGTTTGATCAGATAGACTTTGCCTGGGCTGATTTCCAGCGTGCTCGAGACTTTTGACACCGGCCATTTTCTGAACACATAAAGATCGAAGGCCTGGTAGTGTTTGGGGTCAACTTTCTTTTTGATGCGATGGATCGCGGCCTCCATGAGGTTTTCCTGCCACTCCTCCTCCCAGAGGATTTCCAATTTCAGCCCCGCTGGATCGGCGACGTGCTCGAGAGTTGCGGTTTCAGTGGAAGTCCCCACCCGTCCTCTTGCGGATTCCAGGCGCCTGTCCCGGCGGCGCAACTGATCGGCGATCCGCCAGCCGGTCAACCGCATCAACCAGTTCTTGAATGAGCCTTTTTTGGAATCATACTGCGAGCGCGACACGCCCTTCAGGACGGAGAGCAGCGTTTCCTGAACCAGATCCTGCGCCTCCGAATCCGTCAGTCCCGCCCTGATGCCGGTGTGATAGATCAGTTTCCAATACGTGTCAAAAAAGACCCGCCAGCTCTCCTGATCCTTCCAGTCCTTGAGCCGGCTCAGCAAGGACTGCCGGGTCGGGATGGATTCGGTGCCGTGGCTCACTTGGTTTGATCCTTCCCCGAGCAATACGCTGCGAACGGACATTTCGTCAATTGTTTTCGACCTCTAATATTTGGGCTTTGAAGGCGTGTGTTTCGATTTAGACTGGCGGCGTGACGGTCCTTGATGGCATTCAAAAAAGCGCGGAGTTTCTGGCGGCCAAAGAGGTCGAGTCGCCGAGGTTGCAGGCGGAATTGCTGCTCGCCCACGTGTTGCGCTCGCCGCGCATGCAGTTGTACTTGAGTTTCGACCGCGTCCTGGCCCCGGCGGAGGTGGACGGTCTGCGTGAACTGGTGCGGAGGCGGGGCCGGCGCGAGCCCTTGCAGCACATCGTCGGCTCCACTTCGTTTTGCGGGCTGGAAATCGCCGTGAACCGGCACGTGTTGATCCCGCGTCCCGAAACCGAATTGCTCGCCGAAGCCGGCTGGACCTTTCTCTCCGCCCTCGGCTCCGGGCCGCCGACCGCGCTGGATTTCGGCACGGGCAGCGGGTGCATCGCCATCGCGCTGGCCACCCGTTGTCCGGCCGCGCGCATGCACGCGACGGACGTTTCGCAGGAGGCGATTGCCCTGGCGGGCCGGAATGCGGGGAGCCACGGTGTGGATGATCGGATCCAGTTCGTCCACGGCGACGGCCTGGGGGCGCTGCCTCCGGAAATCCGGTTCGACCTGATCGTCAGCAACCCGCCCTACGTCCCGAGCGCCGAAATCGAAGCGCTCGAACCGGAGGTGCGCGAGCATGATCCCCGGTGCGCGCTCGACGGCGGGCCGGACGGTCTGGATTATTTCCGCCGGCTGGCGCGGGAAGCGGCCTCCTTTCTCAAACCGGAGGGCCGCCTCATGCTCGAGTTCGGCGCGGGACAGGAGAAGCCGGTCGCCGGAATTCTCGAAGGGCAAAACTGGGTTGTCGAAGCCATCCGGGAGGACTACACTCAGCGCCCGAGAATGTTGATCGCGAAAGTTTGAGTCATATCGCAGGGACGCGGGGACAGGGATGTGTCCACTCCTGCTCCGGGCCTTTGCGCCTCTGCGATCCACTGGAACCATCATGGAAAGTTTATTGATCAAGGGCGGCGTGCCGCTGTGCGGCGATGTCACTATCAGCGGCGCCAAGAACGCGGTGCTGCCCATCATGGCGGCGGCGTTGCTGACCCGCGAGCCCTGCGTCATCCGCAGGGTGCCGGCGCTGAGCGATGTGACATTCATGGGGCAGATCCTGACCTGCCTCGGCGCCGAGGTCCGATTCGAGGGCGATTCGGTCTGCATCCGGGCCGACAAAATCAAGGGGACAGGCGATTACGATTTGATCCGGAAAATGCGCGGCTCGATTTGCATCATGGGGCCGATGCTTGGCCGGTTGAAGAAGGCGGCGGTGTCGCTGCCCGGGGGTTGTGTCATCGGCGCGAGGCCCATCAATCTGCATTTGAAAGGATTTGAAGCGCTGGGCGCCAGGGTGACCATTGCGAACGGCTACGCGCGGGCGAGCGCGAAGCGGTTGATCGGCGCCGACATGTTTCTCGGCGGGCGGGCCGGATCGACGGTGCTGGGCACCGCCAATGTCATGATGGCCGCCACGCTTGCCGAGGGCGTGACCGTCATCGACAGCGCGGCCTGCGAGCCCGAGGTGGTGGACCTGGCGAATTTCCTGAACGCCATGGGGGCAAAGATCACGGGCGCGGGCAGTCCGACCCTCACCATCACGGGTGTGAAACAACTGCACGGCACCGAATACGAAGTCATTCCCGACCGGATCGAAGCCGCCACGTATGCGATCGCGGCGGCGGCGACCCACGGCGAGGTCACCTTGCGGGGCGCGCGCTACGATCACCTGCACGCGGTGTTCGACAAACTGAACGGCGCGGGCGTGAGGATCGACAGAAAAGGCTCGGCCATCATCGTCCGCCGCAATGGCCGGCTGAAGCCGGTGGACATTACGACGCTGCCTTACGCGGGTTTTCCCACCGACATCCAGGCGCAGATGATGGCGCTGATGACTCTGACCCCCGGCATCAGCATCATCACCGAGCGGATATTCGAATCCCGGTTCATGCACGTCAGCGAACTGGCCCGGCTCGGGGCGGATATTGAAATCGAAGGGCCGAGCGCGATCGTCAAGGGCGGCAAGCCATTGAGCGGCGCGCCGGTCATGGCGAGCGACCTGCGCGCCTCCGCGGCGCTCGTGATCGCCGGATTGGCGGCCAGCGGCACCACCCAGGTCAACCGCGTCTATCACCTGGACCGCGGCTACGAGCAGATGGACGCCAAATTGCGCAAGCTCGGCGCGCGCATCCAGCGCATCGAAGAGCAATGATCTCCATTCGAACGCCGGATTTGTCCAGAGTCTAGACTGTGGAACGGGCGGGGAGGTGAGAACCGTCCGAAGTCATCCGTATTTATTCGGAGCGGGTTTATTCACTTTTTTTGGAACCAACAGGGCGTCCGTGCCTCCCATAAATGAATCGCCCATTGATCGTCAGGAATTCAGAAAGCTGTTTTATGTTAAAGAACCGGAATCCCGCAGTTCACCGTCGAGAACTTCCCCTGTTGAAGCAAGTGGCCCTCTCACTTTCTCTGGCGAGTCTAACCTGCTGCAGCGCCCTTGCGAACGCAACTATAACGGGGGCCTACTGGGATTACGGCACCGGGTCCATAGCGTGTTATGATCAATATGACAGTGCCACTCCCGACGTACTCACAATCTTCGGAACCCAGACCGGGCCGACCGGGGGGATGAGCGGGTGGGTGACCACGGACACTTCCGGGGATCCGAATCTGACATTAAACCACAGCATCAATAACGACAGCGGCCAGAACTGGACGGAGTACGTCGTGGACGTCTTTATGAGCGTGGACTTCTCGTTCTCAGGGATCACGGTGTCCAATCCCACCGGTTGGGTCGGCGGTGTTTCCTTTGCGCACCAGCAACTCTCGCCCACTTCGTGGGAGGGAGAAATCGTCTATTCCGAAAACGGCGGCCCGCCCGTAAACACGATCGCGGGCGACCCCAACAACGTCCTGGATTTTTCCTACACAGTAAGTTTCAGCGGCAACACTTTCTACAGTATCACGGAACAGGTGACTGCTGTCCCTGAGCCGAGCGCGTTCAGCCTGCTGATTGGCGGTGGTCTCCTTCTGGGTGCATGGACCACCGCCAGTCGCCGGCGATCGACGAAGACGCTCGCAAAGGGCTGATGATTCGACACGCTTTGTCGGCGGCCCGGGCGACTCAGCCGTGCCGCCGGGCATTGGCGGGACGGAAGAGCTAAACTGTCACTTTTCCAGGATCGCCCCTTTCAGGCAGGCTTGCCCCAGAGTCTCGAAAAACAGCGCCTGGTCCTGGTTGTCCTTGAATATCGCTTCGCGCCGGCACCCCCGGCTCCTCACGTGACAAACCACCCCCTCGCATTCCACTCGGAATCTCCGTGCCGTCATTGATCGCGAAAACGCCCGATAAACCCAAGTTGTGTCAATACTCAGGACTGATAAGCATTAAGGGCGATGGTGATTGAGCGAGGCGGTCGCCTCGCGGTAAAGAAGTTGTCGTTCGATAGAGATAAAATGAACAACAACAACCTTGAACCGAAAGGCGACCAATGAA